>JAAUYE010129966.1_pt1 | contig 14536 bp, 9 predicted proteins | sample 7278081 | NCBI WGS metagenome assembly JAAUYE01 (sample SAMN14350131, study PRJNA611818) | marine sediment metagenome | isolation source: surface marine sediment (0.6m) | place: French Polynesia: Moorea | collected 2018-08
CCCTCGACGAGCGGGTCTGCACCGCTCCGTGACTCGGCCGTGCCCCTCCTGGCGAACTCGACCGGTCGAAACGTCGAGCAACAAGCGTGCCCCCAGGTGATTTCCCAGTAGCGACGGAGACTTGCCCGCGAAGGCGCGGGCGGCGCGGAAAGCGATTCGTCAACGCGCTTTACAGGAGGGGAGAGGGCCCCGGCCCACGGGCGGGCGGGCAACCCCACGAAGGCGCTCGGCTTCCGGGCTCGCGACGCCGGCCGGGCCGGCCGCTCGGCGCTGTCAACGCCGTTTCCACTACTCCCGGAAGCCGTGCTCCTTCAGGAGCTTGTACACGGTCGGCCGGCTCACGCCCAGGATCTTGCCCGCCCGGGAGACGTTGCCGCCCGCCTCGGCCCAGGCGCGCTCGATGGCGCGGCGCTCGGCCTGGCGCACGGCCTCCTGGAGGGTGTAGAGGACGCCGTCCTCGGCGCTCCCCAGATCCAGGTCCGCCGGGGTGAGCCTCGGGCCCTCGGCGATCACCACCGCCCGCTTCACGCGATTCTCGAGCTCGCGCACGTTCCCGGGCCAGCTGTGACGGAGCAGGGCCGACACGGCATCGGGCGCCAGTCCCTGGAGCGGCCGTACGGCCTCCCTGCGGAAGCGGTCGAAGAAGTGGCGGGCCAGCAGCAGCGCGTCCTCGGCGCGCTCCCGCAGCGGCGGGATGGTGATCTCGAGCTCGCTGATCCGGTAGAAGAGGTCCTCCCGGAACGACCCCTCGCCCACCAGCGCCTTCAGGTCGCGGTGCGAGGCGCTGACGATCCTCGTGTCCACCGCGATCTCCTCGCGTCCGCCGACGCGCTGGACGACGCGCTCCTGGAGGAAGCGGAGCAGCTTCGCCTGGAGCCCCGGCGGCATGTCGCCGATCTCGTCCAGCAGCAGCGTCCCGCCCCCGGCCATCTCCAGGCGCCCCACCGAGCGACGGACCGCACCGGTGAAGGCGCCCCGCTCGTGTCCGAAGAGCTCGCTCTCGAGCAGGTGTTCGGGAATCGCCGCGCAGTTGATCGCGACGAAGGGCCCCGAGCCGCGCGCGCTCCGCTCGTGCAGGGCACGCGCCAGGACCTCCTTGCCGGTGCCGCTCTCGCCGGAGAGCAGCACGCTGATGTTGCTCTCGGCGGCGCGCTCGACGAGTCGGCAGACCTCGGCCATCGCTTCGCTGCGGGCGATCACTCCCGGCAGGGGCTCGACGGTGGCGGCCTGGGCCAGGCGGCGGTTCTCCCGCTCGAGGGCGTGGAGCCGGAAGGCCCGGCTCACCAGGAAGCGCAGCTCGTCGGCGTCGATCGGCTTGCGGTAGAAATCGTAGGCGCCGAGCCGGACCGCCTCGAGCGCGTGCTCCGTCTCCTCCCGGCCCGTCACCACCACCACCTTCGTCTCGGGGACGGTGGAGAGGATCTCCGAGAGCGCGGCGAGCCCCTCCGACGCGCCTTCGGCATCGGGGGGGAGACCGAGGTCGAGCAGCACCACTCCGGGGCGCAGGGACTTGACGTGGCGGATCGCCTCGGCCCGGTCCTTCGCGGTGAGGACCTCGCAGTCGTCGAAGGTCCAGCGCAGCTGCCGGAGCGCGGCCGCGTCGTCCTCCACGACGAGGAGCTTCGGCGACGGTTCAGCGCTCGGCATCGCTCGGCTCCAGCGCCAGCGGGATGCGCACCCGCGCCACGGTGCCCTGCCCGAGGCTCGTGTCGATGCGCAGCTCTCCGCCCATCTCCTCGGCGAGCCGGCGGCACTCGTAGAGTCCGATGCCGAAGCCCCGCTCCTTGCTCGAGCCGAAGGGGTGGTAGAGCCGGTCGCGCACGAACTCGGGCGCCATGCCGGGCCCATCGTCGGCCACCTCGAGGATTCCGTCCATGCCCTCGCGGCCGAGGCGCACGGTCACGGTCCCCGACTCGCCGGCGGCCTCCACGGCGTTGCTCAGCAGGTGCCCGGCGAGCGCGACCAGGCGGTCCGGGTCGCCCGCCACCGGAAGACTCAGGTCGGGGTCCAGCTCGAGCTGCACCGGGCTCTCGGATGCGTGGCGGCCGCGCAGCCAGTCGCGCAGCAGCCGGCTCAGGTCGGTTGGACCGCCCGACCGGGGCTCCGCGCCACCGTTCTTCAGGCGGTCGAGCAGCCGCTGCATCGTCGCCACCGAGTCCTCCATGCTGAGCAGCATGTCCTTCTGGAACTCCGGCTTCGAGATGTGCTTGCGCGCGTTCGAGAGCGTGAGCGAGAGCTCGTTGGCCAGGTTGCGCAGGTCGTGGGCGATGAAGGTCATGCCCCGCGAGAGCTCGCTGAAGCGACGGTTCTCTTCCAGCGCCCGGGTGCGCTGCTCCTCGGCGAGGTGGCCGGCCACGTGGGAGGCCACCGTCTCGAGCAGCTCGGCGTCCTCCCCGTGCAGGCTCCGCGCCATCGGGGGACGCACCAGCACGATGAAGCCGATGAGCTCCCGACGGTGCCGCAGGGGCACGAGCACCCAGGCGCTGCTCCAGTCGCGCAGCCAGCCGGGGATCCAGCCCTGCCCGCGCGCAGCGCCGAGGTCGACCGGACGGGTGCCGACCGCCTCCAGCTCCACCACGAAGTGCGAGTCCGCGCCCGGCTCCTCGGCCCAGGCGGGAACCCAGATGCCCTCGCGCACGAAGCGCTCGCCGCTGCGGATCCAGAGACCTCCGCCCGGACTGTCCACGATGCTCGCCACCGCGCGCAGGGAGCGCTCGCGCAGGCTCTCGTTGCGGCCTGCTCCCGCGAGCGACTCGGTGAAGCGGCTCCACACCTCGCGGTAGTCGTGGCGGTAGGTGAAGAGGGCCCCGCTGATCCGGCCGAGCACGAAGCTGCGGGCGCGGGCAGAGGCGAAGAGCACGGCCAGCAGCAGCAGCCCCGAGAAGAGCACCGTGGCCTGGAGCAGCGTCGCGGAGTCTCCGCCCACCACGCGCGAGAGCGCGCCCGCCGCCGCCAGCGCGAGCAGGTAGCCGCCGACGCCGAGCAGCACGACGGACCGCACCACGGCGCTGCGCGCGAAGTTGAGCTGCGTGGACCACGAAGGGCTGCGGGCCACGCCGAGGGCGATCAGCGGCGCGGCGATCGCCGTCACGGCGCCGCGAGCGGCCTCGAGGTCGGGCTGCACGCGGCGCATGAGCAGCGCCTCGGAGGCGAGCGCCAGGTCGAAGACGTAGAGCGCTCCGATCCCGATGCACACGTGCTTGATCCGCCAGCGCGCCTCGCTGGCGGAGCGACGGAGCAGGAGCTCCACGAAGTAGAGGGCGGCCACTGCCAGCACGAGGCGACCCGAGACGTCGCCCAGCAGCGCGCCGCTCGCGAGGTCCGCCCGCGGCAGCCCGCCGTGCGAGAGCTCGAGGCCGAAGAGCAGGGCCCACGCGGCGAAGCCGACACCGCAGGGCCAGACCAGCCCGCGGGCGGGCTCGCCCTCCGGCAGGGCGGCCCGGTAGGCGAGCGCCAGGAACGCGACCCAGCCACCGCCGGCCACGAGCCGCAGGAGCTGCGCGAGGCCAGCGGAGTGCTCGGCGCCCGCCGGATCCAGGGCCACCGCGAGGGCCCAGCTCCCGGTGGCGAGCGCGGCGAGGACGAGCGCGAGCACCGGCGGCCTCCACGTGGAGTGGATGGCGAGGACGAGGCCCAGCGCCAGGTAGAGGAGGGCACAGAGCCCGTGGGTGACGACGACCGCGTCCAAGGCGGACTCCCTGCTGGTCCGACGCCTCCATTATATGTGCCCCGGCGCGGGCGCCCGGTGTCGCCCGGGGCGGGCTCAGGCGCCGAGCTCGGCCCGAACCGCGGCCCGAACCGCGTCCCGGTAGGCCCGCAGCTCCGCGCTGATCTCCACCGGATAGGGAGGGTCCGCCGGATCGAGCGCCAGCAGACGCTCCGGAAGTCGAGCCCGCTCGCTCGCCGCGCGCCTCCGGATCTCCGTGAGGGGCTCCGGGGGCGCGATCCGGCGCCCCGCCCGCATCACCGGATGCAGGAGCGGGCGGCCCGGCAGCTCCTCGCCGCTCCGGGCGATCACGTCCCGCAGCGCCCGCCCCTCCTCCTCGACGCGGAAGACCTGCTTGCGGCCCGGCAGGCTCTCCTTGCCCGTGGACGTCTTGAGGCGCCCCTGCCCCGCATAGTCGGTGAGCTTGTAGGCGAGGTCGAGGTACGGAGCGTCGCGCGAGACGCCCATGAGCGTACCCACGCCGAAGGCGGCGATCGGCGCGCCCCCGCGGACCAGCTCGTCGATGCGCTGCTCGTCGAGGCTGCCGCTGGCGAAGATCTCCACGGACGCGAGGCCGGCGGCGTCGAGCAGCTCACGCGCCCCACGCGAGAGCGAAGCCAGGTCTCCCGAGTCGAGCCGGATGCCGCGGACGCGGAAGTCCTCTCCCAGCTCCGCTGCGAGGCCGACCACGCGGCGGACACCCTCCAGCGTGTCGTAGGTGTCCACCAGCAGCACCGTCTCGGGATAGAGGGCCGTGAAGGCGCGGAAGGCCGCGACCTCTTCGTCGTGCGCCTGCACGTAGCTGTGCGCCATGGTGCCGGCGACGGGAATGCCGTAGACGCGTCCGGCGAGCACGTCGCTCGTGGCGTCGACTCCCGCCACGTAGAAGGCGCGGGCCCCCTTGAGCGCCGCATCCGAACCGTGCATGCGGCGCATGCCGAAGTCGACCACCCGCCGTCCCGCCGCGGCGGCCACCACGCGCGCCGCCTTCGACGCCAGCACCGTCTGCAGGTGGATCTGGTTCATGACGTAGCTCTCGGCGAGCTGCGCCTCCGGAAAGGGAGCGACGAGCTCGAGCAGCGGCTCCTCGGGAAACACGGGGGTTCCCTCGGGCACGGCGAAGACGTCGCCGGTGAAGCGGAAGCGCGCGAGCCAGTCGAGGAAGTCCGAGCGGAAGAGCCCGAGCCCGGCCAGGTAGGCGAGGTCGTCCGGCTCGAAGTGCAGATCCTCCAGATAGCGGAGCGCATCCTCGAGACCGCAGGCGACGACGTAGTTCCGCGCCTCGGGCATGCGCCGGAAGAAGAGGCTGAAGACGGCTGGAGCGCGCAGCCCCTCGCTCCAGTACGCCTGGAGCATGGTCAGCTCGTAGAGGTCGGTGAGCAGTGCCGACGGGCAGCCCCTCGCGTCCTGGCTCACGGCGCGCCCTCCAGCTTCGCGCCCGCGTCCCGCATCTGCTCCAGCGCGCGGCGCCCCTCCGCCTCGTCCACCGCACGGGTCGCCTCCACCAGGACGTGCACGCCGAGGCCGGCGCGCAGGGCGTCGAGCACGGTGGCGCGCACGCAGACGTCGCGGGCGAGTCCGCCGACGAACAGGCGCCGCACGCCGTCGTCCCCGAGGCGCACGGCGAGCCCCGTGTCGTCGAAGGCCGAGAGCTGGTCCTTGTCGAAGCGCGTGCCCTTGGTGACCAGCACGGCTCCCGCCGGCAGATCGAGGTCGGGGTGGAGCTCGGCGCCCGGCTCGCCCTGGATGCAGTGCGGCGGCCAGTCGCCCCCACGGTCCAGGAAGCTGGGATGACCGCGCGGGTGCCAGTCGCGCGAGGCGTAGACCGGGATGCCGCGCTCGCGCGCGGCGGCGAGCCAGCGGTTCAGCACCGGCACCACCGCGTCGCCGTCCTCGATGGGGAGCGCGCCGCCGGTACAGAAGTCGCGCTGCACGTCGACGACGAGGAGCGCATCGCCCGGACCCAGCGAGGCGGTGGCGCTCATCGCTCGGCCGGCGCCTCGCCGTCCACGTAGCCGAGGCGCCGCAGCGTCTCCACCAGGTCCTCCGGAGGCTCCGGCGGCGTCACGGGGCGGGTCTCGGGCACGAAGGGAGCGAGCTCCCTGCGAAGCTCCGACGCGATCTCCGGGAATCGGGACGCCACGTCGCGCTGCTCCGTCGGATCCTCGCGCAGGTCGTAGAGCGCCGAGCGGTCGGACTCCGCATCGTAGTGGAGGGTCCAGGAGCCCCGTCGCAGGGCGCGGCGGAAGTTCGCCGTGTCGTTGCCGATCCAGTGGTTCGCCTCGGCGACGAGCGGGCGTCCGGCCGGCCCCGCACCGTTCCAGAGGCCCGAGACGTCGACGCCGTCGATGTCGTCCGGCGCCGGCACGCCCAGGAGGGCCAGGACGGTGGGCAGCAGGTCCACCAGCGAGACCGGCTCCGCCACGCGCACGCCGGCCGGCAGGCCGGCGCCCGCGAAGATCAGCGGAACGCGCACCAGCTCCTGATGGAGGGTCCGCCCGTGCAGCACGCTCCCGTGGTCGAAGAACTCCTCGCCGTGGTCCGAGGTGAGCACGACCAGCGTGTCCTCGTCGAGATGACCCCGCGCCTCCAGGGCGGCGAAGACGCTGCGCAGGTCGTCGTCGAACTGGCGGATGCCGGCCCGGTAGAGCTCGTGGAGGTGGCGGACGTCGGCTTCGTCGAGGTCGGCCTCCCCCTTGCGAAAGGCGCGGAGCTCGTCGGTGCGTCCGGTCGCCGGGCCGTCGTAGGGGGCGGCGAAGCGCAGCGCGTAGGACGGCTTCGGCTGGTAGTCGCTGTGGACGTCGTAGAAGTGGAGGAAGAGGAACCAGGGCGGCGTCGCTCCCGCCAGCCAGCCGAGCGCCCGGTTCGCCACCCGGCCCGTCGCCCCCGCCTCGTCCTGCGCGTCGGGCACGAAGAGGACGCGGTCGAAGCCGCGCCTCATCGTGCGCAGGGCCTGCAGGTTGAAGACCGCCGCCGTGGCGTAGCCGTGCTTCCCGAGCAGCCCGGGGAGGGTGGCGTAGCGGTGCGGGACGACTTCCCGGAAGGAGCGCACGCCGTGACGCGTCGGGTAGACGCCCGAGAAGAGCGACGCGTGGGCCGGCAGCGTCCAGGCCGCGGTCGACGTGGCGTTCTCGAAGACGACGCCCCGCGCGCCCAGCGAGTCGATGAAGGGCGAGGTGCCGCGCTCGGAGCCGTAGAGCCCGAGGTCGTCTGCGCGCAGCGTGTCCACCAGGAGCATCAGGACGTTCGGCGGCGCGCCCAGCTTCGTCTCGGCGCTCCGCCCGGCGTCGGGCTCGCTGCAGGCCAGCAGCAGGGCCGCGGCCACGAAGCCCGAACCCAGAGCGGCGAGAACCCCCGGCACGACGGGAGGATATACTACAGCCCGACGTGCACGGAGCCGCGCAGCTCACGAGAACCGCGACCTCGGCCCTGGCCCTCGTCGCGCTCGTGGCGTGCCAGGCCGAGCCCGATCGAGCGCCGGGCCCGCGCGCGCCCGACCTCGTGCTGATCAGCGTCGATACGCTCCGGCCCGACCACCTCGGCGTCTACGGCTACGAGCGCGACACCTCGCCTCGGCTCGATCGGTTCTTCGCGGACGGGCGCATCTACACGAAGGCCTACAGCACCTCCGCGAGCACGGCTCCGAGCGTGGTGAGCCTGCTCACCGGACGGCTTCCCCACGAGCACCGCGTGCGCCTGCTCTACCAGCTCGTTCCGGAGGAGGTCACGCTGGTCACCGACCACCTGCCGGCCCGCTACCAGAAGGCGGCCTTCGTCTCGAACATCGTGCTCACCGACGAGGCGCTGGGCATCGCGGAGCGCTTCGACCACTACGACGACTTCGTCGACGAGAGGGAGTCACGCCGGAAGATCTGGGAGCGGAGCGCCGGGCGCACGACGGATGCCGCGCTCGAGTGGCTGCGCAGTGGGCGCGACGAGAGCCGCCCCCTCTTCCTCTGGGTGCACTACATCGATCCGCACGGCCCCTACCGGGTTCCGCCCGAGTGGAAGGCCTCCTTCCGCCACACCAGGAGCCGTCCCGTGGAGCCCCGGCGGATGATGCGATACATGCGCGAGGCGGGGGTGGCGAACGCCTGGAGCTACGTCGACGCCTACGACGAAGAGGTGGCCTACACCGACTCGCAGATCGGCCGCCTGCTCGACTCGTTCGGCCCGGCTCTCGACGACGCCCTCGTGATCTTCACGGCCGACCATGGCGAGACCATGATCGAGCACGAGATCTGGTTCTCCCACGGCTTCCACGTCTACGACGCCATCGTCCGCGTGCCGCTCCTGGTGCGCGGACCGGGCGTCGAGCCGGGCACCTCGGGCGCGCCCGCGCTGGGAACCGACGCCGCCCCCACGCTCCTGCGGGCCGCGGGCGTCGCCGTGCCCGGTGCCATGCCCGACGTGGACCTGCGCACCGGCTCGGGCCTGAGCGAAGACCGACCCATCGTCGTCGAGGCCACCATGGGGCAGCGCCAGTGGCGCGCCGTGATCCAGGACGAGAGCAAGGCCGTGCTGAGCGTCTCCGGCCCCGAGCGGAAGGTGAAGGAGCGGCGCAGCTACGACCTGCGCGCGGACCCCGCCGAGAGGAAGCCGGGCGTCTGGCGTCCGGGAAGCGCCGCCTCGGAAGAGCTCCTGCGCCTCGTGCGCAGCGACCCCGACCCGTCCGGAGTGCCGAAGCAGTACGCGAAGGGCATGCAGCTGCGGGCTCCCAAGGTGGCCCCGCGCGTGGACGAGAGCACCCTCGAGAAGCTCGAGCAGCTCGGCTACGCGGAATAGTGTCGCCAGGACGGCGGGGCGCTTCTCGTGCAGCGGATCGCCAGAGCCTCGCTTCGCCGCCCGGCCGCCACCCTCGCCCTGCTCGGCGCCGTCACGCTCGGCCTGGGCGGCGGCATCCTGCGCCTCGAGAGCGAGGCGGGGTACCGCGCCTTCCTCGGGTCCGCGCACCCCGCCGTCCGCGAGCTCGACGCCTTCGTGGCCCGCTTCGGGGGCGGCCTCCCCTTCGCGGCGGTCTGGAGCTGCGAGGAGTCGGCGGCCTGCGACTCCGTCTTCGATCGCGCCTCGCTGGCGATGGCCCACGACGTGGCGCGCGCGCTCGAGGCCACGCCGGGCGTGCGCAGGGTGGACGGCCCCGCGACGAGCGGGCTCCTCGCGCCCGTCTTCCTCGAGCTGCCCGAGGCGCGCTTCCTGGCGGGCGACGGAGAGCCCCACCCGCAGCTCGACGAGCTGGTCGGCCATGCCCTGCAGGCCCCCACCTGGGTCGGACAGATCGTCTCGCCCGACGGCCGGGCGGGCGCCCTGCTCGTGCACCTCGGGAGCAGCGAAGCCAGGCTCGGCGCGCGCGTGCTCGGGAGCCTGCGCGAGCGTCTCGCGCCCCACGAGGAACGCGGCTTCGTGTTCCATCTGGTCGGGGGCCCGGTCGAGTTCGTGGTGGCCGGGAACGAGCTGGCCCGCAGCACCGCCGGCATCGTGCCGCTCATGGTGGGCATCGTCGCGGGCGTGCTCGTGCTGCTCTTCCGCTCCTGGGCCGACGCCGCGGTGGCACTGCTGAGCGTCGGCGCCGCGGTGCTCTGGACCCTCGGCCTCATGGGCTGGCTCGGCTGGCCGCAGAACAGCTTCACCCAGGCGCTCCCCCCGCTGGTGCTGGTGATCGGGATCTGCGACGCGATGCACCTGCTGGCCGGCTACGCCTCGGCGCTCGTAGACGGGATAGGCGCCTCTCTCTTCGGTCTGGAGTTCTGAATTCTGATCTTGGGCACTCAGGTCGGGGCCCCCTGCCTGCTCACGACGCTCACCACGGCCGCCGGCTTCGCCTCCTTCGCCGTGAGCGGCCTCGAGAGCTTCTCGCGCTTCGGCTGGATCGCCGCCTTCGGCGTGGTCGCGGCGCTCCTGCTCTCGTTCACGCTCCTGCCGATCCTCGCCGTGCGGGCGCCCCTCGGCCGCGCGGCGCCTCCCCGGGTCCAGGCGCGCTGGGACCGCGCCCTCTCCGTCCTGGTGGCCTTCTCCCGCCGCCGGGCCGCCGCCATCGTGATCGCGTCGCTCGCGCTGCTCGGGCTCGCCCTCTCGGGCTTCGCGGCGCTGCGCGTCGACGCGAGCTTCGAGGACCTCTACGGCGAGGACAGCCAGGTGGTCCGCTGGGTGGAGGCGGCCTCCCGGTTCCTTCGCGATCCCGAGACGCTGGAGATCGCCCTCGACCCGCCGCCCGCCCTGCCGACGGACGACCCGCGCGCGCTCCGGGTGGTGGACTCGGTCGAGACGCTCGCCGACCTCGAGGGCCTGGGCCCCGCGCTCTCGATCCTCACCCCGATGCGCGAGGCGAACGCGCTGGTCCATCGCGACGAGCTGCCGCTCGACGGCGCGCGCGCCGCCGAGCGCACGCGGCAGCTGCTGCGCCTGCTGCGCTTCGAGGAGCCCGACCTGGTGCGCCTCTTCGTCGATCCGCAGGGCGGCTATCGGGTGTCCCTCCAGTCGCGGAAGCTCCCGCAGCGGGATCTGCGCCGCGTGCTGGGCGAGGTGGACGAGCGTCTGGAGCGCCTGCTGCCCGCGGGCTGGAGCGCCACCGTGACGGGTCCGCTGGCGGTGGTGGGCAGGCTGGTCGAGGAGATCCGCTCCACCCAGCTGCGCAGCTTCGCCCTGGCCGGCGCGCTGGTGCTGGCGCTCGTCGCCCTCTTCCTCCACTCCCTTCCACTGGCTCTGCTGGCGCTGCTGCCGACGCTGCTCCCCGTGCTCGTCACCCTCGGCGCCATGGGCTGGTCCGGCGTCCCGCTCGACGTGGGCACGGCCATGGTGGGCGCCGTGCTGCTGGGTCTGGCGGTCGACGACGTCATCCACCTGCTCACCGCCCATCGCCGCCACCGCGCCGCGGGCGCCCGGCCCGAGGACGCCGTGCAGTCGGCGGTGCGCGACGTGGGCCGCGCCCTCGCCACGAGCTCGGCCGCGCTGGCCGCGGGCTTCCTCGTGCTGGCGCTCTCGCCCTGGCGAAGCCTGGCGAGCTTCGGGCTGGTGGCCTCGCTCGCGATCGCTGCTGCCCTGGCGGCCGTGCTGGTGCTGCTCCCCGCCCTCCTCACGCTCGCCGGGCGCGCGGCGACGGACCTCACCCGAGCCCCGAACCGGTAGAGTCGCCGCCAGGGCAGCAAGGAGGCCCGGAGGGCCGACGCGCAGCGAGCCCAAAGCGAGCGAAGATCGCAGAGCAAGGAGGCCCGGAGGGCCGACGCGCAGCGAGCCCAAGGCGAGCGAAGATCGCAGAGCAAGGAGGCCCGGAGGGCCGACGCGCAGCGAGCCCAAAGCGAGCGAAGCTCGCCGAGCCAGCCAGCTAGTGATGCTTTCGGCGCCGGGGGCGATAGAAGCCGCCCTCGAGCTCACCGAAGAGATCGGCAACCTGCGGGTGACGCACCGGCTCCCCGCTCTCGTCGGGCAGGAGGTTCTGCTCCGAGACGTAGGCCACGTAGGTGGTCGTCTCGTTCTCCGCGAGCAGGTGGTAGTAGGGCTGGTCCTTGCGCGGACGCACGGCCTCGGGAATCGCGAGCCACCACTCCTCGGTGTTCGAGAAGGTGGGGTCGACGTCGAAGATCACACCGCGAAACGGGAAGAAGCGGTGCTTCACGACCTGCCCCAGACGGTACTTCCCGAGCCGCTCCTCCATCGAGACCAGGATGCAGGATACGAGGCCGGGGTGCGAGCCGCGGCCGCGGAGCGGGCCGACCTCGACTTTCGGCAGGGCGACTCCTACCTTGCCGCCGTGCTCGCGCTGCACTTCGATGGGGGGGAGGCTCGCGTCGTCGACGCGCCCGAGCCTCGCGACGACGACGACCGCGTCCTGGTGCGCGTCGCTCTCGCCGGCGTCTGCAACACGGACCTCGAGATCGCCCGGGGCTACATGGGCTTCCGCGGCGTCCTGGGCCACGAGTTCGTCGGGCGCGTCGAGGACGGCCCCGCCGAGTGGCGCGGCCAGCGCGTGGTGGGCGAGATCAACTTCGCCTGCCAGAGCTGCCCGGTCTGCGCGCAGGGGCTGCAGCGTCACTGCCCGTCGCGCCAGGTGATGGGCATCCTCGACGCCGACGGCTGCTTCGCCGAACGGGTGCGCGTGCCCGCCGCGAACCTCCACCCGGTGCCCGACGCCGTGCCCGACGAGCTCGCCGTGTTCACGGAGCCCCTCGCGGCCGCCTTCGAGATCCTCGAGCAGGTGCACGTCGAGCCCGGTCGCGACTGCGTGGTGCTCGGCGACGGCAAGCTCGGCCTGCTCGTGGCCCAGGTGCTCCACCAGGCCGGCGCGCGGGTGCTGGCGGTCGGCCGCCACCCCGACAAGCTCCGGCTCCTCGAGAAGCGCGACATCCAGACCTGCCTGCACTCGGAGTGGCGCGGCGAGCTCGCGTCGCTCGTGGTCGAGGCCACCGGCACCGCGGCGGGCTTCGAGCAGGCCGTCGCCGCCACCCGGCCGCGTGGCACGCTCGTCCTGAAGAGCACCGTCGCGGAGCCGGCGCCCACCCACCTTGCACCCCTGGTGATCGACGAGATCACGGTGGTCGGCTCCCGCTGCGGTCCGTTCCCGCCCGCGCTGCGGGCCCTGGAGACCGGCAGCGTCGACGTTCGCTCGCTGGTGAGCGACCGGCTCCCCCTCGGCCGCGCCGACGAGGCCCTCTGCCGCGCCGCCGAGCCGGGCGTGCTGAAGGTCCTGATCGAGAACGAGCGCGCGTAGGCCTCCGCAGAGCGGCGGAGGCCGGGCATCCGCTGCACCCGGCCCGACATCGGATGACCGGCAGTGGGCCGTCCGAGCCGTCCGGGGTTCAGCGAACTCCCTGAAACCACGAGGCTTTCCGCCGGGCCGCCGGATGGCACTCACCTTGCTCTGGAGCACCCCATGGCGAACCGCAGGCGCATGCGCTGGCTGGCCCGCGAGCTCGAGACGCTGGCCGAGCAGGGGGTGATCCCGGGCGAGGTCCCCGAACGGGTGCGCGCGCACTACGCGGGGCGCTCGGAGAACGCGTTCCCCGTGCTCGGGGTGCTCGGCGCCGCGCTCGTGGGGCTCGGCGTGATCCTGATCCTCGCGCACAACTGGCCGGCCCTCCCCGCCCTGGGACGTGCGGGCATCGCCCTCGGTGGACTGCTCGGGGCGCAGGCTCTCGCCGCCTTCGCGCTCCGGCGCGAGGCGGCCGGCTCGCGCGAGGCCGTCGGCTGGCGGGAGGCGGCCGGCATCGTCTCGACGCTCGCCGTGGTCGCCGCTGCCGCGCTGGTCGGCCAGACCTACCACGCCTCCTCGCCGGTCGGGCCCTTCTTGTGGCAGTGCTCGATGCTTGCCCTGCCGCTGGTGCTCGTGCTCCGCTCGCGAGGCGGAGCGCTGCTCGCGCTCGTGGCCGGGTGGACCGCGCTCTTCCACGACGTCTTCTCCGGCTCCGTGCCTCACCGTTTCTGGCTGTCCGCCTCGGCCGTGGGTGCCTTCACGGCCTGGCTCCACGTGCGCGCGACGGGGGAGCCGGCGCTGCGCGATGTCTTCCTGGGCTGGGCCGCGGTGTCGACCCTGCTGCTCGGCGCGACCTTCAACGCGGGGGCGCACCTCGTCGCGGCCCTCGTGCTCGTGCTGGCGACCACCGCGGCGGGGCTCTACGCCTGGGGCGGCCGTCGCCTCGACGGGGCGGACGGCGGGTTCCTGGCGCATCCCGCGCTGCGGCTCGGCGGCCTCGCCGTCGGGGCCCTCATCGTGACCTTCTCCATCGGGGAGGCCTGGGAGATCTTCTCCGAAGACCTCGACCCCGACGCGACGCTCGCAGGGCTGCTGCCGAGCCTCGTGCTGGCGGTCGGCGGCGGAGCGCTGGCCTTCGGCGCCGCTCGGGACCGGCTTCGCGAAGGCCAGTGGGAGGACGCCCTGCCCTGCGCGCTGCCGCTGGCCCTCGCCGGCGGCTGGGCAGTCACGAGGGTCCTGGGCGCAGAGGCGGGCGCCCTCGCGGTCACGCTCTACGGGCTCGCGGTGGGAGTGGGCGCCGTGCTCGCGGGCATGCGCGAGGACGCGGCCCGCCGCGCCAACCTGGGACTCCTGCTGGTGGGGGCCGTCGTGGGCGTGCGCTTCCTCGACGACGACTGGAGCTTCGTGGTTCGCGGCCTGGTGTTCGTGGCGCTCGGCCTGGCCTTCCTCCTCCTCAACCTGAACATGCGCCGCGCCAGCGCGGAGGCCGCGGGATGAAGGCGAGGAGCGTCGTCTGGGGTGTCTTCGTCCTCGCGTGTCTGGCCCAGCTGGCCTTCGCGAGCAGCGCCATGTGGCGGGGCGAGACCACGCTGCGGGGCGGAACGCTCTACCACTTCCGCAGCGATCCGGTCGATCCCGTCGACCCCTTCCGGGGCCGCTACGTGGCTCTCGCCTTCGCCCGCACCCGCGTGCCCCGCGCCGAGGGAGCCGACCTCGACGTCGGCGCAACCGCGTACGTGGAGCTCGCCGTCGACGACGAAGGCATGGCCCGGCTGGAGCGCGCCCAAGCCGCGGCGCCCGCCGCCGACCATCTCGCCCTGCCGGTGCTCGCGACCGACGCCACCGCCGTGTTCGTCCAGCTTCCCTTCGAGCGCTACTACGCCGAGGAGGAGCGCGCCCTCGAGATCGACCGGCAGCGCTGGCAGGCCGGAGCGCGCTTCGTCGTCGGGGTGCGCGTGCTCGACGGCCGCGGCGTGATCGAGTCGCTTCGCCTGGGCGGGAGCCCGACCCCGCTCGAGGCGGACCAGATCCTGCGGCCCGATCCCGAGGCGCCCCTCCCCGAGGGCCTGTTCGAGGCGATCCGCGCGGCGCTGCCGCTCGCCGAGCGCGAGGGCTGCCGCAGCCGGGGCTGCGTTCTCTTCGAGGTC
>JAAUYE010097554.1_pt1 | contig 14498 bp, 9 predicted proteins | sample 7278081 | NCBI WGS metagenome assembly JAAUYE01 (sample SAMN14350131, study PRJNA611818) | marine sediment metagenome | isolation source: surface marine sediment (0.6m) | place: French Polynesia: Moorea | collected 2018-08
AACGCAGGCTATCCTGACGCTTCTCGTGGTTGGGCTTGCCCTGCTGCTGACGTGGCTCGGCGGGCGCACGTTCATCGACCGGCGCGCGAGAGCGCGGGAACGGCTGGACGCCCAAAGGCGCGCAAACGAACAGCTTGAACATCAGGTCGCCGTCAGAACCGAAGCTCTGAACACCGTGAACGCGCAATTGCTGTCCGAGATCGACGACCGGAAAGCGACAGAGTTTCGTTTGCGTCAGACACAGAAAGAACTGGTTCAGGCGGGCAAGCTGGCTGCGCTCGGACAGATGTCGGCGGCACTCAGCCACGAGATCAACCAGCCGCTGACCGCGGTCAAAGCCTACGCCGACAATGCATCGGTCTTTCTGGCCAGAAATCGGGTAGAGGATGCGGCCGCGAACGTGGCGCAAATCTCGAAAATGGCCGACCGCATGGCGTCCTTATCGGGTCACCTGCGAAACTTCGCCCGCCGCCCCCAGGATACGGTCGGCGACGTCGACCTTTCGGCAATTGTCGCCGATGCCCTCGAATTGATGGACGTGCGCATTCAATCCAGCAAAACCGTCGTCACAACGCACGGACTGGAACGCCCCGTCCGGGTCAGAGGCGGACAGATCCGACTTCAGCAAGTGATCGTCAATCTCATCGCAAACGCGGTTGATGCCATGCAGGGCATCGAAAATCCCAGTCTCTCGCTTCGGGTCGCCGATTCTACAGACAATCGGGTGGACCTGGTTATCGCGGACAATGGGCCGGGCCTGTCGGGGGAGGTGCAGGATCAGATCTTCGATCCCTTTTTCACCACCAAGGGGCCGAGCCAGGGTCTCGGCCTCGGGCTTTCGATATCCTACAACATCGTCGAGGATTTCGGCGGTCATCTGAAAGCCGCAAACGGTCCGACCGGCGGGGCCGAGTTCACCGTTTCGCTCCTCAGATCAGAAAGTGAGAGCTCCGTGGACACGGTGGCGGCACAATGACGGAATTGTCGGTGTTGTTCGTCGATGACGAGGACGATCTTCGCGAAGTGGCGCGGCAGACGCTGGAATTGGCAGACCTGCCCGTGGAGACGTTCGCCGATGCTGAAGCCGCACTGGCGCGGGTCAGCCGAAATCATCCGGGCATTCTGGTGACCGACATTCGCATGGACGGAATGAGCGGGCTGGCCCTGATGGCAAAATGTCTGGAAATCGACCCGGAATTCCCCATCATCCTGGTCACCGGCCACGGAGACGTGGACCTGGCCGTGCAGTCGATGCGGGACGGCGCCTACGACTTTTTCGAAAAGCCCTATGAGCCGGCGCGTCTCGTCGAATCGATCCGGCGCGCGCTCGACAAGCGCCGCCTGACGCTTGAGAACCGCGCCCTGCGCCGCGAGGTCGGACAGCGGGATGCGATCGAGGTTCGCCTTGGCGGGCGCTCGCCGGTCATGGTGGCGATCCGCGAGCAAATCCGTGCCGTCGCTGCAACCGAGGCGGACGTCCTCATCACAGGCGAGACGGGCACGGGTAAAGAGGTCGCCGCGCGCGCCCTTCATCGCGCCAGCGCACGGGCAGAGGCCCCTTTCGTTGCCATCAACTGTGCTGCGCTTCCACACGATCTGATCGAAAGCGAGCTCTTCGGTCACGAAGCAGGCGCCTTTCCGGGGGCTCAGCGGGCGCGCTTTGGCCGGTTCGAACACGCGCGCGGGGGCACAATCTTTCTCGATGAGATCGACAGTCTTGAAATGCCGGTGCAAGCCAAGTTGCTGCATGCCGTCCAGAACCGCGAGATCATGCGGTTGGGCTCGAACGAGACAATTCATCTGGATGTTCGGTTCATCGCAGCGTCCAAGCGCGCCCTCGAAGCCGCCGCTGCAGAGGGCGCCTTTCGGAGCGATCTGCTTTATCGGCTGAACGTTGTCACAATCCGGATGCCGCCGTTGTCCGACCGTCGCGAGGATATCCCGAGGCTCTTCATGCAACTCGTCGACGAGGCTGCTGCGCGTTACAAGCGCTCGGCCCCCGACATCCCCGGCGCATTTCTCTCCTCCGTTGCATCCAGAGCCTGGCCCGGGAACGTCCGCGAATTGCGCAATGCCGCGGACAGGTTTGTTCTCGGCCTCGACCCGGACCTGGCAGGCGCATCAGAGACCGCCGGTCCGTCGACTTTGGCGGTCCGCATGGCCGAGTACGAAAAGAGCCTGATCGCCGCTGCCATCGCCGCTGAAGGCGGACGTCTGAAGGGCGTTTACGAGACCCTCGGCATGTCGAGAAAGGCTCTCTACGAAAAGATGCAACGCCACGGCCTCGACCGTGCCGACTTCCTCGAAGGTCGCGAGATCGACGAGGATGGGTCGGTCCCGTAACACGAAAACCGGCCTTCTGTTCGGTTTTCCACCCAGGATGCACGGGCGCACACATGTTTGCGGTATCATTTTCATATCACGCCTTGCGCTTGATCCTGACGCTCTCGCACTACAACCAACCATGCGGGTTGCGCATGACGCGCGCCCCAAGTCGTTTCATCCGGCGAAATGGCCGGACTGTTTGGGAGGACACTATGAAACACCTTACCATCACCGTCGCTGCGGTGGCGCTGAGCGCCGGCGCGGCATCTGCTGGCAGCCACCTCGACACCACGGGCTGGCCCGACAGCTTTACCGTTGGCACCGCCAGCCAGGGCGGCACTTACTTCGCCTATGGGTCTGGCTGGGCCAACCTCGTTGCCGAAGAACTCGGCCTTTCCGGCGGCGGCGAAGTCACCGGCGGCCCGATGCAGAACATGGCGCTCGTCCACACAGGCGACGCGCAGTTCGGGATGACCACGATGGGACCTGCCGCGGAAAGCCTCGCTGGCACCAACCCAATCGCACCGGGACTGCAGATGTCCAACGCCTGCGCGATGTTCCCGATGTACCAGACGCCGTTCTCGGTCACCGCGCTCGCATCTTCGGGCATCGCGTCGATTGCCGACATCCCCGATGGCGCACGCATCGGCTTTGGCCCGGCCGGGTCGACCTCGGACACCTATTTCCCGCGGATGATGGAGACGCTCGGCGTCAACTTCGAACGCCGGAACGGCGGCTGGTCCGACCTTGGCGGTCAGTTGCAGGATGGCCTTCTTGACGTCATCGCCTTCGCAGCCGGTGTGCCGGTCCCCGCCGTCAGCCAGTTGGAAGTGCAGACCGACGTGAACATCATCGAGTTCACCGAAGAAGAGCAGGCTAAAATTCTCGAGGCCTTCCCGGTCTCGGAATTCGCGATCGGTGCGGACACCTACACCACGCTCGAACAGGATGCACGGTCGGTGTCGATGTGGAACTTTGCCATCGCCAACTGCGATCTGCCCGAGACGTTCGTCGAAGCGGTCGTCGATGTGGTGATGTCGGACAACGCACGGATGGTGAACATCCACAAGGCTGCCCGCTCCACGCTGCCCGAGAACTGGGACAAGAACGGTGTTCTGATGTGGCACCCGGGTGCCGCCAAGTGGTTCAAGGAAAACGCTGGCGCAGATATCCCCGACAGCATGAGCCACGGCATGTAAGACCTGTGTCGCGGCGGCAGAGCCGCCGCGACCTGCGCTTGGGGCTTTGCCCCAAGCACACCCCAGAGTATCGTCACCGAAAAAACAATCATCGACTACCGGGGCCGGGCGGCCTCGCGGGAGGGACGTATGGCCGACACGAAAGTTACCGACGACGAAATCGACCACGTCATCGCCGACGGCGTCGACGAGGAACCTGTCGAGGCGAACAGACGCCTGTTCGAAGGATGGCGCCTTAAACTCGTTGTCGGATACGCCGGCGTCTATGCCGCATTTCACATGGCCGCCCTTAATGGTCTGTCCCTCTCGGCATGGACCGGCGTCGAAATCGGCTTCCTGCCGCAGTTTCCCATGGAGACATGGAACTTCCGTATCGCGCACATCGCCGGTGCCCTTTTCCTCGGGTTTCTTCTCTTCAGCTCCGCCCCGTTCGGGAAAAATGGTCGCGGCGCAACGGACGGGCTTTCCAGGGCGACCCTCGCTCTTCTTGTCCCGGCGCTTTTTTCGGTGGGGACGACGCTCTACTTCCTAAGCGTGATCAACAGCGGGACCCTGCCTCAGATGGGCGGGCTCACGACGTGGGCGGCCTTTGAAGGCACGCCGATCTACAATCAGGAGATCTGGTATTTCGGTCTCCCGCTTCTTGTGGCGACCTTCGGGGGAATCGGTCTTGGCTGGCTCGAGCGTCAGGACCGCGATCGATTTCGCTCGTCCGACATCGTGCTTGCGATCTGCGGTGTTGCCGTCGCAGCCTATCTGATCCCGATCTACTCGACCGCTGCCCGAAACTCGGTTGGCACACCCTTCGTCCCGATAGGAGTCGCCTTTGCTGCAACGGCAGGGGCCGCTTTGATCCTCGAACTGACACGGCGCGTGGCGGGTCTCGCACTGGTCATTATCACCGGTATCTTCCTCGTTTACACCTTCACCGCGCACCTGCTGCCCGGCATTCTCCGGGTCGATCAGCCCTATAGCTGGCAGCGCTTTTTCGGCCATGTCTACTCGGACGCAGGGATCCTCGGTCCGACGACAGCGGTGTCGTCGACCTACATCATCCTGTTCATCATCTTCGCCGCCTTTCTTCAGGCGTCAAAGGTCGGCGACTACGTTGTCAACTTTGCCTTCGCGGCGGCCGGACGGGCGCGCGGCGGCCCGGCCAAGGTGGCGATCTTCGCAAGCGGACTGATGGGCATGATCAACGGCACGTCGGCAGGGAACGTGGTGGCAACCGGGTCCCTGACGATCCCGCTCATGAAGAAGGTCGGCTATCACAAGAAAACCGCCGGCGCGGTTGAAGCCGCGGCCTCGACCGGCGGGCCGCTCATGCCGCCGATCATGGGCGCCGGCGCCTTCATCATGGCCGAGATCACGGGTATCCCCTACACCGAGATCGCGATTGCCGCGATCATCCCCGCAATTCTCTACTTCGTGTCCGTGTACTTCATGGTCGACTTCGAGGCCGCGAAACTGGGCATGAAAGGGATGCGGCAGGACGAGCTGCCAAAGCTCGGCAGGATGATGCGCCAGATCTACCTGTTCATCCCGATCATCATCCTGATCTCTGCGCTCTTCGCCGGATACTCGGTGATCCGGGCCGGTACGCTTGCGACTGTTTCGGCCGTTGTTGTCTCGTGGGCGATGCCAGAGTACTTCGCATTTCGTGGAGGAGCACGCTGGACAGTACAGCGTTTACTTGTCCTCATCATAACAGCTCTCTCGCTCATAATTGCAGTGAATTACCTACTCGCCCCCGCGAATGAGCTTGGGAATGCTGAACCAAGCGCTTTTTTGAAGCCTTTAATGACCATAACGACATACATAGTCATGGTTACATTTCTCTATGTGTCATGGCTGGAATTTACCGGCAAGCAACCAACCGGGCTCGGGTTTAGCGGGTTATTGCGCGCCCTTGAACTCGCCGGCATCATGTCGATCCAGATCATCGCGGTCTGCGCCTGTGCGGGCATCATCGTCGGCGTCATCAGCCTGACCGGCGTCGGCGCGCGCTTTTCTGCCCTGCTTCTTGGCATCGCGGAATCGTCACAGCTTCTGGCGCTCTTCTTCGCGATGTGCATCGCGATCCTGCTCGGTATGGGGATGCCGACAACGGCGGCCTACGCGGTCGCGGCGTCGGTGGTCGCGCCGGGCCTCGTGCAGCTTGGGATTCCACAACTGACAGCGCACTTCTTCGTCTTCTACTTCGCGGTTCTCTCGGCAATCACCCCGCCCGTGGCGCTGGCTAGTTATGCCGCCGCCGGGATATCCGGGGCCAACCCGATGGAAACCAGCGTCGCCAGCTTCAAAATCGGAATCGCCGCGTTCATCGTACCGTTCATGTTCTTCTACAACGGCAACCTTCTGATGCAGGGCGCCAACCTGATCGAAGTCAACGGCGAAATGGTCTTTGAGTCCGCGCGCTGGTACAACGTCGTGCGTGCCGGGGTCACGGCCGTTATCGGCGTGTTCCTGCTTTCTTCCAGCGTTCAGGGCTGGTTCATGGGCGGGCGTTCGGCGTGGTTCATTCGCGCCATGCTGATCGCAGCCGCGCTATTCCTGATCGCCGGCGGTCTCATGACGGACCTGATCGGACTGGGTGTGGCGGCAGCCGCCTTTCTTATCCAGCGGGTGTTCCGCCCGAACCCCGACGCGCCGATACCCGTGCGCGGCGCGGACTGACCGCGCCGCACGCAGAACCACCCCTATTCGGCCGCGATGGCGACACTCTCGCTGTCGGGGCCGGAGGCGTTGAGAGCTTGCCAGTCGCCGCCGGGCAGATACCGCCATGCAAATCTGCCCCGGCCATCCATCGCCACGAGGGTCAGCCAACCGTTGTCGAACAGCTCCGCAACGCCCGGGTGCTTGTCGAGAATGCGGCTCATCGCTTCGCGCGGCGCCTCGATGACAACCGACAGCCTGAGCGGGTCGTGCGCCATCGCTTCGCCGTCGTGGACCGACTGCAGCGGCAACCCGGTTCTGAGCCGACCGCCGTTGCCTTCGACCACGCCGAAGCCGCCAACCACGTTGTGCAGTACCTTCGAGCCGCCACCGAAGGTCTCCGGCGCTACCGTTGAGCCGTAGTATTGCAGGCTGATCCAGCTTGCCACGACGACCGGCGCGGTCATGATCAGTTCGAGAACGGCGAAATCGGGATCGTTCTGCCAGTCGTAGTTGTGCAGGAACGTTCGACCGCCAAGGTTGCTGCCCAATGTGCGCTCTCGCGGGGCAGCGACAAAAGCCGCACATCCCGCAAGACCCCATTCCGGCCGCGTTTCGGACCAGTCGGCACTTCGGGCGGAAACCGCATCCGGCGAGTTCGCACGCGGCAGCCTGCGGGCACGCTCGCCCCGGGCATGTCGCCCTGCTTCTTCCAGTGCCTTGGCGAACGCGTCCAGATCATCGCGATGGCCGTCGCTTGCGACATCGGTGTCGAACAGCGTGACGCGGTCTGTCGTGGTGTCGTGAAGCGCGCCGACAAACAGCGTATCGTCAGGAATCTCGATCCCCTGCTCTTTCAGACCCCTGCGAACGACCACATCGTTCAGCAGCCCGGCCAGTAACCGTGCGTTCACGTCACCGGCGTATCCTCCGCAGGCGCCGCAATGCAGCGCGCTCTCGTGGGGCGCGTTCGTCACGTTGGCACCATGCCCGACGAGTACGACGAGCGGCGCAAAGTCGTGGGTCAGCGACATCGCCGACAACACGGTTCTGGCGGCTGCAATGCGGGCGTCCACGGGCAGGGCCGGATCGAGTCTCGGTGCCGGTCCGCTATCGCGGGCATGCCCCTTGCCGAAACTGTCCTTAACAAGCTTTCCGGCATAGACGGGACCGGAGGCTTCGACAAAGGCGAACGATGACACCGCCGCCAGCTTGAACCGGCCCCAGGCACGTTTGGCCCGTGTCGCATACCGCTGATCGAGATCCTCATCCCCACCGGCCGAAGTGGTGGTCAGCCCGGGAGAGAGAAGAACCGGCAAGCGGTTCTCTACGACATCCGATGCAAAGCCCTTATGCGCAACACCAAGCCCAAAGAACCCGGCGAACCCCAGCGTCTCGATCCCCGGGTGCGTTGCCTCCAGGGCGCGACGAAACACCTCTGACCGCACGTCGATGCAAAACGCGGCCTGCACATGCGGCCGACCCTGGCGGTCCGCAGATCCGCTTTCGGCCAGCCGTGTGCCAAGCGTCCGCAGTTCTGCCCGCTCGGCGGCGTCCTGAAGGATGGCATCGACAATGTGATCGCCGCGCGGTCGCACCGGCGCGGCATAGCCGGTCTGCGCAACGGACCACTTGTCCGCCAGAGTCTCGCGGAACGCCTCGAACACGGCCACGTCGAATGCCAGCCGAATCGCCAGAAGATCCTGTGCCGTACCGTCCGACCCGTCTTGCTTTTCGGCCTCGAACAGACGTTGACGGGCGATTTGTGCCCATCCACCAAGGTCCATGAGAAGCCGGTGGAAATACGTCTCGGCCGCCATTTCGGCCAGACCAAGCCTGCCGGAAAGATGCGCGAGCGCATCGTCTGTGCGCCCGGGCAGATCGGCGATAAACGACGCAAACCCGCTCAACCCGTGGATTTCGGGCGTCAGATCGCGCCTCGCCCAGGCGCGCCAGGTTTCCCAGGTGGTCGCCCGGTTCGGCTGTGCCCAAAGCGCCTGACCATTGTCGAATTCCGCACCGAGAAACGTGCCGATCCGCTCGACGGTCAGGGCGGACCAGTCGGTCCCGGTGGCTTTCGTGGCAAGGTCGGCAACCGTGGGCAGGGCCTCACCGGATGTCGGGTCGCGTGACAGCCATTTCTTCAAGTCGGCGAGGTCCATCGGCGCCCCTCCCGCGAGAAGCGCGTCGACAAGGTCGTCGTCTGTGATGAGGCCGGCATCGCGTTTGGCCCGCCAGTGCGCCCGTGCGGGAAAGATGCGCTCTCCCGCCACCCGCTCGATCAGGGCCGCCGTGTCGGCAAGCGACCGGTCGGTCTGACCCAGAAACGGATTCACCGCGACGGTCGCTTCGAGGCTCCAGGCCGGCGGAATGGCCTGAACGGCCTTGTCCGCGGCGGTTTCGATCCATGCATGTGTCATGTCCGCACCTCACTGTTCCGCCAGTTGCCGACCCAGCGGTCAACCAGCGCATTGATGTAAAACCCATTGGCGACATGGACCCGGAAACCGGCAACCGACGGGTGACCGGACCAGAGGGGGAAGGTCGCCTGTGCAACTGCTGTCGCGCCGAACGTGACAAGGGCCAGAATGATCAGAGCCCATTCGAGCGGCCCCGGCACCGGCGTTGCGGGAAGGACGTCCGCGGTCATCCACGCTGCCAGCGATTGCAGCGCAAAGTAGCTCGCCGATGCCGCCACGGACCACAATGCGGTCCGCCGGGTCAGCGCCCGTGGCGCGGTGTCCGCAAAGCCCTGCGCCAGCAGATAGGCCACACCGAAGATCAGGATCGCGCCCAGCGCGATCGCCTGCGGCGATTTCGACAGGATGCCAAACGCCGATCCGACGATGCCGTAGATGACCATCGCCACGACAAAGGCTCTGAGCACCGCGCGCGCATCTGGTATTGCCACGGGACCCGGGCGCCTTGCCGCCGCGACCCGCGCGACGGCCTCACCGGAGGCAAGGAACGCGTGTGCCTTGTAAAGCGAGTGTGCAACGATATGCAGAAGTGCGAGCGGAAAGAGCGCCAGACCGCATTGCAGGATCATGAATCCCATCTGCGCAACCGTCGACCACGCCAGCGAGGTTTTGACGGCCGGTTGCGTCAGCATGACGAGGCCACCGACAAGGGCGGTCAGACCTCCGATCATCAACAGACCCGCCAGAACAAGAGGTGCCGTCAGCATCACATCGGCGAACCGGATCAAGAGAAATCCGCCGGCGTTGATGACGCCTGCATGAAGCAGCGCGGAGACTGGCGTCGGCGCCTCCATGACTTCCGTCAACCAGCCGTGGAACGGCAACTGCGCCGACTTCAGAATGGCCGCGAGCGCCAGTCCGAGCGCGGCGAACCAGAGAAGAACGCCATCCGCCTCGGCCGCGCCTGACAGGATACGCCCAATGTCGCCGGTGCCAAACGTTATCGCCAGAGCAATCGTTGCGCCGATCAGGCTCAGGTCCGACAGACGGGCAATGAGCCGCTTTTTCCGGACAACCCGCTGGGCGCCCGGACGCTCTGGATAGGTCAGGAGAAGCCGCATCAGGCCCGCACCCGCGGCAAACCAGCCAAACACGAGCTGGACGATATTACCGGCGGTAACAAGCAGGAGTACCGCCGCCAGCGTCAGGCAAATCCACGCCGTGAACGCGCCCTGACGCGCCTCGCCGTCCATGTAGACCCTGGAGAACCGAAGAACGACCCACCCCACGAAACTCACAAGCAGGGCCATGGTCGCGCTCACGGCGTCGAGGCGGGTCCCGAACCCAAATCCCTCAAAGCCCAGTAGCATCGCCGTCGAGGCGCCGTCGCCCACAACCGCCACCGCGGATAGCAAAGCCGCGAGGGTCGCGCCAAGCGCTGCCGTCTCGCTTGCGCGCAGGGCCGCATAGGGCCGCCGCCCGGGGTCGAGAAACAACCAGCCCGCCGCTGCGACAAGGAACAGGGGGCCAAGGTAGGCCAGGAACGCAGTCATCATCCGTCACGCCTCCGAAAGAGTTGACGGGCATTTAGAGGCGCTGGGATTGAAAGAAAAATACATTGTTTTGCATGTATCGTTCTAATAAATAGATTGAATGTCGATGCTTAATTTCAAACACCTGCGCTATTTTCAGGCCGTGGCGCATGACGGGAACCTGACGCGAACGGCAGAGCGACTGAATATTTCGCAGTCGGCGCTTTCGGTTCAGATCCGGACACTTGAGGATCGGCTGGGACACGATCTCTTCGAACGAAGAGGACGCTCACTGGTTTTGACCGAAGCCGGACGGATCGCCCTCGATCATGCCGACGAGATCTTCCAGCGTGGCGACGAGCTTTTGTCGGAATTGTCTGAGGCGGGCAGAGGCAGAAAGGCCCTGCGCGTGGGGGCTTCGGCGACGTTGAGCCGGAATTTCCAGATCGCGTTTCTCGAGCCCATCATCGGACGCGAGGACATCGACGTGATCCTGAGGTCAGGCAGTCCTGCCGAATTGATTTCGGCACTGGACCAGCTCTTTCTTGATGTCGTGCTGTTGAACCGGGCACCCGAGCGCGATGCCGTGACGGGGCGGATCGCGCACAAAATCTCGGAAGAAACCGTCAGCCTCGTCGGCACGCCAGGACGAGTTGGGCACGAGGCGCGGCTTGAACCGCTCCTGTCGCAACATCCCCTGATACTGCCCGGCACGGAAAGCCCGATCCGAACAGACTTCGACGCGTTGGTGGCCCGGATGGGCATCCGGCCGCAGATCGCCGCAGAGGTCGATGACATGGCCATGATGCGTCTGCTGGTCAGGAATGACGCCGGGCTCGCCGTGCTGCCACCCATCGTTGTCCGTGACGAACTTGCCAATGGTCGCATCGTCGAGGTGGCGCCCCTGACCGGCATATCCGAGGCGTTCTACGCCGTCACGCTGGAACGCAAGTTCCCAAATCCGCTCGTGGCCGAACTGATCGCCAGTCCCTAGCCCCTAGGCAAAGGCCCTTCGCCACGCATCGGCGACTGCCGGCAAGCTGCCCTGGCGAACCAGAACGAAAGCTGAATGACCCTCGGCATCCGCAAAGAACAGGCCCGACCCGGTGCCTCCGAGAGCGACGCCACGCGGGACAGCGGCATCGCCGAACAAAGCGTCCTTTCGGTTGAGATATGCATCGAGGAAAAGCGCAGCTGTCTCCTCGAGGCGGGCAAGGTGTTCGGCGGCGCCGGTTTGCTCGACCACGTCTTCCGCCTCGATCCTGAGCGTGGCTTCTGCCTCGTCCGCTATTGCCTTGAGAAAGCCAGCCAGTTGATCGCCTGGCGTTGCCTGAACGGGCTTTGACGGCTCGAGGCCCCACGCCCGGATCAGACGAGGGACGGCGACGCCTGCGTCCGAGCCGAGATCGTCGTCGCCCAGGCGCTCGGAGCGCAGTTTCACCGACCCGCCGCCCTCAAAATGATCAAGCAGTGCGGCCTTCAGTGCTGTGACCCAATCGGCCTCGGGGTCCTTCAGTGGCTTCTTCTCAAAGTCCGAAAGCGCGGCTGGTGTCGGGGCCAGAACGCCCTGTAACCGCCGGTTGGCAACCGCAAGGATCAACGGCTCCCGCCCATCCATGATGAACCATAGTTTGCGAGGCAGGATCGTCTCGTCGGCCTCCTGCAAAAGCGCGCCAAGCAGTGCGTTTGCATCGTCGCCGCGCAAACGGCGCGGCTCACCCGGCGCGCGCTCGCGTCCGCGCAGCTTGGCGATCATGTCCTTCAGACGGTCGATGTCGTTCACCCCGGGCCCCGCTCTCACTCCGCAGACACGATATCGCCGAGGGTACGACGACCGCAATCGATTGCCTCGCCGATGCTGGACTGCGGGTCGCAGAGAAGCACGAGGGCTTCAAAACGATCGGCGGCTCCACGAAGACAGACGGTTGATCCTTCGGTTGTCGCCAGTACGGCCTCCATCGAAGGCTCGTCTCCTGTCAAGGTCCGGGCGCTGTCGGCAAGAGACCCGGTCAGGGCTTCTCCTGCCCGGGCGCAAAGGGCATCCAGCTCTTCCTGCGGCAAACGCACGGCCTGTGCGCTCGACAGAACCATCCCGGTCGAGATGTCAATCAGAAGTGCCAGATCACATCCAGAGATCTCTCGACGCATGCTCTCCAGCGTCGCGCCAACATCCATCGGACCGCCTCACCAAAGTGTCACGCTTCATCGCGTGTTTAGCCTTTTTGGTCAGGTGTCATGAATCGTGCAAGCCCCAGCGCGCGCCGGGGGTCGAAACCGTTGCGTTATGGTCAGTGGCGGGTCAGGCGGCGTCAGGGCCGGCACTGCGCCTCGGGCGCCGCGCTGAAAGCGGACGCGGCCGAATGCGGGACGGGGCGACAACACGGTCCGGTTGCGAGGGCGCGGTTTCCTCAGACAGCCGGAACTTCTCGGTCCGCAGGTCGTCAAGGTGCGCAAAAAGCGCCTCATGGAAAACCCCGGCTCCGCTTGCCGACCATTTCTCGGGATCGCCACCGGCGGCCAGCGCACGGGTCAGCGAAATCGGGAAAAGCTCCTTGAACATCCCCTGCGTCTCGCGGGCAACGCGCTTGACCACGCGGCCCTGGTCCCGCTCGGACAGAATCTTGTCCATCCGGGTCAGCAGCATAAAGCTCTTGGCCTGCAGTTCCGGCGCGAGTGTGGACCAGACCGCCGCCTCGCTCTGCCTCCATGCCTGCGTCGCATGGGTACACCAAATCACCATGTCGGCCATTGGCAGCACGCGTTGCCAGACCTCTGCATCCATGTTCGGGTCCGAGATCCCGGGCATATCGATCAGATCACATTGATCCAGAATCGCCGCATCCCGGAAAATCCTGATATGCGAGGTGTCGTGAACGGACACTTCGTCGAGTTGCTCGAGATCGAGGTCGTATTCATCGCCGGCAAGATCGACCCTGTAAGGCGCAGCGTCCCCTTTCGACATCCAGACCGGCGGCAGTTGCGTCGCGGTCACGTTGACGGGCAGTGCCGCCTCGCCAAGCAGGAGATTCGAGAGCGTACTTTTACCGGCGCTGAATTCGCCCATCAGGCAGAGCTTTGGCAACCCGCTATCTTCGGGGCGGTAGGAAGCCGTGGCGACCGGCGTCCACATTTCGTCGGCTGGTTCTGCATCGACGACAGGCTCAGCCTCGGTCGTGGACGGCGGGACTTTCGCCTCGACGATCTCCAAGGAGCCTTCGATGCTTGCTTCGGGATACTCGTTCTCGCTCATATCACACCCATCCGATACCTAGGCTGCCAGATTGCTCAGTGTTGCCATGGCCTGTTGAAGTTGCGCGCGCTTCTCCGCCGCGCCGGACGTACTCAGGATTTCCCCTGCACCGCCGGCGTTGCCCGCCGCGGTTTCAGTCGCGACCCGGCGCAGCATCGCGCTCTGCTCAGCCACGAATTCCTGCAGCGTGGCGAACGCCGCGTCGCGGATCGACGTAACATGCGGCCCCTTCAGGCTGTCGACGATGGGATCGGTTTCCGCCTTGATCATCTCGGCAAAATCAGTTGCGAAGGACCGGTATCCACGGCGTTTGTGCCACCAGCGCGTCCACCACGTGCCCTTCAGGTCGAGGGCGATCGTCTGCCCCAGAAGTACGGGCGCGGGGATGCGCGGCGCGGCAGGCGCCTCAATCCCGAAATCCGCCTCGGAGACTTCGAGCAGACGGAAATAGACAGACGCATAATCCTCTGCAGTTTGGACAAGGACCTTGTTGGTGCCGGACTGCGCGGCCCGGCCAAAGACCTGGTATGCGGTGCGGAGAAGAATACGAAGCCCGCCCGGATCGTATTGCCAGACCTCTTCGTCCCCATGCTCTTCTAGATGCTGCAGGAGCGAACCGGTCGCTCTCTCAAGGAACCCTCGGTGCGATCTCTCGAGGCGTTTTTCGAATTCACCGGTTGCCTCTGCGAACATCTGGTCGAGCGCATCGCGTGCGGACTTTTCGATCTTGTTCAGTTCGCCATCGATCTGCCCCGGCTGAAGGGGCGGAAGTGCCTCATCGCTTTCCCGGCGCGAGACAACCTGGTGGGCCGCGTTGAGGCCGTTGGCAAGGTTCATGGCTGTTTTCGAGACGCGGTCGAGAAGTTCCTGACCGTTCCCGTCAACGATCCGATCGGAAATCGCCGCGTAGATCGCGGGGATGCCCGAGATATCCCAGTACAGTTCGTTGGGCGTCAGGGCATCCGGTGCCGGCACGCGACCTTCTGCTTGCGCCCAGGCCTTCATGTTCTCCAGTGTCTCGTCTTCGACGGCGTCGAGATTTCCGGTCAGGGCGGCAGTCGCGAAATAGGCGGAGCAGAAAATGATCTCTGCATCTTTCGGACCATCATGGTCTTTC
>JAAUYE010031319.1_pt1 | contig 14490 bp, 12 predicted proteins | sample 7278081 | NCBI WGS metagenome assembly JAAUYE01 (sample SAMN14350131, study PRJNA611818) | marine sediment metagenome | isolation source: surface marine sediment (0.6m) | place: French Polynesia: Moorea | collected 2018-08
GCCTCGACATGCGACTCTTTCGGCGGCTGGCCCATGATCGCCATGTCGACCTCGTTCTCGAGAACGAGCCTTAGGATCGCCTTCTGGTTGGTCACATCCATGCTGACACTGACGTCGGGAAAGCGCTCGTGAAACGCGCCGAGGAGCATTGGCGCGAAATAGTTGGCCGATGAAATCGCGGCGATCTTGAGCCGGCCACCCGAAAACCCCTTGAGCCGGTCGAGCACGTCATCCATCTCGTCGACTTGCTGGAGGATGGAGCGGGCGTAGCGATAAACCTCTTCGCCGGCCTCGGTCAGGTGCACCTGCTTGCCGAACTGCTCCGTGAGCGGGAGACCTGCCTGGTTCTCGAGCTGGCGAATCTGCATCGATACCGCGGGCTGCGTCAGGTGAAGTTCTTCGGCGGCCTTGGTGTAGCTCAGGTTCTTCGCAACGGCCGAAAAACACTGCAGTTGCCGGAGTGTCAGATGCATAAAGTCGCCTTATCTATGGGACAGGAATATACGAGTTAACTTATGGTAGTGCTAAGATAACCCGCATGGCAAACATGTCCCCGAGCACCCTGCGCATCGGCCACCGATATCGTCCGAACCGGCTCGCATCGAACTACGATGCCATCGTCATCGGTTCGGGAATGGGCGGCCTCACGACAGCTGCCCTGCTGAGCGACCTCGGCCGCAAGGTCTGCGTCCTGGAACAGCACTACACGGCCGGCGGCTTCACCCACTCCTACGAGCGCAAAGGCTACGAGTGGGATGTTGGCGTCCACTATATCGGCGAGGTCGGCGCACCGACACGCACGCGCAGGATGTTCGACTACCTGTCGGGCGGCAATCTCGAGTGGGCCCCGATGGACCCTGAATACGATCGCTTCTACATCGGCGACAAGGTCTTCAACGCGATCGCCGGCAAGCAGGAATTTCGCGACAACCTCGTCCGCCAGTTCCCCGCCGAGGAACAAGCCATCGACCGCTATCTCGAGCTGCTGCAACGCTCGGGCGACGCGCTGTCCGCGTTCGGCATGCGCCGCGGCATGCCGGGTTGGGCGTCCGCCGTGCTCGGGCCGATGCTGTCCTGGAAAACACGGGGCGCCTACAGCCGTATCACCTGGGACGTCCTCAGCGACCTGACCGACGACCCCGACCTGATCGCGACGCTCTGTGGCCTGTGGGGCGACATGGGCCTGCCGCCGAAGCGCTCGCCATTTCTGGCGCATGCGATGATCGCTCGCCATTACCTGTACGGTGGCTTCTACCCGGTCGGCGGCTCCTGGCGCATCGCGGACACCATCATTCCGAAGATCAGGGCCGCGGGCGGCGAGGTGTTCACCTATGCAAGAGTCGAGGAGATTCTGGTCGAAGACGGCAAGGTCGCCGGCGTGCGGATGAAGGACGGCCATCGCATCGACTGCGACTGCGTCATCTCATCGGCGGGCGTCGACAACACATTCAACCACCTCGTGCCTGCCGATGTTGCCGAGCGCGGCGGCTACCGGCAAAAGCTGCAGCACGTAGAGCCGAGCAGCGCCCATCTCGGCGTCTATATCGGGTTGAAGGGAACGGCCGCCGAGCTCGGACTGCCGAAGACCAACTTCTGGATCTACCCGTCAAACGACTACGACGCGGCCCTCGACGAGTTTCTCGAGAACCCGGAAGCGCCCTTCCCGGTCGTCTACATTTCTTTCCCATCGGCCAAGGATCCGGACTACGAGAATCGTCATCCCGGCACGGCAACAATCGAGATTGTGGCCCCGGCGCCTTACGAGTGGTTCGAGAAGTGGCACGACAAAACCTGGAGTAAGCGAGGGGACGAATACGAGCTGTTCAAGATAAGCCTGGGCGAGCGTCTCATGGAGCATCTCTACGACAAGCTGCCCTACTTGCGCGGCAAGGTCGATTACTTCGAAATCTCGACGCCGCTATCGACCAACTGGTTTGGCGGTTACCAGCGGGGCGAACTGTACGGACTGGCCCATACGCCCGAGCGAATGCAGCAGGACTGGCTCAGGCCGAAGACGACGATTCCCGGTCTCTGGCTGACCGGGCAAGACATCCTGACCTGTGGCGTCACGGGCGCCATGATGTCGGGGCTGATCACGACCATGAGCATGGTCGGCCCGCGCCGCATGGGGCCGCTAATGAAGCAGATCTACGGCTAGGTCTCCCGGACGTGCGTCACCAGCACGTCGCAGGGGATGTGGTCCAGTACACGAACGGTCGTGCTGCCGACCAGGCGTTGCTTGAGCTTCGACCTGGCAAGCGCGCCCATGACGACGAGACTCGCACGCTGCTGGCGCGCAAATACCGGCAGCACCTCGTGCGCCCGGCCGGGCACCAGGTGGAGAGCCTTCGGGGGCACGTCGCAAACCTCAGCCAGGATCTTGAGCGCCCGATCGTGTTCCTGCACGATCTTACGGTCGAGATCGCCAACCGGTAATTTCTGGGGCTTGAACGCCCACATCACCCGCGAGCCGATCTCGTCCAGGCGCTGGTAGGTATGCACGACATGCAGGGTGCCGTGGCACTCGGCCGTGATTTCCTTGCTGATCTCGATGATGCGCTTGTCGAGGTTGGCCGGCTTGTCGTGCGCGTGGACCGGGTCCACGGCGGCGACGATGACCGGCGGCTCGCGCCAGTCCAGCGGCTTCACGAACCACAGCGGATAATCGAGGTCACGGATCAGTTCCCAATCGGCGTCGCCGAGCGACGCACGCTCGGACGGGCTGTGCAGGTGCGTGCCTTTGACGACGTAAGCGGGATCTCTCGCGGCGGCCGCACGCCGAATGACGGCGGCGACGTGCTTGTAGGTCTCCCTGCTTATTTCGACGCGGACGCCTGCCTCCTCGACCGAGGCCAGCAAGCTCCCGATTGCTTTCTCCTGGAACTCGCGAATGCTGTTCGCGATGTGCTGGGACTCCAGCAGGTAGACGTAGCTGTCACCGAGGAAATCGGTGACGGGGTCGCTGACAAGCAGGTGCAGATTGTAGTCGTGCAGCTTCGCCAGCCATATTGCTCTGGCGACGACCTGCTCAGGGTAATTATCGAATTCGACCACACAGAGAATGTTGCGGCTCATGAGACACCTCCTCGCAACTGTGGGTAAGCACAGGGTACTCCCGGCCCACTACAGTCACACTTCGTATAACTACGAATAGGTGAAGGCGACGTACAGGAGGCGAATCGCTGTCACGGTCACGAGCAGGCGAAAAACAAAGCGAAACACGGCCTCTGAGATCCGGTCGATGACCAGCTTGCCGACCCATGTGCCGGCAAACGCAGCGAGGATCGACAAAGCCACGACCTCCAGGTAAGGCCGATAATCAAAGCCGTTCACGGCATAGCCAATGATCTTGAACAGGCTCATGCCGGTCACGCTGGCCGCCATCGTGGCCACGACCTCGCGGCGCCGCAGCCCGGTGTGCAGGATGATCGCGTGCAGCAGGGCGCCGTAGGCGAACAGCGTCGACACGAAGGAATGGACAAAGCCGACGACCGCCCACGGATGCCGAATCCTGGGCCGCCAGCTGACGGCCGGCAGCCAGATCGCGACGAGCATCAGGGCGCCGATCGATGTCGCGATGACGGTATCGGGAAGTTCGGCGTAGATACGGGACGCGATCGCCACCGCGATCACACTGCCGACGAGAAACGGCCTGACGATGCTCCAGTCGATATGTTCGCGAAACAAAACGGTACGCGAGACCGTCGAGCCTATCAGCAGGGTCGAATGGATCGGCACGATCGCGGCGATCGGAAGGACAGCGCTTGTCGCCGCGAGGACGATCATCGCCCCACCGTTCGAGAAAGCGGCATTGAAGACTGCAGCGAGGAAACTCCCGACCACGATCACGAGGGCTGCGTGCTCGAAATCGGAGATGCCCGCGAGCAGGTCCATTCGCGATCAGAGAACGTGCAGTACGACGCTCAGGAAATGGCACACGCCTCCGGCAAGTACGAATACGTGCCAGACAGCATGATTGAAGGGGACGCGATCCATGACGTAGAAGATCGCGCCGACCGAATAGCTGATTCCGCCGGCAACCAGCCACGCCATGCCATTGGGTCCGATCGCGTCGGCGATCTGCGGCGCGACGGCAACCGCCAGCCAGCCCATCACGAGGTAGCTCGCCAGGGCGAACCTGGGGAAGCGGTGCCGGAACCAAAGCTTCTTCAAGATCCCGGCCGTCGCCAGCGCCCAGATCGTGCCAAACAGCCACCAGCCGGTGCCGCTGCGCATTGCGACGAGCAGGAACGGCGTGTAGGTGCCCGCGATCAGCAGGTAGATCGCGCAATGATCGAGCAGCTTGAAGATCTCGCGATGGCGCGACGCGTACATCGAGTGATAGACCGTCGATGCCAGGAACAGGAGGATCAGCGTCGCGCCGTATATTGCGCTGGCCACGATACGCCAGGGATCGGCGGCGGCGATCGACAGGTACAACATCCACGACAACCCGGCGATGCTCAGTAGCACGCCGACACCGTGCGTCAGCGCGTGAACGATCTCTTCCGCGACGCTGTATTCGAGAACCGGCTTCCTGAATCGCATGCCGCGCATGATACGGGACGGACTCCGCGTACGTATTCGATTTCGCGCCAAGTTCCAGGCGCGTTAGAATCCCCGGATGCACCTTTTCAGATTCTGGCTGGCCGTTCTCGCGGCCATAGCGATAAGTTCCTGCGCGACGCCGTCGCAACAGGCCGATACCGTGACGATCACGGTCGTCGGTCTCAACGACATCCACGGGCAGCTCAACGCGTCCGCAACGAACGGCGGGCTCGTCGGCATTTCCGCCTACGTCAACGCGCTGCGACTGGCGCGGGAATCCGATGGCGGCGCGGTCCTGGTCGTCGATGCCGGCGACATGTGGCAGGGGACCCTGGAATCAAATCTCGTCGAAGGCGTCACGCTTGTCGAGGCTTACGACGAACTCGGCGTAGCCGCTGCGGCCATCGGCAATCACGAGTTCGATTTCGGTCCGGCGGGCCCGAAGGCGATCCCGATCGACCCCGGCGACGATCCACGCGGCGCATTGAGGGCGCGGGCGCGGGAAGCGGGCTTTCCCCTGCTCGCGGCAAACCTCGTCGACGAAGAGACCGGCCTTCCCGTGAGCTGGACCAACGTGCGGCCATCGCACATGGTCGAAGTTGCCGGCGTACGGGTGGGCATTGTCGGAGTGACAACAGAATACGCGCTGGCGACGACCATCGCGGCGAACACGACCGGCCTTCGAGTCACTCCGCTGGCCGCAGCCATCGAGCGCGAAGCGCGCCGGCTACGCGCGGACGGCGCGGCGCTGGTCGTTGTCGTCGCGCACTCGGGCGGCCGCTGCGGCGAGACATCCGACCCGCGGGACACGTCGTCATGCGACATGCGGAGCGAGATCGTCAGCGTTGCGGACAAACTGGAGCCCGGCCTCGTCGATCACATATTTGGCGGGCACGAGGATTACGAGATCGCCCATGTATTCAGTGGCACGTCGGTCACCACGAATCTCAAGAGCGCCGCATCGTTCGGCCGCGTCGATTTCCGCATCGACCGGCTGGGCGGCACACGCATCGAGCGCACCGTGTACCCGCCCCAGCCAAACGCCCTCCCCCTTCCCGACGCCTACGAGGGGCACCCGCTGGAACCCGACGACGGCGTCCGCGCCGTTGCCGCGAAGGCGGCCGATCTCGCCGCCGAACTCCGGGAGAGAGGCGTTGGTGTGGTCCTGGAAGAGGCATTCCCGCTGACCCGGGATATGGAGTCCGCCCTGTTCAACCTCGTCACGGAAGCGCTGCTGGATTCCTTCGACGTCGACATCGCGATCCACAACGTGCGCGGCGGTCTGCGGGCCGGCCTGCCCGCCGGCGAACTGACGTTTGGCGCGGTCTACGAGATGTTCCCGTTCGACAATATCGCCTCGGTGCACGACATTTCTGGCCGTGACCTGCGCCGGGTCATCGCCGTGCAGTCGCTGCGTGACCGCCCTACCGGCTTTGCAGGGATGCGCGCATTCGTCGATTGCGCCAACGGGAGGATGGACGTGCGCTTGCTACGCGACGACGGCAGCGACATCGGGGACGATGATCGCGTGACGATCCTGGCCAACGACTTCCTCGCCATGGGCGGCGACGACATCCTGGTACCGGCGACGCCCGAAGGCGGCTTCGAGTTGCGCTACGACGGGCCGCGGACGCGCGACGTCCTTGTTGACTGGTTCCAGGCGCATGGCGGCAGCCTGCACCCGGCCGACTGGCGAACCCACGATGCGCCGAAGTGGAACCTCTCGGCGCGCGTGACGAGCGACTGCCGGCTCTGACACGTTGACCAGGCATCTCATTTTCCTTGCCGGCGCGCTGCTGGCCGGTCTCCCGGCGCAGGCTGCGGACGACGAGATCGAACAGGTCATCGTCACTGCAACGCGGCGTGCTGCACAGATTTCGGATGTCTCAACTGCGGTAACGACGACCGATCGCGACAGCGTCCTGTCGAAGAACCTCACGACCGACGCGCTCGATGCGCTGGCGGGCGTTGCGCTGCAACAGACCACGCCCGGGCAGGGAGCGGCCATCGTGCGCGGATTGAAGGGTTCGGCCGTCCTGCACCTCGTCGACGGAATGCGCCTCAATAACGCGATCTTCCGGAGCGCCCCGACGCCGTGGTTTGCGCTCGTACCGGCAACGTCGGTAGAGCGCCTGGAAGTCATCCGGGGCACGCCGGCGTCCCTGTACGGCAGCGAAGCCGTCGGCGGCGTCGTGCAGTCGGTCTCGCGGTTGCCGGAGTTCGACTCCGACGACGCAGGCGTGGAACGCGACGTCGTCATGCTCGTCGATACCGCGGAGCAAAGGCGATCGGTGCGCGCCACGCTCGACGTCGGGACGCGCGCGCTGGCCGCATCGCTCAGCGCCGAATACTCCGATACGGGGGACCGGCGCGTTGGCGGCGGAGAGCGCGTAGGCCCGAGCGGCTACACGGCGAAGGCGCTGCGAGCCGTCGTGCGCGGCACGCCGTCTGACCGGCGCTCATGGTTCGCCGACTTCCACTTTCTCGAACAACCCGAAACGCCCCGCATCGACGAACTCGTGCCCGGTTTCGGGCAGACCGAGCCGTCGTCGTCAGAATTCCTGTTCAAACCGAACCGGCGCCTGTTTGCCCACGTCCAGCATGAACTGCTGTCGCCGTCCGGCATCGACTGGAAAATCGACGCCGCGTGGCAGCGCATTGTCGACGACCGCGTATCGAGGGACTTTGGCGATACACTGCGACGCCACGAAGACAATGAGAGCGACCTGTACGGCCTGACGACCAATGCGTCTGCCGACCGCGGCACACTGAGCTGGATCGCGGGCGCCGATTTCTACTACGACGAAGTCAGCAGCGCGCGCCTTGCGGAGGACATTGCGACCGGTGCCGCCACCGCGATCGCGCCGCGCTTTCCCGACGGCGCCGAAATTACTCAAGCAGGTGTGTTCGCGAGCGCGACCTGGCGACTTGCAGATCGACACCGGCTGAGTGCCGGCATCCGTTACACCGACGTCAGTATCGACCTGCCTGACGGCTCGCGAATCGATCCCGGCCGCACCAGCGGTGACATCGGCTGGATCTTCGATGCGACCGACGAATGGCAACTGGTTGCCAACGTCGGCAGCGGCTTTCGCGCACCGAACATTGCTGACCTCGGCACGCTCGGCAACCGGCCCGGCAATCGCTTCAACGTGCCCAACACCGAACTCGACGCAGAAACCGTCCTGCACGGCGATGCGGGAATCCGCTTTCACGGCCGGCGCCTGCATGCCGAGGTCGTACTGTTCGCGCTGGAGTACACCGACCGCATCGTGTCCGTATCCACGGGCGGTACGACGCCGGACGGCCGTGACGTCGTGCAGAGCGTCAATGCGGCGAGCTCGCGATTACACGGCGTCGAGGCCGGCGCCCGGCTGGATACGGGCGAGCGAATCGAGATCGGTATCGTCGTCAATTACGTCCGCGGCACGCAAACGGTCGCGGGCAGGAAGGAGCCCGCAGACCGCGTGCCGCCGCTGAACGGCAGGATCGACGTGCGTTATTTCCACGACGACCGGCTGCATTTCGATGCCTGGCTCACCGCCGCAAGGGAGCAGGATCGGCTCAGTGCGCGCGACGTCCGCGACCCGCGAATCGATCCTGCCGGCACGGCCGGCTGGGCAACCCTTGGTGCGAGCGCGACCTGGAACCACGACGCCGGCTGGCAAGTGGTACTTGGCGTGGACAATCTGTTCGACAAGAAGTACCGGGCACACGGATCCGGCATCGACGCGCCCGGGCGCAATGTCTCGATGCAGATCCGTCGCCGTTGGTGAGCCTAGGCCAGCTCCTCGTCGATCATCGTCTCTATCGCCGAGCGAATAGGGCCCTCCATCAGCTTGAGCGCCAACCCCAGGCGCACCACCAGCTCGATGTTCTCTTCATCGACGTGGAGCTGCCCCTTAACCCCGGTGCCCTGCACGTGTAGCGCGTCGCCGTTCCAGTTGGAGCGCAGCGAGAACTGTCGCTGCAGGTCGGCCGCGATGCGATCCGCACGATTGCGCGCTTCTTCCAAACCGAGATTGTGGCGGCGACGGATTCGCATCCCCTGGCATTCCTTCTCTGGCCCGAATCTAGTGTGATCACCCTAATCCTGGTGGCTAGGATTACATCATAGCAACCGGGACCGCACCGGGAGATTCACCATGGCAAGCAAGAAATCTACCAGAAAACAGGCAGATAGCGATACACGCGTCGGCGATATTGCCGACCAGCTCGAGGGCGCGTTCATGGCCGGCCTCGGTGCCCTGTCCGGCGCGCAGAAAAAGGGCGCAAAGACATTCGACACGCTCGTCAAGGAAGGCGAGAAGTTCCGCAAGAAGGCGACGTCGAGGACGGAAGCGCTGATCGACGACGTCCAGGACACGATCCGGGACATGGCCAGCGGCGCCCAGTCGACGGCAACCGGCCTGCTCGACCAGGTTCGCGACAAGTCCGGTCTCGACAAGCTGCACAGCGCGTTCGATACGCGCGTCGCGGACGCGATGGACCGCCTCAACGTGCCGAGCAAGAACGATATCGACGCAATCAACAAGAAGCTGAACAAGATCATTCGGCTTCTCGACGAGCGAGGCAAGCCTGCGGCGAAGAAGACGACCCGCAAGCGGGCCACAAAGAAAACGGCGGCAAAAAAGAAAGCCGCCAAAACTGTAAGAAAGACCAGTAAGTAGGATGAATGTGATGACCGACAAAGTTGATGTAAAGAAAACCGTTGAGAAGAAAGCCGCACCGGTGAAGACCGAAGTCAAGAAAGCTACGACCAGGAAACCGGCAGCCCGCAAGAAAGCACCTGCCAGGAAAGCCCCGGCCAGGAAAGTGGCTCCGCGCAAGACGGTTTACGAGATGTTTGACGAGAGCATGGTTTCCGTGCCCTTCAAGCTCGCCAACAAGACCTTCATGGCGAGCCTGGGCCTGTTCTCGTACTTCGAGAAGGAAATCGAGAAACGCTACAGCGAATTCGACAAGAAATTCACGAAGTACGCGAAAGATGGCGAGAAGCTCTTCGACAAATGGGAAGACAAGGTTGTTGGCTTCCGCAAGGATGTCGAGGAACGCGTTGATGACGTCACCGACAAGGTACGCGAGACGATAAAGAAAGCTGCCTGATCCCCCCTCAGCAGCTTTTCTCCTCGAGGGCCGTTTCCGTTCGGATCGGCCCTCGTTTTTGTTTCAGGATTCGTAGCGGGACGCGAGGTCCTCGATATGTGCGGCTGACGCCGCATTGCTGTAGGGCCTGAGCAGGTTCAGGATCGAGCCTGCGACCCGCAGCGCCGCATCGTCAGGGGACCCCGCCCGGCCCGTCAGGCGGTCGAAGCGCTCCGAGAAGAGCGCCACGACGGCCAGGTTGCGCGCGACCAGGCGCGCATCCGGATCGCCCATGGCCAGCACCTGCCGCTGCACGAGCTTGCGCAGGTAGATCTCGAACACGGTCTCCAGTGCCTGCGCGAACTGCCCCGCGACCTTGCCGACTCTGGGGTAGGCCTCGACCAGCGACTCGAGATCCCGGAACAGGAAGCGGTACGCCGCCGTGAATTCGAGCAGCAGGTGCAGGAACATCCAGAAGTCATCGATCGCCACCTCTGCCTCATCAGGCGGCTCCAGCACGCGGCGCGCGTCGGCCTGGAACTCATCCAGCAGGGCAAGCACGATCTGCTCCTTCCTGCGGAAGTGGTAGTGGAGATTGCCCGGGCTGATATCGAGCTCGAGGGCGATGTCGTTGGTGCGCGTGTTGGGCTCGCCGTGCTCGTTGAACAACAGCAGGCTCGTCACGAGGATCCGATTGCGTGTATCGCCCTTCATGAGCCTACGATGGGGCAAAATCGGCAGCGTTGCAACGCAGCCCGCGCCACCCGGGCGATACGTACAAACCCCTACCGGGATTCCTGATCCAACGTATTGCGAATCCGCTGCTCCCCCGCATCATAGCCATCAGGACATTAGCATATTTGGTTTTTCTCATATGCGATGTCAGGGCAGCCGATTATCTGAAAACACCAATGCGCAAAGCATTGACATACGCGTACGCGAACACTGCCCGTGACCCGGTTCTCGCCGGGCCGATTCTATACGTGAATCTGCTCGACTCCCTTTCCAAACACCCAATTCGGGAGACACCACAATGACCAGAAGGCATGGAATCTGTACTCACGCCTTGCTCCTGCTCGTTCTCAGCCTCGGCCTCGGGCTGGCAGGTTGCGAAGGCGACGACGGCACTGACGGCCGCGACGGCATGGACGGCGCTGACGGCGCTCCGGGCGCAGACGGCGCTCCGGGCGCAGACGGCATCAACTGCTGGGACCTCAATGAAAACGGCGTAGCCGATCCGGAAGAAGACCTCAACGGCGACGGCGTCGTGAACGTCGAGGACTGCAATGCTCTCGCTTACGAGCCTGGCAACCTGCACTCAGGTTACTTCGCCACGAACGACTACGAAGGCACCGAGTCGTGCACGAATTGCCACGGCTGGGATGCCGACGAGTTCATCAACACGGCGCACTTCAAGTGGGAAGGCTTTGCAAGCGGTATTGCAGGGCACGAAGGGCATATTCACGGCAAGCAGGACATCCTGAACAACTTCTGCATCGCCATTCCGAGTAATGAAGGCCGCTGCTCACATTGCCACGCCGGCTATGGCTGGGCCGATGACACGTTCGACTTCGAAGACCCGAACAACGTCGACTGCCTCATTTGCCATGACCAGACCGGTGACTACGCCAAGGCACCCCCTGCGGCCGGCATGCCATTCCCCGACATCGATTTGAACGCAGTGGCCCAGAGCGTCGCAAATAACGCCGGCACAGTCAGGCCAGCATCGACAAGACAGAACTGCATCTTCTGCCATGCCGTTGCGGGCGGCGGCAACAACGTCAAACACGGCGACCTCGCGTTGAATATCGCAAACACGACGCGCGAATACGACGTCCACATGGGAACGGACGGCGGCGATCTCGACTGTGTCGATTGCCATGCGGTCGAACGCGATGGCAACGACGAGATGGTCAGCCACGGTATCGGCGGCATGGCCTATCACTCCCTCGATGAAGGCGACATGAGAGACTGCGAAGACTGCCACCTCCCGAGAGCGACGCAGCACGCGGGCTTGTCGGTCGAAGGTATCGTCGCAAGCCACACGTCGCTTGCCTGCCAGGTCTGCCATATCCCGGCAATCGCACGACATACGCCGACGAAGACCGAATGGTACTGGGAGACCGCGGGAGACACCGCCAGAGGCGTGGAATACGACCCCGCTTTTGATCCTCTGCTGATACCGATCTACGACCCGAAGAAGGGCAGCTTCGTCTGGTCCCGGGACGTTCGGCCTGAACTGCGTTACTTCAACGGCACGTGGTACAAGGCACTGATCGGTGAAACCGACACCTACGACCCGAACGACCTGCCGGTCACGCTCGGCGAGCCGCTCGGCAGCTGGGATGACGGGGAGTCCATGATCTATCCGTTCAAGCGGATGATCGGCAACCAGCCGGCGGACACGGGCGGTTATCCTGTCGAAGGCCGTATCATTGTTCCGCACCTGTTCGGCACGGCCGGCGGCCCGACGCCGTACTGGGGGAACTGGGACTGGGTTGCTGCACTGACGGAAGGCGCAGCTGCTGCAGGTCAGGACTTCAGCGGCACGCACGGCTTCGTCGACACCGAGATGTTCCTGACGGTCAACCACGAGGTTGCGCCGCCGGAAATGGCGTTCGGCATGGACGGCGACTGCGGCGATTGCCACTTCGACGACCAGATCGATTGGGAAGCCCTGGGCTGGGTCGCAGTACCGGCCGACGGTAACCCGGACCCGGTCATCGACGGCGAACGTCCGGCACCTCGCTAGAAGAATATTCCCCTTGCCGTAATAACAACAATGACGGCATTTCGAGGCGCCCTCTTCGGGCGCCTCTTTTTATTTGTGCTACCGGGCACGCTAGTATTGAGCGCCGACAATAACGACAAGGTGGAAAACCGCATGCGCCGTACGCTCTCCCTGCTTGTTTCGCTGCTCCTGTGCGCTGTCGCACAGGCCGACCCTGTCCTGATCGAAGACGTGCGGATCTTCAACGGCGTCGATGCGGCACTGACGCAGGGCAACCTGCTCGTGGTCGATGGCAAGATCGACACGATCTCGAACGACCTGATCGACGCCCCCGAGGGCACCACGGTCATCGCTGGCAACAACCGCGTCCTGACCCCGGGCTTCATCGACCTGCACGTTCACCTGACGATGCATTCGCCGCCGGGGAGCGCGCGTGAGCATGCAACCGCGGTCGGTGCACGCTCCGTCGCGGCCGCGAAGTTCTTCCTCGACAACGGCTTCACGACGGTGCGCGATGCCGGCGGCACCCACCCGGACCTCGCCCGCGCGTTCAATTCCGGCCAGCTCTACGGGCCACGCGTATATCCATCCGGGGCCATCGTCTCGCAGACGGCCGGGCACGGCGACTGGCGCATGCCGCACGAGCCCAATCCGCTGGTCACCGGCGGCGACCCGTACATGACGGCAGACACCGGCGTTCTCGCCGACGGCATCGACGCGACGCTGACCGCCGTGCGCGAGAATCTCAAGAACGGCGCAACGCAGATCAAGATCATGGGCGGCGGCGGCGTCATGTCCGACTACGACCCGATCCACTCACTGCAGCCCTCGCCCGCTGAGATCCGCGCTGCCGTGCAGGCGGCCTCTGACTGGGGCACCTACGTACTGGCCCACGCGTACACGGCTGAGGCCATTACGCGGCTCGTGGAGAACGGCGTGAAGTGTATCGAGCATGGCCTGCTCATCGACGACAGGACGGCAAAACTCGTCGCCGACAACGACGTCGCCATCAGCACCCAGCTCGTCATCTTCCGCCAGCTTCTCGGCGGCGCGAACATGACGGAATTCCAGAAGGAGAAGTCGCGACAGGTCCGCGCCGGCCAGGAAAACCTGATCCGCCTGATCAAGAAACATGACATAACGACGGGCTTTTCGACTGACTTCATTTTCGGCGACTACGCGCGCCTGCCCGAGGAATTCACGGAGCGCGCGAAATTCTGGAGCAACGCCGAAGTGCTGCGGCAGGCGACGTCCGAAGGCGGCGAGATCATCCGCATGTCGGGCAAGCTCAACCGCCACGGCAAATTCGGCGAAATCCGCGAGGGCTGGGTGGCCGACCTGTTGCTGCACAACTTCGATCCGCTTGAAGATTTGTCCGTTCTGGCCGACCCGGAGGCCAATCTGGCGCTTATAATGAAGGGCGGCGAGATCATAAAAAGACGGTGATAAACCGAAATATTCGCGTCCATTTCAACGCGCTAAGCTCGTCGCAGAACAAGACTGAGAGGACCCGTTATGCCTTACTCTACTGCTGATATTCGCAACGTTTGCCTTGTCGGACCGAGCCACGCCGGGAAGACACTCCTCACCGAAGCCCTGCTCCACGCAGGCGGAAAGATCCCGGAAAAAGGCTCGATCGAAAAAGGCACGACCGTTTCCGACTACACCCCCCGCGAAAAGGAAACCGGCCACTCCCAGTACAACTCAGTCTGTCATCTCGACCACGAAGGCATCCACGTAAACCTGATCGACACCCCGGGATACCGCGACTTCTTCGGGCGTGCGCTATCGGTCATGCCGGCCGCCGAAACTGCCGCCATCGTCATCAATGCGACCCAGGGCGTCGAGATGATGGCGCGTCGCATGATGAACGCGGCGCACGACCAGCGCATGTGCCGGATGATCATCGTCAACAAGATCGACGCCGAGGGCGTAGATCTCGAAAAGACGTTCAACGATATCCAGGAGGCATTCGGCAGGGAATGCCTGCCGATAAACCTGCCCTCGGCCGACGGCACCAAGGTCGTCGACTGCTTCTTCCAGCTCGAAGGCGACGAGACGGCCTTCAGTTCGGTCCAGGAAGCGCATACACAGATCGTCGACCAGGTCGTCGAGGTCGACGAGGA
>JAAUYE010071488.1_pt1 | contig 14461 bp, 17 predicted proteins | sample 7278081 | NCBI WGS metagenome assembly JAAUYE01 (sample SAMN14350131, study PRJNA611818) | marine sediment metagenome | isolation source: surface marine sediment (0.6m) | place: French Polynesia: Moorea | collected 2018-08
CCGTAACCATAGCGCTTGCCGGCGTAGGTGACCACACCCTTGGCAACTGCAATGACCTGACCACCCAGATTCCCGGCAAAATCGATACCCTTGTGCATTTCTCGCCGCCCTGAAAGCGGGTGGGTACGCATGCCGTAATAGGACGAAATCCAGCCCTTGGTGATCGGGCGGCCACTGGGCTGAATTTCCTTTTGCAGGTTTTCGTCCAGCACCAGGTTCTCCAGCACCGCGAGCTGATTTTCCCGGTTTTCGAGTTCGAAGCTCAACTGCTCGATTGCCTGCGACAATTCATCCGGTTCCAGTCCCATGTTGCTGATGGTTTCGGGACCGCCCAGGGCGGGGGTCAGATCGAAATCGAACTCGGCCTTGTCGATACTGGCCATGCGCACCAGTTTGCGGCCCAGGGCGTCGAGTCGCATCACGTGCGCCTGCAGCAGACCGATACGCGACGACAACGCGTCGATGTTGGCATCGGCCTCCTGGCGGATATGCTTGAGTTGTACCTGCTGACGATGAACGTCTGCCTGCCACTCGTCGATCAGGGCCTGGTTGTCCTGGCTTGGATTCAGGGTGTAACCGACGTAAACGGAACCCGACACCATCAGCCCGAGCATTACGGTCATCACCAGCAAATGCAGCGGCTTTTTAAGATTAAGTCCGCAGATTTGGCCTCGATTTGATGACAGAAACAGAATATTCACGGGGCACCTATATCGCCGCTTCAACGGGCTGCGCATAGGATATAGGCGCGGTCGAGGCGTCCTTGAAGGTCACCTCTTCCCAGGCATCGGTATCGGCCAGCAAGGCCAGCAACAGTCGATTATTGAGCGCGTGTCCCGACTTATAGCCGGAAAAGGCGCCGATGAGACTGTGACCGAGCAGATATAAATCTCCGATGGAATCCAGGATCTTGTGCTTGACAAACTCGTTGTCGTAACGCAATCCGTCCTCGTTCAATACCCGGTAATCATCGAGCACTATGGCATTGTCCTGACTGCCACCGAGCGCGAGATTATTGGCCCGCAGATACTCGATATCTTTTTGAAAACCGAAGGTGCGGGCACGGCTCACCTCTTTGACGAACGAGGTGGTGGAAAAATTGATATGACAGGTTTGCTTTTGCCGGGTGAAGAAAGGATGGTCGAAATCGATTTCGAAACTGACCTTGAAACCATCGAAAGGCTGGAATTCGACCCACTTGTCGCCTTCTTCGACCCGCACCGTCTTTTTGATTTTGATGAATTTCTTCGCCTTATTTTGCTCGACGATTCCGGCAGACTGAATCAGGAAGACAAAAGGTCCGGAGCTACCGTCCATAATTGGCACTTCGTCGGCACTCAGATCGATATAAGCGTTATCGATACCGAGGCCCGCGATTGCTGACAGCAGGTGTTCGACCGTCGAAATCCGGACACCGTCCTCCACCAGCGTGGTCGACAAATTGGTATCACCGACTTTCTCGGGACGGGCCAGAATTTCGACCGGGACTTCCAGATCGATGCGACGGAAACGGATACCGGAATCGATTGGCGCCGGTCGCAGTGTCAAATACACCTTTTTCCCTGTATGCAAACCCACACCCATGGCGCGAATGACATTTTTCAACGTGCGCTGTTTTATCAAGACCGCTTCCCAAATATTATGAATAAATTCAGATGGTTAGCGCTGGTGGCTCTGATACCGCTAACCGACCAGCAATGATGGCTGATTTCCATCCGAAAATCAATCCAAATCAATAGAATGCTCTAATAAATGCCTGAAATCTCAGATACTTTCTATACCCTTGAAACTAGCACAAATTGGAGAAAATGCATCAAACTTGACCATGATTTTGCCTGATTTTCGACTTTTGCAGCTCGAGAATATAAAAGTGCAGCAGATTTTCGGCCTCTTCATGAATATCCCTGAAGCAACACCTGCAGAGATCCTTCTGTTTCGCCACCACTTCGAGGATCACCGGGAAAACCTTGCCTTCACCCGGTAACCGAATCTTTGCCGCGTAGCGCCTGCCGACCTCTAGCTTGTCGGCGCGAAACGCGATCCCGGTGCCGCTGATATTGAGCGCGTCGAAGGCCTCGTCCTTGATCGAAATGGTTACCGGACGATCACTGTCCGGGGCGATTCTATAGGCCGCCCGGTTATCGTCGTGACGCGAATCGAGTGCGACCTCAATTGTCTTTTTCTTTTTCCAGAACAAATTCAACTCTCCGATTTCTAGCCCTGTTCTCGACACTATTGTTATCAACCAGTGGCAGATGATCCGCATAACCGGTAGCCGTCATGCGCTCGGGATCGATACCCTGCTGAATAAAGAATCGCAATACGGTGGTCGCTCGCACCGCCGACAACTCCCAGTTGGACGGATAGCGCGCGGTCTGAATACTCTGATCGTCGGTATGCCCTCGAATCGCGATTCGATAGTCTGCATAATCCCGGAACATTTGTCCGAGATTGGCAAATATATAGCGGGCACGATCCTTGAGCTCGGCCTGGCCCGAGGCAAACAGATAGCGCCCGTCGATCTGCAGATTGATCTGATCCCCGTTATAGGTCAGCTCTACGCTATCGGCGATATCCGAATGATCGATCATGCTTTCCATCTCCGAGACCAGCGCTGGTTTTACGGTATCTACCGGAACCTCGCCAGGATTCATGCCCAGCATGTCTTCGACTGCCTTCAACGGCTCCGGGTTTCTGCCTTTACGCGTGGCGAAATCGATAATACTGATCTGGCTGCCGTCACCGTCGATTACCTGCACTGACTCGATCAGCTCCTTGTAGGCCTCGTCCTCGAAATCGGCAAGCGTGTAAAGCAGAATGAAAAACACCAGGATCAGAGTCATCATGTCGGCAAAGGTAACCACCCAGGCGCCGCCGCTGTCTTCGTTTTCAAACATATCGCTCAGCGAGCTGGCGGACATTAGCTGCGCTCCCTTAGCTTCTGCATCGGCTTACGCTGCTTGGCCGGTACGAAGGAAGATAGTTTTTCGTATACCGACAGCGGATTGTTGTCCTGCAGGATACTGACCGCGCCCTGAAAAATTATCTCGAAGTTCATTACTTCGGCCAGCGTCCTGGAGCGCAGTTTACCGGCGATAGGCAGGAATATTGCGGTCGACAACAGGGTACCGTAAAAAGTTGTCAGCAGCGCAATCGCCATCGCCGGACCGAGGTTATCCGGGCTGGCCAGCAGCGAAAGCATCTGGATCAACCCGATCAGCGTGCCGAGCATACCGAAGGATGGCGCGTACATCGCCATCTTGCGAAATACATCCTGCACGATGTAATGGCGCATCTGCATCGATTCGATTTCGGTACGCATCGCGCTACGCAGCGTTTCCTCGTCCGCGGCGTCGGCGATCAGGGTGCATACGCGCTTCAGGAAGGGCGAGTTGGTTTTGACGTCCATCAAACTGAGCAATCCCTTGCGACGACTGATGGTGCCGAGCTTGATCATGGTATTGATCAGTTCCTGCGAATCCTGTTTGGGTGACGAAAACACGAAATAGGCGCTTTTGAAGGCGGTCCAGACGTCCCTGAACTGGAACGTCAACAGGGTTGCCGCCATGGTGCCGCCCAGCACAATCATGATTCCCGGCAGGTTCATGAAATGGTGTACATCGCCGCCGAGAATAATCGCGGAAACGATAAGCCCAATACCGGAAATGATGCCGATTAACGAGGCAAGATCCATAGTGCTCCCAAATGCGCCGTTGCAGAACTGGTGACGCCCTCTAGATCGGCCGCAAAGCGGGAATCTTTAAAGCCGGCGGTGATTTTTCGGTAGTGCTTCGACAACGCGAGCGGTATCGACGAAATCAGGCCTTATAGCGCTGCTTGCGGCAAGTTCGAACCCGGGAAATCGGGCAGACGCGGGACCCGGCGCAGCCTTTCGGAAATTGGGCTAAATCGGTGTCCGGGAGGTGGGTCGGCGGCCCCGCCAGGCTCAGCAGCGGATGAAGTGTTCGCGGTAGTACTTCATTTCATCGATCGATTCGAGAATATCGTCCAGCGCCAGGTGCGCGCCCTTCTTGGAAAACCCGGAGAGCAGCTCGGGCTTCCACAAGCGTGCCAGTTCCTTGAGAGTACTCACGTCGAGATTGCGATAATGAAAGAACGCTTCCAGCTCCGGCATCAGCCGGGCCATGAAACGGCGGTCCTGGCAAATACTGTTACCGCACATCGGTGATTTACCGGCGGGCACGTATCGGCGCAGAAACTCGAGGGTTTCGCGCTCGGCATCCGCGGTACTGCTATCGCTCTGCCTGACTCTCTCGGTCAGCCCCGAGCTGCCATGGTGACGCGTGTTCCATTCATCCATCGCGTTCATGGTCGATGCCGGATGATGGATGGCGATGACCGGACCCTGCGCCAGCACCCTGAGTCTGGCGTCGGTAACCACCGTCGCAATCTCGATGATCTGATCCGTTTGTGGATCCAGGCCCGTCATTTCGAGATCGATCCAGATCAGGTTGTCGTCTTCAATTAACGTCATGTCGTCGGGCTTCATATGAGTGCAATATGCGCTAAACTATAGCAAGTTTTTGCTGGCTGGTAGGCTAATGCATTTGTTCACCACAGTTTTTTTGGGTTTTGTTGCCGCATCGGTGCTGGTTCGCCTGTGGCTAAGTCAACGCCAGGTCAATCATATCCGCGCGCACTATACCGAGGTGCCCGCCGCTTTCGCCGAAAAAATCTCGCTCGAGGATCATCACCGCGCGGCGGACTACAGTTGCGCCAAGTTACGGGTGGGCCGGGTGACCCTCGCCTGGGAGACGCTGTGGCTGCTGCTATGGACCATCGGTGGCGGGATTAACCTGGTCGACCAGTGGTGGGCCGGTTACGAATACGGTCCGCTGGTTACCGGCATCGCGGTGATTTTTTCACTCATCCTGATCACGTCGATTCTCGATCTGCCGTTTTCGCTTTACCAGACCTTTGTCATCGAAGAGCGCTTTGGCTTCAATCAAACGACTCTCAAAACCTGGCTGCTCGATCTGGTGAAGACGGCACTATTGGTGATCCTGATCGGGGCTCCGCTGCTGGCGGCGATATTGTGGTTGATGAGCCAGGCCGGCGCCAACTGGTGGCTCTATGCCTGGCTACTGTGGATGAGTTTCAGCCTCGTCATGATCTGGGCCTACCCGGCGTTTATCGCTCCCCTGTTCAACAAGTTCAGCCCGCTACAGGATGCAACGCTGCGTACCCGCATAGAGAACCTGCTGCAGCGCTGCGGTTTTCAGAGCCAGGGCGTATTTGTCGTCGACGGCTCGCGGCGATCGTCGCATGGCAACGCCTATTTCACCGGCTTTGGCCGCAACAAGCGTATCGTCTTTTTCGACACCCTGCTGGAATCCCTGTCGGCCGACGAGGTGGAAGCGGTGCTGGCGCACGAGCTCGGGCACTTCAAGCGCAACCACATCAAGAAATCGCTGCTGTTATCGAGCGTTATTTCCCTGGCTGGATTCGCGTTACTGGCCTGGCTGATGTCCTCCGACTGGTTTTACAGCTCGCTCGGCGTGGAGGCCGCATCGACCCACGCCGCGCTGATTCTGTTCATGACGATCATGCCGGTATTTACCTATTTCGTTAGTCCGCTGTTCTCGGCACTGTCGCGCAAGCATGAATTCGAGGCGGATGAATTTGCGCATTCCAATAGCGACTACAAGGCGCTGATCTCGGCCCTGGTAAGCCTCTACCGGGAGAATGCCAGTACCCTGACGCCTGATCCCGTGCATTCGATGTTTTACGATTCGCATCCTCCGGCGATGATCCGCATCGGTCATCTCGAAGCCATCGCCACCGCTGAACCGTCCGGTTAGCGCGACTTGCGGCCTGTTACCTTTTCGATGAGCAAGCCTCTACATGGCAAAGCGCAGGCTTAGCCAGCAGCAGAGAAATCGGATTCAGGCGGCCCAGCACGCCATTTCGGAGCACGATGACTACGACCACGGGCTGGTCGTTTCTCACCAGGGCGGCCAGATTCTGGTCGAACTCCAGTCGGCAACAACCATCGAATGCAAGATCAAGTCCAACCTGGGCACCATCGTCTGCGGCGATCGTGTTGCGATCGAAACCACGGCGCAACGGCAACATCGGGTCGTCGGGGTACTGGAGCGCGATAACCTGTTACAGCGCGTCGACGGTTTCGGCCAGGTCAGATCTGTCGCGGCCAACATCAGCCAGCTATTCGTGTGCCTTGCGGTTTCTCCCGAACCCAACCTTTTCCTGCTCGATCAGTACCTGCTGTCGGCAGAGCAACAGCAGATCGAGGCCCGCATTCTGCTCAACAAGATCGATCTCGTCACGGCCGGCGACGACCCGTTCGGACTGCGCCAGATTTATCAGCCGCTGGGGTACCGGCAGGTCGATACCAGCGTTATCTCGGGTGCCGGCATGGAAGAATTTAGCGCTCTGTTACCGGGCCAGGTATCGGTGCTGAGCGGAGTCTCCGGGGTCGGAAAATCTTCGCTGACCAGCTGGCTCCTGCCACGGGAAGAAATCAAGATCGCAAGCATTTCCACAGCCAACGAAGAAGGACGACACACCACCCGCGCCAGCCGTCTGTATCACTTACCCGGCGGCGGGGATTTGATCGACACCCCCGGTGTCCGAGGATTCAGCCCGTTCATCGATAACAGCAGGCCACTGGCCCTCGGGTTCAGGGAAATCAGGGAAATCGGGGACGGCTGCCGCTTTCACAACTGCCTGCATCGCAACGAACCGAAATGCGCGGTGATCGCGGCGGTCGACTCCGGTGTCATCGCGCAATCCCGCTATCAAAATTACCAGAAGATGCTGCGGCAGCTCGAGGCTGGTTAGGACGCCGAAATACCGCGCAACTGCCTGCCGCCAACCAGGTGCATGTGCAGGTGGAATACTTCCTGGCAGCCATGGCGATTGCAGTTGATTACCAGTCGATAACCGTCCTCGGCGATGCCTTCGTCGCGCGCAATTTTTTGCGCGGCCAGCACCATCTCGCCAATCAGCTCGGCCTGCCCTGGCTGAATATCGTTGACCGTCGCGATTTCAACCTTCGGAATCACCAGCACATGCGTCGGCGCCTGTGGATTGATATCGCGGATCGCGATTATGTCATCGGTTTCATAGACGATATCGGCCGGCAGTTCGCGTTTGATTATCCGGGTAAATAAAGAATCGGACATGAGTTTACCTCTGTGGTTTTCTGGAACTAGTCGATTTGCTGGCGTCCGGTCAGGGCGCGAGACAGGGTTCCGCCGTCGACGAATTCGAGCTCTCCCCCTAGCGGTATACCGCGCGCCAGGCGGCTACTGGTGATGCCCTGCCGGGTCGCGAAGTCGGCGATATATTGCGCGGTAATATCGCCTTCGACGGTCGCGCTGGTGGCGAGAATGACTTCCTCGATACCGTCTTCGCGCAACTGCCGCTCAAGATCCTCCAGGCCTAGCTGCGCCGGTCCGAAGCCGTCCAGCGGCGACAGCCGTCCCAGCAAAACGAAGTAACGGCCGCGGAATGCCGCCGAGGATTCGACCGCCAGCACATCGGCCGGAGTTTCGACGACACAGATGATGTTTTGCTCCCGTGCCTCGTCGCTGCAGATATCGCATAGGTCCGAATCCGAGAAATTGCGGCATTTGCCGCAGTGTCGGACAGTATCCAGCGCCTGGGTGATGGTCTCGGCAATGCGGCGGGCGCCCTGTTGATCGCGCTCCAGCAAATGCAGGGCCATTCGCTGCGCCGATTTCTGCCCGACTCCCGGCAGGCATTTCAAGGCCTCGATCATCTGCTCCAGGCTGGACGACGACATCGATTAAAACGGGAGCTTGAAACCGGGCGGCAGGTTGAGCCCGGCCGTCATTTCCTGCATCGCCGCCTCGTTGGATCTGGCGACCTTGTGCACCGCATCGTTGACCGCAGCAGCCACCAGGTCTTCGAGCATTTCGATGTCTTCGCCCACCAGCGACGGATCGATGGTAACCCGATTGACTTCGTGAGTGCCGCGCATTACTACCGCAACCATGCCCCCACCGGCTTCCCCGGTTACCTCCTTGTTGGCCAGTTCGCTTTGCGCTTTTTGCAGGTTTTCCTGCATTTCCTGCGCCTTTTTCATCATATCGCCGAGCGCACCTTTCATTAGCTTAACCTCATCTTTTACCGGTATTTTCGATCTTCACAACACTGCTTTCGTCGAGTTCGGCGGAAAATGCCTGTTGCAGTTTCAGCACCACCCTGTCTTCCCGAATCGCATCTATCGCCGCCAGCCGTTCCTGCTCCAGCCGCCGCAGTTTCGCCTGCAGCGGAGTTTCGCCGATCAACGAGTCCCTGGCGCTCAATTCAAGCCGCAATGATACCCCAAGTTTTTCCTCGAGGGCCCGCCTAATTTCGGATTCGATCAGCGGATTTACGAGGTCCTGGATCTCAGGCAGCAAAGCCAGTTTCAAGTGCTCGTCCTGCCAGGATTCGAGCGAACTGTTAGCGACAATCTCCTGCGCCAGCCCGTCCAGGCCGAGATCATAGGCCAGCTCGTGCCATTCGAGGTCCGGTCCGGTGGCGCCATCCTGTTCGACCAGGCCCGGCTCCCCGGACGAAGCGGCTGTTGCCGCGGCCGAGGTAAGGCCATCTGTTTCGGGGCGAGCATCGTCGACTTCGACGGCGAAGTCACCGGCCTGGCCGGCCGCGGCTGACTCCTGGTCGCCGTCGGGCTCGGAATTGGCGGCGCCAGGGATGGGCTTCGGCGATGGCGGATCATCACCGGGTTGCGGCATCAGGCCCGACGAGATTTCAGGCTTTTTTTTTACTTCGTGCCCGGCGCCGGCGGTTTCCGTCGGAGGAGAGAAAGCAATCAGGCGCAGCATCAGCATTTCGAAGCCGGCGGCCTCGTCAGGACTGATCAACAGGTCGTGCCGGCCCTGCAGCATAATCTGGTAATACAACTGGACCTCCTCGGGTGACCAGGCGGCACTATACTGCTGCAGCAATTCGCTCGAGATAACGCTGTCGTCGACCAGGGAGGGATCACTCTGGTAGAGCGCTACCTGCTGCAGCAGGGACAGCATTTCGGCACAAACGCGCTGGTAGTCGGGATTATGTTCGATCACCGCACGGGCCTCGCCCAACAGCGTCGCCGCCTGTTGCTCCTGCAGCGCATCGAACAGTCGCTGCAGGTAATCGCGCGAAATAGAACCGAGCATTGCCTCTACCGCATCCTGCCTGACGGCGCCACCGCCATAGCCAATCGCCTGGTCCAGCAGGCTGAGCGCATCGCGCATGCTGCCATCGGCGGCCGCCGCCAGCTGCCCGAGAGCCGCGAGGTCGGCATCTACCGATTCCTGTTCGGTGAGGAACTGCAGCTGTGACAATATCTGCGCCCGCGACATGCGCTTGAGGTTGAACTGCAGGCAGCGGGACAGGACCGTTACCGGAACTTTTTGCGGGTCGGTGGTCGCTAGCAGGAATTTGATATGCGGGGGCGGCTCTTCCAGGGTTTTCAACAAGGCGTTAAAACTGTGCTTGGACAGCATGTGGACTTCGTCGATCAGGTAAATCTTGAAACGACCACGGGTGGGGGCGTACTGCACGTTGTCGAGCAGTTCGCGCATATCGTCTACGCCGGTGCGCGAAGCGGCGTCGATCTCGATCAGGTCGACGCTACGGCCCTCATCGATCTCGCTGCAGGAAGAACAGCTGCCACAGGGTTGCGACGTGATGCCCTGCTCGCAGTTGAGCGATTTGGCGAAGATGCGCGCAATCGTCGTCTTGCCAACGCCGCGGGTGCCGGTAAACAGATAGGCATGATGCAGTCGGTTACTGTCGAGTGCGTTGACCAGCGCCTGCAGCACATGCTCCTGACCAACCATTTGTTGAAAATTGGCCGGCCGCCATTTGCGCGCTAATACCTGGTAACTCATTCAGATTCAGTGGGGATGGTTTAATCAACCGGAAAACTGGCGGCGACCTGATTCAGCACACCTCCGCACCCAATGTCCCTGCTACCGTTGCTCCCTTCCGGGCCTGGCGGGATTTACAGATAATTGTCACGAAGGGACCGAAGCAGGTCACCATTGCAAGAGCGAGAGTGTATAGCGAAGGTCGGTCAGGTTTCAAGAAGCGATTACCGCGATTCGCTTGTCATGGCCCCTAATTAACCCGAGAATATGGCGCGCCAGTTGCAGTCAACAGAGATCTCTCCAGTATGGGCAAGAAAAAATCCAAAGCTCCCGCCAACACGATCGCGGTCAATCGCATTGCCCGCCACGATTATTTCATCGAAGACGAGATCGAGGTCGGGATCGTGCTCGAGGGCTGGGAAGTCAAAGGCCTGCGTAGTGGCAACCTGCAGCTCAAGGAGAGTTATGTCATGGTCAAGGACGGTGAGATCTGGCTGATCGGAGCTCATATCAGCCCGCTAAACAGCGCCTCCACCCATGTCAAACCCAATCCGACCCGAACCCGGAAGCTGCTCGCCCATCGAGGTGAAATCGACCGCCTGGTCGGCATGGTCGAACGCAAGGGTTACACGCTGGTCGCGTTGTCGGCCTACTGGAGCCGCGGTCGCGCCAAACTAAAGCTTGGAATCGCCAAGGGCAAGAAGGCGCACGACAAGCGCGCCAGCATCAAGGATCGCGACTGGAAACGCGACCAGGCCCGCATGCTCAAATCCTCATAGCTTCCAACCGAAGGCATTCGGGATAGAGCCGGGAGTTATTTCCAGGCGGGGTCGTCGTGCTGGGTGGCGAGGAACTCGATGTATTCGCGGTTAGCCTGCTGTGCGACTTCGTCGACCTGCCATAGCGGCAGCGGTTGCCCGGATTCGATGCGCTGAATCTCGACCTGCTCGTGCTGGGTGCCACCGCCCTGCTCTGCGTCGAGCCCGAGACTGGTCTGACCGCCGGTCATCGCCAGGTAGACGTCGGCCAGAATGCGCGCATCGAGCAGCGCGCCGTGCAGGCTACGTTTGCTGTTATCGATATCGTAGCGCTTGCACAAAGCATCGAGATTATTCTTCTGCCCTGGATGTTTTTGCCGGGCCAGCAACAGCGTATCGAGAATGGTGCAGCTTTCCTGCAGCGGTGCCGCCGGTGGTTCCAGCAGTGACAGCTCGTTGTCCAGAAATCCGACATCGAACGCCGCGTTATGAATTACCAGCTCGGCGCCAGCGACGTAGTCCATAAAATCCTGCGCCAGTTCCTCGAAGCGCGGCTTATCCTGCAGGAAATCGCTGCTGATGCCGTGCACCTCGAAGGCACCGCTATCGATTTCCCGCTCCGGATTGACGTAATAATGCCAGTGGTTACCGGTAACTCGACGGTTTACCAGTTCGATGCAGCCGATTTCGATAATGCGGTGCCCCAGGCTGACCTCGAGCCCGGTGGTTTCGGTATCCAGTACGATCTGTCTCATTTCTAGCCCTCTGCGTCGATCGCGGCGTTCGCCAGTTGATCGGCAAGCTCGTTACCCTCGACTCCGGAATGACCTTTTACCCAATTCCAGTCGATTTTATGTTCGGCAACTTCCTTATCCAGCAGCTGCCAGAGGTCGTAGTTTTTGACCGGCTTCTTCGCCGCAGTTTTCCAGCCATTACGTTTCCAGTTCGAAATCCACTCGCTGATACCCTGCATGACATACTTCGAATCGGTATAGATTTCCACGTCACAGGAACGATTCAAGGCGCGCAATCCTTCGATTACCGCGGTCAACTCCATGCGATTGTTGGTAGTCTCGGGATCGTAGCCATGCAGCGTCTTGCGGCTATCCTGGTAACTCAGGACAACCCCCCAGCCACCCGGACCCGGATTGCCGCGGCAGGCGCCGTCGGTATACATCACGACCTTGTTGCTCATGCCCGCTTCAAGAATCGTACTTCATGCCACGACCGACGCTGGGGCGGGCAATCTTGGCGGGCAGTATCTTGCGCGTTACCCAGCGGTGCCGCACCGGGGTCAAGGGTGAAATGTTCTTACTGTAAAACAGCAGGTTTACGGCACCCAGCAGCGGCAACCAGTTGCGGGTTCCCTTTTCCAGCCATCCCATGTGCCGCGTAACCGATGGTTTTTGAATGGGTGGCAAATACCCGGCCCGAAAAAAATGGTCCTGATCGAAACCGAGCAGCCGCATCCAGTCATCGATCCGTCGGGCAGTATAGAGGTGTCCCTTGAACGGGACCTGTTCCAGCCACGACTGCAGGAAATGACGTAATCCCCAAAGCGACACCGGATTGAAGTCGATGATAATCAGTTTTCCTTCCGGAATTAGAACGCGAAACGCTTCGCGCAGCACCGCGTGCGGCTCGGCGGTGTTCGATAGATGATGCATCAGGATGACCAGATCGACGCTATCCGACGCTATCGGCAGCATCGACGGATTGGCGTGTACTTTTGCCACCGATTCGATCTCGTCCAGGGTAAACTGGTGTTTCACGCGGCAGCTTTGCTGCAGGCGGCCCGCCAGTTGCGGGCAACCGATCTGCAACGAGTAATAGCCAAATGTCGTCGACAGAATCGGGCTGATACGCTCTTCCAGCTCGTTGAACAACAACTGTCCGGTTTCTCCAAGATACCAGTCTTCAATACTGGCAAATCCTTTTTTTTCAGTGGCTTGTCGCCAAAATCTCATTTGAAACTTACGAATCAGCAGTTACAATCTATATATTCTAGCTACTAAAACCGATCGATACTAATGTTTATCAAGCAAAAGCCCCGCTCCGGGGAAAGGAACATCTTTGCCGCCGCATTGATCGCGTTGATGCTAGCAGGGTGCGCGAATCCGGGTACTACCCCATCCTGGCAAAACGAGGCTGCCACGACGCCAGCGCTACCGTCGGAATCACAGACAACCTCCGCGTCACTGCTGGATGCAGACGATGATTCTGCCGCAGTCGTTACGAACGAGAAGCAAGCAGATTCGGACGAGGTCGCGACTGCGAGCGCCCCCGATCCGGCGGCCGCGTCGTTGTCCCTCGACGTCGAATTTGAAGCAGAACAGGCGGCACTGGCGCACGCAAAACAGCAGCAGGAAGAAGCCGCGGTCGTGGCCGCGATCAAGGCTTCGCTGGCGGAAACGCGCAACAAGCATAACGCCTGGTATCGGCTGCGAAACGGAATGCAAATGGCAGCGGTTGACAATCCTCGCGTCCGGGCACAGCTCAAGTGGTTTCTCGAGCATCCGGGTTACATGCAGCGCGTGATGGAGCGCGCTCGACCGATTTTACCGTTCGTGCTCGACGAACTCGAGCAACGCGGCCTGCCGACCGAACTGGCCCTGCTGCCGATCGTGGAATCCGCCTACCAGGCCTTCGCCTACTCGCACGGTCGAGCCTCCGGCATGTGGCAGATCATTCCGTCGACGGGTCGTTTTCTCGGGCTCAAGCAGAACTGGTGGTACGATGGTCGCCGCGACATCATCGAATCGACGCGCGCCGCGATAGCCTACCTGGACAGCCTCGCGCAACAGTTCGACGGCGATTGGGAACTGGCGCTGGCCGCCTACACTGCCGGCCCGGGCTAGATACGCAATGCCGTGCGTTACAACAAGAAGCGCAAGCGCCCCACGGATTTCTGGCACCTGACCAGGATTCGCAAGGAAACCCGTAATTACGTACCCAAGATGTTCGCGCTCAAGGAGTTGTTCGCCCACCCGGACAAGTACCAGTTGAACCTGGTCCCGGTCGGTAACGAAGTCAGCTACGAAATTGTCGAGCTCGATGGACAGATCGACCTGGCGCTGGCGGCGGATCTCGCCGGCATCTCGGTTAACCAGTTGTACCAGTTGAATCCGGCATTCAATCGCTGGGCGACGGCACCTGAGGGACCGCATCGATTGTTGCTGCCTCGCGGCAGCGCCGAGCAATTCAGGGTAGAGGTCGCCAAGGTACCGCCGAGCAAGCGGATCAACTGGGTGCGGCACAAGATCAGAAACGGCGAGACGCTGAGCCATATCTCGAACAAGTACCGAACCTCGGTTGCCTTGATAAAGGACGTGAACAATATCCGCGGCACCAATATACGTGCCGGCAAGTACCTGATGGTTCCCACCGCAACCAAGTCGCTTAAGAGTTACACGCTAAGCGAGAATTCTCGCATCGCTCAAATTCAGAATACCAATCGCTCGGGTACCAAGCGGGTGCACATCGTGCGTCCCGGTCAGAGCCTGTGGAGTATTTCCAGAAACTACGGCGTCACCACAAAGGCGCTGGCCAAGTGGAACGGGATGGCGCCGATCGACACGCTTCGGGTTGGCCAGAAACTGGTGGTATGGACCAAAGGCAAGCTGTCGCAGACCGCCAGTATCAACCAGACGCGCCCCACCAATGCACTGCATGCGCTGCGCTACACCGTCCGTAAAGGGGATTCGCTATATCGGATCGCGGATCGTTTCAATATCCGCGTGGCCGACATCAAGCGCTGGAATCGGGTCGGCAAATACCTGCAGCCGGGCCAGAAACTCAAGCTCTACGTGGACATCACAAGCCAATCGGGATAGA
>JAAUYE010126517.1_pt1 | contig 14460 bp, 14 predicted proteins | sample 7278081 | NCBI WGS metagenome assembly JAAUYE01 (sample SAMN14350131, study PRJNA611818) | marine sediment metagenome | isolation source: surface marine sediment (0.6m) | place: French Polynesia: Moorea | collected 2018-08
CTTCTTGCGCGAACGCTTCAAGGACGTTGCAAGCGCGGAAGGTGAGGAAAAAGAAGGCGGTGGCGTCGGCGCCGTGATCATGGATTTCCTGCGCGGCTTCGGCAAGACGCTCAAGTTCAAACCGTTCCTCAAGCTTTGCATCGCGACCTTCCTCGTTTTCAACGGCTTCATCCTGATCGCCGCGTTCCAGCCCTACGTGATCATTTATTACGTGATGGGCGGCAACCAGGAAATGGGCTCGGTGTTCTTCGGTCATGCCGGACTGCTGCAGGGCGTCTCGGCGCTCGTCGCGATCAGCATTGTCACATTCATGGCAACCAAGATCGGCAAGCGACGGGCTTTCTACGTGTCGACCGGCATTTCGATCGTGGGCTATTGCCTGAAGTGGTTCGTCTACACGCCCGACAACCCGTGGCTGGTCCTGGTGCCGGCGCCCCTGATGGCCTTCGGCCTCGCCGGCCTGTTCACATTGATGGGATCGATGGTCTGCGACGTCGTCGACGCCGACGAGCTGCAGACGCACGAGCGTCGCGAGGGAATGTACGGCTCGATCTTCTGGTGGGTGGTCAAGCTGGGTCAGTCGATCGCCATCTTCGGCGGCGGACTGCTGCTCGTCTGGACCGGGTTTGACGTCGAACTCGGCAGCAACCAGACGCCCGAGGCTATCCGTCTGATGCGCCTGTGCGATGCGTTTATCCCGGCCGTTGCGTCGGCAATCGCGATCTGGGCGGTGGCCACCTACCCGATCACGGAAGAGAAAGCGCACGAAATTCGCAAGGAGCTCGAAGCGCGACGCGGCAGCGTCTAACTGCCAATATCTTCGTCGTCGATTTTGTGTCCCCAGCCCTGCTTGGCTGACAGGTAGCGGCGGTTCGCGTCGGTCACGCCGAAGACGTGCTTGACCGGCGTGATCCCTTCGAGACCCGCCGCCTGCAGGTCCGAGATCTTCTTCGGGTTGTTGGTCAGTAGCCGGAAGGCTCCCTCACCGCGGAAATGCCGGATCAGGTCGGCGGCGTCGCTGAAGTCGCGCGAGTCGTCGGGCAGCCCCAGCGAGCGATTCGCCTGGTAGGTATCTTCGCCGCTGTCCTGCAATAAATAGGTCGCCGCCTTGGCCCAGAGGCCGATCCCGCGCCCCTCGTGGCCCGCCATGTAGATCAGCAGACCGCCCTGCTCGTCACTATCGATCAGTTCGATCGCCGAGTGCAGCTGCGGGCCGCACTCGCAGCGCTCCGATCCGAACACGTCGCCCGTCAGGCAGCTCGAGTGCACGCGCACCAGGGGATTCGTCCAGGACTCACGATCGCCGACGATGAGCACGCTGTTCACGGCCATCGAGGACGCGAGCTCGGCGAAGGACCGCTCGCCGTGCTTGGCGCGCAGGTCCGCCGCGAGATCCTCGAGCCTTGTCAGCTCGGTGTTGCGCACGGTCGCGTACCACTGCACATCGACGTGCTCCGGGCCCATGTGCAGGGGCATCGGAATGGGACCCAGCACGCTGATCGTGCCGCCGCTGGCGCGCGGAATCCGGTAGAGCTTGCCCGCCGCCTCGAGGCGCTCGCGGACCGTGGGATCGATGTACGTGAACATGGGGGCGCATTATGAACGAATGTGACGCGTTTCACTTGCTGACCTCTGGGTCATTAAATATACTTACTGACTGATGAGTCAGTAAGGATCGGCGCCATGCCCGAACCCCGTTTTCGCCGCCGCAAGGAAGACCGGCCGCAGGAGATCACCGAAGCCGCCCTGCACGCGTTTGCCGAGAAGGGCTACGCCGCAACGCGCGTCGAGGAAGTCGCAAAACGGGCCGGTGTGAGCAAAGGCCTGCTGTACCTGTACTTCAAGACCAAGGAAGAATTGTTCAAGGCCGTCATCCGCAGCTTCGTCGTGCCGAAGATCGACGAACTGACGGCCGTGGTCGACAGCAACGAGATGTCGAGCGAGGAGTTCCTGCGCGGGCCGTTCCTCGATTTCGTCAAGACCCTGCCCGGTTCGCCCGTGAGCATCCTCGTCAGGTTGATGATCGCCGAAGGACCCAAGCACCCGGACCTGCTGAAGTTCTACTGGGAGAACGTCATTTCCCGGGGGCTTGGCGCACTCACCAAGGTCATCGAACGTGGCGTCGAGAATGGCGAGTTCCGGCCCAGCGTTGTCAACGAATTCCCCCACCTGTTTGTCATGCCGGTCGTGTTTTCTGTGATCTTCCGGCTGCTGTTCGAAAAGCAGTCGCCGGACACGGACAGGCTAATCGAGGCGCAGGTCGATTTGCTGCTGGAACATATGAAAGGAGAGAACGCATGAAGTCGAATCACGCCGTGCTGGCGCTGGTCGCGGTTGCCCTCCTGGGCGGGTGTGAATCGGGTGACGATGCCGGCCGCGTGGTCGGGGAACTGGCCTCGGATCGCGTGGAACTGGTTGCCGAGTTCGCCGAGCCGATCGTCGAGCTGCTCGTTGCCGAGGGTGAACAGGTCACCGCCGGCCAGGTGTTGATGCGCCAGGACTCGACGCGCGCGATGGCCAGGCTTGCTGAAGCCGAGGCCGCGCTCGGGCAGGCCCAGGCGCGCCTCGACGAGCTGATCCGCGGCCCGCGCAGCGAGCAGATCGAAGCCGCCCGCGCCGCAGTCGAGGGCGCGCGCGACGACCTCGCTTTCCGCCGCTCCGACTATGCGCGGGTACGCGATATCCACGGCAGGGACCTTGCGTCCGATGAATTGCTCGACCGCGCCAGGGCGGCGTTGGACACGGCCGTTGCCAACGACAAGCTGCGGCGCGCGCAGCTGCAGGAATTGCTAACCGGCACGACCGTCGAAGAGCTGGCCCAGGCGGAAAACGCCGTCAAACAGGCCGCCGCCCGCCGGGACCTGCTTGCGGTCGATGTGGAACGCCACGACATCAAGGCGCCTGTGGACGGCGTCGCCGACAGCCGATTATTCGAAGTGGGTGAGCGGCCGAACCCGGGACAGGCCGTCATGGTCCTGCTGGCGGGCAACCAGGTGTTCGCTCGTGTCTACGTGCCGGAACAATTGCGCGTCCACGTCAGACCGGGACGATCGGCGGACATCCATGTCGACGGACTCGATGCGCCGATCCCGGGGCGGGTGCGCTGGGTCGCGGCCGAGGCCGCGTTCACGCCCTACTACGCGCTCACCGAGCGTGATCGCGGCCACCTGACCTATCTCGCAAAGATCGACATTGCCGACGACCGCGAGCGCCTGCCCGACGGCGTCCCGGTGGAGGTTGACCTGAGTACGGGCGCCGGCGAATGAATGGCGAGCTCGCTATTCGCGCGCGCGGCCTGAGCAAGGACTTCGGCAGCCTGCGTGCCGTCGACCGGCTCGACCTCGATGTTCCAAAGGCGTCGATCTACGGATTCCTCGGGCCGAACGGGTCGGGCAAGTCGACGACAATCCGCATGCTCTGTGGCCTGCTGACGCCCACGGAAGGCAGCGCCAACGTGCTCGGCGTGGATGTCCCCGGCGACACCAGCCAGCTCAAACCACGCATCGGCTACATGACGCAGAAGTTTTCGCTGTTCGGCGACATGACCGTGCTGGAAAACCTGCAGTTCATCGCCGAGATTTATTCCATACCGGCCAACCGCCGCGCCGCCCGCATCGACGAAGTCCTCGAGCACTATGACCTCGTCGAACAGCGCAGACAGTTTGCGGGCACCATGAGCGGCGGCCAGAAGCAGCGCCTCGCGCTGGGCTGTGCCGTCATTCATAAGCCCGAGTTACTGCTCCTTGACGAGCCGACCAGCGCCGTCGACCCGCAGAGCCGGCGCGACTTCTGGGCCAACCTGTTTCGCCTGGCAGAGGCCGGCACGGCCATACTCGTCTCGACGCATTACATGGACGAGGCCGAGCGCTGCCATCGCCTCGCGATTCTCGACCACGGCGCCAAGGTCGCCGATGGCGCGCCGCAGGAACTGCAGCGCAGCACGGGCATGAACATCATCGAAGTGCTCGCCGACGACCCCTACCGCGCACAGACGGCGATCAGCACGTTGTCCACCGTCGCGAGCGTGACACAGCTGGGCATTCGCCTGCGCGTGCTAATCCCCGAGTCTGTTCCCAATGCGCTCGAGCAGGTGCAGAAAGTCCTCGCTGACCATGGCATCTCGGCCGATACGCACCTGTCCGGCGCGTCGCTAGAGGACGTCTTCGTGGCCGTAACGCTGGATGATGAGGAGCGCGCCGCATGAAACCGCTGTCGCGCCTCATGGCGGTCACCCGCAAGGAAGTGCGCCAGATGCGGCGCGACCGGCTGACGTTCGCAATGATCTTCGGCATTCCGCTGATGCAGATCATCCTGTTCGGCTATGCGATCAATACCGATGTCCGCAACCTCAGGACCGCCATCGCCGATGAAGCAAACACGCATTTGTCGCGCGATTTCATCGCGCAGCTGAACGCAACCCAGGTCACGGATATCCGCGAGCGCGTCGATACCGTGGCGCAGCTCGAAGACCTGCTGCGCAGTGGCAAGGTGTCGGTCGGCATCGCCATCCCGCACGACTTCGACCGCCGCGTCGCCGACGATACGCGAGCCGCCGTGCACATCCTCGTCGACGGCTCCGACCCGACGATCGCGGGCATCGCGGACGCCCTGCGCAACCTGCCCCTGGGTTTCGACACCGCGGTGCGCCAGCAGCGTACCGAGCTGATCGAAGTGCGGGCGTACTACAACCCCGAGCGGCGCACGCCCGTCAACATCATTCCCGGACTGATCGGGGTCATCCTTATGATGACAATGATGATGTTTACGGCGGTAGCTGTTGTGCGCGAGCGCGAACGCGGCAACCTGGAATTGCTCATTAACACTCCCGTGACGTCCGCCGAACTCATGGTCGGCAAGGTGCTGCCCTATATCTTCCTCGGCCTCGTGCAGCTCGCGGTTATCCTGACTGTGGGCAAGCTGCTCTTCGCGGTACCGGTTCGCGGCAGCATAGTCGACCTGTACGTGGCGGGCTGCGTTTACATCGCCGCCAATCTTGCCCTGGGGCTGTTCTTCTCGACGGCCGTGAAGTCACAGTTCCAGGCGATCCAGCTGACGTTCTTCATGATGCTGCCGTCAATCCTGCTGTCGGGTTTCGTCTTTCCGTTTGAGGGCATGCCCGAGGCGGCCCAGTGGATCGGCGAAGTCCTGCCGATCACGCATTTCATCCGGCTGACCCGCGGCATCATGCTGCGCGAGGCGGGCCTCGGCGAAATGGCCGGCGAACTGGTCTATCTCGGCGCCTTCGCGGTCGTGGCGATGACCGCTGCCGCGCTCAGGTTTTCCAAACGCCTCGATTAGGGCGTTTCCGGGCCCGAAACTCGCATTATTGCGGGCTTTCTGGTCCAATCTGCACCAGACTGACTCTAAGCAGGACCTAATGTCTCAGAACCAGCAGGAAACCCCTACTGTCTTTATCGTCGACGACGACCCCGCCATCCGATTCGCCATGCAGGCGCTGATGGATTCCGTCAACATCGAACACGAAATCTACTCGTCGGGAGACGAGTTTCTAGAGAGCGTTGACGACCATCGGGCGGGCTGCCTCGTCCTTGATATCCGCATGCCCGGGCTCGGCGGCCTGGAATTGCAGGAAGAACTGATCAAGCGTGAAAGCACGCTGCCGATCATCTTCATTACGGGCCATGGCGACGTGCCGATGGCCGTCGATGCGATGCAAAAAGGCGCGGTCGACTTCATTCAGAAGCCGTTCCGTGACCAGGACCTCCTGGACCGCATTCGCGAGGCCCTGAAGACCGACGCCGAGCGCCGCGAAGAGCAGCAGAAGCACGCCGAGGTGGCGGAGCGGCTCGATCGTCTGACCAATCGTGAGCGGGAAGTTTTTGATCTCGTCGTCACCGGCAAGCCCAACAAGGTCATTGCCTACGAGCTGGGCGTCAGCCAGCGCACGGTCGAGATTCACCGTGCACGGGTAATGGAGAAGATGCAGGCAAGGTCACTGGCGGACCTCGTCAAGATGCACATGACCGCGTAGTCGCGGAGTTCCTCGCAAGATCTAGGAATGCGCCCTGCGGTGCTCGTCGAAGCGCGCGCAGTCGATGCACTTTCTTGCATACGGGTGCGCCTCGAGGCGCCCCGAGTCGATATCGGCGCCGCACTCGTCGCAGATTCCGTACTCGTCGTTGTCCATGCGCCGCAGCGCCTCCGAGATCTTGGAGATTTCCAGGCGTGCCTCGTTGCCCAGCGCGTCGACAACCTCGCTGTCCTCGAGTTCCTTGGCGCGTTCCTTCGAGTCGGGGTCATTGCCGCGACGCAGGTTCGCAGTGACGCGCTCGAGCCGGGCGCTCAACTCCGCCTTTTTGTGTTCCAGCCGCTCGCGTTGCGCGGTGTAGATGTCTTCGGGCATGACCGCATCTCGCATGATCACTTGGTTTCAATTTAAACCTTTCGGAGAGCCGTCAGAAATTAGTAAATCCACCTATCAAGCAGTAGGTAAATTCCACGACCGGCTAGGCATCAAGTCTTATGGTACGCCACTTTTGGCGCGTCTAATCTCTCATCTGAAGGGGAGCAGAGCGTTAGTCTCAACAGGGTGCATCATGGAGAAGATTTCCAAAATTCTGTCAGTCATTGATCCGACAGTGGAAGACCAGCCGGGGCTGCGTCGTGCCGCCTGGCTGGCCAAAAGTTGCGGCGCGGAACTCGAGTTACTGGTTTGTTATTACAATGAATACCTGAGCGGCGATCGCCTGTTCGACTCGCCATCGCTGGAAAAAGCGCGCGGCGAAGTCATCGCCAACCAGGAAAAACATCTTGAGGAACTGGCAGAACCCATCCGCAAGGACGGTATCGTCGTAACCACAACGGCGGCCTGGGACCACCCGCTTTACGAGGGCATCGTTCGCCAGGCGGTCGCGTCGGGCGCGGATATCGTGGTCAAGGACACGCACCACCATTCGGCCGTGACCCGAGCGTTGCTGACCAACACCGACTGGAACCTGATCCGCACCTGCCCGGTTCCGTTGTGGCTGGTCAAGCCGCACGAACTGGCCGACCCGCCGATCATCGTCGCCGCCATCGACCCGATGCACCAGCACGACAAGCCCGCTGCGCTCGACGACGAGATCCTGCAGCTGAGCAAGCTCATCGGCGATCGAGTGTCGGGCGACGTGCACGCTTTCCATTCCTATGATCCGCGCATCGCGGTCGCGACGGCAACCGCCAACGCCTACATCCCTGTGTCACTGCCGTTCGATGAGATCGAGCAGCAGATGCACGAAGACCACGAGAAGCGGTTCAACGAGATCACGACCTTCCACGGTCTGGATGAGGATCACGCGCATCTCGTTGCCGGTCTGACGCACGAGGAGCTGCCGGCGATTGCCGAGAACCTGAAAGCCGACGTCGTTGTCATGGGCGCTGTCGCACGGAATCGCTGGAAGCGGCTCTTTATCGGGGCGACGGCAGAACGCACGCTCGAGCACCTCCCCTGCGACCTGCTGATCATCAAGCCCGACTGGTTCCAGACACCGGTCGAGTCGAAGACGCACGAGGCCGCCTAGGGCAATACCTCCCCGAGGTGGCCGAGAAAGTGGTCCGCATCGTCCTTTGACAGGACAAGTGGACTGCGCAATTTCAGAATGTTGCTGGCCGGTCCGATCGACCCGGTCAGCACGCCGCGCTCGCGCAACCCGTTGACCACTCTCGCGGTGAGATCCGTCGCCGCTTTCTTGGTTTCACGATCCACGACCAGATCCACGGCCAGGAACAGGCCCGAGCCACGAACGTCGCCGATGCACTCGTGGTGTTCCGCCATGCGCCACAGGCTGTCGACGAGGTACTGACCGACCTCCAGCGCGTTCTGCTGCAGCCCCTCCTCCTCGATGACGTCGAGCACCGCCAGGCCAGCTGCACAGGACACGGGATTGCCCCCAAACGTATTGAAGTAGTGATCACGCTCGGCGAAAGCATCGACGAGATCTCGCCGCGCGACGACCGCAGAGAGGGGATGACCATTGCCCATGGGCTTGCCCATCGTGACGATGTCGGGCACGAAGTCATCGGCTTCAAATCCCCAGAAATGCTTGCCGGTTCTACCGAAGCCCGGCTGTACTTCGTCGGCGATAAACAGCATGCCGGCGTCACGCACAATCTCCGCTGCCTGGCGCAGGTAACCCGGCGGCGGTGCGACGACGCCGCTACTCGAGATGATCGTGTCGATGACGAACGCAGCGGGTTTGATCTGGCGGGCTTCGAGTTCATGAATGGCATCCGCGACGAAATCCGCGTAGCCATAAGCCGTTTCCTCTTCAGGGAACGGGTTGCGATACGTATCCGGCGCCAGCGCCGTCGCGACCCAGGGCGGCCTCTCGCATGCCGGAATCGTGTCCGTGGAGATTTCGTAGATCGCCTGCGTATGGCCGTGGTACGCGAAATCGACCACGACGATACCGGTCCCACCCGTCGCACGGTGCGCGATCCGCAGCGCCAGTTCATTCGCCTCGCTGCCCGTACAGGCAAACATCGCCGTGTCGAGCGCCGCGGGCATCTTCGCCGTGAGCCGTTCGGCGAGCTGGACCGAATTCTCATGCAGGTAGCGCGTGTGGGTGTTGAGCTCGCGCGCCTGTTTACAGATCGCATCAACGACTCGCGGATGGCAATGGCCGACATGCGGCACATTGTTGTACATGTCGAGGTAACGCCGACCGTCGGCATCGTATAGCCAGACCCCCTCGCCTTTGACGAGGTGGACCGGCTCGTCATAGAACAGCCGGTAGGCGGAACCCATGGCCTGTTGCCTGCGATCCAGCAGCGATTTTGCGCTCATAAGATTATTCTTATGGATTCAATAAATAAGATTTAATTTTATTTATAATTTCAGATGATACTTTTTTGCCAAGTGCAGACCTAGCAACAACAACACCGGGACACTAGCAGAAAATGTCAATCAAACACCCCGTTATCGCTGTTACCGGATCCTCGGGCGCCGGAACGACCACCGTCAAGACCGCCTTCGAACACATTTGCCGTCGCCTCAACGTGACACCGAGCATTGTCGAAGGCGACAGCTTCCACCGCTACGATCGCGCCGCGATGGGCAAGGTCATCAGGGACGCGGCTGCCGAAGGCCGCAACGTCAGCCATTTCGGCCCCGAGGCCAACCTGATCTGCGACCTTGCAAGGCTCTTTCGCGAGTACGGCCATTCGGGCACCGGCAAGCGCCGCTACTATGTCCACAACGAAGAAGAGGCTGCGCTGCACCGGAAACCGAGCGGGACATTCACCGACTGGGCGAACCTCGACGACGGCACCGACCTGCTGCTGTACGAAGGCCTGCATGGCGCCATGGTCACGGAGCAGTGTGATGTCACGAAATACACGGATCTGCTGATCGGTGTCGTACCCATCGTCAATCTCGAGTGGATACAGAAGATCCATCGCGACACGCTCGAGCGCGGGTATGCCGAAAAAGACGTTACCGGAACGATCCTGCGGCGCATGGAAGACTACGTCATGCACATCACCCCGCAGTTTTCGCGCACCGACATCAACTTCCAGCGAGTACCGACCGTGGATACTTCGAACCCGTTTATCGCCCGCGACATTCCGACGGCTGACGAGAGTTTCGTGGTCATCCGGTTTCGCGATCCGCGCAAGTTCGATATCGACTTCCCGTACCTGCTGTCCATGATCAATAATTCGTTCATGTCGAGACGCAATACGATCGTCGTGCCTGGCGGCAAGATGTTGCTGTCGATGGAGCTCATCCTGATGCCCATCCTGGAGAAGATGTTCATGGCGGCGCGGGAACGGCGTGCGGCCTGAACTCGTCGTCTTCGATCTCGACGGGACACTTGTCGATTCCGCGGCGGACATCCGCAACGCCCTGAACCTGACCCTGGCAGAAGAGGGATTACCGGGGATTGAGCTCGAGGCAGTGAGGCTGATGATCGGCCTCGGTCCCGAGGTCCTGCTGCGCCGTGCGCTGCGGCACCTGGGCGAACCTGCGGATGACAGTCGCGTTGAGCGATTGACGTCGGCGTTTCGCAACCACTACACCGAGCAGGGACACGACCAGACTGTCCTTTTCCCGGGCGCCGTCGAATGCCTCGATGTCCTGAAGCAGCAGGAGATACCGGCGGCCGTGTGCAGTAACAAGCCGGCGCCGAACTGCAGGCAGGTCCTCGATGACCTGGGCGTGGCCGATCGCTTCGCGGTCGTCCAGGGATCCGGCGACGGGCTGCCGCTAAAACCGGATCCGGCGCCTCTCAGAGCCATCATCGACGAGCTGGGCGCCAGCGCCGAACGCACCTTGTATGTCGGCGACAGCGAGACGGACATCGCGACGGCGCGGGCCGCGGCCGTCCCCGTGGTCATTGTCAGTGGTGGCTACTCGTCCACACCGCCCGAGGCGCTGGGAGCAGACTGGACCGTCGGCGGCCTGGCCGACGTGTCCTCCCTGTGGGAATCTGATTCCCGCTAGCTGGCCAGCAGGTCACCCGCCTCATCGACCAGCAGGCTCTTGAACGCTTCGGCGGCGGCAGACAGGCGCTTGCCTTCGTGCAGCACCACGTGCCAGTGGCGCCGGATCGGCATCCCTTTGACGTTGAGTATGGCGAGCTTGCCGAGTTGCAACTCGATCTCGATGGCGCCCCTCGGTACGACGCCGAGGCCCAGTTCGGCCTGCACACCCTGCTTGATGCCTTCGAGGCTGCCCATCTCCATGCCCGTGGTCAGCTTGATCTTGTTGGCTTTGAAGAAGCGCATCATCGCCCCGCGCGTTCCCGAACCCGGCTCGCGCACCAGGAATACCTCTTTCTCCATTTGACTGAGCGAGATGCTTTTGGTCTTCGCGAGGCGATGATCCGGCGGCGCGATGACCACGAGCGGGTTGTCCATGAACGGAATGGCCGAGAGTTTCATGTCTTCGGGCGGCTGCCCCATGATGGCCATGTCGACCACGTTGTCGGCGACCTGTTTGAGCACGTGCTCCTGGCGCTTGATGTCCATGCTCACGCCCACATCCGGAAAGCGCTGGTGAAAAACGCCGAGCAACCGTGGCGCAAAGTAGTTGGCTGACGAAATGGCGGCAATGCGCAGCTGACCGCCGGATAGCCCTTTCATCTTGTTCAGCACGTCGTCCATCTCGTCGACCTGCTGCAGGATGGCCCGTGCGTAGCGGAACACCTCCTCGCCGGCATCGGTGAGGTAGATCTGCTTGCCGATCTGTTCCGTCAGGGCGATGCCTGTCTGCTGCTCAAGCTGGCGGACCTGCATAGAAACGGCCGGTTGGGTCAGGTGCAGCTGTTCGGCGGCGCGCGTAAAGCTCAGGTTCTGCGCAACGGCGCTGAAACACTGCAACTGTCGTAACGTCAGGTGCATAAGCGACTCTTATTCAGGATACCGGCATGGCGCCGGGACGCTTATGGTACTACAGGGCGATCGACGTGCGCCCGCAGAGTACGACGAGCCTACTCCGCCGGCGGCCGAACGGCAGCCACATCGGCGGGCGACACAGGCGGGAAGTCGTTGCCCCAGGAGCCGTTTATGTAGGTGACAACGGCAGCGACCTCTTCGTCAGTGAGGTAGGCGAACCCGGGCATGACGCCGTTGTAACGCACGTCGTTCACCGTAATCGGACCTTCGTTGCCATACAGCACCGTAGCAATGACTTTCGCGGGTTCGTTTTCCAGGTAGTCCGAACCGGCAAGCGGCGGAAACGCGCCCTCGAGGCCGGCGCCGTCCGGGAGATGGCAGGCCACGCAATTGGCGTAGTAGACGCTCTCCCCTCTCGTCATGACCGAATCGGCACTGGCGGCGCCCGTTCCACCCGACCCGTTATTGCCCGCCGGCTGCGAGCACCCGGACATGGCCAGTAACACCGTTGCAGCCAGTGCCAGACGAATTCGTGCGGTTATATTCAAGAGCGTCATTATTACAGCAATTTCCTTGGCGTTTAATCGGCTGGCACTTCGCCCGTGCGCGTTGCGATTCGCGCCGCGGACAATAGCCTGCCCGTGTTAACGGGTTTGTTGAGCAGGGTGCAGTTCTCGACGGTCTGGGCTTCCTTGACAATCTTCGACGTGTCGCCCGTGACGATGAACGCCGGGATATCGAGCGCGTAATGGTCGCGAATGTCGGTGACCGCTTCGATACCGGTCGAGCCGTCCAGCAGGTGGAAATCGGACACGATCAGCGCCGGCGCCTCGTCCAGGTGGTTGATCAGTGCGCGCGCCTCGGTCGCCGATGCGGCTGTCGCCACGCGGTAGCCCTCGGCCTCCAGCAGCATCCCCCATGCGTTTGCCACGTTGACGTCATCCTCGATCAGGATAATCAGGCCGCTTGCGGCGTCAGCATGCGGCTGGTGCCCGTGCTCGTCGTCGTCCAGGTTGGCGCCAGGCGACTCGACCATCGGCATACTGACAGTGAAGCGCGAGCCCTTGCCGATTTCCGACTCGACGCCGATGCCGTGACCCAGCAGATCGGCGAGCCGCTTGACGATCGCCAGCCCCAGCCCGAAGCCTTCCTTGCTGCCGCCCTTGGGCTTGACCTGGTGAAACTCCCGGAAAATCGCTTCCTGGTGGTCCTGCCCGATGCCGATGCCCGTATCCAGGATATCGATATGGCAGGTCCCTTCGCCGTGGCCGCACACCAGCTCGACCTTGCCGGATTCCGTGTACCGAATTGCGTTGCCGACGAGGTTCTGGATGATCTCTCCGAGCAGGTTCGGGTCCGAGCGCACGACCGCATCGCAATCACAGGAACCGAATTCCAGGCCCTTGTGCTGCGCCTGGCGTGAGAACTCGGCCGACAGGCGGTCGATCAGGCGCTGGATCGGGAAGTCCTCGAATTCAGGCGTGACGGCACCCGCATCCAGCCGGCTGATGTCCAGCAACGAATTGAGCAGGTTGGTCATCGCAGTCAGCGAATGCTCCTGGCTCTGGATCATCTCGAGGGCCCGTTCGTCCTTGACCGTGCGCCGCAGAGCGCCGTTCAGCAGGCTCAGCGCCTGTACGGGCTGGCGCAGGTCGTGGCTGGCGGCAGCCAGGAATGCGCTGTTCGCCTTGTTCGCCCGGAGCGCCTCCTGACGCGCCTCGATAATTTCCTCTTCCATTTTCTTGCGCTGGGTTACGTCGCGGATCACGCTGGAGACGAACGACGCCTTGGGAGTGGAGACCGGACTCAGGCTGATCTCGACGGGAAATTCCGAACCGTCCTTGCGCTGCCCGATCAACTCCATGCCGGTGCCCATCGGGCGCAGTTCGGGCTTTTCACTGAATGTCCGGCGATGACCGATGTGAGTTTTACGGATCCGCTCCGGCAGCAACATTTCGATCGTGTTCCCGAGCATCTCCTCGCGATCGTAGCCGAACATCTTCTCGGCCTGGGCGTTGACAATCGCAATCTCACCGTCGTCATCGACGATGATCATTGCGTCTGGCGCCGCCTCGATGAGTACCCGGAAGTAGGCCTCCGATTCCTCGGCATGCAATTTGTCTGTGCCCATTAAGCCGGCCATGGAGATTCTGGAATTTGGGAGTATACCGTGGTGAGGACAAGCTATTGATATCTCAAGCCGGCCGGCAAACGCATACGTATCCTTACCTATACGTGCATCAGGGATTGCTTGATAGCCTGCCAGCAGTCTGCAATACCTCCAATAACGAAACAGGGGTCCCCCCATTGGACACAACAGCTTCCTATAACGATAAGGTGGTGCGTCAATTTGCGATCATGACCGTGATCTGGGGCATCGTTGGCATGCTGGTGGGTCTGGTCATCGCCGCGCAGTTAATGTGGCCGGCGCTCAACTTCGACCTGCCATATCTCACGTTCAGCCGGTTGCGGCCGCTGCACACCAACGCCGTCATCTTCGCATTCGGCGGCTGCGCGCTGTTTAGTACGGCCTATTACGTCGTGCAACGCACCTGCCATGCCCGGCTCGCTTTTGGCAAGCTGGCAGCGTTCACGTTCTGGGGATGGCAGCTGGTCATCGTGCTGGCAGCGATCTCGTTGCCGCTCGGCATCACGCAGGGTAAGGAGTACGCTGAGCTGGAATGGCCGATCGACCTGCTGATCGCCGTCGTCTGGGTCGCTTTCGCCATCGTCTTCTTCGGCACGATCGTTCAGCGCAGGATCAAGCACATCTACGTGGCCAACTGGTTCTATGGTGCATTCATCATCACGGTGGCCGTGCTGCACATATTCAATAACCTGGCCATCCCCGTCACGCTGACCAAGTCGTACCAGATTTACACGGGCGTCGTCGATGCGATGATGCAGTGGTGGTACGGCCATAACGCGGTCGGGTTCTTCCTGACGGCGGGCTTCCTCGGCATGATGTATTACTTCGTGCCCAAGCAGGCAGGCAGGCCTGTCTACTCCTACCGCCTCTCGGTCGTGCATTTCTGGTCGCTGATCGCGGTCTACATGTGGGCCGGACCTCACCACCTGCACTACACGTCGCTCCCAGACTGGGCGCAGACGCTCGGCATGGTGTTC
>JAAUYE010046553.1_pt1 | contig 14452 bp, 11 predicted proteins | sample 7278081 | NCBI WGS metagenome assembly JAAUYE01 (sample SAMN14350131, study PRJNA611818) | marine sediment metagenome | isolation source: surface marine sediment (0.6m) | place: French Polynesia: Moorea | collected 2018-08
CGCTTCGTAGCTTTCTTTTTCGTCTTGCGCTTGGCTACTTTCTTTTTAGCCTTGCGCTTCGTAGCTTTTTTCTTCGTCTTGCGCTTGGCTACTTTCTTCTTAGCCTTACGCTTCGTAGCTTTCTTTTTCGTCTTGCGCTTGGCTACTTTCTTCTTAGCCTTGCGCTTCGTAGCTTTTTTCTTGGTCTTGCGCTTGGCGACCTTCTTCTTGGCTTTCTTTTTAGCAGCTTTCTTCTTGGTCTTACGCTTGGCGACCTTCTTCTTGGCTTTCTTCTTCGCGGCTTTCTTCTTGGTCTTACGCTTGGCTACCTTTTTCTTCGCAGCTTTCTTTTTCGTCTTGCGCTTGGCTACTTTCTTCTTAGCCTTACGCTTCGTTGCTTTCTTCTTGGTCTTGCGCTTAGCAACTTTCTTCTTAGCTACGCGTTTCTTCGCAGCTTTCTTACGTACTACTTTGCGCTTCTTGGCGACTTTTCGCTTCGAAGCTTTTTTACGAGACTTCTTTTTGGTAGCCATAGTTTTCTCCGTGTCGGGTACCCGCGCTTGAGTATACGCAACAATCTCGAAAAATCCAGCAAGCCAAAGACGCTCGTCGCGAACGCAAAAACGCGTTTTCGAAGCGTCTTTTGTCGGTGCATGATGAGGTTCTGTCGGCACGCTGTTGACGAACAATTTTCACAACGGTACCTCTGCAAAAAAGTCGCGCTCGACCTCGACTTCTTCAATACGTTTTCGTTGGTGAAAGGAACGCGTTGGACAAGCGTCGATTAGTTCTTTGCGAAACTGGTCAGTATGCCGAAACGCCTTTATTTACCGGGTAAATGACGCCTGGTTGCGCTCGGTAATTACACGATAAAGCGGTATATCCCAAGGATTTGGCGTTATTTTCTCGACTTCCTGACATTGGAACGCAACGCCGAGCAGCTTTGGTCGCAACCAGAGTTTTCGATTACGCAGGAACGCAAAACAGCGATCGTAGTAACCGCTACCCATACCGATGCGATGATTATCTGAATCGAATGCAACCGTCGGCGTGACGATCATGTCGAGTCTTCTCGCTTCGATAAGAAGGCCGCGCACCGGCTCCCAGATACCGAACGCGTCCTGTTCGAGTTCGGTCTCCGGCGTCATTTCACAGAACAACATTTGCGCTGGGCCGCGCAAAATCGGCACGAAAACGCGCTTGTTTGCGCGCCAGGCGTGTTCGATGATCTCTCTCGTATCGACCTCTTCGTGCATGGGCAGGAAACAGCCGATAGCGTCGGCCGCCTTGAACTCCCGCGACCCGATTACACGCTGGCAAATGGTCCGAGAGGCAGCGGCGCGCTCGTCGTCCGTTAACGCACGACGAGCGCTACGTGCGCTGCGTCGCAACTCCTGCATCGTGGGGGGCATGCTTACGATGCCCTGGAAGGGAGGCGCTTCCCGCCTGTGCCGTTACCGAGCCGTCGCTCTCGAACCGGAGCAACAGGTGGGGTCAGCCGTGGCCGCAACAGGCTTACCGTCGAAACGGCCCTGCTCAAATGCGGCCGACAGACCGCGACCCCGAGGTAATGATTTAGGGTCGAAAGGTATCCAGGTCGGCATCGAACACCGCAGGAAGCGCCAATCCGGATATCGTGCCTGAAGAGGATATTACAAGTCGAGTTGATGTGCGTCGCTGAGGACGCTGTCGACGCGATCGGAGATCGATTTGAGGCGGTCGCTGATGTCACCTTCGAGTACCTCGTCCCTGGCCTGCGCGTGAATGAGGTCGTTTGCCATGTTCAGGGCGGCCATGACGGCAATCCGATCGAGTCCGACGATTCGACCGCTATCCCTGATTTCACGCATCTTGCTGTCCAGGATTTCCGCGGAGTCGAGGAGATCGGTGCGCTCGGCGGGAGGGCAGGCGACCTGGTATTCCTTGTCGAGAATGCGGACGCTCACCTGCGCCAGTGGTTGGGTCATGTGGCGTTCTCCCTATGCCTGTTTCAGGAGCCTTGCTCCATCGCTTTCAAGCGGCCGATCATCGCTTCGACCCGAGCGCGGACCTGCTCGTTCTTCTGCAGCAGGTTGGCTCGTTCGGACGTGAGGACGTCCTGCCGTTGCTTGAGCGAACGGTTCTCGTCCTGCAGTTGATCGCACACCTTCACCAGTGCGTCCACGCGCTTCTCGAGACGCTTGAGTTCGTGCTCGAAAGTCGAATTGATGTTCTCAGCCATACGGTCAAATATAGTAGGGTTTCGCGGAATTGAAAAGGTTGGCATCCGCATGGAAGAGAGAGTCGCATTCGATGAGCTCGACGCAGCACTGAGGCGCTGCGGCGCGAACTGGGATGCTGCGCAGAGTCACGGTCTCCTGACCGGGCGCCTGGCGGTAGCCGGCACGCCGGCCGGCCCGGATTGGCTGGCGCAGGTGCTCGAAGGCACCGACGAGTCGGATGCGCCTCGCCAGGAAGCCGTGAAGATGCTCGATTCCCTGTACCAGGGGACGTTCTGGCAGCTCACGGAGCGCCTCTCCGAGTTCGTGCCGCTGCTGCCCGACGATGACGTTGACGCGGAGCGCAGGACGCTGGCGCTGGCGCACTGGTGCGAAGGTTTCCTGCACGGCCTGGTATCGTCCGGGCACGACGATACCCTCAAGGAACGGCTTGCCGCGGAGCCGCTGGCAGACATAATCCCCGACATGCTGCAAATTACGCGGGCCGCGGTGGGCGACGAAAGCGATGAGGAAACGAACGAAGCGGCGTATGCTGAGATCGTCGAATACGTTCGGGTCGCTGCCCAGCTGGCCTACGAGGAATTGTCGGATATCCGGCACAATGAATAACAAGGAATTCGAACGCCGGCGCAGGCAGCTGATGCGCATGGTAGGCGTGGGTGGCATCGCCATCCTGCCGGCGGCGCCCGTGCGTATGCGCAGCCGCGACGTCGAGTATCGTTATCGCCAGGACAGCGATTTCTATTACCTGACCGGTTTTGCCGAGCCGGACGCCGTGGCCGTTCTGGTGCCGGGCAGGGAGCAGGGTGAATACCTGCTGTTCTGCCGCGAGCGCGACCCCGACAAGGAGCTCTGGGACGGCAGCCGCGCAGGACAGGACGGCGCGGTGTCCGACCATGGTGCGGACGACGCGTTTCCGATCGACGATATCGACGAGATCATCCCCGGGCTCATCGAAGGTTGCGACCGTGTCTATTACACGATGGGCATGTACTCGGACTTCGATACGCGGATCGCCGACTGGGTGAATTCACTGCGCTCGGGCACGTCGCGGGGCATGCACACCCCTCACGAATTCGTCGCGCTCGATCACCTCCTGCACGACATGCGCCTCTATAAGAGTCGCGGCGAGATCTCGGCGATGCGCAAAGCCGCAAAGGTGGCCGTCGCGGCGCACGAGCGCGCGATGCAGATGGCGCGGCCTGGCCTCTACGAGTACGAGGTCGAGGCCGAGTTCCGGCACGAATTCCGGCGCAACGGGGCCTGGGCCTCGTACAACCCGATCGTCGCCGGAGGCGGGAACGCCTGCACGTTGCACTACGTCGACAACGGCGAGGTTCTGCAGGACGGCGACCTGCTCCTGATCGACGCAGGCTGCGAGCTCGACTACTACGCGTCGGACGTGACGCGGACGTTCCCGGTCAATGGACGTTTCAGTCCGGAGCAGCGTGCCATCTACGAAATCGTGCTCGAGGCCCAGCTCGCGGCAATCGAGAAGATCGTGAAGGGCAATCACTGGAACGACCCGCACGATGCTGCGGTGCGCGTAATTACCAGGGGCCTGAAGAAAATCGGGCTTCTCGACGGAACGATTCCGAAGCTGATCAAGGATGGCGCCTATCGTCCGTACTTCATGCACCGGACAGGCCACTGGATCGGCATGGATGTACACGACGTCGGAGACTACAAGGTCGGCGATGAATGGCGTGTGCTCGAAACCGGCATGGTCACGACGGTCGAACCCGGCATTTACCTGCCTGACAAACGCAATATTCCGAAGGCGTTCCGCAATATCGGCGTACGCATCGAGGACGATGTGGCGGTCACGAGCAAAGGCCCCGACGTACTCAGCAAGGGACTCGTCAAGGATCCCGATGACGTCGAGGCACTGATGAATAGCGCATGACGGAAGAACGCTACGACATCGTCATCGCCGGTGGCGGCATGATAGGCACGAGCCTGGCGCTGGCGCTGGCGCCGCTGGGGCTCCGGGTCGCCGTCATCGAGGCGGTCGAGCGCAGGGCGACGGCGCAGCCCAGTTTCGATGACCGGTCGACGGCGCTCTCGCGCAGTACTCAGCGGATGTTCGAGGCGATGGAGCTGTGGCCGGCAATTGCCGCAGCTTCGACGCCAATACGGGCAATCCACGTATCCGACCAGGGCCGCTTCGGCTTCTCCCGCATCGACGCCGAAGAACAGGGCGTGGAGGCCCTTGGTTACGTGGTCATCAATCGCGTACTCGGCGGTGTCCTGCAGGACGCGCTCGGTGCTCTCGATACCGTCGATGTCCTGTGCCCCGCGCGCATCGTCGATATCGAACTCACGGGTGAGGCCGCGACGTCGTTCGTCGAGGTCGACGGAGAGACTCGTGCCCTGAAAAGCGCTCTGCTCGTTGCCGCCGACGGCGCGAGATCCGGCGTCCGCGACATGATGGGCATAACGGCTGCGAAGAGCGACTACGGGCAGCGCGCGATAATCGGCAACCTGCTGCCGGAAAAAGACATCGAAAACACGGCATACGAGCGCTTCACGCGGCAGGGGCCGCTGGCGCTGCTGCCGCTAACGGACGGGCGTGCTGGCTTTGTCTGGACCGTCAGCGAAGACGATGCGGACCGGGTACTGGCCCTCGATGATGAGGCCTTCCTCGCCGAACTCCAGGACCAGTTCGGGTATCGGCTCGGCGCGTTCTCACGCGTCGGCAAGCGCGCGGCCTATCCGCTGGTTCTGAGCAAGGCGTTGCGCCTGGCCGCTACGCGCAGCGTGCTGATCGGCAACTCGGCCCACGGCCTGCACCCGGTGTCCGCACAGGGGTTCAATCTCGGCATGCGCGACGTTGCCGCTATCGTCGATTGCATCGCGGATGCGGCAAAGTCGAAAGTCACGTTCGACCCCGGCGCGGCGGACGTGCTGGCACGCTATTCCGACTGGCGCCGTTCCGACCAGGAGAAACTGGTGCGCTTCACCGACGGCCTGGTGAAGCTGTTCGGCAGTGAGAAGCGGCCGCTGCGGGTCCTGCGCAGCATCGGCATGCTCGGCTTCGATCTCGTGCCGATCGTCCGGTCGACATTCGCGAAGCATACGATGGGGCTGGCCGGACATCTGCCGCGACTGTCGCGCGGGGTGCCTGTCAAATGAGTCGTCGCTACAACGTCGTCGTCGCGGGCGGTGGCGTGACCGGCCTCATGGCCGCCGCGCTGCTGGCCAGGGGCCCGTGCAGTGACGTTCTCGACATCACGCTGGTTGATGCCGCAGCGCGGCCAGAATTCTCGCCGCAAGATGATGTCGCGTTGCGCGTGTCGGCGATCGCGACCGGCACGGCGGCGTTATTCGATTCGATCGGCGCCTGGGATTACGTCGCAGCGACACGCGCGAGCGCCTACGAGAGCATGCGCGTGTGGGACGCCAACGATGAGCCCGGCAGCGCGTCGAGCCTGCGTTTCGATGCGGCCGAGTTCGCTGTTTCGCAACTCGGTTTCATCGTCGAAAACGTGTTGCTGCAGGAAGCCCTGCTGCAACAACTCGACGAGACTGACGTGCAGCTGAGGTTCAATAGCTCGCTTCGCTCGCTGCGCCGCGGAACAAGTCGCTACGGTATCGAACTCGGCGACGGCAACGTGATTGAGGCGGATCTCCTGGTGGGCGCGGACGGGGCCCGTTCGTTCGTGCGCTCGGCCGTTGGTATCGATGCACGTGAGTGGCCTTACGAGCAGACGGCATTCGTTACCCATCTGCGGCCGGAACGATCCCACGAGGCGACGGCGTGGCAGCGCTTCCTGAAGGAGGGCCCCCTCGGTATCCTGCCGCTGGCGGACGGCCGCGTTTCGGTCGTCTGGTCGACCACCCCTGACAAGGCTAAGGCGGCGCTGGACGCGGACGACGACGAGACCGGACGAATGCTCGGCGAAGCGTCCGATTACGTACTCGGGGCGCTCGAGGTAGCGGGACCGAAGGGCGCATTCCCGCTTTGCGCACGCCATGCAAAGAATTATGTCCTGCCGAACCTGGCGTTGATCGGTGACGCTGCGCACGCGATCCATCCGCTGGCGGGCCAGGGTGCCAACCTGGGACTGCAGGATGCCGCCGAACTCGCAAACCGCGTCAATGCTGCCATCGAGCAGGGCCTGCACCCGGGCGACAGGCCGGTCCTGCGGCGGTACGAACGCGCCCGCAAAGGGGCAAATGCGACGATGTTGCATTTCATGACTGGCCTGAATCGCCTGTTTACGACAGACTCTGGGCCAGTAGAAAAAATTCGGTCGGCCGGCATGCGGGCCTTCAATCGCAGCGGGCCGATACGACAACACGCCGTCAAGGTAGCGCTGGGCGTCGACTGACGCCGGCACAGGGGAATAATGAAGCAGCGATATGTCTACGTGCTCGCGGCGCTACTGACCGTCATCGGCCTGTCCGTGTTCTGGTACAAGTGGCAGGTGCTCGGCTTTCCGCTCGGCGAGGACCAGGAAAAGCCGGTCTGGACCATCGAGGCCGCGGTGCGCTTCGACAGCGGCCCCGGGACGATCAAGGTGCAGCTGCACGTCCCGACGCTGACACCGGGCTTCCGCATGCTCAACGAAAACTCCGTATCGCGCGGGTACGGTTTCTCGCTGAACTACGGCAGCGGCGGCCGGGAAGCACAATGGACCATTCGTCGCGCCGACGGCGAACAGGCGATCTACTACAGGATCTCCGTCTATGAGGACGCGAGCGTCGACCAGGCAGATACGATCCCGCCATTCCCGCCGCGGCCGGTCATCAATGAGCCGCTGAATACCGCTGTCGACGTCCTCGTGTCCGATGTCAGGGACCGGTCGGCCGACACGGCCTCGTTCACGACGGAATTACTCCGGCGACTGAACGACCCGTCCCCCGACCCGAACGTGGAGTTGCTCCTGGCCGGCGCAGAGTCCGACGCCGAGTTCGTCGGCATTGCGACCATGCTGCTCGCGTCGGCGCGCATCCCGGCGCGCGTCGTACACGGCTTCCCGCTTGCAGGCAGGCAGCGCAGCGCGTCGCTGGTGCCGTGGCTCGAAGTGCACGATGGCGACCAGTGGCTGTACTTCAACCCGGTAACCGGCGAGGAGACCTTGCCCGAACGCTTCTTCGTCTGGTGGCGTGGCAGCGAAGACCTGGCCAATGTCGAAGGCGGCAGCAACGTCCGGGTCGATTTCGCGATCCAGGAGAACCAGCTGGACGCCGTGGCGATCGCGGAAACACAGACCGCGCGACGGGGCGCCAGCGCAGTCGACTTTTCCCTCTACAGCCTGCCGATCCGGACGCAGGCCGTATACGCAGTGTTGCTCATGATCCCGATCGGGGCGCTGATCATGGTTGTGTTGCGCAACATCGTGGGGATCGACGCGTTTGGTACTTTTATGCCTGTGCTTATCGCGCTGGCGTTCCGCGAGACCAGGCTCTTCTGGGGCGTGGTCCTATTCACCCTGCTGGTCGCGCTCGGCCTCAGTATCCGCTTCCTGCTCGAACGCCTGCGTCTGCTGCTCGTGCCGCGGCTCAGCGCGGTACTGATCGTTGTCGTATTGCTGATGCTGTTCATCAGCATGACCTCGCACCGACTCGGAATGGAAACGGGCCTGTCGGTCGCGCTGTTCCCGATGGTCATCATCGCGATGACCATCGAACGCATGTCGGTCGTCTGGGAAGAGCGTGGCGCAGCCGATGCCATACGCGCGGGCCTCGGCAGCCTCGTCATCGCTGTCGCCGCGTACATTTTCATGGGCATATCCTGGTTGGAACATCTCGTGTTCACGTTCCCCGAGCTGCTGCTGGTCATCCTGGCGCTCGTGGTCCTGGCCGGCCGCTACACGGGCTACAGGCTCATGGAGCTGCAGCGCTTCAGGGCCTTGCGGGGCGGCTGATGTTAGGCGCCGCGAAGCAGCTGCGGGCGGCGGGAGTGCTCGGACTCAACGAGCGCAATTCCGATTTCATCATGCGGCTCAACCCGCGCCGGCTGTATCCGCGCGTCGATGACAAGGCACTGACCAAGCAACTCGCTATCGAGGCGGGCATGGCCGTGCCCGATCTCTACGGCATCATCAGGAACCAGGGCGAGGTCCGGGAGTTTCCGAGGATTGTGGAGGATCAGCGCAGCTTCGTGATCAAGCCCGCCCAGGGGAGTGGCGGCGACGGTATCCTCGTCGTCACGGGTCGCAGCGAACGCAAGCGCGGGAACTTCCGACTGTCGAGCGGCGTCCTGGTTTCCGAGGGCGAGATCCTCTATCACCTGTCGAATATCGTCGGCGGCCAGTACAGCCTGAGCGGCAACCCGGACAAGGCGTTAATCGAGTATTGCGTGCAATTTGATCCGGTGTTCGTCGAGGTGTCCTACCAGGGTGTACCGGACATTCGTGTCGTCGTGTACCGCGGCTACCCCGTCATGGCGATGGTGCGTTTGCCGACGCGCGAATCGGATGGCAAGGCCAACCTGCACCAGGGCGCCGTTGGCGCCGGCATCGACATGGGTACCGGTGTCACGATGACGGGTGTGTTGAACGACGAGGTCGTGGACGAACATCCGGACACGGGCGCTCTGGTTGCCGGCCTCGAGATTCCCCACTGGGACTTCATCCTGGAATCGTCCGCGAAAGGCTGCGATGTGACCGGACTCGGTTATCTCGGCGTCGACATGGTCATCGACCGCGAACGCGGGCCGCTCATCCTGGAGATGAACGCGCGGCCCGGTCTCAATATCCAGATTGCCAATGGCGTGGGCCTTGCAGGCCGATTGCGCCGAATTGATGAACTGTATGAAGCGAGCGCCTCAGCCCCGGAGCGGGCGGCGAGGGCGCGACGCGAATTTCAATTGGAGAAGGAATCCTCATGAACCTGACTCAACGTCTGTTACTCGCTGTCTTGCTCGCAGCGTTGGCCGGCTCGCCGGCGTATGCCGAGAAAGAGGAGCAGGAAGGGAATCCACTGGCTTCCCTGCCACTGCGACACATTGGACCGGCGATCACGTCCGGACGTGTATCCGACTTTGCTTTTTACCCTGGAGGCGATCATGAGTTCCTGGCCGGTATCGCGTCGGGCAACCTGTTCAGGACTCGCGATGGCGGTATTACGTGGCAGCCGATCTTTGAGAACGAGGGATCGTACGCAATCGGCGTGGTCGAACTCGATCCCAATGACTCGAACACGATCTGGGTAGGTACGGGCGAGAACAATTCCCAGCGCAGCGTCGCGGCGGGCGACGGCGTTTACAAGTCCACGGATGGCGGCAAATCCTGGTCCAACGTCGGACTCAAGGACTCCGGCCACATCAGCCAGATCTGGATCAACCCGGACGATTCCGATGAGGTTCTCGTGGCATCGCAGGGTCCCTTGTGGAGCGACGGCGGGGATCGCGGCTTGTACCGCACGATGGATGGCGGCGAAAGCTGGGACCGAATCCTCGATATTGACGCGCATACCGGTGTTAACGAATTTGTCGTGGACCCACGCAACCCGGATGTCATCGTTGCCTCGAGCTACCAGCGACGGCGTCATGTCTGGGTGCTCATCAATGGCGGGCCCGGGAGCGGCATTCACAAGTCGACGGACCGTGGCAAGACCTGGACAAGAGTGGACAAGGGGCTGCCTTCGGATCACATGGGACGTATCGGTCTTGCCGGAGCCCCGAGTAATCCCGACCTGATTTACGCAATCATCGAGGCCAATGACGAGGAGAAGGGTGTCTACCGTTCGACCGATTTCGGCAGCAACTGGGAGAAGCGATCGTCACACATGACGACGAGCCCGCAGTACTACAACGAGATCGTCGTCGACCCGAAGAACGACCAGCGCCTGTACTCGCTCGACACGTTTACGATGCGGTCCGAGGACGGTGGCGCGACGTTCACCCCCATTGGCAGCAAGTGGCGCCACGTGGACGACCATGCGTTATGGATCGACCCCGACAATACCAGGCACCTTTACATTGGCGGTGATGGCGGCATCTATGAGTCGTGGGATGACGGGACGACATGGCGTCACGTACGCAACCTGTCGATCACGCAGTTCTATCGAATTCAACCCGATTTTGCCGAGCCCTTCTACAACGTCTGTGGCGGCACGCAGGACAACAACTCGCTGTGTGCACCGTCGCGCACGACCAACGTGCATGGCATCACCAACTCCGACTGGAACCTGGTACTCGGCGGCGACGGCTATGAGCCGCAGTTCGACCCGACCGACCCGGACATCATCTACGCGCAGTACCAGTACGGTGGCCTGGCGCGCTATGACCGACGCACCCAGGAGCGCGTGTACATCGTGCCGCACCCGGCGAGCGGCGAAAACAACTATAAGTGGAACTGGAACTCGCCGCTGATCGTCAGCCCGCACGACCCGAAGCGCCTGTACTACGCGGCTGAATACCTGTTCCGCTCGGATGACCGCGGAGACAGCTGGCGCAAGGTGAGCCCGGATCTCACGCGCCAGGTCGATCGCAACAAGCTCGACGTCATGGGCCGCGTCTGGGGTATCGACACGATCGCCAAGAACGACTCAACGTCGATCTACGGCAGTGCCATCATGATCAGCGAGAGCCGGCTGCAGGAGGGCCTGATCTATGTCGGCACTGACGACGGCGTCCTGAATGTCACCGAAGACGGTGGGCAGACCTGGCGCCGCACGACGAAGTTCGCCGGCGTACCGGACATGACCTACATCGACGACGTCCTGGCGTCGCAACACGATGTCAATGTCGTGTACGCGGTAATGGAGAACCACAAGCGCGGCGACTACAAGCCCTACGTCCTGAAGTCCACCGACCGTGGCCGGACCTGGAAGTCGATCGCGGGCGATCTGCCCGAGCGCGGCTTCGCGCACAGCATCGTCGAGGATCACGTCAATCCGAACCTACTGTTCCTGGGCACGGAATACGGGGTCTTCGTTACCCAGGATGGCGGCGCCTCCTGGAGCCAGATGACAACGAACTTCCCGCCGATCTCGGTGCGCGACTTCGAGATCCAGGAGCGCGAGAACGATCTCGTCGTCGGTACTTTTGGTCGCGGCATCTACATTCTCGATGACTACACGCCGTTGCGTACGAACGCAGATGATCTTGGCGACCTGCACCTGTTCGCGCCGCGCGACCCGTGGCTCTATATCCAGGGCGATCTCTGGGGAGGACAGGAGAAAGGCTCGATCGGTCACGGGTTCTTTACAGCGCCCAACCCCGAGTTCGGAGCCGTGTTTACATACCACGTGAAAGACGGGCTGAAATCGCGCAAGAAAGTGCGTCGCGAGAAGGAAATCGAGATCGAGAAAGAGGGCGGCGATACGCCATACCCGTCGTGGGATGACCTGCGCATCGAGGACCGCGAACCGGACCCCGCGCTGTACATCATGATCCGTGACAGCGAAGGCCGGCTCGTGCGGCAGGTTGCGGCGAGCGCCGACAAGGGTACGCATCGCACGGCATGGGACCTGCGCCTGCCGCCGCCGGACCCGGTGAGCATCGAGCCTGAAGGTGAGCGGCCCTACTGGATGAGGGACCCGGCAGGTCCGTTGGTGCTGCCGGGTACGTATACGGCACGGCTTGCCGTGGAACGCGATGGTGCGCTGGCGGAAACGGGTGATGCCGTTTCCTTCAGGGTCAAGGCGCTCGACGCGAGTCCCGAGATCGCTGCCGATCGCAAGGCGCTGCAGGACTTCCAGATCAAGGTAGCCGACCTGCAACGCGCGGTGCACGGCAGCGGCAGCGCGCTGGACGAACTGCAGAACCGGCTGGCGCACGTGCGTGCCGCAATCCTCGTGACGCCAGGCGCCAGCGACGCGGAACGTGACGTGTTGCGCCAGCTCGAAGAACGCCTTGCGGACATCAGCGTGGCGATCCGCGGCGACAGCACGATTGGCGGTCGCAACGAGCCTGTACCGATGCCGGTCGCATCACGCGTCTCGTCGCTGTACGGAACACTCGTGTACTCGCAATCGCCGGCAGGCGGTAACTTCCGCGATTCGTATGCTGTAGCCGCACAGGAATTTGGTGCCGCGCTGCGGTCGTTGCGCACACTGGCTGCGGACGTAAGTGCGCTCGAGGATACGCTCGAACTCAAGGGCGCGCCCTGGACGCCGGGCCGAATCCCGGACTGGTCGGCTGACTAAGCGCCTATTGCGTCGTCATCCAGTGGTCCATGCGCCGCTCGAGTAAATCGAGCGGCAATGCGCCTGCGCCGAGCAGTTCGTCGTGGAAGGCGCGGATGTCGAACTTGTCACCAAGTTCGATCTCGGCGCGCTCGCGCAGCGTCAGTATCTTGAGCTGCCCGATCTTGTAGGCCAGCGCCTGGCCCGGCATGCCGATGTACCGATCGATTTCGTTGACGATGTCGTGCTCGGTCTTGGCGGCGTTGTCCTTGAAAAAATCGATTGCCTGCTGCCGCGTCCAGCCCTTGTAGTGCAGCCCCGTGTCGACGACCAGCCGCACGGCGCGCCACATGTCGTAGGTCAGCTGCCCGAAACGGGAATACGGATCCTGGTACAGACCGAGGTCGTAGCCGAGGCGTTCGCTGTACAGCCCCCAGCCCTCGACGAATGCCGTGAACCCCATGAACCGCCGGAACATCGGAATGTCGCCGAGCTCCTGTTGCAGAGCGATCTGCAGGTGATGTCCCGGCACTGCCTCGTGCACGCTGAGCACCTCGATTTCGTACTTCGGGCGCACCTCGGGTCTGTACAGGTTGACCCAGTAAATACCGGCACGGCTGCCGTCCCCTGCCGGCGGCCAGTAGTACGCCGTCGTCGTGTCGGGCGCGATGGCATCCGGGATCGGTTTCACGCCGTAGGGCATGCGCGGCAACTTGCCGAACAGCCTGACGAGTTCGGGATCGATGCGCTTGCTCGTCGCGAGATAGGCTTCGTAGAGGTCCTCCGGGTTATCGAAGTAAAACTGCGGGTCGGTCCGCAGATAAATGAGGAAGTCTGGGAAGCTGCCATCGAACCCGACTTCGTCGATGATCGCGTGCATCTCGTCCCGGATGCGCTTTACTTCGTCCAGACCGATGCGATGAATCTCGTCGGGAGACAGCCGGCTGGTCGTGAACTCTCGTGCGAGATGTTCGTACCAGGCCGGGCCGTCCGGCAACTGCGACAGGCCGACGCTCTCGCGGCACGCGGGCAGGTACTTCGAATTGAAGTAGCTTTCCAGCTTGCGATACGCGGGCAGTATCGAATCCTCGATCGTCTCGAGCGCCGCCGTGCGCAGGCGCTCCTGTTCCGAGTCCGGAAACGATGCCGGCAGGTCCTCGAATACGCGATAGAAAGGGCTTTCCTCCGACGTTTCGACGACCTGCAGGGCCAGCTGGTCAGGCAGGCGCTCCATCAGGATCCGGGGTGGCGTGATGCCGGCTTTGCGCCCCCGCTCGGCGAGCTCGATTTGCTGGTCGATGCGATCTTCGATCGCCGCCATGCGAGCGAGCCACCGATCGTAATCGCGAACTGAATCAAGTCTGAGTCCCAGCGTCGTCTGGTCGAGGTTCTGGATGCCGCCGTGATGGTCGAACGGCATCAGGTGGGCCCGGAACTTGAAAGAATCCACGTCGTCCTGCAGCAGGCGTCGAAACAGTTCGTAATTGAGCTGGTCCGCCTCGGACAGCTGCGTTCTGTCGATCGCGTAGACGCGACGCAGGAATTCGCGCTGCGTCTCGTGACGGCCTTCGATCGCATCGGGGGACAGGTCCCGCCAGCGATCGTCGAAGCGCTCATCGCCGAGCGACGAAGCAAACACCGGATTTTCGGCGAGGTTCCACTCCCAGGCCTCGTCGAGCAACGCCTCGAACTCGGTTGTCGTGTCGCCAAAGGCGGGCCCCGAAGTGCCGAGTAAGAGCCAGCAGATCACCAGTCCGATTCGTTTCATGCCAAGTCCCTGATTTGCGGTGGCGGGCATTGTCACCGCCCGGACCGCAGCTGGCAACCGCAACGTCCATTGGCTATGATGAAGTCACTGATCGACAGCGTTCGTAGTAGAGACCCCGTTCAATCGGGGCGCCGAAGGCGCAACTCGCCCGGAAACGCTCAGGCAAAAGGACCGCGAACGCTGATCAGCTCTGGAGAGAGGCCGTGACGGCCCACCGAAGGGGTAAGCGACCGCAGAAAGTCGTAGATCTCTCAGGTAACCAAGGACAGAGGGGCGGCGGGTAAGGGTGCCCGCCGCCCCTGTTTTTTTGGTTCACCACTGCCATACAGGTGATCGTATGGGTTCGAAGACTTCGCTTTACGACAAGCACGTCGAGGCCGGCGCGCGTATCGTCGATTTCGGCGGC
>JAAUYE010122783.1_pt1 | contig 14378 bp, 11 predicted proteins | sample 7278081 | NCBI WGS metagenome assembly JAAUYE01 (sample SAMN14350131, study PRJNA611818) | marine sediment metagenome | isolation source: surface marine sediment (0.6m) | place: French Polynesia: Moorea | collected 2018-08
ACGACGCTCTTCCGATCTCAACTGGGGATTACACAGCGGGGTGGCTCCACTTAGTTACATTAAAGGACGCTAATTAAAACCGACTAAGTATTAACTGGGGATTACACAGCGGGGGGTGTCGCCACTTAGTTTCATCAAAAGACGCTAATTAAAACCAAAGCCAAACTGTCACAGCGTGGTATACCATTAAAGGACGCTAATTAAAACCGACTAAGTATCAACTGGGGATTACACAGCGGGGGGGGTGATCCTAATTAAACCAACCTTCTACTTACAAGGAAGCTCTTGTTTGTCGGATTTACAGTGTTTGAGAAAAGCAAATTATAATGGAAAAATTAATTTATTTAATATGAAAATACAATCGAGAAGTATTTACAGATCCGTGCCCGTCAATCATGCAGTCTATTATCTGGTGAAGCTCTAGCGCCATCTTGCTTCTGAGAATGGATTCGATACGTTTGTCAAGGGATTTATCATATGTTTGCGTTGCAACCGACTTACAAATTCCGATCTGCTTATGCGTTTTGCACACTTTTCGCTTCAGTCTTTTACGCAAAATGCTTGGTCGCAATTCCATATGAGGTCGAGTGCGGTTATAGATTACGGCTCTGTAAAGTTTTTCCGTCAACGGACCGCATCTGTCCAAGATTTTGTCATTCATCATGTAATACTTGAAATACGCATAAGTGGCATCCACCAGTTGGTACTTGAATGTATAGTCTTTAAGCAAAGGTAGTATGTCCTCTGTGTTGTTACCGTGTAGGAAAATGTGATATAAACACTTGTTGTGTTTACACACGTCACCATAGTGTTCCGTCACCGCATAATCCTCAGTAACCAAGAAATGACTATATCTCTCTGATTCCGAGAATATAAGCAAGGAAGATCCATCAAATCGCGTAAAAGCAGATGGGAGCTGTTCGAGTTGTGCTGTTACCATGTGTGCAAAGCAGCCGACTGTACTGAATAAGAGATGTAAATTATAATGAATTTAATAATCAAAATTTAAGTTTTCAGTGATTGGATAATGAAAAAGGATCACGTGATCAAAAGTAATATTTTCTGATTGGTTCACACTCATGTCTAATTCTCATTGGTCGGTTGTCATTTCTGATTTTTGACTTGGTCACAGATCATTATTTTATTTTACTTACTCCAGTGCAGTTGTCTATTTCTCCTTGCTCCAGCTTGCATCCATTTTGACAATGAACAGCACTTTCCAGATTACCAATATCGAGGACGCAAGCGCTTGTACAATTTTGTTGGACACACCTTCGTCCAAGAAACGATTTCTCCGGGCGTCAGCGAGCTTCTTGAACAGCTCCATGTTCTCTCATCTCAAAGTTTTCAAGGAAGCGAACGACGGAGAATACAGGCGTACCAGCCAAATATCTTTACGACCTTTTGAAATTGATAATCTTCTCAGACAATTGGAACCCATTCAACGAAGTTTGTACCAAACTCTCTCCGTCTGTAACCAAAACGAACTTCCCTATGCGATACCGAAGAACTTTGACGTTACCTGGGAAGAGGATTGTAAGTTCAGCAACTGGTACGTGAATGCGATGGAAGGACAGTATAGAAGAATTCGGGTTTCTTGCAGAATTTACGCGCCAGACGCATGGGTGAAATCTACATACGTGCAAATCAAGCTGTTCAAAGAAAAAGACGGACAAATGAAACGATATTCTCAGGTTAACTTGACCTTGGAGGAATTTGATCAGCTAGTGTATTGCAGCCGCGACCTCAGGGACGCCTACAATGCAATGCAACTTCAATTGTAAGTATATCGTATGATTTTGAGCCTTTTATCAAATTTTTGTGTGTCGTCAATATATACAAGGAAATATGTTTACAGAAACAAGCAGATGGACAATGATGATGGTGAGGTGGCAGTTGAAACGACCAATTATACAGCCACTCTCAACGGACATAGGATGCATAGCGCTGGAGGACTTGGACAAAAATTGAATAATATTACATCTTTGATGTAAATATGTAACATTGTTTTGATTTGTATTGTCTTGTGTAAGCCTCATTTAGATTTAAATATTTAATTACACATTTTAATTTTTATATTTGAGAGAACAAGTCGGTCAATGAATTACGTCGTTGCCTCCGTAGAAATAAACAGAAAAATTTATCAATATTGTGCTTTGGTTGGACCATCCAATGTCCAAAAGATTTTAAAATCAGCTTTATTCGAACATATTAAACAGTGTTTGCACATGGATAGTTTCTCGTTCAATCTGTTAGTATACAATTACTGGAATAACGTTTCCTTTGCAGTTGTGCCTTTACAATGAATCTTAGAAAAATTATTAAAAATTTTGACAGTACTGTTGCACAATTTCCTACCAATACAGTACGAAAGAATTTCTTTTTAGCCACTTGCTTATCACTAGATAAAAATACTGATTTATTTGCTGTTGATAAACTTTGTCCTTATGGCGGAATTATTAGAATGGGTAACTCCAAACTGGATAATTATCTCAAATTTTCTAAAGTAATACGTGTTCACGCTGTCCTACATGATGCAGCGGGTTTTATGAAAGAGTATTATGACATTGGCCCGGGTTATTGTTACGCCATCCCGAAAGTTCCATTTAACTCACCATTTCTGGGACATATATCTGGAATACTTTACTGTTTGTATTTATCACACTCGTCAAAATATTACGTCGAATTTGATTGTTAGATGGATATTGTGGTAGATTACGAAGCATTTACCGGTAATATTATTAAAGAACTCGCATATTGCTGTGAATCAAAATCCAAAGTATACACCTTTAAACCCCCCTATTCCCATACATTTTGGACAAAAGAAGAAGCCCGCCGTAACTCGTACCTTATAGCTAATGAGCATGGTATCAAATGGTACCATGGCAAGTATAATTATTCTCAAATTCCAGTTATTGTTGAATCCATCAAGCGAGAGAACGCATGGTATTATACCAAAGGTAGCGCAAAAACAAAATATTTATCAGACTTATTTAACTGTAACTTCACAAATTTGGAAGATTTCTACTGTCCGGAAATAAAAGACTTAAATGACGAATCAGACTGTTTTGCATATCCCAATATCCACACAACTATAAACTTTTGTGCACATAGAAGAGTAATTGGTTTGGCTGATTGGTTAGCTAGTTTTTATAGTTCTGATCTATTTAACATTTTACCTGAATAAAGTCATTTTAATACAATGTTTTGTTCATAACAGTTGGTTTTCAATGACTGATATTGCAGACTGCACTTTAAACGAAATAGTGTTTGATTCTGAAAATAACGAGAGACAGCCATTTACATTTTGTGGGAAGAAAGTACAAAGATCGCAAACCTTGTTTTTCACGCAAATTCTTTTGGTCCTACTTCTTGTTTGCTTATCCATTGTAAAACTTTGGCTTGTCGAATCTTGTCCAGAAAGCACATTCTGGGTCGCAATTTTGTCCAGTACTGTCGCATACGTATTACCAAATCCTAAATTATGAACAAAGTGATTTCGACCAAAGATCGTGTGTTCATGTCCCTTGTTGGACCAAGTGCATCAGGAAAATCGCAGCTTGTCTATGAAATGCTGAAATGCGGTGTGTTTCAACCACCCTTTGACAAGATTTTGTATTTTTATCAGCATTATCAACCATTGTACAGTATAATGCAGACAGAAGTTTCCAATATTGAATTTGTACAATGCATTGATTTCGAAATGATTGAATCGCTACCTGCTGACGGTACCAATTACCTACTAATTTTTGACGACTCGTGTGCAGAATTATCTAAAAACCAAAAGTTTGAAAAGTTGGCGACTTCGGGGAGACATCGCAAATTAAATGCCATCTACATAAAACATAATTTGTTTCATAAGAGTAGTATAGGGAGAGACGCTGAACTACAGAATACTCACATTGTACTGTTCAAGTCCCCACGAGACGTTCAACAAATCAGTAGATTAAGTCAACAACTTGGTCTTGGAAAGCATCTGGTTAATTGGTATAAAAGTGCAACTTCAAAACCTTTTGGTCATTTATTAATTGATCTGCATCCAAGAACAGTTGACAAGTTGCGTTATTGTACAGACTCTACCAGTTTTCCAGCGAGGTTTTATCTCACTCCGTCCGAAGCTCGCATATCCAAAATTGACGATGAGCAAACAAAACGCTTATACACTATGGGTATTTCTAACCTTCAACAGTAGTTTTCAAGTCACGTTCATTCGAAAATGTCCCACGGAATTCATCAGATTCCTCTGCGAATGCATCCTCAACCTCATTCACGGTAATGTCAATGTAACAAAGTCAGCCGTAATCAAATACAGAGATCAAATTCGTCGTCTATCGTTGAAGAAGGTCACCATATCTGAGCGGAGAACTATACTATCCTCAAAGAAAGGACTCGCCCTAATAAAAGCAATTGCTCCAGCAATCATTTCTCGCTTTGGCGTCACTGCAGATGGCAGGGTCTGAAGAATTCGTGTTAATTCCTAACTCACTGTACAAACGACTGCTTGGTGGAAACGAAAATAAGGAACAGTTGGACAAGGAAGAAATATTAAACAATCCTAAAATAAAGGCAAAGTCCAAAATTATACCAACTATCGAGCGCGAACCCGATAAACCAAAACAGTCAAAGTCATACGATCCTCTAGCGAATTTAACCCTTCTTAGCGGGATAGCGCTTGATCGAGCCAGACGTATACTTGCAATTATTGAAGAATCACCTCGCGTGAGTGTGTCAGAAGATAACATTTTACTTGACGGTAACTCCGTTGATATCCGTGCTAGCTCATTTCTTCAAGATTTGCAGAATCCAAAAAAGAGACTTCCGGCATCTTATCAAGGTCTTGTGTCAGTTCTTCATTTACCAAACCACCTTGTAAAAAATAAGTATGCCAAGCAGGAGGGTACCGGCGGCTGGATTGATCTCCGAATCTGAACGAAGATTACTCCAAGGACTATACACTAATGGACCGGCAGCATTTGGGTCTATTAAAAGTTTGGTAAAAGCTAGTGGTTTGTCCGTGAAGAAAGTGAAAGAGTTTCTTCATTCAAACAATGCATACACAAAACATCACGTAGCTGTGAGAAAATTCGAAAGGCAGAGGGTGTATCCTCGTTTCGTTAATGACATTTGGTGTGGTGACTTAGCTCAAGTTGATAAACTGGCTTCGGACAATAATGGTATTCAATATTTGTTGGTTATGGTTGATGTACTCTCGCGGTTTGTCTATGTCGAACCAATCAAAAACAAGCTTGCTGTAAGTGCAAAAAATGCCTTTGTCAAAATAATAACCAGATCAGGAACGCAGCCGAAATACCTCTGGACAGATGACGGTAAAGAATTTGCAGGTGCATTCAAGACGTACTGCAATAATATGGGTATACGACTGTATCATACATTTAGTGACAAGAAAGCCGCTTACGCAGAGAAAGCCATACAATCTCTAAAAAATATTTTGTATCGATACCTTGAGGAAAGAAACACATGGAAATATCACACTAAACTCCAGTCATTTGTAAAGACAATGAACGCACGAACTAATCGATCTATAGGCATGGCACCAAAAGATGTGCAAAAGGAAGATATGCTTGGACTTATTTACAGAAGATTACCTCTGAAGTACAGAAAACCAAAATTTAAAGCTGGCGACTATGTTCGTATATCGAAAAAAGATATGCCATTCCGAAAAGGATACAAAGCGCAATTTACTGATGAAATTTTTAAAGTTATCAAACTAGTAAACAAGTTGCCTAATACATATATGCTACAAGACAAAGACAAGAATATTATTAAAGGACAATTTTATGAGAAGGAGCTCATTTTATATACTGTCTAGCTATGAAGCAGTTCATTGTTGAGTTGGTGTCAAACGCGTCATTAAATTTGTATCCAGACAATACTTTAGCGTCATTTAGCAACTTTTTACCGGAACAATTTAACCTTGATGGAGATTGGGAAGTTGCACTTTTGGAAATTTCGTACCCTGCCTTATATCACAATATTACTGATGGACGATTTCGGTACAGAGAAAATGCAAATGAAGACGGATCGTGTGTTTGCAGAATTCCAGCTGGATTATATCACTCGCTGACGGATATTTTGAGAGCTATGCAGGATGCTGTGAAGACAGTAAATCCACATAGAAGTGTTAATTTTACCTGGAATGTTGTTTCGCGTAATCAAAGCTTGACCATTAACTTGCCTAATTCAAGCTCGATTCTGAACATAATTGGTAGTGACCTGGCACATATTCTTGGATTCCCGTCCTCATTTCTGTTGTTCGGAGAGGGTCCTCACGAAAGTATGTACCCAATCGACATTTTGAGATATCATTCTGTAATGGTGTACGCAGATATTATTGAACACGGAATTATTGGCGATACAAGAGCACCAGTGCTCCGATGCTTTCCGTTCACGCCAAGCCTGAAACATGACAGAATATTAACAACACACTACATGAACTATCAGTCATTTGATAAGCTTCAGTTCAAGAAAATAGAAAAGAAAAATTTCCATACCATTACGATAAAATTGCGGGATCACACTGGAGAAATCATACCTTTCGTGTCCGTTGGTATAACAAGGCTTGCCCTTTTGTTCAGAAGTCATTCTAATTTTTGACGTCGTTGAGAATGGGAAGGTCTTATCGAAAACAAAATACAATGCCATTTCACAAAGGCAAATCTAGGCAATACGGATATCAACATGTCAAACAGAATGGAGAAGGATTCGGGGCACTTATGAAAATTGGACGCAGAATTGCACCGGTACTGTCAAATGTTATTGTTCCAGCGGCCAAAAGAATTGCAAAATCACTAGCTGAAGAGGCTGCACCTGAAATAATGAATGTCATTGAAGGAAAAGTCAAGCCAAGACAAGCATTGAAACAGACAGTGAAAAGAACCGCTAGAAAGCAGCTTGGCGGTGGGGGTGTTCACAAAAAGACGACTAAGCGACGACGAAAATCGACAAAGACACATAAAAGGTCAACACAAACCAGGAAAATCAGTCGTAAAAAAGGATCCACAGCGCGCAGTCGTGCAGACATTTTGTGTAAATTAGCATGATGATTAAAGATATTCCTCAAGCAGCAACACATTCTTCGTTGGACATCTTCGAGAATCCATCTATTTTGGTTAATTTCGATGCGTCCAATGTCCAAGAAATTTATCCTACAACATCAGTCTCAGGTCCTAACTTGGACTTTTCTGTGCGAACAGACAGAAATGTGTTCTTGGACATGCAGCACATTGAGCTAAAGTTAGCAGTGAAGATTCTGGCTGCGGGAGACAAAACCCTGGACACCGAAGGAAAAGACTCGGTTCTCTTTGTAAATAATATACTGCATTCCCTCTTCTCCAACTGTGAAGTATATCTCAACGGCGAACTTGTCAGTTCAAGTAATGGACTGTATCCACACAAAGCATATCTTGAAACCGAAGTATCACATGGATTGGAGTGTAAGAGAGGGATACTCTTCTGTCAGGGGTACACCTATGAGCACAATCCTGGTGATGTGACATCATCTACCATGGAAAATCGGATGGAGTTGACAAAGAAGTCGGGTGAAGTTTTTCTAATCGGGAAATTATCAGTTGATTTGTTCAATTGTGAACGGCTAATGCTGCCGAAGGTGGATATGCGCATCAAGCTGACCAAAGCTTCACCTCATTTCTCGCTCATTGCTGCTGATGAGTCAAAAGGCTATCATTTCAAAATTACTCGAGCGTCACTACTGACAAGGCAAATGATTCTGTCCGAAGACGCATACACATCCATAGAAAAGACTCATTTGAAAGGACCTGCTAAATATGTATTCAATGAAACAATTGCAAAAACATTCATCATACAAGACAGTCAAAATGAATTTATTCGCGATGACTTGTTTCAAAATCAGCCAATCCGGCGAATCGCACTAGCAATGAATACTAACATGAAATTTACTGGTTCACTAGAAACGAATCCCTATGAATACCAAAAATTCGATTTGCGTCATGTGTCAATTTTCAGAAACGGTCTACCAATTGTACAGCTGGATACCACAAACGACGTAGAAGCGTATTATACAACACTGAAAAGTCTACATTTCACACGCTCTGGACCAGCTATACCTTTAAGTGAATTTGCTAATCACTACATTTTGGTATTTGATGTAACGTCAACTCTTGAGTCAGACGCGGAGCTGTATTTTCCAGAACTAACCGGTAGTCGACTAAGAATCGAATTAAAATTTTCAAAGCCGTTGGCTGAACCAGTTGAATTATTTCTTTTGGGTGAGAAGCTTTCAACCTTGTACATTGATAATCAAGGAAAGGTAACAAAGAATGGATGATGAGGCAATTAGTCAGGTTGTAAATAAAATTCCGCACTTGAAACACAAGTTTTTGGGTGTATACGCAGCCAATAATTGTCCACTCTTACGAAAAAACTCCTTTGCGATAATCAACAATCAAGCGTCAAGTGAACAGGGACAACACTGGATCACTATAGCAAATAAAAATGGAGTTATATACTTTGGTGACTCTATGGGTGAACCGCTGGAAACCTACAAGGAGATTTATTCCCACTTTCCCTACAAACAATACGTCAGACTCATACAGAAGAAAACACAGAGTTTACCTTTATGTGGACTCTATACCGTGTACTTTGCATGGTGTGTATTTACTAGTAATCAGATTGACAGTCAGCTTAATGACTTTCATTTAATGCGTTTTATGTCAATGTATTTGTAATTTTGTTTTGTAATGTGTTTTGTAAATGTATTATTGTTATGTGTTTTGCAAATGTATTATTGTCATGTGTAATTAAAATTTTCAGAAAAATAACTTCAGTTTTTACATATAAGCAACGATTTGTGGTACTAAATCAAGTCCCTGTTAGTATAGTAGTTAATATGTCAGTCTGTCACACTGGAGACCGGTGTTCGATTCCCCGACAGGGAGTGCCTTTTTACAAAATGTTTTAAACTTCGAAAATTGTGAAAAAGTCGATTTTGTAACTTAAAATTTTCTCCAAAGTCGTATTTTTAAACAAAAAAAATTTCCGAAGGTCGTATTTTTGAACCAAAAAATCTCCCTACGGTCGTAAAATTTTCAAATTTACACCGTAAAAAGGGCGTTTTTCGAATATATTTAAAAAAGTAAAAGGGCGATTTTATAATCGAAAAATTTTAGGAAGTTCCGATTTTTAATCAAAAAAAATTTCCTAATGTCGGAAAAAAGTTCAAAAAAATCGGACGGGCGGATTTTGAACCAATATTTTTTGCAAAAAGTCCCAAATTTTTTCATTTTACACCGTAAAAACGACGTTTTTTGGTTCAGTGTCGGATTACAAAAAGGTGATTTTTGATTCAGTTGTGTACTAAAAAATTTTTTAATTCAGAAAAAAAAAAAATCTGATTCACAACAAATTAAATAAAAAAAAATATAACAAAGTGAAACTATGTACAAAATATTTGCAAATAATGTCAAATGTCTAATGGAGTAGTGTGAATGCCATCAGCTGCAACTTTCCTTTTGGCATAGAAGTAGGCGAGACCTTTTTTCTGAAGCTCATATGTTCGCACAGAGTTATTTATTGTCCGGAATCCTCTGTTGGTAGACATTACATTGACAGCATCATCCAGGACACGCTGATATTTGGAGAGTGGACCATCGTCGTCTGCCTCCAGCTCTCGCTTGTTCAAACCTTTGCTGCTGAATTTGCATTTTCCTGAAGGTGCGTCATAGCAACAGTACGTCTTTGGGCACAAGGCAATCATTTTTGTACACCTAAACTCCTCCTTGAAGAGTCCTGGTGTGCGGCGATCATGCTTCTTATGTTCCGGACAGCATTCACGAGGGAAGAAATTACTATGCGGGTCGGCGCGAAAATAATCAAAACAATCATCTTCCCGGTGCAAATTCCAGATTTGACGCATCTCCGGTCGAATACATTCATAAATAGACTTTTTACCAAGAGCTAGGTAAAGGCTATCTGTGTCCATCTCAATTTCTTCGAAGAGATTAGGGTCGCAAAATTTGGCAAAGAAGTTATAGTAGAATTCAATCATTCTCAGCTTGGCGTACTGTAAGATGAAGAAGCCTACTACAATGGGTTCCTTGTGCTCGATAACCTTCTTCGCCATACCGATCTCGTATACTCCGTCGGTAATCTGGTTGTACGTGTTGAACAGTTTGTTGTTGATGACAGAGTCGACCTTTGAGTCATTGACATACTTTGTGCAGGTGTGTTTCCGACGATCCATTATCTGGTATCCGTAGCTACTGTTGCCGATGAGTTTCATTGTTTCGGCTACAACAGACGACGCGGGATTCTGGTCACCTGCTCGTCTGGCTTCAACCACAGAGTCAACGAAGTCCACAAAACAGTACTTTGGCGTGTATTCCACCAAGCGATAGATTTTCGTAAGTTTTAGCCCCAGGTCAAGGAGGAACTTCACTTGTGGTGTGATAAGTGTACCATTTTCCAGATAATAACTAGACACTAGCATTCTCTGTGGCTTTCGAAGAAGATTGTGCTGCTCGGCGTGTTGTCTCATTAAGTCGCTAATGTCCGCTCGAGAGACATTTGCATTTTTGAAAATTGGAGGGTAGTACGCAAATTGCGGTTTAAGATCATCCGGAACGTGGATATCGCACTGCACGTAACCAAATACCTCTCCACATCGTATTTTCGAGATCAGCTTTTCTTCGGACATTGGAGGATTGAATGGGAAATTGTGTTTCATGAAAAGTTTTTCGCCATTCTTGTCTTCCTTCACTGCCTTCCACCACTCACACTCCCACCGCTCCACCAATCTGTAGCCTTTTCCCCGGATGTATTCTCGTCGTTCCTGGTCCCGCTGTCGTTTCTTTTCGGCTTTTTCTTTTTGTTCGGTGGTAGACAGTTTCGCATCCTGACATGAGCAAGCGTGGTAGTAGCAACCCATCACCTCAAAGACCGTCCGACAATGCGCACAGTATCCGTCGACAAAGTATGGTCCGATCTTCTTCTGTTTTCCAGCGGTGTACAGAGTCTCGATGGTACATTGCCGACATTTAATTTGTTCAAACCCAAGTACCATCATCTCCAGACGGCTCTTTCCATTGTATTTCGGGTAGAACAGTCCATTTTCTTCCTTGATTTCCCACCGTGTGTAAGGACCAGTAGGCATTGGTTGACACATTGCGTATGGATAGAGTTGATTGGCATCAATTCCCAATATTGATTGACACACATTGTCAGAATCTCTGATCCGGGTTACTCCCACCTCTGCCTTTCTTGTAAACACGATTGGAGGACCACCAACAGTGTCTTCTCGAAGTTTCTCCGCCAGATCCTTGTCTTTCTCGGAGAATGGCCAGAACATACACTTGGTAGACTGATGCAGAATCCGGTTTGCCAAATTGGGAAGAGTGCAGCCCAGCTTTAGCATGTCCACACCTTTGTTGTGGTAAAATTCCATCATTTTCTGCATAGCTTCCAGAGTGGGAATTACATCTTTATCGTTGTACCATCGCAAGAAATCCCGAAACGTTTCCATCCCGTTGTCCTGCCACACCTTGACCAGATAGTCATAATTCTCTTTTCCAGTTGGTGGTACCGATCTCAGTTTCAAGGATTTCAATGCGTCTTCAGATGTTTTCCCCTGCAGAACCAATTTATTGTACTCAAGAAAATCCTTTTCTAGAGGGTTGCATTTGCGGAGTTTGCTGTAAAAGGACTCGTATGGCGGGAGATGGGTGAGTTCCAGTTTATTAAAGGAATCCAACCATTCATAAGGGAAAAAGCCTTTTGTCTCTTCCGTCTTGTAAGCTTTCAGGAAGGAATCCAGTGTGGACGCACCAGCCAGAAAATTCATTATGTCCAGGAACTGGATATCTCCAAACTTGAAACTTACGTACTGGTTGGTTCGTTTGATTACTTCAGGTGGAATTTGCTTCTCGTTAACCAAGTAAGGGACCAGGTATTCCTTGATGAGGTTGAGGTCATAACGAGAGCTATTGTATCCGAATACCGGCAGTGTCGATATATACCGAATAAATTCCGATCGGATCTGATTCCACTGTTGACGTTGTTGTTTCAGGAAATATATAGGATCATTATTAAAGTTCTGCTTGATGGGAGTCACCAGGTTTTGATCCATATCGTTATCACTCTCCATCAGCGCCTCAATGCATTCATCCCGCTCTTCTTCAAGGTTATCAAAAAACTCCTCCCCCAGTTCCTCTTCATCTCCCTGCCATAAATCGTTAAGAAAGTTTTCGAATTCCTGGTCTGTCAATGAATCATCGCCGTTGAAAGGGTTAACTGTTGTTTGCTGTTCCCGAGCTTCCCGTTCCTCCTCTTCTATCAAATCTTGCACAAATGCATCTATCACGGCATCTCTTCTTGCTTTGTCCTCTTCTGTCACTTGTGGCTCGCTCCGTTGACGCAGCTCCGAGTCGAGTCCGGCAATCATTGAGTCCAGAGTCTCAAGGTAAGGAGCCATTTTACCCATCATCTCTAAATTGCTTTTTGCTGCAATGTCTTCTAGACTCTTCACAAACTCCTCGATAAGTTGCAATGGATTTTCATTACAGTGGAAAATCGTTCCTTGTACCAAGTTACTGGAGATGGAAACGGACACGGGAATGTGCTTTCCAATCCAGTTTAAATTCTCTGTGCATTTTACATCGTCACTGCATGGAACGCACATGGACTCAAAGTCGAATATCGCCAGGTTTCGAAAGAGCTGGAGATTGGCCGGAACAATAACACCAATATCATGGAGCTTTTCAAATATTGTTTCCTTTACCCGGTATATTCCACCAGGATACTTGTGACGGATCCGGTCATTGCATTTTTTCAAATGTTTCGCAAGATTGCATGAGTGAGCGAACACATGGTCACAGTGCTGGCACCGATACTTGTGAAACACAGTTTTGATATCCCGCACGTAGCAGACATGGTTGTTGTACTGGATGAAATGCACAGTGTCACCGTACGCGCCTGCGCTTCTCCGTACCAACTCGCCCACAATCTGACCGTTGACGTAATCAACTCCGTACACATAGATGTCGACACTGGCAATTCGCTCTAGAACCGGAATATCTGCATGACGAACTCCGCGAAAACGGGAAGGGTCCTTGTCGGGAAATGAAGCCATGTATTCCTTGAACAAGTCCTTTGTGCGGCTGTTTAGAGCAGTGCTTTTGGTCACTCGTCCATCACTGTCGGGTCCCAGCTTGTGCATGGCGACTCCGCGGATCATACACAGGTTATCATTGTACGGTTCTCGTGTTTCTGGATTTCTTAGTAAAGTTGTAATCCGATTATTGCGTGTCAGAAATTCCGGTAAGTTGGTGTTTTTGCAACCCAAGTGGACATCATGCATCATGGTGGCGATAACTGACACATTCGTCACTTTGTAGAACCGCCACTTGGTGTCCGGTCTCTCTCTGGTCATGTGCTCAAAAAAGTCTTCGCCATCCAGTCGGTCCTTCATGAAATCCATGTCACCTGGTGTTGCAACCATAACAGGTTTATCGAACACCGTGTTGTTGGTGTGGGCATGGAAATAACGGAACCCAATGTCATCGTCAATATTTTTGAGGATAAAACCAAATGAAATGTTGAGTTTTGCAGCACAGTCCAGGGAATTGTAGACGGTATCCAAATGACGGTTAAGCGACTCATGCGTGTTGTCTGACATGCGAAAATTGAAGATTGTCTGGTGTTTTTGGTGTAGTACGTAATCGCGCAGGAAATGTTTGACACACGTCAGTTCTTGACGTAGTTGCTCGTTATCTTCAAATTCAGATAAGTCGATGGTATCCTGAAACAAAAGTTCTTGTTTGCTGGACTACAGATGCTTGTTAACAGAATTTTCATATTATTGCTTCATTGAAATAGTGGAACTGCATACCGAGGAAACTACAAGACGATTTTCTGTTCCATGTTCCTCCTTCTTGTGACGTTGAAGTGCGTAAAAGGAGTTGAAAATTTTACTGCATAGCCGACATTGGTGGGGCTCAGTAGAAACCTGCTCGGAATGTTTCCTCTGTCGGTGGTAATCAAGGTCAGCAGCAGACTTTGGGTGGAATGTTGGACAGTGGTCACACTTCAATGAACCAGGTTGGTGGAATCGCCTGATATGTCTGCTTAAGTGCGATACCGAGATCAGTGAGCTGCAGTTTGGACAGGAGATCTTGGACTCAGCACTGGATGACATTGCTTGGACGGTAGAGATCGGTGGTTGCGGATGGGAAATCGATGGTTGTGTTGGACCATTGGACGGTTGGGGTTCAGCATTGGACAGTTGAGGCTGATTGGACAGTTGAGGCTGAGCAGTGGACGCCTGGGGTTCAGTACTGGATGATAAATCCACCCTCTATGCAAAAAGTTTGCTTGCCTTCTGTTCA
>JAAUYE010004763.1_pt1 | contig 14376 bp, 20 predicted proteins | sample 7278081 | NCBI WGS metagenome assembly JAAUYE01 (sample SAMN14350131, study PRJNA611818) | marine sediment metagenome | isolation source: surface marine sediment (0.6m) | place: French Polynesia: Moorea | collected 2018-08
AGGCACAAAATTAGGCCGCCCACGAGAAGAATGTGTCAACCCCCTGAGCCGGGCGATGAAAAAACTATCCTCAAAAAAAAATAAAAAACTTTTGTTTTACTTTTGTAAAAATGTAAAAATTACGAAAATTTTTTTATTTTTTTTTTGAGGATAGTTTTTTCATCGCCCGGCTCAGGGGGTTGACACATTCTTCTCGTGGGCGGCCTAATTTTGTGCCTGGCCTCGGCATTTCCGGGGTTTTTCTTTTTAGCGGGTGCTGCCCATTCATGGGCTTATGTGGATATGGCATCATGGAGGATGGCTATTCTGAGGGTATACGTTATTTATTTGACTAATTATTCTGTAATAGGGTTGGGGTTCAAGCAGGGGGGGTTATTATTGTTTTTAAATAATTTTCTTTCTTTTATTTTATATTTAAGGTTTTATACTGCTTCTATAATTGGTTTTTTTTTTTTTTTCGAGCTTTCTTTACTTCCAATTTTTGTTATAATCTTGGGGTGGGGTTATCAGGGGGAGCGACTTGGAGCAGGCTTGAGAATATTTCTTTATACCGCTTTGGCTTCTTTGCCTCTTTTTTCTCTTATTTTTTATTGTTATATGTTTGTGGGGGCGGACTCCTATTTTGTGTTTTTAAGGGTTTTTAACTTGGGAGAAAATTTAACTTTTTGATTGAGTTTTTTTTTTATCATTGGGTTTTTGGTAAAATTTCCTCTTTATGGAGTACATTTTTGGCTTCCTAAAGCTCACGTTGAGGCCCCGGTTGGGGGCTCAATAATTTTAGCCGGTGTTTTGCTTAAGTTGGGGGGGTACGGTATTTATCGTTTTACTTGGGCTTTGCAGCCTTCTTTGGCATCTTTTTTAAGTTATTTAGAGGTTTTTAGAATATTGGGGGGGCTAGTGGGGGGTTTGGTGTGTTTGTCTCAATATGATTTGAAAGTTTTAATTGCTTATTCTTCGGTAAGACACATGTCTCTGAGAATTAGGGGGGTTTTAAGGGGGTGTTCGGGTGGAATTTGAGGCTGTTTTCTTCTAATGGTTGCTCACGGATTTACTTCACCTGCGATTTTTTATTTGGCTAATGTCAGTTATATGCGTTTTGGGAGGCGTAATTTTTTGATGTGGGGGAGAGTTTTATCTCTTTGTCCCTATTTAAGTTTGTGGTGGGCTTTGGGTTGTTTGAGTAATATGGGGGTTCCTCCTACTATTAATTTGATTAGAGAGTTGGAGGTTTTTGTGTGTTTTTTTAATTATGAATGTTCATTTTTTTTAGTGCTATTATTCTTGACTTTTATTTCCGTTTGTTATAGAATGTATTTGTATAATAGAATGAATCATGGTCAGCCTTTTTATCAGGGGAGGGGCCTTTTTTTTTCTTTGAGTATTAATGAGTATTTAGTGTTTTATAGGTTGATTGTTTTTCCTTTGTTATTCTCCTTGGGTGTCCCCGTGTTTTATCTGTGAGGTTAGTATAATTTGGTGAATTTATCATGTGAAATTTTGATTTTCAAGTAGCAAAAAGCATTTATAAGTTTATTTGGCAGAAATTATGCATTAACTTTAGAAGTTAAAGATGGGTTTTCCCAGTGGATAAAATAAGGCCTAGTTTAGGTTAAAATATTTGTTTGTCAGATAAAAGAGGAGTTTTCGGTCTTGGCTTTTTAGTATATTGAGTATATTTTATTGCAGATAAAAAGGAAATAAAAGCTTAAATTTTGTGCCTGATAAAAGGGGTGTCTTGATAGGGCATTATATGCTTTAAGCCAAAATTGTTTACTATGGTGGCAGAAAAATTGTATTAGCTTTAAGCGTTAAATATGGGTGACCCCTTAGTAGCAGCTTTAGCTTATTAGAGCGTTGCGTTGAAGTTGCAAAGGAAAATTTATTTAAGCTGTAGAGAAGTTAGTATAATTTAATATATTTCTTTTACACAGAAAAGATAAGTTACTTCTTTGATTAAATAAGTTTAATTGTTACTTTTGGAATCTTATTTAGGGTTTATTCGGTTAGATCTTCTAATTTTTCTTTTTTAATGATTGTTTTTTTATTTATTGTTATTTTAAGCCTTAGCGCAGAGGTAGGCTTATTAGTGTCTAAATGGTTTTTTGGTGTGTTAGCTTTGGTTTTTTTGGGGGGGATGATGGTGTTGTTTTTTTATTGTTTAAGACTTAGAAGAAGGGTAAAACCCTCTTACCAGAGTGTGGGGTTTTTTTATGTTTTTCCTTTGTTTTTGGTTTTTTATTCTCCCCAATGGGAGTGTTCTGATTTGAGGTCTTTGAGGTTTTATTCTGAGTTGGAGTTAATTTCCATTTTGTTTTTAACTATTTATTTAATTTTTACTTTGTTATTAACTGTTAAAATTTCTGAAAACTTTAAAGGGTCTTTAATAAAGCTATTTTAATTATTTATGTGGTTTTTAGATTAGTATTAATTAGAAACGGAAATTTTGTTCATTTTTATCTAGGTTTAATGTTTTTTCTGATAATGATTGTTTTTTTCACCCTTGAAAGGTTTTTAAAAGTTTTGATTTTGATGGAAGTTATAGCATCTTTGCTTTTAGTGAGGGTGTTAATAAGGGCGGAAATTTCTTCTGTTTATATTTTTAGAATTTTGACTTTTTTAGTGTGTGAGTCTACTTTGGGTTTAAGAATTCTTGTTAGGTTTTCTCGGAGATATAGGCTTTTTAATTCTATGGTATAATGACTAGTTGAGCTCAGTTAGTATTTCAGGACGGTGCCTCTCCTATTATAGAGGAGTTTATTTATTTTCATGATTTTGCTATGGTGATTTTAGTATTTATTATTACTTATGTGGGGCTTATTATGGGGATAATAATTTACGGTAAGTTTTTGGATAAAAGACTTTTAGAGAGGCAAAATTTGGAGGCTTTGTGAACAATTTTGCCTGCTTTAGTTTTAGTCCAGATTGCAGCCCCCTCCCTTTTATTGTTATACACCTTAGATTCTTTGATTGAGAGTCCCTATTTAACTCTAAAAGTTATTGGACATCAGTGATATTGATCTTACGATTATTATTTTTCAGGGTTTGATAGGGGTTTGGAGGTAAGCCCCTATTTAAAATTTGATTCTTACATAGTTTCTTCGGGAGGTGAAAACTCTTTTCGCTTGTTAGATGTTGATAATCGAGTTATTGTTCCTTATCGTGAGGAAGTTCAAGTTCTTATTACTTCGGGTGATGTTCTCCATTCTTGGGCAGTGCCAAGATTGGGGGTAAAGGCTGACTCCTGTCCTGGGCGTTTGAACCAGCTTAGGTTTGTAAGACACCGCCCGGGGCTTTATTATGGGCAGTGTTCAGAAATTTGTGGGGCTAACCACAGTTTTATGCCTATTTGTTTGGAAAGAGTTAGGAGGAAGGATTTTGAGAGCTGATATATTTATTCTTCGGTGGTTAATATGTTAGAGAGATAATGATTAAATCTTTTAAGATTAAGAGCTTTTAACTCTTATAGGCCTGTAGGCAATTGTTATTTTATGTCTAATTTAGTTCGTCATAGCTATCATTTAGTTGATGAGTCTCCTTGGCCGATTTTGAGAAGCTTTAGCGCTTTTGTGCTGGTAGTGGGGTTGACTAAGCTATTTTGCTTGTCTAATCCTGATTTATTATTTCTGGGCATATTATTGGTTGTTGTATCTATGACCCAATGGTGGCGAGATGTCTCAGCAGAGGGGAGGTTTCAAGGCCTTCACAGGGCTATTGTAGAGTTAGGTCTTCGTTGGGGAATGGTCTTGTTTATTGTTTCGGAGATCTTTTTTTTTGTTTCATTTTTTTGGGCTTTTTTCCACAGTAGCCTCTCTCCAAGAACAATTTTGGGGGGCGTATGACCTCCAATGGGAGTTTTAGTGTTTAGGGCTTTTGAAGTTCCTCTGCTTAATACTATGGTTCTTCTGGGAAGTGGGGTTAGGGTGACCTATGCACATCACTCTTTAATGGCTGGTAATCATCGCCACACTGTGTTAGGGTTGTGTTTGACTATTGTGTTGGGAGTTTATTTTTCTTTACTTCAGGGAATAGAGTATTGAGAAGCTTCTTTTTCTATCTCTGATAGGGTATATGGTTCTAGGTTTTTTCTGGCTACCGGATTTCATGGGTTGCATGTTCTGGTTGGTAGGTTGTTTCTTTTGGTGTGTTATTATCGATTGAGTAAGTTTATGTTTAGGGGGAGGCACCATTTTGGGTTTGAAGCAGCAGCTTGATACTGACATTTCGTTGATGTTGTTTGGTTATTTTTGTTTGTTTCCATTTACTGGTGGGGGGGTTTAGTTTAAAGTTAATTAAAATTTAGTATAATTTATTACATTTAATTTCCAATTAAAAAATCTTTGAGTTTTAATTATGTATAGATTAAAAAATATTAGGCCTATTACTAAGGGGGCATCAGGAATAGTTATTGATATGCCGGTTCCCCTGAATATTAGAATATGGTGAAACTGGGGCTCTTTGTTGGGGCTTTGTCTTGGGCTGCAGTTGCTCACGGGCATTATATTAGCTATAAATTTTTGTGGGGACGTCTCACTGGCCTTTTTTAGAGTTTCTCATATTTCTTCTGATGTTCAAATGGGGTGACTTCTTCGAATGGTTCACGCTAATGGGGCTAGGTTGTTTTTTTTTTGTTTGTACGCTCATACGGGTCGAGGGCTGTATTATGGGTCTTATCGCTATTTACATACTTGGTCAGTGGGAGTTGTTTTATTGCTGTTAGTTATAGCGACAGCATTTTTAGGTTATGTGCTTCCTTGAGGCCAGATATCTTTTTGGGGGGCTACTGTGATTACTAATTTGTTTTCTGCTATTCCTTATTTGGGGGGGGATGTGGTAATTTGGCTCTGGGGGGGATTTGCAGTTGATAATGCTACTTTAACGCGTTTTTTTAGGTTTCATTTCTTATTGCCTTTTTTGTTATCAGCTTTAGTTCTAATTCATTTGGTGTTTTTGCATGAAACCGGCTCTAACAATCCTTTAGGTTTTGGTGCTTCTTCGGATAAAGTTTCTTTTTACCCCTATTTTATTTTGAAGGACTTGTACGGTTTTTTCTTGTTGTTTTTCTTTTTTATGCTTTTTGTATTTGAGGCTCCTTGATTTTTGGGGGATCCTGAAAATTTTATTAATGCCAATCCTTTAGTTACGCCTATCCATATTCAGCCCGAATGGTATTTTTTATTTGCTTATGCCATTCTTCGTGCTATTCCTAATAAATTAGGCGGAGTAGTTGCTTTGGCTCTCTCGATTTTGATTCTTTTGTTGATACCTTTTCATTATTTGTCTAATTTTCGGGGGAATGTTTTTTACCCCATTAACAAGTTTTATTTTTGAAGGTGGGCTAATTGCGGAGTCCTTTTAACCTGGATTGGTATGCGTCCTGTAGAAGAGCCTTATATTTTTACGGGCCAACTTCTAGGTATTTATTATTTTATGTTTTTCTTGGTTAACCCCCTTATTCACTTAGGGTGAGACAAGTGTTTACGATAGACTGTCTTATAGTTTAATTAAAATAACTTTTTGTGGAAAAGTAGATAATTTTAAGGCAAAAATAAAAGTAAGCTATGAAAGCTATAAGGCTCATAACCTTAAAAAGGATTTTTCCCTTTTATAACTGGAGGCGTTAATGATAAAATTTGCATTTTTTTCTCGTCGTAAGACCGCTTTTGTTTAAAAGAAGCTAACGCATTTTGTTGTTACCAAAATTTAGAGACTAAATCTCCTTTTAAAATATTTAAGTACTTCCTTATTTTTCTTAGAATTTTTTTTTTTAGATTTTTAGTTTTGTTTATTAATTTTTTTTTGTTTGATAAGAGTTTAGATGAAAGATTAAAAAAAAGACCATTTGAGTGTGGGTTTATTCCTAGAATGACAGTTTATTCTCCATTTTCTATGCAGTTTTTTTTAGTGGCCTTAATTTTTTTAATTTTTGATGTGGAGCTAGTCTTGCTTTTTCCGGTGTTAAGGATTTTAGGTTTGGGGGTTAGATTGGTGAGGGGATTTATTCTTCTTTTATTCCTTTTTGTTTTGAGTTTGGGGTTGTTTTTGGAGTGGTCACAGTCTGTTTTAGAGTGAAGAAACTAATTTAAAGTAGTTTAATTAAAATTATGATTTTGGATATCATAGATGTGTTTCCTTTAAAAGCTTGATTCCTCAGATAAGTCCTATAGGGTGGTTATTTTTGTTTATATTTTTTAGTTCAAGTTATTTTTTTTGTGCCAGAAAAATTTATTTTATAAAATAATGAGTCAAGGTCTTTTTTCTTCTTTTGTTCCTTTAGGTGTGTTTTCCTTACCCCTCAATTGGCTAAGAGGGGTTATTTGTTTGTGTTTAGTGCCAGTTAATTTTTGAGTTTTAGATAATCAGTATTCGTCAACATTTAAATGGGTTTTGTTTATGGTTTATGGTGAAATGCAGTCCATCTTTGGCAAAATTTCGGCCCCAGGTAGCACCTTTTTGGGGGTTTCTCTTTTTTTGTATTTGGTTTTAAATAATTATTTAGGTTTGCTCCCCTATGTTTTTACAAGGTCTAGACATTTAACTTTTACCTTGACATTGGCCCTACCTTTGTGGCTTGGGCATATGATTTATGGGTTTGTGAAAAGGTTTAACAATATAATAGCCCACTTTGTGCCTCTTAGTACGCCGATAGCTCTTATTCCTCTTATGGTCTTGATTGAGTTGACTAGTAGAGTTATTCGTCCAATTACTCTAAGTGTTCGATTAGCCGCTAACATAGTTGCTGGCCACCTTTTGATAACTTTAATTAGTCAAGATTTGAGAAATTTAGGAATTTTTATTTTTTTTCCTTGTTTTTTGGGGTTGGTTTTATTGTTGATTTTAGAAAGAGCTGTTAGAGTGATTCAATCTTATGTGTTTTCCTTGTTAATAACTCTTTATTTACAAGAAGTCATGAGAGTTGATACCATAATTGTTTAGTTTGTGCGGTGTTAGACATATTAAGCTTTCTACTTAAAGTTGATTATTCCTCAAATTAAATAAATAGTTTTATTTTTTTATAAACTTGATACTAGGAGCTAAATATAATTTTTACGTTGTTTTATTTATGTTTGTTTTAATGTTAAGGGGGTTTTATTTTTTTTATGATTTTGTGGGCGGCCTTAGTTTGTTTATTGTTTGGCAAGTGTTTGATACTAATTTTTTGAGGTTAGAGTTTCCTATTTTACTGGATAAGTATGCTTTAGACTTTTTATTGACAGTAATGATTATTTTTTCTAGGGTCTTAATGTTTTCTTATAGCTATATAAGGGCGGAAAAATTTGGCTTACGATTTCATTTAATTTTGACTTCTTTTGTCGTTTCTATGTTCTTGTTGATTTTAGTCCCAAATGTATTTGGTATATTTTTAGGGTGGGACGGGTTAGGGGTTAGTTCTTATTTTCTAGTTATTTATTTTCAAAAGGAAGAGTCGCTTAATTCGGGGATATTAACTTTATTAACAAACCGGGTTGGGGATGTGGTTTTTATGATTATTTTGAGTATTCTTTGCTTAGAAAGGAGATATTTATGATTTCCCTTAAGTTTTATGGATTATAGATTTTTTTTATTTAGCCCGGGGTGGTTGTTAGTCGTAGCGGCTATTACGAAAAGAGCTCAAATTCCCTTTTCTGCTTGATTGCCTGCGGCAATAGCTGCCCCCACCCCTGTCTCGGCTTTGGTGCACTCTTCTACCTTGGTCACGGCAGGGATTTATATCATATTCCGATTTAGGGTCTATCAGCTGTCTCTTGTTCACTCTTTTTCTTGATTTTTACTATTTGTGGGAGGGTTTACTATGATTATGGCTGGGTGTAGGGCCATGGCTGAGATGGATGCTAAGAAAATTGTGGCACTTTCTACTTTAAGCCAATTGGGGCTCATAAGTCTTACCCTCAGGTTGGGTAATTATGAAATTGCTTTTGTTCATTTAATTTGTCATGCCTATTTTAAAGCTTTATTGTTTATCTCAGTGGGGTCTCTTATTCATTTAAGAGGGGGATATCAAGATTTGCGTAAGTTTAGCAGGTTAATTAACTGTGCTCCTATTAGGCTTATAGTCGCGTTTATTAGTAGGCTAAGCTTATGTGGTATTTTTTTTTTAGCTGGGTTTTATAGTAAAGACTTGTGTATTGAGAGGCTCTATGATCCCGTGTGAAATCTTAGCTTGAGTGGGATAAGTCGTTATTTTTTTTTTTTATGTAGAAAAAATAATTTATTTGTTTGGGTTTTTTATTATTTAGGTGTGTTATTAACAGTTTTATACAGGTTTCGATTTGTTTATTATTTAAGGTTTAATAGGCTTTCATCTGGAGTGTTAAAAATATATGACTTGGATACGAGGATTATTATTTCTCAAATCTTTTTGTTATTTTTAAGGGTGGGGGGCGGTTCTTTGATGATGTGGTTTTATTTTTGTCCTGGAAGGTTTGTGTTTTTCTTGCCTTCATATTTAAAACTGATTCCTGTTTTTTTGCTCTTTTTTTCTGTTTTTTTTTGCTTTAAATATTTGAGGTTTAAGTCTCTAAATTTAATTCAAAATAAGTTTATGCAAAATTTTATGTTTATGTGATCTTTGCCCCTTGTCAGCGGGAGGTGAATGTCCTGAATAGGGGCAAATTTGAGGGGGAGGGTAAATGAAAGGCTGGAAAAAAACTACATAAAAATATTTTTTTGTTGGGGGAGTATCTCCAATAGAATCAGGGTTTATGTGATAGATTTTCCAAAATTCAGAATTTTTAAAAGTTTTTTTTTTTTTTTTTTGATTATTTTTTTTCTTTGCCTTTTTTAATCTTAAAAAACGAATAGTCGTGCTTAATTTCGGCTTAAGTTTTGCTTTTAGCTTTAAGAAATAGAAGCCGGTTTAATTTAAAATTTAAAAAATTTGAATTTTGTAAATTCAATATAGCATAGCTAACTGGTAATGCAGGATTGAGGGTCAAATATTAGCTTCTAACTAATATAAAGCGGTTCGACTCCGTTATTCCTGTTTATGTTAAGAGTTTGGAAGTGGTTAGGGTCTTGTAACCATAAAGACATTGGTACACTTTATTTAATTTCTGGGGCTTGATCTGGTATGGTGGGGACGGGTTTGAGAATAATCATTCGTGTTGAGTTGAGACAGCCGGGTCCTTTGATTGGGAATGATCAAATTTATAACGTGGTAGTCACTGCTCATGCTTTTATTATAATTTTTTTTATGGTCATACCTATTTTGATTGGGGGGTTTGGAAATTGGCTGGTTCCACTAATGTTGGGGGCACCGGATATAGCTTTTCCTCGTCTTAATAATATAAGTTTTTGGTTATTGGCTCCTTCGTTAGTACTTCTTTTGGTGGGCGGAATAATCGAAAGGGGGGCGGGCACTGGGTGAACCGTTTACCCTCCTCTCAGTTTAAATGTTAGCCATTCGGGGAGATCTGTGGATTGCACTATTTTTTCTTTACATTTGGCTGGGGTTTCTTCTATTTTAGGGGCTGTTAATTTTATTAGTACCCTAAGAAATTTGCGTTCATTTGGAATAATTATGGACCGTATGCCCCTTTTTCCTTGGGCCGTTTTGATTACGGCTATTCTTCTTTTACTCTCTTTGCCTGTTTTGGCGGGGGCTATTACCATGTTGCTTACTGATCGTAACTTGAATACTTCTTTTTATGATGTTTCCGGGGGTGGAGATCCGGTTTTATACCAGCATCTTTTCTGATTTTTTGGTCATCCTGAGGTTTATATTTTAATTCTTCCAGGGTTTGGGTTAATTTCTCATATAATTAGCCAAGAAACGGGGAAAGTTGAGCCGTTTGGTGTTTTAGGGATGATTTATGCTATAGGGGCTATCGGGGTTTTAGGTTTTGTGGTCTGGGCCCATCACATATTTACGGTGGGAATAGACGCCGATACCCGAGCTTATTTTACTGCTGCTACCATGATTATTGCGGTTCCTACTGGGATTAAGATTTTTAGTTGGTTGGGAACCTTTCACGGGGCTCGTTTGCAAATAAGTCCGGTAGTGTTATGGTCTTTAGGGTTTGTATTTTTGTTTACAGTTGGTGGACTTACAGGGATTGTGTTGGCCAACTCTGCTTTAGATATTGTTATACACGACACATATTATGTAGTTGCTCACTTTCACTATGTTTTAAGTATGGGCGCAGTGTACGCTTTAATGGGAAGGCTAGTTAACTGGTGACCCCTAATTACTGGGTTGACACTAAATCCTAAGTGGTTAAAGGCTCAGTTTTTTTGTATGTTTTTAGGGGTAAACTTGACTTTTTTCCCTATACACTTTTTAGGGTTGGCAGGAATGCCTCGGCGCTATAGGGATTTTCCCGATATGTACGCTTCTTGAAACCTTTTGGCCAGAGTGGGTTCAATGATTTCTGTTGTATCTGTTTTTTTTTTTCTCTTTATTTTGTGAGAGTCTTTAGTGAGACACCGGTCGGCATTAGCATCAAAGATGTTGGGGGTGTCATTAGAGGGGCTTCATCCTAACCCCCCCACTTCTCACAGGTATAGGTCTGTTCCTTTGATTACCTTATCTTAATTTGCTTTTTATGGCATTTTTTTTTTTTGTGGTGGAGGCAAAGAAGAATTTTTTATATTTGCTTATGAATTTATGGTTATTATTCCTGTCTTATTAAATGTTGCTTTTTTAACGCTATTAGAGCGTAAAGTTCTAGGATATTCTCAACTTCGTAAGGGGCCCAATAAGGTCTCTTTAGGGGGGTTATTGCAGCCTGTGTCGGATGCCGTGAAGCTTTTTTGTAAAGAATCTGTTTTTCCGGAATTATCTTTATTTTTTTTATTTGTGGTGTCTCCCGTATGCGCTCTTATGTTGTCTCTTTTAAATTGGGCTCTTATGCCTGTGTCGGGAAACGGGATTTTTTATTCTTATTCTTTTATTTTTTTTTTGGCGATTTTGAGTATGGGAATCTATCCAACTTTGTTTTCTGGTTGAAGGTCGACTAGAAAATACGCGCTTATCGGGGCTACTCGGAGAGTTGCTCAAACTATTTCTTATGAGATTAGTATGGCTTTAATTTTTCTTCTTTTTTTACTGGTTTCTTGTTCAATAAGGCTGGCTAACCTTTTTTCTTTTCAGGAGGTTTTTAGGTACCTCTTATTTAGACTTCCAATGTTTTATTTTTGATTTTTATGCAGAGTGGCTGAAACCAATCGAAGGCCTTTTGATTTTGCTGAGGGGGAGTCTGAGTTAGTGTCGGGGTTTAACATTGAATACGGGGGGGGGGGATTCGCTATGCTGTTTTTAGCCGAGTACGCGAGTATTTTGTTTTTAAGTCTTATTTCAAGATTGCTGGTGGTTGGAAAAGTTGGATTTTTTTCTTTTATTTCTATGCTTTTTTTTTGTTTTGTTTGGATTTGGTTGCGTGCCACTTTTCCCCGCTATCGGTATGACAAGTTGATAAGTCTTGCTTGGAAAAGAATTTTGCCTATTTCTTTAATTTTTTTAATGTTTTGAGTGAGGGTGGTATAATAAACCAGGTTATATTTAATCAAATATGTTTAATTGTTGTTTTAATGAGTATTTTATTGGGGTTGAGGAGGGAAAATTTTTTGATAATTTGATTTTTTATGGAATTAAATTTGTTCGGGTTTTTAGGGGTTTTAATTTTTTCCTATAGGTTTTTTGTCAGAAATAGGTTGGTAACTTATTTCTTGGTTCAAAGAGTTAGTTCCTTACTTATTTTGGGATTAGCATTTTTGGAAATGGGGAGAGAAAATGTTTTGTTTTTTAACCAGTTTGTTCTTTTTATGGTCATTATAAAATTGGGGGCTGCTCCCCTCCACCAGTGGTATATTAACCTAGTGAATAAGTTGGGTTGGCTTCACATTTTTTTATTGTCTAGGGTTCAGAAAATTTTGCCTTTTTTTTTACTAAGCATGTTTTATTTTGATGGGTACTATTATTTTTTATTTTTGGGAATTTTGATTTCTATAGTGGGTATTTATAGGCAGGTTCGGGTGAAAATAATTTTGGGGTATTCCTCTCTTATGCTAATTGTGTGAATAATGGCAGGAAAGGGGTTCAACTTAAGTATGATAGTTCTTTTTTATTATTCCCTTTCTTTGATAATAATGATACATTTTTTTTCTTTGAATTCGATTTTTTATTTGGGAGATTTGAGTAATTGTAATTTTTTTTCTGGGATGTGGCTTTATTTAACAGCTATTCTTAATATGGCGGGGTTTCCCCCTACTAATTTTTTTTTTCTCAAAGTAATGGTTATTTTTGACTGTTTAAAAATAAATCATATTTTTTTAGTTTTTTCCTTACTAGTTAGGGCTGGGGTTATTTTATATGTTTACTTAAAATTGTTTTTAGTGAGACTGAGAAAGGACTCGGATATTAACCCCCTTAGAATTAGATTTAGTCCCCTTTCTAATTATTTTTCTTTCTTGTTATGTCTTAGAGGGTTTTTTATTTTTTTTTTTTATAAAGTATTATACTTTTGTCTTGAAAACAAAAAAAAGGAACAATATTCCTTACTTTAAAAATTTTTCTTATATAAAAAATTTTTTAGCTATAAATTTAAGCCTCATTTTACGAGTATTTATTCTAAGTGGTAAAAATTATTAATAGTGAATTTTTTGATAATGGGCAATTAGGTGCCAGCACCCGCGGTTATACCTATTTTTGAAGCTAAAATTTTATTTATGAAACTTTAGGCTAAATTTGGCAAAATAAAAAAAGTCTTATATTCATCTTTTTTATTATTACCTTAAACGCGGATTAGTACCCGCTTATTACAAAATTGAATTTTAAAGGTATTAAAAATTTTATTATAAACCTAATATATATGACTGTGTTATATAAATCCCCAGAGAATTTTGACTATTAAAAGGACAATCCCCCATAAACCCCTTATTTTAGTTCGAGTATGGCTGTCTAAAAAAATTTTTTAAGATTAATTTATTGTCAAGTTTTATTTGATAAATTAGGTTTTGTTGAAATGCATTATTTATTCAGGATTTGGTAGTACAAAAAAACAGGAAATTATTAGCTAACAAATACAAATTGTCCGTCGCTCTCTTTGAGATAAGTCGTAGCAAAGTAAGTTTTATAGAAATAGAACTTTATGCCTGTTTAGGTTAAGCGAAACCTTTTGCCTTCAAAGCAGATAATGTCTATGCAGTGGGTGAAAAGTATTTCAATCTTTTTTTTTTTGACTAAAAGTTATTTTTTTATTTAAATGATTGGTGCATCAATAATTTACTATTATTTGTGTTATTACTTGCTCGCGACTTTTTTTGAAATAATGAGGTATGTTATTGGCGTGGTAACTTGATTTGAAGCCTCATTAGAGATGATATGTTTCCATAAAATTTTAACTCGTTTGGCTTACTATTCAATTATTGGAGTTGGTTAGTTATGATGATAGCTAGGGGGATAAGCTCCTGGTTTAAGGATTTTTTTCTTTAAAATTTTTTGTATTTAATTTAATATTTATATTTGTTTACAGATTTATGTTTGTTAAGCTTACTTATTAATATGAGTGTATTTTGTAAGTATGAGTAAAAATTTTGTTAAATTTTTTTTTATTAAGTTTTTTTATCTCTTATAGATTAAGTGTTTAATATTTTACTTGGAATCGAATTAGCTGTTTACCAAAAACACCGTCACTATTAGTGTCGCTCCCTGCCCAATGTTTATATAAATGGCCGAATTTCGCTAAGGTAGCAAAATAGTTAGTGAGTTAATTGCTTACCGGAATGATAGGGAAACTAATTTGTAATTATAAAAAGAACAAATGAAATTAAAAAAAAAATGAAAATATTTTTATTATCTTGCTAGACGAGAAGACCCTATAACTTTAACTTTATATCTTTTAACTTAAAAAAATTTTTGGTTGGGGTAACTCTTATTTACTAATGCTAATATTGTGTAAAAGAACCTTAAGGATTGTCTGTGAAAAGTACTATAGGGATAACAGCGTTCATGTGTGATAAGTCCTAATTTGAAACACAGTAAACGACCTCGATGTTGAATTAAGATATTTTAGGCGCAGAGGTTTATAAAGTTATAGTCTGTTCGACTACTTCTTCTTACATGATTTGAGTTCAAATCGACGTAAGTCAGATTGGTTTCTATCTGCAAGTTGTTTTTCATTTTTTAGTACGAAAGGAAACAAAATTGATACTTTTAGTCTGAACTTTTTTAGTTTATTAAAAATATTGAACTGTAAATTCAAAGAAAATATAAAGTAACTTGTTAAATGTTGTAAGTTTAAAAATTTTGGGGTTTTTGGTTTTTTTTGTTTTTAGTTTTTCAATTATTTTCCGTATTTTACGATTCGGATTCGGGGGGGGCTTCTCCCCCCCCCCCCAATAATAGCATTTTTTTTTCTTTCCTCCCCCTTTTGGGGGAGG
>JAAUYE010144633.1_pt1 | contig 14363 bp, 13 predicted proteins | sample 7278081 | NCBI WGS metagenome assembly JAAUYE01 (sample SAMN14350131, study PRJNA611818) | marine sediment metagenome | isolation source: surface marine sediment (0.6m) | place: French Polynesia: Moorea | collected 2018-08
ATTGTGCAACATGGGTACGGCTACGACACTTCTATAGTCCACGGATTGCACGAGTAAGCTTGCGTACTCTCCATCAGATTTCACATCGGAGATCTGTGCGACATGGCCACTCAGGATTGCCCTGCCAATGGCCGTATACTGACTGTGAGTCCTTGTGAAATCCTGCTTATATGTTTTGAGCCCTGAAGATGAAATACCCCTGCTGGCAACAAGATGTATCAGCCCATCTTCAAATTTAAATACCGCGCAGAATCGGGCATGGCATAGCTTCTTAGCTCTCCGCGCTATCATATCGAACACTGCCTGAAGCTCACTCGGCGACCTTGAGATAATATCAAGAACCTCACTGGTTGCGGCTTGCTGCTCCAGTGCCTCAACCATATCTTTGTTATTCATTTCGCCTGCTATCACAGCTTTATGCCCGTTCACACACGATCTGCGAGGTGGATGTGAGTACTGTTACATCCCTCATTGTCTATCGGGGGCTAACTCTTTTCCAGTCTACCTACTCACCCATTCAGAGGGCTATAGATTTGACATGATTGAATCAGTTCGATGCAGGCCATCGAATCATTGAACGTCCGCAGTTGGCCGTAGGTCGCCACCTGAGTTTCTCTTACGAGCGGCAGCTTTGGGGAAAACAGACCCTCAAAATCTAAAACTTAGCGGCAAACACCAAACCTGAACAGCCTCCGGCCTACTCCTGCAATATGAGAGAATCTCTATTGCAAAGCTAAGAACTATGGCAATTCGGCAGAATTCAATCAGATATCGGATGTCCGGATTCAGACATCGTCGTTAATCTCTTTCTATATCCAGTGAAATAGTGAAAATAAGGCGTTCTTAATTACTCGGTATAGGTATGAGTATTAAAGACGCAGATCAAGCCTATTTAACTGCTTTGGATTTGCTACACACGCGCTCACTGGAAGGCTGGGATATCCCAGCCCTCATGCGAGAAATCGCCGGGTGTCTCGGTGGCCTCGGGATGCAGTTATGCCGTTTTCACTTCGGTGGTCCGATTCTGCATCCACTCTACGTGGCCGGGACCTACACCTGGTATCCGAACAACGAGGTCGAACACGATACATACACGCGCGGTGCCGAGCAACAGGAGTCCTTTCTACAAAGTCCTGTTTACCCGATATATGAAAGCGGCGCTTTCGAGGGCCGTTATCGCATTCACGCTGGATCCGAATCCGATCGGTTCCCGCTGTTTGTTAAAGTTGCGGCCGAGGGCGGTACAGACTATTTTCTTCAGCTGACCGGCTACGAAAATCGCAGTACCTGGTCGGTTGACCAGGAGGGCTCTCTGATCAGCTGGATTTCTTCTGCACCGGAGGGCTTCACCGAGGCCGAAATTGAACTGCTACGGCGCCTGCACAAGCCACTCTGCGTGGAACTCAAGAATCTCACGCAAAGAATTCTGGTTAATGACATTCTGAAAGCCTATCTCGGCGACTACTCGGCAGACCGCGTCTATTCCGGGCAAATCCAAAGGGGTGACGGCGACATCATCGAAGCTGTCATTCTGTTTTGTGATTTACGCGATTCCTCGAAACTTGCCGAGCACTACGATCTGGATCGTTTTCTCGACGTGCTAAATGATTATTACGACGCCACGGCGGGCGCCGTGATCCATGGTGGTGGCGAAGTCTTGCGTTACATTGGAGACGCTTCCCTCGCAGTCTTTCCCATCGAGCGCTACGCGGATGAACAGGACGCCTGCCAGGTCGCGCTCGACGTTGCACTGGATGCTGAAGTACGTACCCAACGCCTCAATGCGAACAGAACCGAGTGCGGCGAGCCACCCATCAAAATCGGAATCGGATTACACTGCGGAACCGTGGTGTACGGCAACGTTGGTACTGCTGGCCGAATCGAATTCACAGTTATTGGCAAAGCCGCCAACGAAGCCGCCCGCATCGAAGCGCAATGCAAGGAACTCAATGAGACTATTCTCGTGTCAGATACGTTTGCCAATCGTCTCGACCAACCATGGCGATCTCACGGCAGCTTTGAACTGCGCAATATAGGTCGTGCGATAGAAATTTTCTCGCCTCACAAATAGCTTCGCTGGAGCAGAGTTTTAACGATGCCAGTGTCGATCGATCCGAGCCTTAACCGAGAGTCCGTTCCTGGCCGTAGCTCGCCGCCTGGGTCTCACTTTTGAGTGACAGCTAATGGGAAAGCCGACCCTTAGAAGGCAAATCTCAGGGGGGATTTTCAACCCATTGCGGACGGATGCCCGCCGATTGTGATTTTCCGCGATAAACCGATACCGAAAACACGGAAAGTAGGCCAGGTTTCAGTAAATTAGTAATACTGCCTCTAGAATTTCGTTCTTTTCTGCGCTTCGTTTCTTGCTCATCATAGTTTCCTCTGTAGGTTCACGATGAGCAAAAAAACCGTATCTTTGGCAATCAGGCTATTTGGTCCACATCGGGATGACGCGCTACATCGATTTGTTGCGGAAGATGGACCCACGTCAAAAAGGCGCCGCGTATCCGGGGTTCGATGGGTGGGGCAAGCACCCGCTGTTATTCGGATTAGCGCACCTCGAGCGTCAACGACGGCCAGTGGCTAACCCAGTCGCGATCAGGGCTGCTGTCCGGTCGGATCACGACACCGCTGACCAGGTAGCGGTCCACGGAGGGCAGGTTCAGGATTACCTGACCGAGACTATCCGTGTAGGCCTGATCGACGACTTCGCCGTCCGAATGCCGAAACGCCTTGATCAGTATTTCGGGAACACCGGTCTCGGCTTCGAACAACGTGAACCGGTGGTCTCCAATCGCCAACCGGTTCCAGCTACCGTCGATGACCAGTTCGAACGGCAACAGGCCTGTGCTGGAGTCGGCGAACGTGCCGTCTCCGGCCACGATCAGGCTTTTGGCCGAACGTAGGTAGCGTTCGACCAGCGGCACCGTCTGCGGCAGGTCGGGATATTTGCGTAGTTGGACGGCGAGTCCGTCGAGTTCGACATAGTTGGCCCAGCGTTCGTCGCCGCTCGCAAACCGGATGAAATAAGACGTGGTCAGGTAAATGATCCGATTCAGTCCCGGCCGGGTAACGATGCTGGCCGCGGGCCTGGAGTCGCCGAGCAGACCGTCAATGTTCTCGGTCGTCGTGGAGACCTGCGCGAATCGCTGGATCTCGCCCGGAATATAGGCCTGCGCTCTGCCTCTGAAACTCTGACCCACTTTCAACTGGATATCGATCCGATCCGCGGTCCCTGTGTAGTGCGCCGACGGCTCGATCCAGAATTCGTGTGCGCTGACCTGGCACACTATTGCCATCGCCGCGATAGCCAATACAATCCTTCGTTTCATGTCATCGGTTCCGTCGTGGATCGTAACTCGAGTCTAGCGGATGCGTAAATATCTTACCTTGTTTTTTCTGGGCTTCATAAGCTTGTCCGCCAGCGCGCATGAAATGCGCCCGGCGGTCGCCACCCTGGAACTCGAACGCGAGGGTGTGCTTCGCGTGCGCCTGGAGATCAATCTCGAAGCCTGGTTGTCCGGCATCGACCCGGCGTTGGACGATACCGATGATTCCCCCGTAGCGCCCACCTACGACCGCTTGCGCTCGCTTTCCCCCGATGAGCTGGTCGACGAAGCGAAATCCCGGTTAGCGGATCTGGCGGATGCCGTTCGGATAGCGTCGCGCGGAGCGTCGGTCGCGATGAGCGTCACAGCTATCGAGGTGTTACCCGCGGAGGATGCCGAACTCCCGCGCGATACCCTGGTTCGCTTGGTGGGCGGATTGCCCGAAGGCGCCGACAGCCTGACCTACCAGGTCGACGCCGGCCTCCCCGATACGGCCGTCCGATTGCTGCTGGCGGACTCGGATGCAAAGGTGCAGTACGTGAAGACCGGCGAGATTTCTGACTCCCTGTCGCTGGACGCGGCCGTGACGCGGTCGTGGCTCGCGATCGCACTCGAGTACATTGAGCTCGGCTTTACCCACATCCTGCCGAAAGGCCTCGATCACATCGTCTTCATCCTTGGCCTGACGCTGATCTCCAAGCGGCTGATCGACCTGGTCTTACAGGTAACGGCATTTACCGTCGCGCACTCGGTCACGCTGGCGCTCGGGCTATACGGCATCGTCAATATCGCGCCCTTTATCGTCGAACCTTTGATCGCGGCCTCGATCGTTTACATTGCCGTGGAAAACATCTGGCATCGGCGGGTAAATGTCTCGCGGACCCTGGTCGTCTTCGTTTTTGGACTGCTTCACGGCCTCGGGTTTGCCGGTGTGTTGATGGAACTCGGTCTCCCGCAACGGGATTTCGTCACCGGCTTGTTGGCCTTCAATCTCGGCGTGGAACTCGGTCAACTGGCGGTCATCGTCCTTGCTTACCTGGCGGTGGGTGTTTGGGTATTGAACAAGAGCTGGTATCGCCAGCGGGTAGCAATCCCCGCATCAGCGCTGATCGGCACTATCGGACTGTACTGGCTAGTCCAGCGGGTCGCCGGCTGACATTATTTTCCTGTCCATGCGAACGAGTTAGTCGATTTTACATTCGTCTTGCTTGATGTCCGGGTCAGTCATCGCGCCGAGTGCTTCCCGGATGGTGAGGCAGTGACGCGGTTATACATCGACACCGGGCAACATGACGCTCGTTTCACGACCTATGCGAATCGTTCATTTTCTTCCCATGACGGAATGGTCTGCAGCGTGAACACTATGCGCTTTTGCGGCGGCCCAATGACAATACGGTAGCTCACCGAACAGCCCAATACCTGTTGCATGTGATCCTCGTCCGTTTCTGGCCGCAGGTCGTCTCTGAACTCTACAGCTTCAGCGACCGCAAAGGAGAAAAATGCCGCTCAGTCACGGTTACGCAGCGGCGATAGACGACCCTACTGCGTCTCTCGCGCCATCGATAAAAGCGTCATTCCCGCGCAGGCGGGAATCTTGTAATAAATATCGCGAGGGCATTGCAAGGTCCCCGCCTGCGCGGGGACGACGCCAGAAGACGCCATTGCAAGATCCCCGCCAATTGTTCTGTTCCGCATTCGGCGGGGACGAATACAATAGGCGGGCGGTTTTGGCTGTTCTCTGAAATCCAAGAAGCGCTAACGAACGTCTGTTTTAGAGCAAACAGATCCCTGGAATATAAGTTTAAGGATTGGTAACCAACCCAGCGCGCAGCACTCTGTAAGAAAAAGCCGTCTCGGATGAAACGGCTTTGTCATTGATCAAAACCGATAACTTGACTGTAATGCAGTTATCGCGTCGAAACTTTCTTACTATGCTTATTCAATAAATAAGATTCAAAGCGTCGACCAGACTCGAGCAGTGACTCGCTGCCAACGCAACAAGAAGACAATTCTCTCGCCGCCTCTATTTGATCGTGCAGATGAACTACCTGGTGATCTTGTCGATGCTTACGGGAGGTATCCCGGTAGTAAGTTTTCATGTTTATCTCCAAGCTTACGAGGGCATAGTATCATAGTCCTTTCAACCCCGATGTCCGCTTCTGGCTGATTGCGGAAGCCTGCTCGGTTCTAACGCGCGTCTGCGCCGGGGAAGGTGAGGCTTTGGCGGGAGGCTGGGTGTTGCGCGGCGCTAAGAGTCGTCGTCTTCGGTATCGAAAGCGCCGAGGAGGAGGTCGGCGAGGAGACGAGTGAACAATTCCTCGAGCGCTTCCCGGTCGATTGCCCCGTCAGCATAGATCGCGACCTTACAGTCTTTACGAAGCGTATAGCGGCCGAGCTCGCGCGCCTTTGCGCCCGACGCCAGCGCCTGCACCTCGAACGCCCTGGCTAACCGGGCAAAATTGTCGACCTCGGGCTCGTCGTCCTCGACGCTGGAAAAATCGAAATCGATATGATCGTCGTCTACCGCTTCCCGCGGCGGTGACAGTAACTCTTCGTCTTCCCCGGATTTCAGCTCGATGTCGATATCCTCGTTGGCGAACAGGTACATTTGCGACTGCTCGTCTCGAGTCTCGCTCGCCTCCTCGAAGTCGAGATCGGTATCGTCCCTGTCATCGCGCCGGGCGCCTGCCGACACGTTGTGGAGCAATTCATCGTCCTCGAAATCGAGCGCTATTTCCTTGTCGTCTTCCCCGCGCGCCAGGCCGTGCTGTCTTGCAAGTCCGATGGTGTCGGCGTAGCAGCGCGCGAAGCGGCTGATCGCGCGCGGATTGAAATCGAGTTCGTTGACGAGGTACCGCTGAAATCTCGCGTCGTCGGGCAAATCGGAGCCCCAGCGCTCCCACACCCGGCGGTATATGTCGGGTTTCAGCGCCATTTGCAAAATCATGTCGGAGCGTTCGTCGCTGGCGGCACGCGCGTCGAACAGGCTCGCGAGGACGCTTTTATTGATGCGCAGGCGCTGGTTTGACCGGTTCGGACCGGTTTTTTCCAGCAGACCGTAGCTGGTCATCGACGCGACCAGCCTGCGCCCGACATCGCTGCGGGGAGTGTAGCCCCATTGCTTCAGCGACTCTTCGAAACCGGCATCCTGCTGGCCCCAGGCATGAAAGAACTCGTGCACCCTTTCGATCGCCTCGGGCAGGGATACAGACGGATAGCTGGGGCTGCGTTTCGCCATTTGTTCCTGTTGTTATCTGACCGGCATAGCCTGCCGAGGCTTTAATTTTAACCGCCTGTTGTTGCGACTCAAGCAGGCATTTCTCAAACCGTTGATCACGAGTCGAGTTGCCTATGTATTATCGGCCGATAGTTTTCCTGCATTTTGAGTGGCCGATACTGTTTCGTCTAACGGCGTAATACTTATACAAACACACGACCCGAACCGGCAAAAGGTTCCCAGCCCGGCTTACCGCGATTTCGGAGCTTGTTTTGTTGCGAGGGACTTCAGCCATACTCGCGCTTGTCGATAGACTCATAATGCGACGCCCTTTCGTCCCAGCGCTTGAGCACCTCTTGGGCGGCAGCCGGAACATAACTCCGAGAGTAATCTTCGCCCTGGAAATCGATCACGTTCTGCAGCGACTCGAAGGTCATCACGGTCACGAATTCGACTTCTTCGTCGTGATTCAGTCTTAACAGCTCGATACTTACATAACCCGGTATTTTTTTATCTTCGATGCTCGGAATTACATGATCATGCAGTACTTGCTGGTAGGCTTCGGCGTTTTCCGGCGTTGTCCAACCGTGCCAGATTCGTTTTACGGTCATGCTGTTACCTCCCGTTGGTTCCAGTAGTAATGGGGTCGACGTTCACCGTTGATATACCTTGCCACATCAACCGTATCAATTAACAGTGAAACGAGGTTCGTCAGGAACAAAATGACCAGCCAGGAAGCCAGTGCATTATTGGCAGCAATTGTCTCCGACCTCGATGCTATCCAGATAAACATTGGGATCCACGAGAAATGGCCGATGCCGAGGATTCGGGTAAATCCGGTTCTTTGATAAATCAAAGATTGAATTACGACGGACAGTAAAGTCACGGCGAAGACTGCCTGTGCTTCGATATGGGATATAAACATCAGGCAGGCGGCGTTAACCGCGACCAGCCAGACGCACCAAAGGCGGGGCACCGGGTGAAATCGCAGAAAAACGATGCCGAAGATTTCCAGTATGTTTTTGATAAATCTGATCATGCTTAACTCCGTTGTCGAGCGGTTATCAGGAGTAAATAAATGTAGCGATGCATGAGGCGGTCGAATACTGCGCTTAGCGTAGTAATCAACTACTAATTGCGTAGTTAGAGAAGTCGCTTTATTCTGGCTTCGGGAGGTTGTTAATGAAAAGCTATGGCCAGTTTTGCCCGGTAGCAAAGTCAGCCGAAATCGTCGGAGACTCATGGACGCTTCTGATTATTCGGGAGTTGCTGCTTGGCAGCAATCGATTTTCATTGCTGCAGAAAGGGCTTCCGAAAATCTCACCCACCGTGTTGAATACCCGCCTCAAGGAACTGGAAACCAATGGTGTTATTGTGAAACGGCGGCTGCAAGGCCAAAGGGGCCACGAATATCATTTGACACCAGCCGGCAGGGAACTTTCCTCGGTAGTCGATGCGATGGCGGTATGGGGCATGCGTTGGGCGAGAGATGAAATGGACGACGCTGACCTCGATATCACGTTCCTGATGTTCGATGTGCAGCGCAACCTGCGGCTGGATGAATTACCCGGCGGTGAGACCGTGCTCTGTTTTCAGTATCCCGACCTGGATGATTTCGGACGATGGTGGCTTGTCTGCAATAACCAGGGCATCGATCTTTGTTACGAGAACCCGGGAAAAGAGGTGGATGTTTACGTCACGTCCGCTTCGAGCGATATGATCGGTATCTGGATGGGGGATATCCGTCTCGGTGACGCCCTCGCGGATGAGAGATTGACGCTGCTTGGCGACAGGGCGATTTGCAAGCGTTTCAAAAAATGGTTCCCGCTGTCTTCCGCGGCAGCTGTCCCGAGGCCTCGAAAAAACAGGTAAGGTCTTTTTAACGCAACATCGCTTCGTCGGCAGGCGACTTTTCCGGTGCGGCGATAATACTTCAGGTATACTCGGCGGCGGTACGGCGGGCGCGGGCGGTCGGGCGCGGCCCGCATAGAATTGCGGATATTCCTGGAAATTTAACTGGTGGTGACTAAATGAAGTTGAAATTCGGAGCTTTCATCGCGGCGGCCCTTTTGCTATCCGGCTGCGGTACGACCTGGATAAACCTGGACGATAGCAAGGCCAGTCTCGAAAAAATCAACGCGGCGAAGTCGAAGTGCAACCATGACAGTACCCTGTTGAAACTGCAGGCCAGCGAGACCAAAAAGGATGCTTCGGTGCTTGCCACCTCCGATATCGCAAAGAAAAAAGCGCTCGAAGAAGCCTACGCACGTGAAGAAAAGGAGGTCTACAAAAAATTAAACGCCTGCATGGCGGGGCAGGGACTGAAACCGCTGCATCAATAACGCCGCGCGGACGGCATTACAGGCGCCCGCGGCCGGATTCGGCCCGTGCGGTTTCCGGCTGGTCGCGCTACCGCGATCAGGCGTTGTCCTCGGCCACCGCGTCGCGCAGGTTGCGCAGCAGGTCCGGGTAGGCGGCGTTGACCCGGCTCCAGTTCGGGATGAACGGCGTTTCCATCGGGTTGTCGAGGAAACTGTGCCCGGCTTCGACGATATTGCTCGCAAACAGCTCCACCGCTTCTTCCTCGACGTGGCGGTCGACGTGCAGGCCGTTCATCATCGCGTCGTTGTAATACATCTCTATCAGGTCGAGCGCAATGCGGAAATAGGTTGCCTTGAGCGTGCGAAAGGTTTCCTGCGAAAACACGACGCCGTCGGTGGCGAGCTTGCGGAACAGCGCCTTGGAAATGTCGGTGGACATGCGCGACAGCCCGCGGCTGGCGTCTTCCCTGGATAACGGCTGGTGCTTGTGGTCGTAGGTATCGGCGATGTCGACCTGGCACACCGCCTGGTTACCGAGATTGCGCCAGACCTCGGACAAAACGCCGATTTCGAGCCCCCAGTCGGACGGAATGCGGATTTTCGGCAGGATCGCGGTGCGCATCGCGAACTCGCCGGCAAGCGGGTAGCGGAAACCCCGCAGGTAATCGAGATAGTCGTGCTGGCCGCAGGTTTTCTGCAGCGCCAGCAGCAGCGGCGCGACCAGCAGCCTCGACACGCGGCCGCCGAGCTTGCCGTCGGCGATGCGCGGATAAAAACCCTTGCAAAACAGGTAGGGAAACGCCGGGTTCGTCACCGGGTAAAGCAGGCGTGCGAGCATTTCGCGCGAGTAGGTCACGATGTCGCAATCGTGCAGCGCAACCACGTCGGAATTCTGGCTCGCGATGGCGTATCCGATGCAGTACCAGACGTTTCTGCCCTTGCCGGGTTCGCTCGGCGCGAGATTGGCTTCGGCCAGTTCGCGGTCGATCGCGCGCAGGCGCGGGCCGTCGTTCCACAGGATATCGTGGGTTTGCGGCAGCCTGGAAAAGTATTCGCGCGCATAGGCGAACTGTTCTGCGTCGGCCTTGTCGAGACCGATGACGATATGGTTGATGTAATCGACCCCGCCGAGTTCATCGACGATGCCGGCCAGCGCGTCGGTTTCCAGCTCCGAGAACAGCGACGGCAGGATCAGCGTGATCTTGCGCGTGCCGCTAAAGGTGTTCAACTGGCGCTCGAGTTCGGCCAGCGGAACCCGGCTCAGGTTGTGCAGCGTCGCGACGCTGCCGTTCTGGTGAAAATCAGCCATACATACCCCTTGCGCTGCCGGATTCGGTTAATCGAAAAAGTCCAGCAGGCTGTCGTTCCAGCCCGCCGGGCCCGGCAGGCTGGCCCGAATGATACGGCCTTCGCTTTCCCCTGCCAATGGCGGCATGCCGCCGTGCGCCGGGTTGGGAACGATAATCCCGAGATCGGCGCCTTCGAGCATTTCGATATCGTTGGGCGCGTCGCCGAGCGCGATGCTGAAAACGGGATCGGCCCGTTGCGCGCGGTATTCGGCGATGATTTCACTCATGCGCACGGCCTTGCTGCAGGCGAATCCGAGCGTCAGGAAACGCCCGCCCTGCTGCGCGCGCACGCCCTCTTGCTCGAGCGCGGCAATGAATTCGAGTCGCCCCGCCGGGTCGCCGAGCCATAAACCCGGCTCACTGTAGTCGCGCTGTTGCGCCAGGCGCGCGGCATCGCCCGCGAGACCGGTGCGGGCCTCGAGCTCCGCGCCGCTCCAGCTGGAAAATCCCGAGAACGATTGCCGCAGCGAGCCCGGCAGCCGGTCGACGATTTGCATCAATTCGGCATGCCGCGGCGCCGGCGTCGGCCGGGTCGCGTTGGCCGCGAGTACGCCGGCGCCGTTTTCGACGATTGCCGGGCAATGCTCGAAGCCGAGCTCCGCGCGCAGCGGCAGGATCTCGGCGGCGGTCTTGCTCGAGCAGAAAACCAGCGGGATAGCGCGCGCGCGCAGCAGGTCGAGCGCCGCGGCCGCGGCCTCGCAGCTGTAGCTGTCGTGATCCAGCAGGGTACCGTCGAGGTCGGTAAATACGGTCACGAAGCGCGGCATGATGGAATTTCAGCGATTGGTAATCCAGCGGCACTGGTAGGGCGCGAACACGATTTCGCCGCTCAAATCGACGATTGCCTCGTCCGACAGCAGGTCGTACCAGCGGTCGCCGCCGATCAGGTTCAGCGACATCGCGGACACGCGTATCTCCTGGTCGGTCAGGTTGTGAATCGCGAATATGCTTTGCGCGCGGTCGAGGCTCTGGCGCCAGAAGCCGAACAGGGCGTCGCCGAGCTGCAGCGTGAACTGGGTCGCGTTGGGGTGAAACCCGGGCTGGGCGATACGGATCCCGATGCGGCGTTGCATTTCACCGAAGACGCGCGCCTGCGGCGAGGCCGCATCGCCGAGTTTTTCCAGCAGCTCGGGATAGTGCCAGCGGCGCCGGTTGATCGCGCGGTTGTGCCCGCTCTTCTCGACCCCTTCGTGATCGTTCGGCGTCGCCAGCAGCGAATGGATGTAAAACGCGGGGATGCCTTCGAGCGCCATCGCGATCGTCTGGCTGCAGAGGAAGCGCTCGAGCTGCCAGCCGTCGCGGCCCGCGCTGGTGCCGCCGAGCGCATCGAACAGCGCGATATTGATTTCGTAGGGCCTTACCCCGCCATCCGCGGTCTCGCGCAGGCTGACGAGGCCGCCCAGCTGTTTCGCGCTTTCGATCATCGCCTCGAGCTCGTCCTCGGGAATCAGGCCTTCGGCGGGGCGCAGGCCGATGCCGTCGTGCGAGGCGGTGAAATTGAGGTAAGCGCAGCCGAGCTGCGCCGGCGGCATCGCCATCTGCCAGGCGTTGAGATACTTCGAGTTGCCGTTCAGCAGCGCGTGCAGCATCAGCGGCGGCAGCGAAAAATTGTAAATGACGTGGGCCTCGTTGCGGTTGCCGAAGTAGCTGAGGTTTTCGACGTTCGGCACGTTGGTTTCGGTGATCAGGATGATCGAGGCTTCGTTGTAATCGCACAGCAGGCGCAGCAGGCGCACGATTTCGTGGGTCTGGCGCAGGTGAATGCAGCTGCTGCCGCTTTCCTTCCACAGGAACGCGACCGCGTCGAGGCGGAAGGTGCGCACGCCGTTCTCGATGTGAAAGCGCATGATGCGCAGGAATTCACACAGGACCTCGGGATTGGCGAAGTCGAGGTCGACCTGGTCGTGGCTGAAGGTGCACCAGACGTGGCGCGTGCCCATCGCGGTGTCCACCTCGCGCAGCAGCGGGTGCGCGCGCGGCCGCACCACCTGCGACAGGTCGTCGCCCGGCTCGGCTTCCTTGAAAAAGCGGTCCCACGGCGCGTGCCCCTGGCGGTAGTCGTTGAACCAGGGGCCCTGGCTCGAGCAGTGATTCAGCACCAGGTCGGACATCAGGCCGAAGCCGCCGGCGATACGCCGGATGTCCGACCAGTCGCCGAGGCCGCTGTCGACCGCGCGGTAATCGGTGACCGCGACGCCGTCGTCTGATGTGTACGGGAAATAGGGCAGGATGTGGATGCCGTTAATCGTGCCGCGCAGGTGATCGTCGACGAAGTGCTGCAGCAGGTCCAGCGGTTTGTGCCGGCCATCCTGCAGGCTGTTGCCGTAGCTGATCAGGTAGCTGTCTTTTTCGCTCCACAGCGAGTTGCCGGGCGTGCGCCCGCGCCGGCGCGGCGCCGCCGCTTCTCCCCAGAACGCATCGAGCATCTCCCCGAGCAGCGCGTCGGTATCGTGCTCGGGGTAAATCGACGCGACCAGCACGGCCAGGTTTTGCCGCAGGCGCGTGGGGTAGGCACGCTGCGGCGCGCCGGCAGCTGCCGCCGTAGACGATTTCATCGAATCCATCGAAAAAAGTTAGCACGAATGCCGCCTGCGGCAAAATCCAGCAAGGCCCCGGTCCGGTCCGGGCCCGGCTCCGGTTTACGGACACCAGTAGACGTCTAGCGGTGCTGCCGACTGGTCGATAAGCCAGCTGACCGGCAACTGCGCCGATGCACCAGATTGGCGCGCTTCCTCGTATATCCGCCACTTTTGCTCGCCGCTGATCAGCAGTATCAGCCGGCGGCTTTGCCGCAGCCCCCAGGGTGTCATCGTCATGCGTTCCAGATTGTCGCCGGTGACTTCGGAGCGGCGCGCACGGATAGCGGCGCAAAGCAGTTTTTTGTTCAACGCGTCTTCGAGACCGTCCGCGCCCGGAAACAGCGATGCGGTGTGGCCGTCGGGCCCCATGCCGAGCAGGCACAGGTCGAACGGCGTCTTCAATTTCGCATAGGCGAGATTGCATTCCGCCTCGCCGGAAAACGGGGTCGGGTGGTTGTTTTTCATGCCGGTGAAGCGGGCGCCGGCCGCGGCGCCGTGCAGCAGGGTTTCGCGCACCAGGCGCTCGTTACTGGCGGCGTCCTCGGCATCGACCCAGCGTTCGTCGACCAGCGCGACGTCGATACCGGGCCAGTCGAGTTCGGCCCGCGCCAGCCTCCGGTACAGCGGTGCCGGGGTAGAACCGCCCGACAGCAGCAGCGTCGCCGCGGCCCGTTGCCGCAGCGCCTCGTCGAGATCGCTCAGCACGACCTGGTAAACCGCGTCCATCATCGTCTCGCGATCTTCGAATCTGTACTCGGATACTGTCATTGGCCCTGTTTAATTAGCGAAAGAGGAGGCGGGTCAGATTTCGAGCCTGCGCAGAGCATCGCCCGCGAGCCGCTTGACCTGCTCCCAGTCGCGGCTTTCGATTGCGCTTTTCGGGCAGACCCAGGAACCGCCGACGCAGGCGACGTTGGGCAGTGCCAGGTAAGCGGCGAAATCGTCCGCGCCGATGCCGCCGGTAGGGCAGAATTTTACCCCGGGCAGCGGTCCGTGCAGCGCTTTCAGCATCGCGATGCCGCCGGCCTGCTGCGCCGGGAAAAGTTTGAGCGCGCGGTATCCCCGTTCCTGCGCGCGCATGACGTCGCTCGGCGTGAACACGCCCGGCAGGAACGGCATTTCGAGGTCGCGGCTCGCGTCCGCCAGGGTGTCGGTCAGGCCGGGACTTACCGCAAACTGCGCTCCCGCTTCTTTGGCTTCGGCGAACTGCTCGGGCCGGGTCACGGTGCCGACGCCGACGCTGGCGCCGCTGACCCTGGTTGCGATTTCGCGCACCGCCTGCATCGCGGCCGCGCTGCGCAGGGTGACCTCGAGTACCGGCAGGCCGCCGTCGACCAGCGCCTGCGCCAGCGGCACCGCGTCATCGGGATTTTCGATGACGATGACCGGGATAACCGGCGCGCGCGCCAGTATGTCGTCAATGTTCATGGTTTGCCTCGATCTGAACTGGCGCGGCCGCCGCGGCCGCGTCGACAAAAATACTCATCGCCCCCTGTTCGGCGCCGTTGACTCGCTGGCGGAAACCGTCGAAGAGTTCGCGCCCGAGCCCCCGGTGCGAATCGGTATCG
>JAAUYE010095549.1_pt1 | contig 14358 bp, 12 predicted proteins | sample 7278081 | NCBI WGS metagenome assembly JAAUYE01 (sample SAMN14350131, study PRJNA611818) | marine sediment metagenome | isolation source: surface marine sediment (0.6m) | place: French Polynesia: Moorea | collected 2018-08
CACCTGGAGCAGTATCGTGCCCACGATCATCAAGTACCTGCTCGACCGTGCCGACCAGGAACCCTACGAATTCGGCAGCGACCAGCGTCTCGCACAGTTTCGCTTCGCGCGCTCGGCGTCGGCGCCGCTGGCGGTGGCGACGCTGGAGCAGTGGGAGCGAACCTTCCGCGTGCCGATGATCGAGACCCTGGGCCTGACCGAAACCGCGGGCACCGTCGCCAGCAACCCGCTGCCGCCGGCGCCGCGCAAGCCGGGTTCGGTGGGGCTGCCGTTCGGTAACGAAATCATCGTCGTCAACGAAAACGGCGAGGAAAATCCGCCCGACGTGGTCGGCGAACTGATTATCCGCGGCAGCAATCTGCTCGACCTGTATTACAAGAATCCCGAGGCGACCGCGGACTCGATCAGGGACGGCTGGTTTTACAGCGGCGATCTCGGCAAAAAGGATGCCGACGGCTATATCTTCATTACCGGCCGCTCCAAGGAATTGATCATCCGCGGCGGCGAAAACATCGCGCCGCGCGAGATCGATGACGTGCTGTACAAGCACGAAGCCATTCTCGAGGCCGCCGCGGTCGGCGTCGACGATGAAAACTACGGCCAGGAAGTGGTTGCCTGCGTCGTCGTGCGCGACGGCTACAGCTGCGGCGAGGAAGAGCTCAAGGCGTTTTGCGAAAGCGCCGTCGGCAAGTACAAGGCGCCGAAAATCGTCTATTTCTTCGACGATTTGCCGAAGGGCCCGTCGGGCAAGATCCTGCGCCTCAAGCTGCCCGAGCTGATCGAAAAAACCAGGGGTTGATTCGATAACACGCTAACGCTTCAAGGTCCCCGCCTTCGCGGGGACAGGCGCAGCGACGACGCAATCTCCCGGACATTGCGCGCGACTTAAAGATTGCTTCGGCCCTTTGGACCTCGCAATGACGAAAGTGCCGGGCGCTTGCGATTCGCCGCGACTCGTTTAAGATGATGGCACGGTCGCGGAGCCGTGATTTGCCAAACCAGGATAAAAAACAGCGGCCCGCATCCTGCTTACAACAATAAAAACTGGGCTAACAACTTCACACTCGAATGAGAGTATTTACGTCAGTTTTGCTGCTGTCGTGGATTCTGCTCGCAACCTCCGCCGACGCGGCGAATTTCGCCGACGGCGTGAACGCGTTCGGGCGGAAAGACTACAGCGGCGCGTATCGACAGTGGAAAACGCTGGCCGAGCTCGGTGATGCGGACGCGCAGAATAATCTCGGCTGGCTTTATCAGCACGGCCACGGCGTGATCAGGAACCTGGAGCTCGCGGCCGCCTGGTATCGCAGGGCCGCGCGGCAAAACCACGTCACCGCGCAAACCAATCTCGGAATCATGTACGAAAACGGCTGGGGCCTGACCCGCGACTACCGGCTGGCCGCGCGCTGGTACGGCATAGCCGCCAAAAGCGGCGACGCCGCCGCGCAAAACCATCTCGGCACGCTGTACCAGGACGGTCTCGGGGTTCGCCAGGATACCGCGGTCGCGGTGCGCTGGTACCGGCTTTCCGCTGTCCAGGGCAACGCGCATGCGCAATTCAATCTCGGCACGTCTTATCAACTCGGCCGCGGTCTCCGCCGCGACAGCGCCAAAGCCATCGAATGGTTGCAAAAGGCGGCCGCGCAAAAGCATGCCGAGGCGCAGTTCAACCTCGGCTGGATTTACGCAAACGGGCGCGGCGTCGAGCCCGACGAAGCCGCCGCGCTGCGCTGGTATCGGCGCGCCGCCGCCAACGGCAGCGCCGAGGCGCGGGTTAATCTCGGCATGCGTTACCAGCAGGGATTGGGTGTGCCCAAAGATGCGCAAAAGGCGCTCCACTGGTACCGCCAGGCCGCGGCCCAGCAAAATTCGAACGCGCTGTATCGACTCGGCAAGATGTATCAGACCGGCGACGGCGTGGTGCGCGATTTCGCCACCGCGGTCAAATGGTTTCGCGCCGCGGCCGAGACCGGGCACGCGATGGCGCAGAGCAGTCTCGGCGCAATGTATTCGCGCGGGCTCGGGGTTGCCCAGGATCATCTCAGCGCGGTCATGTGGTACCGCGAGGCGGCGCAACAAGAGTATGCGCCGGCGCAATTCAATCTCGGCGCCAAGTACGCCAATGGCGAAGGGGTCGAACGCGACTTCCTGCGCGCGCACATGTGGTGGAGCATCGCCGCCGCTAACGGCAGTAAAAACGCGGGCTACAGTATCGACGACATCGAGACGCGGATGACGCCGCAGCAGATCGAGCGCGCGCAGGGTCTCGCCAAACAATGCCTGGCGAGCGATTATCGCGATTGCTGAAGGCGGGAGTGCGCCCGGCGCTTGCGCTGCCCGAGCCCGCTGTCATACCGCGGTATCCAGTCTGCAGCTATCCGGTATCACTGGATCCCGCCGGTCGGATGTGTCGGGTCGGGCCGCGGGATGACACATGCTGCCACCTCGCCGGTTGCGACGCTCCGGCATGGCGGACACCCGGCGGGATCTTGTCGCGGCGTCGCTGTCCAGGATTAGCGAAGCTCGACCGATACTAACGCGGTGGTGTCCGCTAATCCGGGGCGCTGCCGAATTCCCGCGCGAGGCTGTCGACAATGCCGCGAATAATTTCGAGGCAGGCGTCGACGCCGGCCTGGTCGGCGTCGCGCCGGCACGCGTTCAGCGCCGACAGCGCGATGTTGTAGGCTGCATGGTAGTTGCCGCGGTCGACGAACTCCTCGATCTGCAAACGCTGCTGCTCGAGATCCATGGCTACGCGTTATCGACCTCGGGCAGACCGGGGCAGGCGTAGCTGCCCGACTTGTCGAAACCGGCGGTGAAAAACTCTTCCCACATCGCTAAAAATAATAACCGTCGTAGCTGCTGCTGCCCGTCTCGCGGTGCCACAGTCGGTACAGGTGGCGCTTTCGCTCGGGCTCGGAGAAATCCTCGAACGCGCTGCGATAGTGTCCGACCTCGTGATTGTTGAGATATTGAACCTGGCCGCGCTCGAGCGGCGCTTCGAACCAGAGGTCGGGCTCGGCGCAGACTTCGTCGATCGCGGCGAGGGCGGCGACGAGTTCGGCATCCATGGTATCGCCCGCGACCTCGTAACCCTTGCGCACCAGCGACGCGTTGGCGCGGGCAAACAGGCGGTCCCGGTACCAGCTGAAGAAAGGCGCGAGGCACACCGGGGCGGCGCCCTCGCGGTGTTCCTTTTGCCGGTCGAACAGCATCGGCTGGTACAGCCGCGCGAGTGCTTCGGGATAGCGTTCCTGCATCCGCCGGTGTACCGAGTAAAGACTGCAGAAGCGGCTCAGGCCGCCGCGCTTCGCGGGGTTGCGGCAAAACAGGCCGACGTAATCCGGCACCATGCGCGCGAAGGCGTTGTCGGTGTGGAAATTGAGCTCGACCGAGGTATGCGAACCGCGCGTGCCGTAGGCGTACTCGGCACCGGTATCGGCGACGTCGTAAATCATCTGGCCGTTCCACTTTTGCGCCACCGGGCGGCCGATGCACTGGCCCAGCACCCAGTAAACCGGCAGCAGCGCGTCGATGGGATAATCTTCCATCGGCAGGCGGTCGAGTACGGCGAAACCGACGCCGTCGTCGAGAATCGATTTCATTTGCGCCATCGCCGCCCGGCAGGCGGGAATCTGCAGCTCGTCTAGCCGCCGCTCGAGCAGCGGCAGCGGGTTGGCCTCGAAATAGTCGATCAGGCGCCGTATTTCGTCGAGCGCATCCTGCCCCAGCGGCACGACGTAGTCGGCGCGCCTGACCTCGGGCGCGAGCCAGACCAGGCGGTCGCTGCCCGGTTCGCGCATCGCGCTGACTTCGTTGCTGCAGTCGAGGCAGGGCACGCTCATGTTTTCAATCCCGCTCGACGATGACCAGCCCCTCGGAAGGTCTGACCGTGACCCGGTCGCCGCTCTTGATCAGCGTGGTTACGTCGCCGTCGGCGAAGCGGTCGCACATCGCCATATCGGCGAGCGCGGCGCCCTGGGCCAGGATCGGGTTGACCTGGTTGAACAGGATCGCTTTCGGCGCGATCGCGCGCGAGGTCATTTCGTAGAGCATCCAGGCCGAGGCGACGCCGCCCTTGGCGGTGTTGAACACCATGATCTTGTCGACGTAACTTTGCCCCGCGAGCTTGTGCTGCGGCCGCGAAAAGATGCCCCGGATGCGGTCGAGGTCGTAGCGCGCGGAAAAATTGTCGTCGGTGACCAGCGCTTCGCCGCTGACCTCGGGACCGACGCCGACATGGCACTTCAGTTCGATGCGGGTCATTACACGATCTCCCCGGCGATCGCCGATGCGACGCAGTTTTCCATGTTCGACAGCGTCGGCTGGTAACCGTAACCGCCGATGATGTTGGCCAGCTTGGCCGAATTCGTCAGCAGCCGCTTCCAGCCGTTGGCCTCGGCCATCTCACGCGCGTAGGACTGGTAAAAACACATGCCTTCGAGCACCAGCGCCCCGGAGGCCTCGATGCGCTCGACCAGGCCCATGCGCCGCGCGTCGGCGGCGACCACCGGGCTGGTTACCGCGAGCAGGTCGGTGTCGGGGTGCAGCTTTTCGCCGTCGAGCAGGTCGGCGAGCTGCTGCATTTCGAGCAGCGACAGCTGCGGCGCCGAGAACACGACCACGTCGACCTTTTCACCCTTGCCGCCGTAACGTGCGAAAAACTCGGCGTAATCGGCCTCTCCAACCGGTTGTGCCTCGAGGGCGGCTGGATCGCACACCGCGTCCAGCCGCGGTGCCTCGGGAGTGACGCCGACGATGTGGAACAGCGGCACCGAGCCGTAACTCGCCATCGCCGCGCCGAAGTGTTTGAGTTCGTCCGAGTTCGGCGCCGACTCGATGCCTTCGATCACCGGCACTTCCCAGTAAGATCCGGCGCGCGCGCCGATGATGCCGCCGAGCGCGCCCCAGTCTGACAGGTAGCGCGGCTGAAAATCGACGCGAAAGCGTTTGCTCGCGCGGCGGTTCTGATCCAGGTGCAAACCGTAGCGCGGCGTGCGCCCGGTGAGACCCGCGGCCAGCGCCGACGGCCCGCCCTCGAAATTCGAACAGGCGCCGAGCACGCTGTTGCAGTAAATCACGACGCCGGTATCGCCGAAGGCGAGGTGTTCGCCGCGCACCGGCGGCATGATCGTCTGGTAATTGATGCAGGTATTGGTCATCAGGATGCCGAGCGCCTCGAAGGCGTCGATCGCGCGCTGCTCGAGCGCCGCCATGGCCTCGGTTTGTTTGAGCCGCTGGTAATGGCAAAAATCGATGCCGCGCGGATCGGTGATCATCGGGATACGAACGCGGCGCTCGGCCTCGGGGGCCGCGGCCAGGCTTTCGAGAAACTCGACCCCGGCCTCGCCCAGCGATTCGGTATCGGCCATGATGTGCGCCTGGGTGACCTCGACCAGGTCGGGCGCGTCGAAAAATCGGCCGACGCGCTGCATATGCTCGATCGCCCAGCGCCGCGGTTCGCCGAACTCGCCGTTCAGCATTGCCCTTTCTTCGTCGTTCAGCCGCATATTCAATCCTTCTCGGAATCGATGGATGCCATCAGCGCGTCGGTATACCGGTTGCCGGCGACGGTGCTGTCGTTGATCAGCAGGTCGAGTTCTTCGACCACCGCGGGATCGAGTTCGATCTCGGCGGCGCCGAGGTTTTCGGCCATCCAGTCCAGGTGCTTGGTGCCCGGAATCGGCACGATGCCGTCACCCTGCGCCAGCACCCAGGCCAGGGCCAGCTGCGCCATGCTGCAGCCGAGCCGCGCGGCAATCGCGCCGAAGGGCTCGAGCAGTTGCGTGTTTGCGGCGAAGTTTTCCGGCTCGAACCGCGGCCTGGCGATGGTCGCACGGATATCGTCCTCGCCGACACCGGTCACGTCCGGGCTTTTGCCGGTGAGGAACTGGCGCGCGAGCGGCGAAAACGGCACGAAGGCGATATCGAGTTCGCGGCAGGCCGCGAGTATGCCGCGCTCCGGCGTGCGCGACCACAGCGAGTACTCCGATTGCACCGCGGTAATCGGATGCACCGCGTGCGCGCGGCGCAGGCTGTCGGCGCAAATCTCGGACAGGCCGATGGTTCTGATCTTGCCGGCCTCGACCAGCCGCGCGAGCGCGCCGACGCTGTCCTCGAGCGGCACTTTCGGATCTATCCGGTGCAGGTAGTAGAGATCGATTACCTCGGTATCGAGGTTGCGCAGGCTGCGCTCGCAGGTTTGCAGTAATACTTCGGGGCGGCCGTCGGCTACCGATTTTCCCTCGGCGTTCTTGGCGATGCCGCATTTGCTCGCAAGCACATACTCGTTGCGGCGATGGCCGATGTAGCGGCCGATCATTTGTTCGCTGTAGCCGTCGCCGTACATCGAGGCGGTATCGAGAAAAGTGTAGCCCGCATCGAGGACGGCGTTGAGCAGTTCGCCCGAGGCATCGGGGCTCAGGCGAGGACCGTAGCCCATGGACAGGTTCATGCAGCCGAAACCGATCGGGGAAACGGTAAAGGGGCCGATTTTTCGCTGATGCATGGCAGCTCCGTGGGTTGACGCCGCGTTATGATAACCAAACATCGTCGCGGATTCGATCAATCCGCGGCGGTCAGCGGCAGCTCGGCGCGGTCGAGGGTGCACACGCGTACGCGGTTTTCGCGTCCGCGCACATCGATATCGGCGGCGCGCCCGGCGGGGAAGGCGATCGCCTCGCGCTCCAGCGTTTCAACCGATACGATCAGGTCGCAGCCCTGGGTCTTGGTTTGCGCCTCGAGACGCGCGGCGATATTGATATTGTCGCCGACCGCGGTCAGCAGCGGCGTTTTCGGCGGCCCCATGGTGCCGACGATGGCGTCGCCGCCGTGAATGCCGATGCCCATCCTGACGGTCTCGCCGAACTCGCGCTCGAGCTGCTGGTTGAGGCCGTCGATGCGGCGAAACATTTCCCGCGCGCCTTCGAGCGCATCGCGGCAGGCCCTGTCCTTGCGCGCCGGATCGAGACCGTAGAGGGCCATCAATCCATCGCCGGCAAACTGCGCGTAGTGGCCCCGGGTATCCGCCAGTGCGTCGGACAGCTCGGTGAAAAAACGATTGAGGATGAAAACCACGTCGTAGGCGAGCACGCGTTCGCCGAGATTGGTCGAACCGCGCATGTCGACGAACATCGCGACCACGTATTCCTCGTGGCCCTGCACGCCGCCGCCGTGCAGCGCGTTGCGGATCGGTTGATCGGGCATTACCAGGGGTGTAATGGAAAGGTTCGCCCGCGGATACAGCTGGCAGGCGAGCCGGATGCCGGGAGCCGCGTTGATACGCTCCAGCGCGCGCGCCTCGAGCTCGTTCGGATGCGGCAGCTGCTCGAAGCCGTCGCCGACCCTGACGCGGCAGGTGGTGCAGCGTCCGCGGCCGCCGCAAACCGCGGCGTGCGCAATGCCGGCATTGCGCATCGCGTCGAGCAGCGACACGCCGTTCAGCGCGCGCGCATGGGCACCGCCGCTGTGATCCACGCGGTAAAGGCCGCGGCGCGCCTGCAGCCGGAGGCGCAGCTGGCGCGCGATTAGCGTTAAACTCAGCAGGATCGCCATCAAGATCCAGGCGCGCGCTTCGAGGCCTTGCAAAAAGCTGACGTCGGCGCTATCCATGGCGAGATTGGCGGCGTAAATCCGGTCGAGACGGGATTCGTCGTCGATCCAGGTTTTCGCCTGCTCGAGCATGCGGTAGACGCCGACGCAGGACAGGGTCGGGATCAGAATCGCGAGGGCAAACAGGTACGGCAGGTAACGCGGGTAAGCGGCGCGCAGGCGCAGCCAGAAGTGCAGGCCTATGGTCAGGTGGATCCAGACCACGGGGAGCAGCACGGCAAGCTTGTACAGGAAAACGGGTTTCAACAGCAGCGACGTGGTTACGTAGAAATAATTGGGATCGACGTCGCCGACGAGATCGAAGCCGCGGTTGCCGACCGCGTGCCCGACGACCAGCGGCAGGATCGACAGTCCGAGCAGCAGACGCGTCCATTCCCAGGCCGGCATGCGCAGCGACGCGCGCCGGTAGATGAAACGCAGCGCGATGAGGGCGTGGCAAAGCAGCGAACCGTACAGCAGCACCAGCCCCGGCGGGTTCTGGAAGATCGCGCCAACGGTCTTGCGGTAGGCTTCGGCCGCCTCGATCGAGACGATGCCGAAGGCATGGTTGACCAGGTGCTGGACCACGTACAGCGCGAGCACGAGACCGGTCCACAGGCGCAGGCGGGCTTCGAGGTTCTTCATGTCTCAGCGCAGGGCCGCGCCGGCGAAGCGCCGCTCGAAGCCGTCGAGACGGATGACGAAATCGTCCATCGCGTGGAAGTCCCTGTCGTTCAGGTGAGGCTGTTCGAAGGCCCTGTACCAGGCCGAGTATTCTTCCGTGTCGAGCGAATAACGCCGGTAGTGACTGGAGTAGGTACGCACCCGAATCCTCGCCTCGTCCCCGCCAAAATCGAAGCGCATCAGGCGCAGCCAGCCGTCGCCGAGGCCGGTGCGGCGCGTGCGCCCGGCGTCAAGGCCGGCCTGGCCGCGGCTCTGGTAGTCGGCGAGGATCTGGTAAACCGGGTTGCCGGCATCGTTGAGATCGAGGCGAAAACTCTGGCCGTGGTGATGCCCGCACAGTACGAGGAATATCTGGTCGTGGCGGCGCAGCAGTTCGTCCCAGAGCTGTTCGGCATTATTGTGAAAATCCGGATCGATCAGCGCCAGGTCTATCAACGGGTAGGGCGCGCGTTCGCCGCGCACGTTGAGGTAATCGTGGGTGGTGACGATCGTTGGCAGGCCAGGGTATTTTTGCATGACCCGTTCGACCCAGCGCAGCACGTCGTCGCCGGGGGACATTTCGAGCGCGAAATGCAAAAACGCGTAGCCGCCCGCATCGAAGCGCTGCGCCGAATTGGCGCCGCCGCGATAGCTCGCGACGTACCAGGGCCTGTCTTTGAAAAAATCGGTATCTTCGCCGAAGACACGGCGAAAATTATCCAGCCCGCCAACGTGCAGGATGCCGAAATCCTCGACCGTGCGCCGGCGCTCGGACCATTTTTTATTGCGGGCGGGCGGGTAACCGGCCACGCTCCAGCTCGCGTCGTAATCGTGATTGCCGGGGGCGACGCCGAACGGCAGCCCGGCCTCGGCGATTACGCGGTAACCCTCGGTTGCGGTCGGCAGCTCGAACTCGAGCACCTGCTGCTTGCGCACCGAACGTTTGCCCAGAATCGGATCGGATTCGATACCGATGCCGCGCTTTTCGTGTTCTTCGTCGATGCGTTTGGTCTGATGCTGCCAGACGTCGCCGACCGACGCGACGAAGGCAATGTCGCCGCCGTTGCCGACCGCATTGGCGGCGACGTAGCGCATTTGTTCGATGAACATTGCGCTGCCGTCGAGCTCGAAACCCTCTGCTTTTTGGTGCCTGAAATCAATATAATTCTGTGTGTCCGGAATAACCGCGAGGGTAAAAGAACGCTCGGCGGCCTGCGCGGCGGAGACCCACAGCAGCGCCAGCAGCGCGGCAACCAGCCACGGCGAGCGCCTGCGGATACGGATAAGAGGAGCAACGGTGTCGGGTTTCATCGGCGCCGGCCAATATAAACCGAAACCGGGCGGCGGTACAGTTCCGCCCGGAGCACAGGGGGAGACAGGGGTGCTCGATGCGCCGCCCGCGGAATCGCGAACGAAATCCTGGATCTGGGTCGCGCTGGCGGTGCTGATCGTGTTCAGCACGATTCCGCTGGCAAGCGCGTTGCGTGAAGCGGTCGACGCCAGCGTCGGCCGCGATCTGTTCCTGTACCTGGTCGCGGTGCTGGTGCTGATCGGGGCCGTCTACGCCTTTGGAAACCTGCGCCGGCGCGCGCTGCCCCGCGGCGCGTATTTCTGGCTTTTCCTCGTATTTGTCCTCTTCGGTATCGCGATTTACCGCCTGCGCGATATTCCCGAGGAAGCCGTGCACGTCGCCGAGTACGGTTTACTCGGCCTGCTCGTATACCGCGCGCTGGCGCACGACCTGCGCGATTACGCGATATATCCGGCGGCAGCGATAATCGTCGGCATCATCGGCACCGTCGACGAATACATCCAGTGGGTAGTGCCATCGCGCTATTTCGATTTGCGCGATATTCTGACCAACTTCGTTGCCGGTTGTCTCGCGCAGGTGGCGATATTCGCCGGCCTGCGCCCGCGTCTGATAAGCGGCTTCCCCGGGCCCCGCAGTTACGGCCGCCTTTGTTACCTGCTCGCCGGGGCCCTGGTGCTGCTGGGAGCGGGGATGCAAAACACGCCCGAGCGGGTCGCGCGCTACGCGGCGGAGTACCCGGCGCTGTCGTTTTTACTCGACGGGCAGAGCATGATGGCCGAGTACGGGCACCTCTACGACGAACCCGCAACCGGCCGCTTCCGTTCGCGTTTCGACCGCGAGCAGCTCGCGCAGCTGGATCGCGAGCGCGGCGCCGAGGTCGCGGCTATCCTCGACCGATACGTGCGCGGCGAGGGTTACCGCCTGTTTCTGGCGCGCCACTCGGTGATTCGCGATCCCTATGCCCACGAAGCCGGCGTGCACCTGTACCGGCGCGAGTATTACTTCGACCGCGCGCGCAAGGGCCGCGAACCGGTCGGCGCGCATTACCTGGTCGCTTACCGCGAAAACCGGATCCTGCAAAACTACTTTCCGCGCGCTATCGAAATGTCGAAACACCGCTGGGACGAGGCCACCGAAACCGAGGTCAGTCAGGGTGCGGATAAATCGCGGCCTTACGAAAGTTCGGTGAGTGCGGGTATCATTACGCGCATGAGCGTTTCGCAGGTTTTGTGGTTATCGATCGGGGCCACGGCGCTATTGCTGCTGGCCGGCTGGCGCCTGTCGCGCGCGGCGCCGGGCGGAAACGGCAGATGAGTTCCGCCCCGTCGGCGAAATCCCGATTCGGCGATGCGCTGGCGCTGTATTTGCAGCCGCGCCTGCTGATCATATTTTTCATGGGTTTCGCCAGCGGCCTGCCGCTGGCGCTGTCGAGCGCCACGCTGTTTTTCTGGCTCGCCGAGGCCGGCGTCGCGCTGGCCGCGATCGGCCTGTTCGCGCTGGTCGGCGCGCCGTACAACTTCAAGTTCCTGTGGGCGCCGCTGATCGACCGCGTACCGCTGCCCTGGCTGACTCGCCGGCTGGGCCGGCGGCGCTCGTGGATGCTCGTGATCCAGGTCTTGCTGCTGCTCGCGATCGCGGTGCTCGGCTTCAGCCGTCCCGAAGCCATGCCGCTGGTGACCGCGGTTTGCGCGCTTGCGGTGGCGTTTCTGTCGGCAAGCCAGGATATCGTCATCGATGCCTACCGCATCGAGATTCTCGATGCCGACGAGCAGGGCGCCGGCGCGGCGATGACCCAGGCCGGTTACCGCCTCGGCGCGATCGCTGCCGGCGCCGGCGCGCTATTTCTCGCCGAAGCGCTGGACTGGTCGCTGGTATACCTGGTCATGGCGGCGCTGGTGACGGTCGGCATGCTGGCCGCGCTGCTGGCGCCGGATCCGGACCGGCGCGATCCGGAGCTTGCCGCCGGCCGCGGCGAAATCGGCATGCGCACGATGGTCGTCGACCCCTTCGTCGAATTTTTCCAGCGCAACGGCGTTGCCACGGCGTTGATCATCCTCGCTTTCATCCTGCTGTACAAACTCGGCGATGCCTACGCTGGCGTCATGGCCTACCCGTTTTATTACGAAATGGGATTCAGCAAATCCGAGGTGGCGACGGTAAGCAAGATTTTCGGCGTCATCGCCACCGTGCTGGGCGTGTTCATCGGCGGCCTGATCGTCAAGCGATACGGCATCATGCCGAGCCTGCTCGGCTGCGGCATCGTGCAGATGCTGTCCAACCTGATGTACGCGGCGCAGTCGCTCGCCGGCCACGACGTGCAGTTCCTGTATTTTACGATCGGGATCGAAAACCTGTCCGGCGGCATGGGGTCGTCGGCTTTCGTCGCCTACCTGTCGGTGTTATGCAATACCCGCTACACCGGCACCCAGTTCGCGCTGTTCACGTCATTCATGGCCTTCGGGCGCACGCTGCTGTCGGCGTCGAGCGGCTGGATGGTCGAACTCACCGGCTGGTTCGATTTTTTCGTGATTTCGACGGCGGTCGCGCTGCCGGGACTTTTACTGCTGTTGTGGATGATGCGTAACCTGCCGATGTCGCTGCAGTCGAATCATACCGAACCAGCGACTCAAGCCGGGAAAGTTTGACGACGGGCTTGCCGGTCAGGATGCCTGTTTACCGAGCAGGGCTTCGCGAAAGCGGGTCTTGAGTTCGACGCCGTCGCGCGGCGGCAGCACCAGCGGCAGGTCTTCCGCGCGCACCTTGACGTTGCAGAACAACGGGCCGTCGGCGGCGCGGATTCGCGGCAGCGCTGACTCGAGTTGCGCGCTGTCGCGAATCGTCATGCAAACCGGAAACCCGGTGGCCGCGGCGACCGCCTCGAGGTCGACGCCGCCCGCGGTATGCGTGTGCTGCATGCCGGTTTCGCCGTAGCGTTCGTTATCGAGCACCACGACCGCCAGGTTCGAAGGCGCCTGGATTGCGACCGTGGCCAGCGAGCCGAGTCCCATCAGCATTTCGCCGTCGCCGGTAATGACCAGCACGCGCCGGGCGGGTTGCGCCAGCGCGAGGCCGAGCCCCATCGGCACCGCGCCGCCCATGGCGCCCCAGAGCGGGAAGTTCAGCGGACTGTCGCCCGCCGCGGTAACGTCCCAGGCCGCTGCGCCGAGCCCGGCGACGAGCAGCAGGTCGCCGCGATCTTCCACCAGCCGCGCGACCACGTCGCGGCGGCGTAGCGGGTAAGACTGGCTGCGCCCGGATTCGATCTTCATTTGTCGAAGGCCTTGACGCCGATGATTTTCTGCGAAATCAGGACCGCGGTTGCCGCGGACTTCGCGTAGGCGCGGGCTGCCGCCTGGTCTACCTGGTCCGCGAGACGGTCGGTCTGCCGCGCGGAAAAGGTTTCGATGCCGGCGGTAGTCAGGAGCTCGTCCGTGGTTCGGCCCATGGGTACCTGCCAGGGGTTCTTTTCCGCTTCCTGGCCACGCATCGTCACCAGCAGCAGCAGCGGCATGCGGCAGACGCTAGTCAGCGAAAACATGTTGATACAGTTGCCCACCCCGCTGCTTTGCATCAGCAATACGCCCCGGTCGCCACCGAGCCAGGCGCCGGCGAGCAGGGCCACGCCTTCCTCCTCTGTGGTCAGCGGCAACGTCAGCATTGCATCGTTTTCGCGGCAGAGGTTGATCAGGTGGAGATGCCCGGCGTCGGGCACGTAGGCCACCTGCCGAATCCGATGATTCTGCAGGACTCGAAATATATCCTCGGACCAGTCGCTCGCGGCCGGCTGCATTTCGAATCTCCCCGGGACCTTGTTCCCGGCCTGCTAACTCTGACCACAAGAGGATACAAAACCTTTGCCATCGGTTGCCAACAATTTATGCGTTTACGGCGAGTCTGCGAGACTCCCCGGCGTGATCCCCGGCGCGCCGGAGGGAAAGTAAAATTACATCGCCTTGCCGGGATTAAGCGCTAAACTAACTATCAGTTGCATTCAGATTTTTTAACCTCGAAAAAGCGGAGTAGTCGACGATGCGCAGGCTGACCCTTCCCTCGGGCAACGAAATCCCGGTTTTTGGCCTCGGCACCTGGCGCATGGGCGAACATGCCGACCAGTTCGACCACGAGGTCGAGGTATTGCGCGCCGGCCTCGACATGGGTATTACCCTGCTCGATACCGCCGAAATGTACGGCGAGGGCGGCGCCGAGGAAGTCATCGGCGAGGCCATCCGCGGGCGCCGCGACGGGCTTTACCTGGTTAGCAAGTTTTATCCTCACAACGCGAGTTACGGCGGCGTAATCGATGCCTGCGAGCGCAGCCTCAGGCGCATGGACTGCGATTATATCGACCTGTACCTGCTGCACTGGCCCGGCAGCGTGCCGATGCCGCAGACCTTCGGCGCGCTCAACGAATTGCAGCAGCAGGGCAAGATCCGCGATTTCGGCGTCAGCAATTTCGATCTCGACCACCTGCGGGGAATTCCCGAGGCAGAGCAGGCCCGGCTCGGCTGTAACCAGGTGTTTTACAACCTGGCGCAGCGCGAGGTCGAGTGGGAAGTGGCCGCATGGTGCCGCGAGCGCGGGGTGCCAATCATGGCTTACTCGCCACTCGACCAGGGCGGCGGCCTGCTGCACTCGCCGGCGGTGCTCGAAGTGGCCGCGCGCCACGACGCCAGCGCGGCGCAAATCGCGCTGGCGTGGCTGCTGCAGCGGCCGGATACCGTCGTCATTCCGAAATCGTCGCGGCCCGAGCGCATTCGCGAGAACCTCGACGCGCTCGATATCGATCTCGACGA
>JAAUYE010058675.1_pt1 | contig 14355 bp, 11 predicted proteins | sample 7278081 | NCBI WGS metagenome assembly JAAUYE01 (sample SAMN14350131, study PRJNA611818) | marine sediment metagenome | isolation source: surface marine sediment (0.6m) | place: French Polynesia: Moorea | collected 2018-08
GCACAAAAAAAAGCGGTTTCCCGAAAGAAACCGCTTTTCCAAACCTACGTAAGCACGTGGTTCCTGGCCCCCTGAGTCCCCCGCCAAGTCGTACCTGAAGGTATATTCAATCCGCAACGTAGCCGGGTTGTTGCTGAAAGACTACGTCTGCTGAGAGTGAAATTCGCAGAAAAATCGCGTTTTGTCAATCCTTTAGACCATGACCAAACATGAGTCTCTGCATCCTGTTGTTTTTGTGGCACAAACACAACAATGACCCTGCGGCGGCATTGCCAGCAAAATCAAGACCTAAGCGCCCTTTGCAGCGTTCGCATCCCGGACCGGGCTTCTGAGCAGGCCGACGTCGGCGATATCAACCTCCACCACGTCACCGTCCTCAAGCCACCTGGGTGGCGTGCGAGCCGCGCCAACCCCGCCCGGCGTTCCCGTCGCGATGACGTCGCCCGGGAGCAACTCGGCGAACGTCGAGCAATACTCGATAAGTGCCGGGATGTCGAACACCAGGTCTGCCACGCTGCCCCGCTGCATAACCTGGCCGTTGACGCGCGTCGTCAGTTCGAGCACCGATGGATCGGGAATTGCGTCGGACGTTGTAATCCAGGGACCCATGGCGCCGCTGCTGTCGAAGTTCTTGCCCGGCGTGAACTGCATCGTGTGCCGTTGCCAGTCGCGCACGGAACCGTCCATGAAGCAGCAATAGCCAGCGACGTACTCGAGCGCCTCGTGCCGGGATATGTGGCGCGCTCGCCTGCCGATAACGACGGCCAGTTCGCCCTCGAAATCGAATTGCCCGGACACCACCGGACGCAGAATCGGCCTGTCGTGGCCCACGAGACTGCCCGGAAAGCGTACGAATACGACCGGGTACTCAGGCACCTCGCGACCCATTTCCGCGATGTGCGGCCGATAGTTGACGCCCACGCACAGTATCTTGTCAGGCCGGATGACGGGCGGCAGGAACTCGAGCTCGGCGACAGGCAGGCGTTTCTCCTCGAGATTGCCGACCAGCTCGTGCGTGGCCCCGGCCTCGAGAACGGCTCGCAGGTCAGCGAACCTGAGCCGAAAGGCCTGCGACGCTTCCGCGACGCCGTCTTCCATGACGGCGCCGTAACTGTCCCTGTCTGCGATCCTGAAGCTCGCGAGTTTCACGGGCGCTCACCCATCCCCTACCGGAATACGTCTTCGGAACTGACGATCGTGACTTTCTCCTCGGCGAAACCGAGGGGCAGCTGCGCGATCCCGGCATCCTCGTCGAGCAGGTCTTGCGGCTTCTCGGCGTCGTAACTGATTGGCGAGGCCTGGTCGCTAACCAGCCGCTCGCGCAGGTCGGCGGCGTCGCGCGTCACGAACACGTACTGGATGTCTTCCATGCTGAGGTTTTCACGGATGACGCGATTGACGTCGTCCAGCGTCAGCTCCGCCAGGCCATTGCGAACGTAGTCCGCGAAATTGTCGATCTGGTAATACTGGCTGTCCGCCGCGTAACCCAGTTGCCTCGACTGGCCATCCACGAGCAGGCTAACGAACTTGGAGAGAAAGGCGCGCGTGGTCTCGAAATCGGACTCGCTCAGGCCTTCGCTAATGAGCTTGTCGAGCTCGTACATCGCCGTGCGCGTCGCGAAGTGCGCATCGTTGTTGTCCCTGAGCGGACGCAACCACACCTGGAAGACTTGCTGCTGCCGGGCCAGGTTGGTATCCGGGTGGAACTGGAACATGCCGCGCGGGAAGTACTCGATATACGCATAGTCGCCGTAGTTCATACCGCGCGTTTCGCGGATGCGTTTGTAGAGGTGACTGTTGGAACTGCGGTGCTCGCCAAAGTAGCTTCTCACGAGCCACAGCGCGACCCAGTCGGGATCTCCGCGCTTGAGTTCGATCGGGAAACCGAAGGAAACGGCGACAGCGGGCGTCTCCTTTTGTATCAGCACGGCCTCGCGGCCATCGGGCACGGGTGCCGCCGGCACGTCGAGCACCGTTCTCTCGCCTGCGGCGAGCCGTTGCAGGTCGTCGCTGACGCGAGTCGCGAAGTCGTCGGGGTAGCCGCCGGCAAGTCCCACGGTCATGTTCGATACGGTGTAATTGTCGCGGTAGAACGCCTGCACGTCTGCAAGCGTAATCGACTCGAGGTCACCGACGCTGCCGAGATTGAATGAGCCGTATGGGTGCTCGGCGCCGTAGATCGACGCGTACAGAACCTCTTTGCCCAGCTCCTCGTCGTTGTTACCGACGAGATCCGTACGGATAGCATTGATTAGCTGAGTCCTGACGCGCTCGAAATCGCTCTCCGACCAGGCCGGGAACAGTAGCTGGCCGCGCACGAGTGCGTACCAGGTGTCCAGGTTGTCCTTGTGCACCTGGCCCGAAAGCCGCGACATTTCCTTGTCGACCTGCGCGTTGAAACCCGAAGCGATCGGGTACATGGCCTCGTTGATCTGCTCGATCGTGAGCGCCTCCGAACCGCCGTCAGAAATCATGGCCGCCGTCATCGCTGCGAGTCCGGTCTTGCCTTCGGGGTCGAAACCAGCGCCCGTATGGACGATGAACGCGACGTCTACGAGCGGCGAGGTTGCCGACTGATTCGTGATGAACGAGACGGGTACCGCATTTTCGGGCCGGTCGACCGTCAGCTCGACGGCCGCATCCTCGGCGGCCATTTCTTCGGGCGCCCCTGCCATTCCGGCCGCGGCGACAAGCTCGTCCACCGATGCCATGCCGTCGATGCCGTCGACACTTTCGTCATTGGACAAGGTATACGTAACTCTCTGGCTGTCGACGAAGTACCGGTTCGCGACATTCCGCAAATCCTCGGCGGTCAGCGAGTTGTAGGTCTCGTAAACTTCGTTGACGGTCTCCGGGGTCCGGGAGTGCTGCACAACGCGCGCGAGCATTTCGGCGATGCCCGACGAATTGTCGAGCTGCGACGTGAAATCGTAGCGCAGGCGCGATTTCGTCTCCTCGACCTTGCTTGCCGCTACCAGCTGGGTGCGCGCCTCTACGAGCGTGGCGTTGATCGCATCGCGTACACTCACGGTATTGGCAACATCCGTGAGACGCGCAGCAATCATCAGCATCCCGGGGTCTTTCCTGTCCGGGAAGTAGCCGAATAACTGGTCTACCGACTGCTCCTTGATGACGAGATCGCGGTACAGGTCCGAGGACTCTGACAAGTAGATCGAGGAAATCAGGTCCAGCGCCGGCATGTCCTTTTCGGTCGGTACGAATGCGGGGCCACGGTAGGTCATAACGAGCCAAGGCTGCGTGGGGCCTTCCCAGGTCATGTGCTCGTACTTCGGCCCGTCCAGCGGCGGGTCGAGGGGAATCTCGGCTTCGTAGTCGCCGCGCTCCCAACCACCCCAGTATTTCTCGACCAGCGCAAAGGTCTCTTCGGCATCAACGTCGCCGACCAGGATCACCACTGTCTTTTCCGGACGATACCAGCGATCGAAGAACACATTCGCGTATTCCATCTGGTCGGGCATGACCTCGATGTCCTCGATGAAACCCATCGTCGTGTGCTTGTAGGTGTGTTGCGTGTACATCAGGTCACTGATGCGTTCGAAGAACTTCTGGATCGGATTGGAGAAGTTCTTCAGGTACTCGCCCTTGACGGCGAGCGCCTCGGTCCGGAACTGCTCCTCGGTGTATTTCAGATTCTGAAAACGATCCGCTTCGAGTTCGATCACCTTCTCGAGATCGGCCTTGGTGAACGTGATGTGGTAGTTGGTGTAGTCGGCCGTCGTGTAGGCATTCTGGTCCGCCCCCGCTTTCTTCAGGATGTCACCATAGACCTCGGGCGGGTAAGCCTCGGTGCCGCGGAACATCATGTGTTCGAAGAAATGCGCGAAACCGGACTTGCCGGGCTCGACTTCGTTGCGCGAACCCGTCTGTACGGGAATCTGGATCGAGACGATGTCGGGGTAGTCGGTGGGCACTACGATGACGCGCAGGCCGTTGTCGAGGTCGCGCATCAGGTAAGGGATATCGAAAATTTTCGCTGCTTTTTCAGCGGGCTCGACGATCTCTTCTTTCTGGCCGCACCCGGCGACCAGGCTCGCTGCCACGAGCAGCAGCGACAAGCTGGTAATCAGCCTCTTCATTTCTTCACTCCAGGATAGTCTTCCGCGGCATTTGACATGCCGCATCGCAAAGAGGTCAATGTTATCGTGTCATACCTCGGTCCGCATCGTGGCAATCCGCAAGCCGATTGCCGCGCCACCCATTCGTCGAGAGGGTTATGTGAATAAAACTCTTTATAAATTAATGATTTACAGCTTTATCGCGGTATCATTCCCAGCCGCTGCCGACACCGTGATTCACACTATCAACGCCTACACGTCGACCGCGGACGGCCTGCAGCGGTTTTCAGTGCTCGTTATCGACGACGAGGGCCGGGTTGCGGCGACGGGCGACGAGGCTTTACTCGAGGGCCTCGAAGCCGCCGAGACGATCGACGGTAAAGGCGTGACCGTGCTGCCGGGTCTCATCGATGCTCACGCGCACGTGTTCGGCCTCGGGCTGCTGCAGACGGAACTGAACCTCGCGGGCGTGAAAAGCGTCGAAGCGGCTGTAGAGGGAATCGGAAACTACGCGAGTGCCAACCCGCACGCGGAGTGGATTCTCGGCCGCGGCTGGAACCAGGTCCTGTGGCCCGTCAGGGAGTTTCCGAGCGCCAGTCATATCGACGCAGCCGTAAGCGACAGGCCCGTATGGCTGCGACGCATCGACGGTCATGCGGGCTGGGCCAATTCCGCGGCAATGCGGCTCGCCGGTATCGACAACGATACGCCGGACCCGGTGGGCGGCAAGATCATCCGCGACGCCAACGGCCGCGCGACCGGGATCTTCATCGACAAGGCCATGGGCCTGATCGCGAAGCATGTGCCGGAGCCCGACAAGGACGATTACCGCGAGGCGCTGCTGGGCGCTGTCGATACCCTGGTCTCGCAAGGCATGACCAGCGTTCATGATGCCGGAATCGGCATTATGAACGCCGAGGTTTACCTCTCCATGGCTGACAGCGGCGAACTCGACATGCGCATTTACGCGATGATCAGCGATGCCGGCGAGGTGCTCGACGCGATCGGCAAGCCCATTCGCGCCTATGGCAACGACCACCTCGATATTGCCTCGGTCAAACTCTACTCCGACGGCGCGCTAGGAAGTCGCGGCGCGGCAATGATCGAACCCTACTCCGACGACGCGGAGAATCGCGGGCTGCCGTTCTGGACCCAGGACGAACTCAACAGCTTCGTGGAGAAGGCCAACGGCATGGGTTTCCAGGTCGGCATTCACGCGATTGGCGACCTCGGCAACCGCATGTCCCTCGATGCCTTCGAACGGGCGCAGGGCGGCAAGCCGTCGCCGCTGCGAAATCGCATCGAGCACTCGCAGATCATCACGCTCGAGGATATCCCGCGTTTCGCCGAACTCGGCGTGATCGCGTCGATGCAACCGACACATGCGACGAGCGACATGAACATGGCTGAAGATCGCGTCGGGCCCGAGCGCATTCTCGGCGGCTATGCCTGGCGACGCCTGCTCGATGCGGGCGTAGTAATCGCCAGCGGCTCTGATTTCCCCGTGGAACTGTCCAACCCGTTTCACGGTCTTTATGCGGCCGTGACGCGCCAGGGGCGCGACGGTAAACCCGAGGGCGGCTGGTATGCGGACCAGGCGCTGACGCGCGCCGAAGCTCTGCACTCATTCACGCTGGCAGCGGCCTATGCCGCCAACCAGGAAGGTCGCCTCGGCAGCCTCGAGACAGGCAAATGGGCGGACTTCATCATGATCGATCGCGACTATTTCTCGGTACCCGACGCCGAGATCGATGACATCGAGGTACTCGAGACGTGGGTTGGTGGCCGCAAGGTTTACGACGCGGCGGAGGAACAGTGATGATCGTCGAGCAAATCTGGACCGCGAACGCGTACCGTAACTTCAACTACCTCATCGCCTGCGCCGAAACGGGCGAGGCACTGGCGATCGACCCGCTCGATTTCCGGCAATGCCTGGACGTCGCAAGGGAGCGCGGCTGGCATATCACGCAGGTACTGAACACGCATGAGCACGGTGACCATACGGGCGGTAACAAGGGCATCATCAGCGCCACGCGAGCGACGGTCATTGCTCACAGGAACGCGGCAGGTCGAATTCCGGGCATGAGCGTCGGCGTAGGGGCCGGCGACGTTATAAACGTGGGCAATACTGTCGAACTGCAATGTCTCGATACGCCGGGCCACACGATGAGTCACATCTGCCTGCTGTCGAAGACGGACCAGCCCGCTCTTTTCAGCGGCGATACGCTGTTCAATGCGGGCGCAGGGAATTGCCACAACGGCGGTCATCCCGAGGAGCTGTTTGAGACCTTCGAAAAGCAGCTCGAGATGCTGGGTGACGATACGCTAATCTACCCGGGCCACGACTACCTGCTGAACAACCTCGCATTTACGCTGGACCGCGAGCCGGACAATGCCGTCGCCGCCAGGATGATGCGCGATTACGAGAACCAGGATCCCGCAGACGCGCTCGTCACCACGATGGCGCAGGAGCGTGATATCAACACGTTCTTTCGCCTGCAAAGCCCCGGGGTGATCGCAAAGCTCGCGGAGGAATTTCCCGAGATGGGCGACCACCCGGATGCGCGCGCGGTCTTCCTGAAACTGCGGGAACTCAGGAATAGCTGGTAAGGAGCCGCTCGGCGGCGCGCTCCAGGTCCGCTGCCCGGGAGTCCTGCCGCGACGCGAGCCAAAGCCACAGCAGGGCCTGGTACAGGCGCTGCTGTTCGAGCAGTCCGGATTGCCAGCGTTCGCCGTCGCCGCCGTAATAGGCTTGCAGCAGCCGCTCTGTGGCGGGCCCGCTCAATGCGTGGTGTTCGACGACGGTCGCGAGATCGAACAGCGGATCGTTGTCGCAGGCGTATTCCCAGTCGAGGAAGCGAACGTCGGGCGTGGCGATGATGTTTTCGGCGACGAGGTCGTTGTGACAGCAGCGGCTCCTTTCCGGCCTCCCGGCGGCAGCCGCAATACCCATGCACGTCGCGACGAGCTCGCGGTCGCCATCGATTTTCCCGGCGTAGATCTCGGCCGCCGCCAGAGGATCGAAGCGCCGCCCCGTCGACGGCAAGGCGTGCAGTCGCCGCATGGCATCGGCAAGATGCTCGAGATTTCGCGTGTCGCGGAGTGACGCAGGTTCCCAGACCTCGCCTTCGGCATATTCGCTGAGCAACACGCGATCGTCGACATACAGCACGGCGTTGGCGAGACCCTGCTCGGCCGCTGCAGACTGAACGCGCGCTTCGTCGACGCGCGTATTGTAGGGCGCACCCCTCAATTCCTCGTCGAATTTGAGCACGGCCCTGGCGCCGGGCTTCTGCAGTAGCCACGTGTGATTGCTGCGCCCCCCGGTCAGCAAACTCGATTCGGCGTCCGCCCAGCCAGGAAGCCGCTGCAGTACGCTTACGGGAATGCCCGGCTGGTTCATGTTGCCTGCTCGCCCATCGAGCGCCGCCACGCGATCAGCCCGAACGGAATCATGATTACGTACACGGCGAACAACAGCGCCGTCAGTTGCAGGTCACGCGACCAGTAAATGAATATCGAGGCAGTATCGATGAGCAACCAGTACCACCAGTTTTCCAGTACCTTGCGCGCAACCAGGAACGTCGCCCAGATCGCTGACCACGTCGTCAGCGAGTCGACATAGGGATACGCGGCGTCGCTGTAGCGGGACAGCAGGTAACCGTTAACGAGACTGGCCAGGACAATGGCCGTTATCGCCAGCGCATGCGTTCGCAATGGCCAGGCTACAACGGGCTTTTCGTGATCGTCGGTGCGTCCGCTTCGCCACACCATCCAGCCATAGATCGCCATGCCGAAATAGAAGCCATTCAGCGCGGATTCCATGTACAGCTTCGCGTCGATGAACAGCCACACGTAGATCGCCGTGCTAATACCCGCACAGACCCAGCACAGGATGTTCTGGCGGATGGCGAGCAACAGGTAGGCGATCGCGAGCAGCACGGCCGCCACTTCGAGCGGAGCGAACGCCCGCGCCTGCTCGACGAGCTGATCGAGCAAAGGCGTCAATCGCGATCCAGCATGGGATTATTCAGAATCCTGATCGCGAACACCGCCTTGGGCACCTGCTCGAAGGTCGCACCAATTTCCTGCCGCAACGCGTTCATGACGGCGTCGAACTCGCCGACAATCTGCGTGCTCATTGCGTTGGTCCAGACTTCCAGGGCGTCGTGGGTATTGAGGCGTGCGATGACGTCCTTGATGGGCGGGATAAAATCCGCGTCAAGCGGATACAGACTGATATCGACAGCTACTTTCACTAGTCAAACCTCTTCTCAATGCTTACGCCAAGCTGCCGCGGATCACCGAGGCGCGTGTAGAGCGTATTCGGAAAATCGGGCGGCTCGTTGCCGAAGAAGAAGCCGCGCACGGCGTACTCCTTGTCGAACAGGTTCCGGCCCCACAGGTACGCGAGCCAGGAGTCGCCCTGGTAGCCAACTCGCGCATTGAGCAAGGCGTAGGAAGACGACTTCTGGTCATGGCTTACATCAAAATAAAACTCGTCGCGAGCCGTCATGTCGAGGCGCGCGAAATAACCCGATTCACTGCTGTACCCCGCGCCGCCGGCGAATGTGTAACGCGGTGCGTGCGCCTGGTCGCGGCCACTGAGGTCGCCCTCCGGCGCGACGAAATCGTCGAAGCTCGCGTCGAGCAGGCCGATATTGGCGTACAGCTCCCAGGAGTCCGACGGGAACCAGCGCAGGTCCGCTTCGAGCCCCAGCGTGTCGCCCTGGGCCGCATTGTCGGTAAAAAAGACGAACGAGGCAGGATCGCCGGGATCGAGTTGTACCGACGTGCGTACCTGCTGGTCGTCGCGACGGCTGTAGAAAACTGAGGCGTTCAGGGTCAGAGTGTCGGCCGCCAGCGATGACTTGAACCCCGCCTCCAGCGTCCAGAGCTTTTCCTCGCCGAAGTCGCGCCGCCCCTCAGGAACGACACCCAGGTTGAAACCGCCGGCTTTGAATCCCCTCGACAGGGTGACGAAGCTCGTGATCTGGCCCGAGTGGTCGTGACTCAGGCTCAGCTCACCGCCCCACATCGTCTCGGACGGGCCTGCCTCCAGGCCCGCCGAATCCGAGTAATCGGTCGAGCGATGCTCTACGCGCAGGCCAAGGCCGAGTCGCGTGGCGTCAGTCAGCTCCCTGTCAAGCTGCCCGAACAACGCCGAACTCGTTGCCTCGTAGTCGCTGGCAAACCTATCGTCGAGGCTGTCCGCGAAGTCATAAAAAGGATCGTAGTAGTCGCCGCGATTGATCGTCACCAACTCGTCTTCGAGTTTCTGCACGTACAGGCCCACGAGCCAATCGTCGTCCGATGCGATGCGCAACTCCTGGCTAAGGGTCCGGCGTTCGCGATCGTTGAGAGACACGTAGTCGTAGGTTACGGGTGCCCAGCTTTCGTCGTTGCCCCAGTCCGCGTCGAAACCGAAGTCGATATCCGAATCGGCGTAGGCGGATATCGACATCATGCGCAGTTCGCCCGGACCTGGCCACTCGAGTCTCAGGGAAGCGCCCGTACTCTGCTGCGCATCGTCGCCGGGCTTGTCCGACAGCATCGAATAGCTGTTGTCGAGCGCGAAAGCGTCGTAACCGTTGTCGACGTCGCTGTACAGCAGTGCGACGTCGGCGACGAGCGCGTCCGTTGGCGCATAGTTCATGCGCAGGCGCACCGCCGTTTCATCGCGTTTATTGGTGTCCTCGCGCCCCAGGTAGCTGTTGTCACGAAAGCCATTGCTTTCGTGCACGCTTGCGCTCAGGCGAAACGTCAGCGTCTCATCATCGTCGAGGGCACCACCAAACGCGAGGCCCGCGGAAACGGTGTCGTCATCGCCGACCGTCAGCTGCAAACGGCCGTCGCGCTGCGCCGACGGCCGTTTGCTTTGCATGTAGATCAGGCCACCGAGCGCGTTGGCGCCATAGCGGCTGCCCTGCGAGCCGCGCAGGACGTCGATCGAGCCAACGTCAAAGAGAGTCGCAACCGTACCGATGCCGCTGAAATCGATGTCGTCGATCAGGAAGCCGATCGAGGGATTGGGTGCGCCCTGGTACTGTTCGAGCTCACCGACGCCGCGGATCTGGAAATAGCGTGCGCGGTGACCGTCTCCCGACCAGTTCAGGTTGGGGATGACGTTGACGAGTTCCTCGAAGTGCTGCACGGCGCTGGCCTCGATGAACTCGGCGTCGAGCACGCTTACGCTGGCAGGGAGCTCTTTTACCGACCGTTCCCTGAAGTCAGCCGTAACGACGATCTCATCGACGACGCTGTCTTCCTCGGCCGCGGCAGGCATCGCGGCCGCAATGGCCATGAGGACGGCGACGTGCCGCGTGCAGGATTCAATTTTCATGATTCGCTCCCTACGCCGGCATTAACCGGATCAGGTTCTAAGGGTCCCCGCGGCTCCCGGCACCGGCCGGGTCGCGGATCTCAGGTCCGAAGACCACCCCTGTGATGACCGCAGTCTACTACTTTTTGAGGCGCGCGATGAGGCTCGAGGTATCCCATCGGTTGCCGCCCATGGCTTGCACCTCAGCGTAGAACTGATCGACCAGCTTCGTCATCTCGAGGCTGGCGCCGTTGCGGCGCGCTTCTTCGAGCGCGATACCGAGGTCCTTGCGCATCCAGTCGACGGCGAAGCCGAAGTCGAACTCGCCGTCGACCATCGTTCGCCAGCGATTTTCCATCTGCCAGGACTGGGCCGCGCCTTTCGAAATCGACTCGATGACCGTGGCCGGATCGAGACCGGCGCGCTGTGCAAAATCGAGACCCTCGGACAGCCCCTGCACGACGCCCGCGATGCAGATCTGGTTGACCATCTTCGCAAGCTGCCCCGAACCGACGGGGCCGATGTGCGTTACGGCTTTCGCATAACTGTCGATGACCGGCGACGCGCGCTCGAAAACGTCCGTGTCGCCGCCAACCATCACGGTTAGCTGTCCGCTTTCTGCGCCAGCCTGACCGCCCGAGACGGGCGCGTCGAGGAAGCCTACCGACCGTTCGGCCGCCAGCGCGTGTATTTCCCGGGCAAGCGTCGCCGATGCCGTCGTATGGTCGACGACAATGCCGCCCCCCGGTATTCCGGCCATAATGCCCTGCTCGCCCAGCATGACTGCGCGTACATCATCATCGTTGCCAACGCAGCTAAACACGAAGTCGGCATCCGCGGCCGCGGCCGCGGGCGTCGCGGCACTGCTGCCGCCGTATGTCTCGCACCAGTCTTCGGCCTTCGATTGCGTCCGGTTGAATACGGTGACCTCGTGGCCTGCGCGGGCCAGGAACCCCGCCATGGGGTAGCCCATGACGCCGAGACCGATAAAGGCTGTCTTCATAAGGCTCAGGCCGCGTCCCTGGCCGCTTTCTGGCGCTGGCGCGGATCAAGGCCTATGGAGCGAGCGACGATCTCGCGCATAATCTCCGAACTCCCGGCGTAGATGCGCGAGACCCTGGCCGCCGTGTACATGCGGCTGACCGGGTATTCGTCCATGTAGCCCGCTCCACCGTGCAACTGCACGCAGTGATCGGTCACCCGGTCCTCGAGCTCGGTCGCAAACAGCTTCGCTTTCGCGGCGTCTTCGGCGCTCAGCTTGCCCTCGTTGTGCACCATGACGCAGCGATCGACGAACGCCTGGCAGACGTCCATCTCGGTGCGCATGTCGGCAAACTTGAAACGATTCACCTGGAATTCCGCGATGCTTCGGCCGAAAGCTTTGCGTTCGCTGGCGTATTCGAGCGTCACGGCATACGCGGCCTCTGCATTGGCCAGCGACCCGACCGCGCTCAGCAGTCGTTCCTCGGCCAGGAAATGCATCAGGTGATAAAAGCCACGATTCCACTCGCCGAGCAGATTTTCTTTCGGCACTTTGACGTTGTTGAAGAACATCTCGGCCGTGTCCTGGCTGTGCATGCCCATCTTCTTGAGATTGCGGCCACGCTCGAATCCCTCCATGCCGCGTTCGACGACCAGCAGGCTAAGCGCGTGGCTGTTGTTGGGATCGGTGCGCGCAGCCACGATCACCAGATCGGCCAGGATGCCGTTAGAGATGTAGGTCTTCGAACCGTTCAGAAGGTAATGGTCACCTTTGTCCTCGGCCTTGGTCCGGATCCCGGATATGTCGCTGCCGGCGCCCGGCTCGGTCATCGCGACCGCCAGTATGTTCTCGCCCGACACGCACTTGGGCAGCCAGCGCGCCTTCTGTTCCTCGGTGCCGAGTTCGCCGATGTACGGACCCACGAGCCGGTTGTGCAGAAAGATGAAAAAGCCAACGTCGCCGTAGCGGGCGTTCTCCTCGAGCATGATCTGCTCGAAGCGGAAATCGCTGACGCCGGCGCCACCGTACTGCTCGTCGGCCCACATGCACAACAGGCCTTGTTCTCCGGCTTTCAGGAACGCCTCCCGGTCCACGATTTCCTGTTCGGCCCAGCGGTCTGCATGCGGCTGGATCTCGTTGACGAAGAAGCTCCGCACGGAATCGCGAAACATCTCATGTTCTTCTGCAAATATATTTCTATCCATCGTTACTTACCTTTGAATTCCGGCGCGCGCTTGTCGAAGAATGCCTGCACGCCCTCGAGGTTGTCCTCACTGCCGGCAAGCGCCTGTTGCCAGTTGGACTCCATGTCGTAGGTACTCGCCCAGTCGTTGTCGATGGCGTGACGCATCGTCTTCTTGGTCGCGGCGAGCGACAGCGGTGCGCGTTTCGCCAGGGCTTCCGCCCATGCGAACGCCGCTTCCTGCAGTTCCCCGGCGGGTACGGCCTTGTTGGCCAGCCCAAGCTCGACGCAGCGCTCCGCCGGAATGCGCTCCGACTCGACGCTGAGCTGGAAAGCCCGCCGGTAGCCCAGCTGCCTCACGAGCAGCCAGTTCAGGCCGCCGTCGGGCACCAGGGATATCGTCGTAAACGGGGAAAGCAGGAATGCGTCGTCGGCCATGATCAGGAGGTCGCAGTGCAGCGCCGTGGACATGCCGATGCCGGCCGCCGAGCCCGGCACGGCCGCAATCACGGGCTTGTTCATCGTGGCTATCGCCACGAGCACGGGCCGATACTCGTATTGCAGCTTGCCAAACACCTGGCGTCCCTCGAATCCGGCTTTGAGATCGGCGCCCGCACTGAAGCAGCGGCCCTCGCCTGTGAGAACGACCGCGCGAACGCTGTCGTCGTCGGCCACGCGTTCGAGTGCAAGCTGCAGTTGCAGCGACAACTCGGTCGTGAATGCGTTCATCGAGTCGGGACGATTCAGCGTTATCGTGGCAACGGCGCCACGTTGTTCCTGCTTTACGAGCTCACTCATAGCTACTCCTTCCGACCGCGACACGATTACATGTTGCGGCGGTATTCACCGCCGACTTCGTACAATGCACCAGAGATCTGGCTCAGCGAATTCGTCTTGACGGTCTCCATGAGCTCGGCAAACACGTTGCCGCGCTCCCGGGCGACCGCCTGCAGGCTCTTGAGCGCCGCGGCGCTCTTGTCGTCGTGGAGGGTCTGGAACTCGCGCACGTGACGGATCTGGTCCTGCTTCTCGCTCTCGCTGGACCGGATCAGCTCCAGTTCATGCACCTCGTCCTCCTGGCCCTCTTTGGGCAGGAAGGTATTCACCCCGATGAGTGGCAATGAACCGTCGTGTTTCATGCTCTCGTAGTAGAGGCTCTCTTCCTGGATCTTGCCCCGCTGGTACATCGTGTCCATGGCGCCGAGCACCCCGCCGCGCTCGGAAATACGCTCGAACTCCTGGTAGACAGCCTCCTCGACGAGATCCGTGAGCTCGTTGATGACAAAGGAGCCCTGCCAGGGGTTCTCGCAGAAATTCAGTCCGAGCTCGCGCGAGATAATCAGCTGGATCGCGACGGCGCGCCGCACCGACTGTTCGGTGGGCGTCGTGATGGCCTCATCGAATGCGTTGGTGTGCAGGCTGTTGCAGTTGTCGAACAGCGCGTACAGCGCCTGCAGGGTCGTGCGGATATCGTTGAAGCTTATTTCCTGCGCATGCAGGCTGCGGCCTGATGTCTGCACGTGGTACTTGAGCATCTGCGAACGCGCGCTGGCGCCGTAACGCTCTTTCATGGCACGCGCCCAGATACGCCGCGCGACCCGACCGATGACCGAGTACTCGGGATCCATACCGTTCGAGAAGAAGAAGCTCAGGTTCGGGGCGAAGTCATCGATGTCCATGCCGCGCGCGAGGTAGTACTCGACGATCGTGAAACCGTTGGAGAGCGTGAACGCCAGCTGGCTGATCGGGTTCGCGCCGGCTTCGGCGATGTGGTAACCGCTGATCGAAATGC
>JAAUYE010154561.1_pt1 | contig 14345 bp, 12 predicted proteins | sample 7278081 | NCBI WGS metagenome assembly JAAUYE01 (sample SAMN14350131, study PRJNA611818) | marine sediment metagenome | isolation source: surface marine sediment (0.6m) | place: French Polynesia: Moorea | collected 2018-08
CCGCTGGGCCTCACCGGCGCCGTGCTCGGCCACTGGATCATGGATATGAACCTGACCATCCTGTCGCTGTTCGGATTTTTCGGGCTGTCGGGTATCGTGGTCAACGATTCGATCATCCTGGTCATCTTTTACCGCCAGCTTCGCGAGCGCGGCATGTCGATCTACGCGGCGCTGGAAGAAGCCGCTTGCCAGCGTCTGCGCGCGGTCCTGCTGACCTCGCTGACGACGATCGCGGGGCTGATGCCGCTGCTGTTCGAAACCTCGCGCCAGGCGCAGTTCCTGATCCCGATGGCGGTATCGATCGCATTCGGCCTGGCCTTTGCCACGCTGTTGATTCTGCTCGTGGTGCCGGCAATGCTGTCGGTCTACGAGGACGCCGCGCAGTTTTTCCAGCGCGAACCGGAAACGAGACAGGAGGCCGGTTGATGCAATTTTCGAGACTGCAGAAACAGCAGCTGCGCGAAGTCGCCGAGCCGATCTGGCGCAACATCATCGAAGCCGCCCGCGAGCGCGACTACGCCCGCTTCTCGCGCGGCTTTTCCAATGACCTGCTGGCCAGGCTTTCGGAAGAGCATTTTATGCAGAGCTGCGAGGATTTTCCCGTGTTGACCACGATCGAACCCGATTTCGAGTTCATCGACTCGATTCAGCGCCAGCATTCGATCACTATCCTGTGGCGCCTGAGCAGCTCCGCCTACGAGGGTGAGTTTCTCGGTCAGTTAACCCTGCAGGGCGGCGAGTCCGGAATCGAAATCAGCGCCGTATCGGTTAACTAGACCGGCCTCTAGTCGGTACCGCCGACGGTTATCTCGTCGATCTTGAGACTGGGCTGGCCGACACCCACCGGCACGCCCTGGCCTTCCTTGCCGCAGACGCCGACGCCCTGATCGAGCTCGAGATTGTTGCCGACCATCGAAATCCGGCCCATCACTTCGGGCCCGGAGCCGATCAGCGTTGCGCCCTTGACCGGCGCGGTAAGCTTGCCGTTTTCGATCAGGTAGGCTTCCGACAGCGAAAACACGAAGCGGCCCGAGGTAATGTCGACCTGGCCGCCGCCGAAATTGACCGCGTAGAGCCCGTTTTTCACGCTGGCGATAATTTCATCGGGTTCGCTTTCGCCGGGCAGCATGTAGGTATTGGTCATGCGCGGCATGGGTAAATGCGCGAAGGATTCACGGCGGCCGTTGGAGGTGGATTCGGTGCCCATCAGGCGCGCGTTCATCTTGTCCTGCATGTAACCGCGCAGGATACCGTTTTCGATCAGCGTCGTGCACTGGGCCGGCACGCCCTCGTCGTCGACGCTGAGCGAGCCGCGCCGGTCCGGCAGCGTGCCGTCGTCGACCACGGTGCACAACGGCGACGCCACCTGCTCGCCGATGCGGTTGCTGAAGGCCGACGTACCCTTGCGATTGAAATCGCCTTCGAGGCCGTGACCCACCGCTTCGTGCAGCAGCACGCCCGGCCAGCCGGGGCCCAGCACCACCGGCATGCTGCCCGCCGGCGTTGCCACCGATTCGAGGTTGACCGCGGCCTGGCGCACGGCTTCGCGCGCCAGCTCGTAGGCGCGATCGGTATCGAAGAAAACGTCGTAGGAATGGCGCCCGCCGCCGCCGGCGCTGCCCTGCTCGCGGCGGCCCCCGTGGTGCATCAGCACGGTAACGTTCAGCCGCACCAGCGGACGCACATCCGCGGCGAGGGTATCGTCGGTGGCGGCAACCAGCACCTGGTCGACCCCGCCCGACAGGGAAATGATGACCTGCTCGATGCGCTCGTCCAGCGAACGCGTGTAGGCGTCCAGTTTCTTCAGCAGCTCGACCTTGGCCTCGGCGCTGCGCCCGTCGACCGGGTTGATCGCCGGGTAGAGCGCGGGCGCGGGCTGGTTACGCAGCGCCACCGCGTGGCTTTTCGACTGCCCCTGCCTGACGATTGCGCGCGCGTTGCGCACCGCCTGGGTGATTGCATTGCCGTGCAGGTCGTCACAATAGGCGAAACCGGTTTTTTCTTCCGACATCGCACGGATGCCGACGCCTTTTTCGATATTGAAACTGCCCTCGCGCAGAATACCGTCGTCGAGCACCCAGGACTCCTGCTGCGAGGTCTGGAAATACAAATCGCCGGCATCGATGAACTGGCCCTGCAGCGCGTCGAGGAAGCCGCCCAGCTGCGCGACATCGAGTTCGCTGGGTTCGAGGATGGATTTGGATACGGTTTCAAGCATTGACGACATTGGTTTATTGCTCCAGTTCTTCACGGCTGCCGACCACCAGGCTGATTTCGTCCGCTGCCTGGGTTCCGGCGCGCAGCCGAATATAATCTGAGGGCACGCCGAGCGTTATCAACCAGTCGCGCAATTCGGCGGCCCATAACTCGCCGCTGTCCTCGCCCGGATGGCGGATCACGACGATGGCGTCGCTGCCCCGGTTCCAGTAAGACACCGCGGCGCGCACCGCGGCGAACTGGGGAATTGTCTCTCCGCTGCGGGGTCGCGCCCATTCATCGGCGCTGAGGTTGAAGATACGCGCGCTGCTGGCGCCGGCGCCGCAGCTTAGCGTCAACAGCAGCAGTGCCAGGCCGCTCCTAGCGAGAAGTGTCTTCGATTTCAGGTAATTCTTGCTGATTTTCATCGACTGCCTTGATTAATTCAATCTGGGGATCGTCCCAGGAACCGGTGACCCGGTATTCTACCTCGACCGCGTCGTCAATGGTCTTTTTAAACAGGTTTTGCAGCAGCAGCAAACCCCAGCCCAGGGTTGCCCCGCCCGACACCACGCCAATGATCGGCAGCGTCTGGCGGATCTTGGGCACCACCTTGATCGTCTGATCGTAATCGCGATCGACGAGCCCGGTCTTGCCGGAAATCTTGATGACGGCAGCGGGTCCGTCCATGCGCGTATCGCTGGTATGAATAAAACCATCCTGCATCTGGTAGCGGCCATCGATTTCATCGAATTCCATGCCTTCGATCAACACGTCGGAAAAATCCAGCGACAGGCGCCGCGGCAGCGCGTTGAGGCTGAGCAGGCCGACAAAGCGGCCGCTGCCGGGTTCGACGTTGTTCAGCACCCCGTCCTCGATTTTCAGCCGGGCATCACCGACCACGTTGGCAACTTCGAAGCCGAGAATCGGCGCCGGCCAGGTAAACCCGCCTTCGAACTTGACCGTGCCGCCGCGCATGGTATCGCCAAAACCGATGCCGGCAATCGCCTCGCCCAGGTTTTCCCCCTCGATTGTGGCGCTCAAGGTCGAAACATGCCGGTCGCTTTGCGCATCGTACTTCCACTGGGCGCTGCCGTCGATGCTTATACCGGCGAGGCGCAGATTTATTTTATCGACGTTCAGGACGTCGTCGCGGGTTCGCGCCTCGACCCGCAGATCCTCGAAGCGCATGTCGTGGTATACCACGACGTCGCTGCTGAGACGAAGCCCGGGGAACTGCGCCGGCCGCATCGCCGAGTAGTCGGTTTTCTGCGCCAGCTTGTTGATTTGCAGGTACCGCAGCTCGGCCACGATCGGGTTAAGCGGGGTCGGCCGCACCGGTACCTGGAAACTTCCCCGCAGCAGCGTCGAATCGATCGTACCGAGGTACAATTCGTCGATCTGGTTCAGCTCCAGTACGACATTTTCGAAAACGCGGCCGGACAGCAGCACCCGGTCCAGCTTCAGGGTCGCCGATTGCAGCAGACCCGGCCCCGCCTTGCCGAAGGAGTTGCTCAGCTCGAGCCAGTCGTCGGCCGCCAGTTCGGGCATGTAACCGTATACGTGCGCCCCCGGCCCCTTGATACCCCGCAGCTTTTCCGCCAGCGCCACCTCCAGCGCCTGCAGCCTGTAATTCTGCTCGCGATCGACCTCGAGAGTGCCGCGCGAGCGCAGGTCGCTGCCGAGGCTGGCATCGAACCTGATTTTCCGCGGATAAAAATCCAGGTTTACCGCGAGGCGTTTGCTTCCGGCGGCGACTTTTTGCAGCGGCGCGGGCAACTCGATCGCGGTGTCCTTCAGATTGCTCGCGGCATTGAGGTACAGGAACGGCTGCGAGTCGTCGCTGCCAGCGGGGAAACGCAGCCTGAGCTGCCAGTCGCTCTTGCCCTCGATGCTTTCGGTGACCGTGCGGGGCATGATACGAAACAGGTTGGACGATTCGAGTTTACCGCTGGCGCTGACCAGCGTAGCGCCGCCGCCTGCTTCCGGCCCGATGTCGATGCTTACCGGGTCGCCGAAAAAACGCGCACGCAATCCCTTCGCATCGATGCTGTCCTCGGTAACGGTGAGGCGGCCGTTGATCTGCGCCAGGTCCAGGCCCCATTGCTCGGCCCTTGCGGCGGCATTTTCGAAATCGACCAGCACGCGCACATTCAAATCGTCATCCGCCGCGGTCAGCGGAATACCGAGATCGACCCGGGCCTGCACGGCGCCATCGATACCCTCGAAATTCTGCATGACACTTCGATAACGCTCGCCCACCGGCATATCGAGCCAGGTTTGCACCGCCTGCGCCGCGTTGGCCGCGGTCGTGATTTCGAGGTTGAGCCTCGCCTTTTTGAAATCATCGATACCGCCGCGCACCTGCGCGCCTTCGATCCGGTCGTAGTCGGCCCGCTCGATGTCGAAACTCATGCCGGCGTTATGAAAAAGTATGCGCCCGGCGGCGTTTTTGGCGGGCCGCCAGTCCGGAGCGAAACTGAGTTCGGCCTCTTCGATCGCGAAGTCGACGAAAAGCTCGCCGGCGCGCTCGCGCGCGAGGTCGCGAATACTGCGCAGGCGGCCGTGGAACAGCAGCTCGCCTTCGGGCACGGTACCGGCGCGGATTGCGCGGTCCAGCCAGGCCTGGGGTTTTTGCGGCAGGATTCTGCGCGGCAGGTACTTGCCGGTGCTGGCGCCGTCGCCCTCGACAAACTTGCTGCGAATATACATGAACGAACGCTGACCGCTCTCGGCTTCCATCCACATGCGCCCGCTGGCCTTGATGTCCGGGTTTTGCAATTGCATATCCTCGACCGCGATGACCGTGGATTCGCCGCGCCGCTCGATATGGGCGCGCAGTTCGAGCTGCTCGAATTCGAAAGGTGCACGGAAATGGTCGCCAAAATCGAGCCTGACCTGTTGGCCATCGAGATCGAGACCGAGCCGGTCGTTGCCCGCGACGAAGGTCGCGTTGATATTCTGCATCCCGGGCAGTTCACCGAGGCGTTCGATGCTCATATCCGACGCGCGGCCGCCGATCAGCAGGCCCCGCGGCTGCTCGAGGTCGATACTGAGCAGCACATCTCGAAGCAAACCCTGCAGCCTGCCCTGCGCGATCTGGCGGTTGAGATCCTGCGGCAGCCATTGCCCGGCGATGACCGGCAGACTCGCAAGCCTGAGATGGTCGATCCAGGCCTGCACCCGGGTATTGCTCTGTTCGCTGCCGAGTTCGATTTGCGCCTTGAACGGAGGCACCCGGTTCTCGTCGATCTGCAGGCGCTCGAAACGGCTGGTGATACGCCAGCTCGAGGGTCGCGCGATGGCGTTGAAGCGCGAGCGGTACGAAATCGAAAACGGGGTCTTGTCGTCGGCCACCTGCACGATACCGTTTTTCAGGATCAGGTCGCCGTTAACCGCGAGCAGATCGAATCCCGCCATATTGACCCAGACCTCCCCGTCCAGCGCACCCTGGCGTAAACCCCGGTTATCGACGTCGAACAGCCGCGCCAGCGGCGCCAGCTTCAGGTTGGAGGAATTGACGTAGACCAGGCTGCGTTCAGGCCCGATCACCGACTTCAATAACACGCCGCTGCCGAATTCCTCGGGCAGCGCGGCGCTTAGCTGCATGTAAAACTGGTCACGCCGGTGCTGGATATGCGCCGCGATCCGATCGAGCTGATGCCTGCTTCCCGTCTTCTGGTCCCGAATCACGAGCCGGTTCAGATCTATTTTCAGGTAACGCGGCAGCAGCGCGAGCACCTCGCGGAAGGCGGGCACCGCGACCGGACCGCCGCCGCCGCCGATCATAAAGTCGCTGGTCCACCATTTACCCGATTCATCCTTGACCACTTCCAGGCGCTCCAGCTGTCCCGATATTTCGCGCACCACCGGCGCCCATTCGCGCAGGCTGCTCCAGAAATCGAACTCGACGGTGAGGCGGTCGATAAACAGCGGCTGGCTTCGATCGGGCAGGGTTATCGAAACGTTTTCGATGCCGAGAATCGGGTTGAAGCGGTTCATCGCGCCATTAATGCCGGTAAACACGAATCCGGGCGTTAGTTCGCGCTCCAGCAGATATTCGATTTCGGGTTTGTAGTACTCGATATTGTTGATCGCGAGCCGGATCGCGCCGGTAAGCAGAGCGAGCAGGATTACGGCCAGAACCGCCGTGGTAACGAAGATACGCTGCACGAGCTTCATGCTGTGCGCCTGTAACGGAATACGGGCATCGGTCAGTTCAGACCGGCCGCCGCGGTCAGCGCGGCAGTTCCGGCGGGACGGAACAGGGCCGGCAAACCAGGATTAAACGGGTACCACGTCATAGGATTCCTGCGATAAATGCGCCTCTACCTGTAGTTTGACCGGAATCTTGATGAATGTTTCCAGCTCCGCCAGATTGGCCGCCTCCTCGTCGAGCAGCCGATCCACCACGTCCTGGTTGGCCATGACCAGCAGCTGCTGCGCTTCGTCGTATAACCGCGCCTCGCGCAGAATTTCACGGAAAATCTCGTAACAGACGGTTTCGGTAGTCTTGATCGATCCCCGGCCGTGGCAGGTCGCGCAGGGTTCGCAAAGCACGTGCTCGAGACTTTCGCGGGTACGCTTGCGCGTCATTTCGACCAGTCCCAGCGGCGAAACCTCGCAAATCTGGGTTTTGGCATGGTCCTTGTCGAGGTACTTTTCGAGCGACTTGAGCACCTGCCGCTTGTGATCATCGCGCTCCATGTCGATGAAATCGATAATGATGATGCCGCCGAGGTTGCGCAGCCGCAGCTGGCGCGCGATCGCCTGCGAGGCTTCCATGTTGGTCTTGAAGATGGTTTCCTCGAGGTTGGCATGACCGACGAAGGCGCCGGTATTGATATCGATCGTCGTCATCGCCTCGGTCTGGTCGATGATCAGGTAACCGCCGGATTTGAGACCTACCTGGCGCGCCAGCGCGCGCTGCAGCTCGTCGTCGATGTTGTAGAGGTCGAACAGCGGCCGCTCTCCCGGGTAGTGTTCGATACGGGTGGGCAAGTCGGGGATATAGCGCGCGGCAAAGGCGGTCATTTTCTGGTAGGTCTCGCGCGAATCCACCTTGACCACGGTGGTTTCGGCGCTGACCATGTCGCGCAGCGTGCGAATCGACAGCGGCAAATCCTCGTGGATCATGCTGCCCGGCGGAACGGTTTCGGCATACTCGAGCAGCGAGCCCCAGAGCTTGGATAAAAACGCGATGTCGCGCTGCAGTTCTTCCTCGCTGACGCCTTCGGCCGCGGTCCGCACGATGCAGCCGCCGATGCGGTTTTCGGCGAGGCGGTTTTCGAGCAGGTTCTTCAGGCGCTCGCGTTCGGCCTCGTCCTCGATCTTGACCGAGATACCGACAATCGACGAATTCGGCATATACACGAGATAACGCGAGGGCACCGAAATGCTGGTCGTCAGGCGCGCGCCCTTGGTGCCCATCGGGTCCTTGACCACCTGTACCAGCAGCGTCTGCCCCTCGCGCAGCAGCTCATTGATCGACGGCCTCGAGCCATTGTCGGCCTCGTCGTCGGCGTTCTCGCCCATGTCGATATCCGAAACGTGCAGGAACCCGGCCTTTTCCAGGCCGATATCGACGAAAGCGGCTTCCATGCCGGGTAACACGCGGTTGACCTTGCCCTTGTAGATATTGCCGACGATACCCCGGCTGCGCTGACGCTCGATGCTGACTTCCTGCAGGGCACCGTTTTCGACGATCGCAACCCGGGTTTCCTGGGGCGTGATGTTTAACAGTATTTCTTCGTTGATCGACATTTCAAAATAACTCGATACCGGATAGCCGCAGCAGTTCGGCGGTTTCGAACAGCGGTAATCCCATCACCGAGGAGTAGCTGCCCTCCAGGTGCTCGACGAAAATCGCCGCCTTGCCCTGAATCGCGTAGGCGCCGGCCTTGTCCATGGGTTCGCCGCTGGCGCAATAGGCTTCGATTTCCGGCGCCGACAGGGCCCTGAAACTGACGCGGTTCTGGCTCAGCCGCAGCGCGATTTGCCCCGGCGTCGCCAGCGCGACCGCGGTCAGGACCAGGTGTTGTCGCGCGGACAGCCGTTCCAGGATGCAGCGGCACCCACCGGTATCGGCGGGTTTGCCAATAATATCACCATCGATGGCAATAGTCGTATCGGCGGCGAGCACGCGGTAGTCGGCGTCGGTTGGCGCCAGCGCCGCGGCCGCCGCCCGCGCCTTGGTTTCGGCCAGGCGGCAAACGTAGGCCGCCGGGGCTTCGCCGTCCAGACAGGACTCGTCGACATCGAGCGCATGCACGCTGAATTCGACCCCGATCTGGCGCAGTAACTCGGCGCGCCGCGGCGAACTGGATGCCAGGTAAATCATTATTCAATAATAGCTCGAAACCGCGCAACGGTCGCTATTCGCGGTGATAGGGATGGCCCTGCAGTATCGTCCAGGCGCGGTAAAGCTGCTCCAGCAGAACGATCTTGACCAGCGCGTGCGGCAGGGTCATGCGGCCCAGGGAAATTCGCTGCTGGCAGGCCTCGAGGCATTGCGGCGAAAGCCCCTCCGGGCCGCCGATCAAAAGATTGACCCGCGGATATTCGAGCATCCAGCGCTGCAGCTGCTCGGCCCAGTCGCGGCTCGACCAGGAGCGGCCGTTCTCGTCGAGCGCGAGATTCAGACTGCCGGGCGACAGCTTGCCGAGCATGAGCTCGCTTTCCCGCTCCTGCTGGCGCCGCGCGGGCTGCTTCGCGCGTCTCGACGCCAGCGGGATGGTGACGATTTCGGGAGCGAGTTCCCGCGGCATGCGCCGCAGGTAATCGTCGCAGCCGGCGTCGACCCAGGCGGGCAGTTTTTGCGCGATGTTGATGATCCGGATTTGCAAGACTAACCGGCGCCGAGTTCTTCGCTCCAGAGTTTCTCGAGCTCGTAGTAGCTGCGCACATCGGGCAGCATGACGTGTACGATGACGTCACCGAGATCGACCAGGATCCATTCGGCGGCATCCTGGCCCTCGACCCCGAGCGGCGGCTGACCGGCGTTCTTGGCGGCCTCGATAACCGACTCGGCGATCGCGGCGACATGGCGGGTCGAACTGCCGCTGGCGAAAATCATGTAATCGGTGAAATTGGCCACCCCGTGCACGTCGAGCACGACGACCTGATCCGCCTTGAGATCCTCGAGCGAGGACAGGGCCAGTTTTTTGGTCGCTTCGGATATTAGCGAGGTCGGGTCGGAATCAGTCACCTGGGCTCCAGTATAAGTGTCGGGTTTCGATATAGTCGGCCACCGCGGCGGGCAGCCAGCGGCGCGGGATTTCGCCGCGCTCGAGCGCCGCGCGCACCTCGCTCGAGGAGCAGTCCGGCGCATCGACCTCGAGCAGCAGGATGCGGCCGCTGTCGGCGCGCAAAAGCTCGTCGATCGAGTCGGCGCGGTGATCGGCAAACAGCCGGTCATCGATTTCGATGCCGGGGCGGGCGCAAACCACGAGATGCGCGAGTTCGAGAATCTGCCGCGGCTGTTTCCAGCTGCCGAAACCGTTGAACGCGTCGCTGCCGAGCAGCAGCGCCAGCTGCATCGGCTGGTGGCGCCGAATTTCGCGCAAGCTGTCGATCGTGTAGGACGGGCCCTCACGCTCGATTTCGAGGCGATTGAGAACGAACCGGGGATAATCCGCGAGCGCCAGCTCGATCATGCGGCAGCGCTCGGCGGCGCCGGCGCGGGGTGCCCCGCGGTGAACCGGCAGCGCGCAGGGCATGAACTGCAGCTGCTCGAGCTCGAGCCGTTGCTGCACCTGCGACGCGATATGCAGGTGACCGTTATGAATCGGGTCAAAGGTGCCGCCCAGGATTCCGATCATTATCAGTCGCGGGTATTGCCGTCTCCGAAGACAACGTACTTGTGCGAGGTCAGTCCTTCGAGCCCGACCGGGCCGCGCGCGTGCAGCTTGTCGGTGCTGATGCCGATTTCGGCGCCGAGACCGTATTCGAAGCCGTCGGCAAAGCCGGTCGACGCGTTGACCATGACCGAACTCGAATCCACGCGGCGCAGAAACTCGCGCGCGTGGCTGTAATCCTCGCTGACGATGGCGTCGGTATGCTGCGAGCCGTATCGATTGATATGTTCGATCGCCTGCTCGAGCCCGTCGACGATACGGATCGCCAGGATCGGCGCGAGGTATTCGGTATACCAGTCATCCTCGGCAGCGGCGGCGACCCGTTTGCTATCGATCGCCCGGGTGCGTTCGCAGCCGCGCAGCTCGACGCCGGCGTCGGTCATCAGCCCGATAAGCTCGGGCAAAATCCGCGGCGCGGCGGCCTCGGCGACGAGCAGGGTTTCCATCGCATTGCAAACCCCGTAGCGGCGGGTCTTGGCATTGAGCGCGATTGCCAGCGCCTTTTGCGGATCGGCGTGCTCGTCGATGTAAACGTGGCAGTTGCCGTCGAGGTGCTTGATCACCGGTATCATCGATTCACGGCTGATCCGCTCGATCAGCGATTTGCCGCCGCGCGGAATGATGACGTCGATGCAGTCGTGCATTTTCAGCATCAGCGCGACCGCTTCGCGGTCGCTGGTGGCCACCACCTGCACCGCGCTTTGACTCACGCCGGCCTGCTCCAGGCCCTGCTGGATACAGGCATAGATGGCCTGGTTCGAGTGCAGCGCTTCCTTGCCGCCGCGCAGTATGCTGGCGTTGCCCGATTTGAGGCACAATGCCGCCGCATCGATGGTCACGTTGGGCCGCGATTCGTAAATGATGCCGATAACGCCGAGCGGAACGCGCATTTTGCCGACCTGGATACCGGAGGGGCGATAACGCAAATCGCTGATCTCGCCAACCGGATCGGCGAGGCTCGCCACCTGTTTCAGGCCCTCGATCATGGCGTCGATGCGCGCCGGGTTCAGCTCGAGACGCTCGAGCATCGCCGCGGCGAGCTCGTTTTCCCGCGCCGCCGCCAGATCGCGCCGGTTTTCCTGCAGGATGAAATCGCGCCGCTGATCGAGCACCTCGGCAATTTGCAACAGCGCTTCGTTCTTCCGGCAGGGTTCGGCAAACGCAAGTTCGGCCGCGGCCGCGCGCGCCGACTGCCCGAGATCGGTCATGTAGCGGTTCAGGTCCGAACCGGGATCACTGTGCAAAGCTACGCTCATTACCTATTCCAATATTGCCGCTAAAGGCCGCGACCAGCGACTCGATCTCGAACCAGTCCGATTCCGTGAATTCGCTGTCCTGCTGGCCTTTGCCAAGGCGGTCTAATGTAGCACAGCTTTGCAGCAAACGCTCAATCCGCGTGGGGTCGAGCCGCGCCAGCGCGGCCTGGTAGAGGCGCTGCTTGTTGCGCCAGATTCGCAGGCGCTGCCAGGCCTGCTCGTTGAGCCCGCCGCCGCGCTGCAGCTGGCAGAGTTCGTCGAGCTGCTGCAAAACCTGCTGCAGCGCCCAGCGCAGCTGCGCGGTCGCATAGCCCTCGGCGCGAAGGCTTTTGAGAATTTTGAGCGCGCGCCGGGTCTTGCCCGCGAGGCAGGCATCGACCAGCAGGAAATGGCTGTAACGCGCGGATTGCGCCACCGATGCCTCGATACTGTCGAAATCGATGCTGTCCCGGTCGGCGAAACGGATCGACAGTTTTTCCAGCTCCTGGTCGGCGGCTAGCAGGTTACCCTCGGTGCGCTCGGCAAGGAACTGCGCCGACTGCAGGTCGATGGCAAGGCCTTTTTTCTGCGCGCGCTGCAGCAGCCAGTCGGCGAGCTGGTTATCGTATACCGGCTTGAGCTCGATGATGTCGCCAACGCTCTGGATTTTTTTGCACCAGGCGGCGTTGCGTGTTTGCCGATCCAGCGCCGGCGCAACGAAAAGATAGACCGTGTCCTCCGCCGGGTTGTCACAGAGTTCGGCGATAACCTTCGCTCCCTGTTGTCCGGGTTTGCCGGTGGGTATCGATACGATGCGGCATTTCCTGGCCGAAAACAGCGACATCATATCGCCCTCGTCGAGCAGCTCGGACCAGTTGAAGCCGCTTTCCGCCTGCAGGTTCAGAATATCCTCGAAACCGGCCTCGCGCAGCGCCGCGCGCGCTTCGTCGAGCCAGTCGCGCAGCAGCAGCGGCTCGCCGCTGGCGAGCAGGTAAACCGGTTTCGGATCGGTGAAAAGTCGGGACGGCTGCATCAGGCGCGATGCTATCACAGTTGCCGCCGCAGGCGATGACCGTATCCGGCCGCGGCCGCGAAATCGGGTAATAAAAAGGCCCTCGTCCTTAGCCAGGAGCGAGGGCCCAAAGATTACCTGCTTATTTCATCCAGCTGCATCCTGCAGGGCTTCCTGCCCGCGATACCGCCGAATCTGTTCGGCGGTATTTCCATGACCCGCGTCCCGGCGGGCACGAAGTGAATTATATGCGGGACGATACCGCGGCAGTAGCCTGCACGGCATTGGCTGCTGTAGTCAGCAGCAACAGTTTTTGTAAGACCAGTCCTACAGGCTTCAGATATCGCGCAGGCCGTCGGAGGGCTCGATCCCCGCCGCGCGCACCCCGCCCATGATCGCGGCAAAGATCGCCACCACGATGGTCAACGCCAGCGCCCACAGAAAATGCTCGGTCAACAGGAAACACAGCGCCTGCTCGAGATTGAGCTGCGGCGCGAGGAAAAAATTGATCAGGTGCTCGAAAGCGAGGTAGACCAGCACCGCCAGCAACCAGCCGAGTATTGCGGTGTAACAGGATTGCAGCACCGGGAACAGGACGATACGCCCGCTTTTGAAACCGACCAGGCGCAACACCGACAATTCCTTGCGTTTACGATCGACGTTGGCCCAGAGGCTCGCGCCCAGGGAAAACGAAAATCCGAGCGCGCCGACGCAGGCAATAATCCAGAAAATCACCGCGAGGTTGCGATCGATCGATTGCACCGTGCTGATTTCGGCGACGTTGGCCTTGACCCGCGCGCCCTGGCTTTCGAGATCCGCGACCAGTGTCTCGACGTCGTAAATCGAACGCGCGTAGAGCCGGAACGACGGATACACCCGCTCCAGTCCGTCCTCGCTGTTGCCGGCCCACTCCAGCGCCTCGACCGCGCGCCCGTCCTTGAACTGCTCGCTCGCGATCAGCAGGTCGAGGCTGACGAAGGCGACGTTGCGCGCGGTAACGGTCGCGTCGGCGATGTCGATGACCTCGATCGGCAGGTGCACGCGCTCGCGCTTGCCCTGAAACTGCCGCGCCAGGCTGCCGTCGATTACGTCACCGCGCCCGACCTTGAGTTTCTTCGCCGCGGAGTCGCTGAGAATGGCCTGGCCGTAGGCGCGAGGCACCGCATCGACACCGGCGAGCAGCGGGTCCCCGTCGGCGGTCGCGAGCAGCTCGGTGGACAGGATGCGGGTCGCGGTCTGGCTCTTGAGCTGTATCGTCGCCGCCAGCGCCCGCGTTTTCGGGATCACGAACTCGACATCGCCGCGCTGGCGATAACTTTCGATCCAGGCATCGTTGTAGCGGCCGCTGCCGATCGGCCGGATTTCCCGGTTGGCCGGGTTTTCCACCAGCTCGTTCACCATGCTGCTGACGATGCCGAACTTGAGGCCGAACAGTATCATCATCGGCGCCAGCACCGACGCCAGCGCGAGAATGAAACAGCCGGACATGCGCCATTCGTGGCTGTAATCGCGAAAACTCAGGCGCACGATATTGCTCAGCTGCGCCATCATCAGTCGGTGAACCTCGATTCGTAAACCTTGCCGTCGTCGACCGCCGCGGCCTCCTGCTTGAGCGTGCGCAATTCCATCTTGTAAACATGGGCCCAGTCGTGGCTGGCGGTGATCAGCGTTATCTTGAGACCGCGGATGACTTCCATCACCACCGCCATGATTTTCTGCGCGGTAATCGGATCGAGGGCGGAGGTCGGTTCGTCGGCGATCAGGATCGACGGCCGGTGCGACAGCGCCCGCGCGAACGCCGCGCGCTGGCGTTCGCCGGCGGACAGCAGTCCCGGCAGTTTGTCCAGCTGGCGATGAATGCCGAGCACGCGTGAAATCGAGTTGATCGAATCGTCGTCGGGCAGCTGCAGCAGCCGCCGCGGCAGCTCGATGTTTTCGCGCACGGTCAGGTAAGGCAGCAGCCCGCCGGACTGCAGCACGTAACCGATGTGCTGCTTGCGGATCTGCGACAGGCGGCTTTGCCGGTCGCGCTGCCACAGGGTCGAC
>JAAUYE010010377.1_pt1 | contig 14312 bp, 5 predicted proteins | sample 7278081 | NCBI WGS metagenome assembly JAAUYE01 (sample SAMN14350131, study PRJNA611818) | marine sediment metagenome | isolation source: surface marine sediment (0.6m) | place: French Polynesia: Moorea | collected 2018-08
CCCTGCTACTGTCTCTGTTACAGATCAAGCCACAGAGGTGGCTGTTGCCGCCCCTGCTCAACAGCAGAGCGAGGAGACCGGATCGAACAAGAGCAACAACAACAGTTCGAACGGCAAAGGCAACAATGGTCAAGGTAACAAGAAGGGTAAGCAAGCGCAGAAAAGAAATAATCAAGGCCAGCCCAAAAGCGGTGGCAAGGGTAACGGTCAGAAGCAAAAGCAAGGTGAGGAAGGTCAAAATCAGGGTGATCAACCTACCAAGTACTGTATCATCCACCAGACCACCAGCCACGATACAGAGGAGTGTAAGTTGCGTTACCAAACTCACTGCTATTATTGTGATGAGACATTTGCAGCGGGCCACTACGCGGTCCACCTGCACACAAGCTGCCAGGCGCCCAAATGCTACAACTGCGGACGCTTTGGTCACAAATCTCCTGACTGCAAGGCACCGAAGAGGGCACGATCGGGACGCCCACAACAACAACAAGGCAAGGGCAAGCGACCCGAGCAGCGATCCGAGCATGGACAGGGACAGGGACAGGCGCGAGCTGCGCCTGCCCAGCAGGTAACATTTGTACCGCAGATGACACCTGCACACATGCCCTTCCAGCCATTGCAGACTTTCCAGGCCTATCAGCCTCAACTGCAAACGATCGCCGCGCCCGTGCAGCTTCAGCAAGCACCACAGCCACAACAGCCGGTGCCCATGCAAACTTCAGACTCCAACTCGACAGACAGCAAGGTAATCGCTGCGCCGGTTCTGATGGCGTCGTCAGACGCACAAACCGAGCAGTGACTAGATTGCTACTGCAATCTGGGCTCCAGTAATAATTTTGCTGGAGTCCTGATGAAAGTAGAAGAGGCCATGGTCGACTCCTTGTGGGATACAGGAGCCGATCGTTCATTGATCCGCAAATCTGTGGCCAATAAGATCCTCAAGGCCACCGATCATTTCGATCCCACTCGCAAGGCACGTCTCAAACCCTTGGGATATACCTTGCGAGTGCACGGCATTGGAGAAGACATTCTCCAGTGCACACACCAAATTCTAGCACACATCAAATTCCCCGGATCAAATGACACCAGAACGATCGCTGCTGCAGTCGTACACGACAATATTCCATACGAGCTGATCATTGGCCAGGACTTCATGAGGAGAGAAGCGATCGGTTTCGAGCCTACCCCTAATGGGTTCTACCTAACTGATTGTAAGAAGTCCAACCGCCCCCTGTTGTACAACAGCGACTCTCCCCATGAAGCCCCCAAGCAATCTACCAAGAATTCACGAAACCTGAATGTAAACTCGAAGCCACTGAAAAGAAAGAAAAAGACCAGATTCGCTGCGTTGGCAGCCGAGTGGAACGCTATTCCGGAGGAGGATCGGAAGTTGATTTATTGTTTATCCACTTGCCGTTTAGCTAAGATCTCTCCTTCTGAATTAGCTGACAAACTCGGCTCGCTAACTGGCGATGACAAAACCGATTGTGACCTTGGTACTGATGAAAGTGCGGAGTGTCTAGTTACAGAGCAAACTGACATCCCCGAGCACCTGAAGGTACCCATCTGTGACTTCCCCGAGCATCAAGGGAAGCTTCAAGACCTGGTGTTGACCTACAAGGACGTCTTTAGCAGCTCTACTTCAGACGTGGGCCGAGCAAAAGGACCTACAGCATCCATCAAACTCGCCCAAGATAAGGTCGTAAACTTGAAAAATTACAGAACACCACACAAGTTGAAGCCGGTCTTGAAACAGCTTGTACAGGACCTCCTCGATGCTGGGATCATCGAGCCTTCCGAAAGCCACCAGTTTAATTCTCCATGTTTACTGGTCCCCAAAAAGGCCGAGGGTTCCATCAAGAAGGGAGTCCTGTACAGGCTCGTCGTTGACTACCGAGCACTGAACAAAATCATCGAAAGCGCGGTTTTTCCGATCCCTCGCATCCAAGACATCTTCCAACAGTACAAGGGGTGCACTGCCTTCAGCTCTTTGGACATAAGGCATGCCTTCTACACCATCGGCATTGACAAACAAAGCAGGCACCTCACAGCTTTTGGGTGTGAATTTGGCAAATTTCAGTTCAAATTTCTGCCGCAGGGCCTTAAAATTTCCCCTGCAGTTTTCCAAAATCAGATTGAACAAGATCTCAAAGGCTTGGATCGGATTAACCCGTACATCGATGACATTATGTCCGGTGACCCGGGTCCAGATGATCATCTGCGCTCGCTCGGCGCTCTGTTCCAAAGACTTAGAACAAAGGGTTACAAGCTCAAACTAAACAAATGTCTTTTGATGAAGAAACAAGTGACCCATTTAGGAGCAGGAGTAGGTGGTGACGGCATTTCAATTCCACCAGATAAAAAGGAGGCCGTCAGGGAAATGAAGCCTCCCACCACCCAATCAGAGATCAAGTCCCTGCTCGGGTTCACCTCATTTCTGAGGGAGCACGTCCCCTGCTATGCGGACGTAACAGCACCGATTCAGAATTTGCTCGGTGAGAAATTCAAGTCTAAAAATGAGTCAATCAAACCCTTTTGGAAAGAAGAACAGCAGGTCGCATTCGAGGCCATCAAAGAGATGCTGCTGACTTCTCCGGGTCTAGCATTTGCAGACCCATCAAAGCCCTTTGTTCTGTGGACCGATGCGAGCAAAAGAGCAATGAGCGCAGTGCTAATGCAAAAAGTCAACGACAATATTCCACCAGAACAAGTGAACACAATAGACAATTGTAGGCCTATTGGTTACTGGTCCAAGGCATTCAAGGGATCTCAAAGAAATTGGGCAGCACTTGTCAAAGAAGCCCGAGCAGTTTACGATGCAGTGTTGCATTACGCCAATCTAATTGCGGGTTGCAAGGTTTACTTGAGGTGCGATCACAAGCCCTTAGTAAATTTTCTGCATGCTCGCACAAAGAACGAGATGGTAAACAGATGGTCGATTGCTATCCAACAATTTGACATTTCATTTGATTGGGTAGCTACCGATCACAACATTGCAGACTGTCTTAGTAGGCTCTGTCCAACCAGACTCTTCCAGAGGCTGGACATAGATCCTGAGGATGATATTCCACCGTTTCCGAAGGCGCAAGGAGAGCAGCAAGAGCAAGGTATTCAGGTTGGGGCTGCACAGGCCCTGGAGCCTCACGATCCCAACCTGATCATACAAGATTTTGCGCAGATCTCCACTACTGAGATGATTGCCTTGCAAGCTAGGGACAGCTACTGCAAGAGGATCATCGCTCGTAAGGCCAGCTTCCAGCCCGAGCATAATGGGAAGTTTCATTTGATCGAGGGGCTCCTATACAAACAATTCACCCCCTCTCACAATGGCCACGAGCGACTTCCTTCACTTGCATTGGTTGTCCCCCAGGTTCTAGTTCTCACGGTTTTGGTCAACTTGCACAGGGAGCTGCAACACGCAGGTAGGGATCGGATGATCGCAGCCATTGTCCCTCGCCTGTATTGGAAAAGAATACACAAAACAGTTGCTAATTTTGTCCGGGGGTGTCAGGTATGCCAATACCGTCACCTCAAGGACGCAAAATTTCCCTTTGTACGTGTATCACCCCCATCAGGCCCGGGATTTAGGATGGCCCTTGACCTCTGGTCAGGGGGGGGAGGGGTGCTTTTGACAGCGCTTGACACCCACTCACAATACCCATTTGCTGAGCCGATCCCAAACAAAACATCTGCAGCAGTTACGAATGCGTTCCTCAATATCCTGAGCTATTTTCGCACCCCTAATGAGATAGTCACGGATAACGGAGCAGAGTTCCGCGGACCAGAGTTCCAAGACTTGGTAAGAAAGTTAAACATCAAACAAACTTTCCTAGCACCAAGAAGTCCGCAAGGGAACCCCGTGGAGCGCTTCCATCGCTTCTTGGGTGAGCAGTTTCGTTTAACCAGCAATCTCACCGATCAACATGATTGGTGGGCTTGTGTGCGAGCAGCCGTGTCGGCGTACAGGAAGACGCCCCACTCATCAGCTGGGGAAACGCCTCTCTTCCTGCAGACTGGACAGGATCCGACCTACAACATCGATCATCTCCTGCCAGTTAAGTCACGTCTCTTGTCAGCTGACCAAGATAGCAACGCCTTTAAATATCTAAAGATAGCGAATGGTCTGGCACGAAAGAACATCTGTTTGTCAAGAAAGCGCTCTTCTGTATCCAGCCAGGGCACGGTGGAGGACAAACCCCTCTCAGTGGGTGATCGGGTTTTCAGAAAGAATGTCTCCGGACAGAGACACAAAACCGATCCACACTGGCTCCCTGGATACAGGATAGTGGGATTTCAGTCCGGAAGGACTGCGATCATAGAACACACAGCGTCGAAAACAAAAGCAAGAGTGAATGTCAGACATTTACGCTGGGCCGATCCAATCTCCGAGCTGATAAACAACACTCAGCTGGACGTCGTGCCTGGCCAGTCAAAACTCTATCTTTCAGCACAGGACATGGCTGACCTCAACTGGCAAGAAATACCCGGTCTGCCCCCGCTTGACCCAGCTGCTAAGGACAAAATTGACCAAATTGTCCGTGACCGGTCTTATGACCTCAGACCACAAAAGGAGCCTGTTCAACCGAAGAACAATGATGTCTCCTCAAGACAATCAGAGCAAGTAGAACAATCCAAGAGAGCACAACGAGCGCGCAGACACCCAGCCCGTCTAAATGACTTCTATTGTGGCTGTTCTGTCTCGTCACGCCCCCGTCAGAAGTCGGCAATTGTTTCCTTTGATGCAGCTAACAATGTCTTAGTTGTTTCAGAGTGCATGATTGCCGACCTAGTGGATCAACCGAGCGGAACGACAGCGAAGGACGAGGGGAGAGTCCCCCCGCCCAATTAACATCAGCTGGACGCTCCAAGACAATCGCGGGCAAAACAATGGACAATGACCCGAACCTTATTGTTCAACAGAGTTTATTGTGTATTCTTTCCCTGATGGACCACCGATCACATGAACAATTCAGTGTACATTGAAATTCACCGAGCAAATCGAACAAAATTAACAATAGAAATGCATTTGACATGACAAATGTTCAATTCATTAACATGCGCTTACATTTTACATGCGAATACAATGTAAATTTACATGATTTCATGTGAAAGCAATGTAGATTTCATGTTTCCATGTAAAAACAATGTAAGTGACATATCAGCTGATACGAAATTCGTCAAAATTCAAAGTTTCAAGTTAAAATTGAACTATTCCTCTTAGAAAATAATTCACTGCTTATTGTTCATGTGGTTCATGTGCTGGATCTTCTGCCCTTCCCGCGCGACGACTCCAACACCGATCATCGCCGAACTTGCAAGTTTTAGTCCAGGAAAGTACAGTGACACCAAACTCTGTGTTTATCCTCGCGGATGAGCTGGATCCTCATACACCGCTCCCCCTCCTGACTCGCAGCCGTAGGGGTAGGGGACGAAGTTGGGGTGGCTGCAAGCAGAACCGCCGCTGGTTCCTGATGGCCCCGATCCACTAGCTCCGCCGCCGCTCCGATCATCTGAGGATCCACAGCAGATTCTGCCCCATCTCCGATAAACTCCTTCAGTGTCACAGTCATCACGACCACAAGGACCCCTCACCATCGAAACAGCCCGAAGACATCTTGGGCAGTAGAACTCAACTCGCAGGCACATGACTGGAAAAACAAACTACCTGTCAGAAACTATCCAAGTGCCGATCACAGACTTTAGGACAATTATTCTACTTTATGAACTGACAAACAAACAAGAGAACAATGAAAAACAATTACTTACTGTGATAGAAGAGTTGTCTCGAAGATAATCCAAAGTAATCCGAGTTAAATCCAATGAAAAATCCAGTGAAATATCCAGAGATCGGTGAAAACGCAGGTTTCGCCTCAGGCTTTTTCTTGTTTTTAGTCGGTTATCCGAGGAAGACAAGTTTTTTATGCCTAAAACCTCCCGATCTTTGATGTTCACAAGGTGCAAAAACGAACAATAGAGAGATAATCACACTTGCATTGTACAGACGTGAAGGACAGAAGTGAATGCGAATGATCAATGTCAATTAACGTGTAAATTGTACGATCGTTAGCTTTGAGGTCTCCAAAATTCATTTCAGATGCAATGAGAGTTACTCACCAATCTTTGATGTTTTCCTCCGAAGAGAAACGCACAATAGTAGGTGCGATCTTCCAAATTCACCCATGATCGCTCACCGATCACATAAAGAACTTTGATGTTTGTCCATGCAGACGCGCACAATAGAAAGTGCGAAGTTCTGTGTCCACGCTTGATTACCCTACCGATCATTAACCCAACAATACCCCGATCTCAAAGCTAGCACCTCAATTGTATCTATTGTTCTAATTGTCTCTATTGTAGGTATTGTGTATCATAATTGTAGATTGTTTCCATTTCAGCATAATAGCAAATTGTCTAATATATTCGCAACAATTGAAAATACGGGGGGAGGAATGCGTCTCAAGTCTGAATAGCTTCAAAGACCACCTTGGTCGCGCATGATCGCTACCGATCAAAGCCCCATAACTATGGAGGCTTAAATGCAATGTGAAAAACACAAAAGATCGCATCCAAATTTTTTCAGGCTACGCATTCACCCCTGTATTCTTTCCTTTGTTGTCTATCTCTTGCAGAACAATGCCCAATTTTTCGGATGATCACCGATCCCTGAAAATACAGGGGAAGGAATGCGTTGCGACTTCAAAGATCGCATTCAGTCTCATCACCTGATCGTTTCAGATCAAAGTGAAAGATCGCATCCAAATTTTTTTTTTCAGAACAACGCATCCTCACTGTATTCTTACTCCGATCATTGTACATAGCTATTGTTACCCACGGTTATTCATACAAATTCTATCGTTAGCATTCAGAGATTTTATCGTTGGATCTTAGAGTTCTATTGTTAGCCTCTATTGTCTGATTCCAAGCATTCTCAGCTCTACAGGCCCGCCTACTTGTCCTTTGTGCAAAAACCCTTTTTGCATAGGGGGAGGGATCTGTAGCCGGGCACTCCGAGCCTCCATACATAAACATACACCGATCATTAGTTACCATAGCAACCTGTTACCATAACAACACAACGCTGTATTGTTATTGTTATTGTGCTCGGTCCTGCTGCGCAACCGAGCACAACACACAACACACCGATCATTACGCCATCTATAAACAAGATATGCCGATCACGCCACCTGGCGCATACAATGTTCGAATAAACAGATCTCAAGCCGAGCAGACGTGTTTTATTTCTCCGATCTAAAACTCGAAGAGATAACCGATCACGAGCGCCAGTACAGCGCCCACATTTTGGGGGCTCGTCCGGGATCCGTCTTCCCACAGGAAAATAAGGTAAAACAAGCATCCTTACTCAATTTTCCACCGATCTGAGGAAAAGCAGACGACAAGATCTTGCGCGCCAAAACGCGCAACAAGAGCGATCAGTTGATCTTTAGAGAAAAGAAGGAAAGTTGGGTGAGGAAAGCCAATTTTTGTTCCGATCAAGGTGAGATTGGAGAACCTGGGAAAGCCCGAGTGCTTGAAAAACCCTAGATTTGAGCCACAACGATCTCAGTTGAGAATTTTAAAGTGTGCGCACTTCTGGCATGTTTACTAACCGAGCGAAGGAACTTAAAATGAAAAGAAACTGAAGAAAACAGCTTAGAAATGCAAAAAGGGAAGGGAACAGCCCGAGCGCTGCCCAAAAAGTAGTACTTGACAGTGAAAATTGGTGTGAAAATGAGAAGAGAAGGTCCGAAAGATGAAAGCGAAACAAGAAAATTTCATGATCGGTGAGCAGTGCGCGATCACGTGATCGCGCACTCTGACGTCAGAGACGCTGAATTCGCGGAAAATTCCGCCGATCACAAGAAAAGATCAAGGGAAGGAGAGTGAAAGAGACGGATAGTGGTTGAAAATGCAAAAGAATAGAGAATAGAGATCGAGAAAATAAAGAAAAAGGGAGAGAAAAAGAAGAATGGGGGTTGCCTTGGTCCAATTGTTTGTATAGCATGCTCTCTGGCACTTTGCCGAGCTCCAGATCAGAGTGACGTAAGGCCGATCCGGGGATCGAACCCGGGCCAGTGGACCCTCCTGACTTGTTGGCAGGGACTCAACCGCTGAGCCATACCCCCATTCGTATTAGCAAGGGATTAGCGAGCTAAAAGTGACAATTGTGAAGGATAATCGCAATTCAAACAATGTAATCGGCTTATCCGATCCTGATCCGATTAATTCCCGAAAGGTGGGAATTAGAGGTATTAAGGAACAAAAATGTAAAGAATTTCTCAAGGTAGAAGGGAATTAGCCGAAAACCGTTGCAAATATTTGTAAAAGTTGCCTGTTGCCAAGGGCCGAGAACAAGAAAAGGGAAAGGATCGAGATCAAAGATCCAGATCGGGATCCAAAGTAAACTGTGCGCACTGGTGGATTCTCGGAAAAGGGGAAGGAAATTCGCAACAATGATCATGAATTGCAACATGAGATAAACAGGATCGTCCTTGACCCTTGGCAGACGACAGCTTCGCAAGCGCGCGAAAAGTGCGGGCCTATAGGAAGCGCCCAAGCGCGCACGTGATCGGAGGTCCAATCAATTCAAAGAAATCATCTGCATTGCGCTTTTCAAATTCGCGCTCTTCCACTTCGTTTCCGCTCGTCCTGCAGTACACACGTATTGTAGAACTCAGCTGAAATATTTTCGCATTTTCGCTTATTTTTCGACACAGATCGTAGCAATCAATACAGAAATCATATAGAACTATTAGAGACAGTAAATTCTCAAAATTGTTAGAACATAAGATCCAGAAATCAAGCCATTACGAAAGAGCAGTTCGCCGAGGGATTTGACCAAGGTAGGTGAAACATTTTACAAGTATCAAGCTACAAGGAGTAAAAGAAAATAGAAATACATGAGAAAAGAAGAGATCGTGAAGTAAAGGCGCAATGCAATGATTGGATCGCCGAAAATCGAATTGAGAAAGACAGAAGAGTCAAATGAAATGGAAGTAGATTTCAGTCCGAGCGTTGGACCGCAGATAGAAAAGTAGCAATAGCCAACTGTGAAATTGTTCATGATTATGTTCAGTATGCGTTGTATGTGTTGAATTTGACTGCAAATGTTGATATATGTATTGATTGTTAACAATGTGAGAAGTGTTCTGTTGCGTGTGTTGATACAATTTTAAAATTGGCGCGTTGCAATGCTAATGATGCGTGTTATGTGTGATGTCTTGTCCGATCAGCTGAATTTAGAACGCTTGTGCTCCAGAAAACTTGTTTACATGTCCTGGAAAATTGTTGTGATGGCTACCAAGACACAATTATCGAACATAAAAGGTTGAAATAGCGAAAGGAAAAACAAAATTCAAAATGATCGGCCACCACAACAGCTCTCCAGAACGGAGTGACATTAATCAAACACAATTCTCAATTAAATATACAGAACATGGCAGAGCAGGTGGTACCCACGGGGGTCAAGGATCTGAGGGAGGAAGATCGCCTGGCCTTTGTTGCAGGACATCCAGACGTGGTGCCCTACAAGACAGCAGAGCAGCACATCCAAGACCCCACGCAGTTGACCACCCGTCTGTCAGGGTTGCGTCTTGTTCGGGCAGTCTGCACGTGTGCAGATTCCCTGCAGTCTCTAGGATCAGTACATTACATTTCACACTTCCTAAAAGTGTTTCATGATCCTGACGTGGCAGGGAATCGATACGTCAGCTACCTGAACGAGAACCTCTTGGCAATCGGTTCCATGCTTTTGCCTCATTTTGCTTCTGCAGGTGTCCGGGAGATCTCTGGTGGGCTGGTGTTTGATCGCCTCCGAGCGACCAGCACGCAGTCAAGGCTCGATTGGGTCCAAACCTTTGTGCTCTGCCTTATGCTTGAGGTGCGGGCATGCTTTGTGTTTCAAGACGAGGTGATCTCCACCACCTCAGTCGACACTAACCCCTGTATCCATAAGGTTGCATTCGCGGTGATGAGTGATGGTGATTTGGTTCCAGTGACCAAAATGTCGAGCCAGATCGGTGAGTTGGATTTCCAACTAACAATGCCCGCACCACCTCCTGCTTTGCCTGAACGCATGCCAATAGTTAGTCCTGTTAAAATAACTGACACCGTAATCTCTATCCATGGTGGAGCTGATCCCGATCAGGGCTCGCTCCCTCCCCAATTCAACTTTGCTGGTGGTGTATTCAGACACACCACTCATGCTAGGGTACAGCCGCCCCAAGCACAAGTGGACCCAACGAGGGAGCAACAGCTTCAGGCCCAGCTGGACAAGGCCATAGAAGAAAGGGACAGACTCCAGAAGGAAAACAAGTGGCTCCACGATGCGATCGACGCGAGGATCCTGGCTGACGCGTCAGTCAGGCAGCAACTGGAGCTTCAGGTCAAACTTCTGCACGATCATGTACAGAAGCTGACCTTTGACTACAACGTCTTGGTCGAGGACCACAACGGGCTCCGCTTGGTGATCATGAATGTCATGGAAGGCACCAACTACATGATGAAGGGCCTGGCAGACTCGGCGCTGCAAATGCCGGCGGACGCGAAGAAGAAACAGCAGCTGGACAGAACCCTGCCTGCCACACAACAGATCGCCGAGCTCCTGAATCGCCAAAAGATCTTTAGCGCCCTAACCTCGTCACGGGTCCCAATACAACCTCCCGCTCCCCAAGTGCCAGCTGCTACTACAGCTGCAGGTGTGGCTCCAGCAGCCGCACCCGTTCCACCAACAACCACCTCGATCCCAGTACAGGGATCGGCTCCCAAGGCAGCTCAGACAGCTGCCGGGGAACAAGGGTCACAGTCTCAACCAAAACGGGGCGCTAAGATCTCTGGCGGAGCTGGGCAACAGAAACAGAGGACAGCAGCCGCATCACAGAAGCCGTCTACGTCAAACATGCTGAACTGTGGAGGTGCAAACTGCAACGAGCAGTTTCCAGACGAGGATCAAGTCTTCGATCATCGACGACTGGTGCACCACAGCGATGGAAGTTTTGCCTTTTGCACCTACCTAGGGTGTAAGTTCTCCTGCATCGATCCGGATGATCTGGGGGACCACACCGCCACGCACGGAGGTGCTCCGCAAGAAGCTACTGCTCAGCAAACAGGCGGAGGTGACGATGACGACGACTTCGCAGCTGGCCCAGGAGGGGCAGCAGGAAAAAGGAGGGCACCCAAGAGCGTGGCGGGCCCAGCAGCGAAGAAGAGTAAACAAGGGCAGAAGGGATCCACAGGATCGGCGCCGGGCAAACAAACCAAGTTTACCAACAAGGATCCTGCAGAGAAGACAGCCAAACAGATAGCGCTGAAGTCCACGGCGGGTAGAAAAACCAAGAATGTTGCGGCGAAGGTACAACCAGTAGCTGCGACGTCATCTGCCGTTCCTGAGCAGTCAGAAGAAGCGGAAACCTTCACTCCTTTTGGTCTCGAGGACCATGCTCGTCGCTACTGCGCTGCCAACAGCATTGACTTCGAGGAACTGAAGATCACCTTTCCCGAGCAAGCCATCGATCTTCCTGACGGTCAGGTGTGCCCAGTCTGTGACGAAGTCATCAAGGCAAGGTTCGATCACCAGTACAGACACACTCAGAAGTTCTTCTGTCCCTTCTGCATAAGGCCGATGGCCTTCCCAGCCAAGAACAACCTGAAGCGCCACGTCAGGATGTCCTGCAACCCGGCAAGGGACGAGTTTGGCAGTAAGGTCGACCAGACGGACTTCGAGGTGATCGAGAAGCGTCAACTTCAGAAGCAGGATGAGTTCATCGCTGCACACGTGAAGTTTGTGATCGAGCAAGCAATAGACAAGCGGAAGAAGGAGCAAGTCAAGAAGGAGGCCCCTCCTCCGCGAAGAGGGGCCAGGAAGCACTCAACGGAGTCAACAGAAGAAGTCCAAGCAGGACCGTCCGATGAAGCGATCAGGGTCGAAAATCCTCTACAGGCAGAGGCCATGGCTCAACTCAAACCAGGAGCAACACTGCTTCTCGCCGGGCAGATGGCGAAATTCGTCCAAGAAGTGCAGAAGCAGGATGAGGAAAGCGACTTCAAACAATTGGTGCAGTCAGCAATCGGTGCTGTCGTCGAGAAAACGACCGAGCTGAATGTACTCACGGCTGAAGAAGCAGAGAAGCTCAAGGCACAGATCCTCTCCATGGGTACGGAGGAACAGCGCGAGCGCTTCAAGAAGCTCCTGGAGGACATACCCATCGATCTGACAGAGGAACAGGTCAAGACTGCAGAGGACGTGCTTACACCTAGCAATGAGTGAATTCCCAGCAGAGCTCACTCACCAGCATGTCATAACCGTCTTCTGACACCTCTCTTTTCCCACGATCATTGATTTGCATGTACATAGATGTGTAGATTAAGCCTTCTCTACTCTAGATAGCACTTCACTGTCATAGATATCAATATGTAACCAACACTAACCATGCATGTAGCTAGCCGATCCTAACAACTAGCCTACTTACAGATCGGTTTGATACGTGTCAAAGGTCCGTAGGATGTTCCTTCGCTCTGGCAACGCACGCCGTAACACCAAAAACACCTGTCCACAGCAGGGTCCAGAAAAAGAAAACGAGCAGCTCAGGTACTAGCTGTACCATTCCTGGACCGGACAGACGAAATGCTTCTTTTATGACTGGCCAGTCTCGTAGAAAACCGATCATGTAAACAGGACCTGCGTAGAGCTTGTCCAGCATGATCATGGTAGCCATTAGTGTTGCACACAGGTCTGGGTAGATGATAGATCCCACTAACCTAGTAGCATGCTTGTAGATAGCTGTTGGTGAGGTGATCGTTGATCAACATTTACTCAAGATCTTCCACAAAACAGGAAAAACCAAATACAAAATGTAGTTTTAGTTGAACAAATACTCGTTATTTACCCTAGACACCAGAAATAGAGTGCCTAAGCACAGTTATTCCAGCGATCGTTCATGATGTATGTTTACTCAAGATGTTTTCATGTGTTCCAGCCAAATGGCCGATGCCGTTGAAAACACCTCCCAGCTGGGAGAAACCTCGCGCCGAGTCGCAGAGGACAGCTCCGTCTCTGAAGCCATGGAGACGGAGGTACAGGTAAAGGTGTTTTGCACCGAGTGCAAAGTGCTCGGAGCACACACAAAGATGACTTGCCCATACGGGCAATACCCGGTGAGTGTTACTGTGCAACCCACTTCCAATCGCATCCTGACAGCCACGAACCAGTTTAACAAGACCCAGGTCAACCAGACTAGCGACCCAGGGATGTTTCAAAGTAGCACAAACCCACCCTTCAAGCACGGGAGGGCCTTGCTCCAGTGGGGGGAACACCATCGTTGGCAGAAGTTCAGCTATGCCCTAGAGTATTCCCTCATGTACGACGCTATTGAACAACCCCAACCAGAAGAGGAGATAGTTGAGAGTCCGATCAACCCAAAGAAACAGACAGACAAAAACCTTGGACAGAGAACGAGCACACCAACTCCTGACGAACAGACTGACAGGCACGATCACACAGACAGGACAGGACAGACAAACAGAGCCCTGTTTTCCGAAACATCCCTTAATGATTCATTCATGGCCCTGACGACCAATCTTAGCAAACTGGCCGAATCCATGACAACCAACGTAGTCAGACAAGACGACCGATCAACAGATGCTGTCACGATGGAAAGTCTCCTGAACGCGACCCCGTCGTTCGACGGTAATGAATCGAACTGGGCTGCTTGGTCTGACAAGATCAAACTCTGTGAACCCTACTGCTCCGAGCGGCAGTTGCTTTCACACATCAAGGCCCACCTCGGTCCAATACCGTCGGACTTCGTATCCAGCATCGGCTCCAGGGCCGACACTGTGGAAGGGTTACTTCTGGCCCTCAATGAAAAGTACAACCCCTTCTCCAAACCCCTCTATTCAGAGTCAATGATCGCCCGTCTCCAGCAGGGTAACAAAAGCATAGAAGAACACCATGCCCTAGTGACTGAACTGGTTCGGGGCTGCAAGGAAACCTTAGCGACCACAAACAAACAGATTAAGGCGAGGTACATCATGTCCCTCGCCGATCACAAGGCGCGTATGAAAATCCACTACAAGCTCTATGATATGTCGGAGCAGGAGAAAGATAAGGTTACGCTCGAAGAGCTGATGAAGATTGCGTCTAAACACGCTTACCTCACGAAAATTACGTACTATGAGAATAAAACCGAGCAGGCGGCCTCTGCGGCCCCTGCTACTGTCTCTGTTACAGATCAAGCCACAGAGGTGGCTGTTGCCGCCCCTGCTCAACAGCAGAGCGAGGAGACCGGATCGAACAAGAGCAACAACAACAGTTCGAA
>JAAUYE010160726.1_pt1 | contig 14304 bp, 10 predicted proteins | sample 7278081 | NCBI WGS metagenome assembly JAAUYE01 (sample SAMN14350131, study PRJNA611818) | marine sediment metagenome | isolation source: surface marine sediment (0.6m) | place: French Polynesia: Moorea | collected 2018-08
GGCGCTTCAACACGAGCCGCCCGGCCTTGGTAGCCATGCGAGCGCGAAAACCGTGCGTACGGGCGCGCTTGATCTTGCTGGGCTGGTATGTGCGTTTCATTGTCGATTACCTGGGTCTCAAGCCGGCCCGGTCGGGGCCGTACTTTTGAAAGGGCGGCAAGGGTACGCAGATGCCCGGAGAGTGTCAATAGACTAATGTAAACGTTGAGATTTCGGCCCTTAACAAGCTGTGGATAACCCCATCTGGCGGCGGCGGGGCTTAGGGTATAGACTGCGTCGTCTTGCGCTGCTCTTGATGAAGAAAAATAGCAATCATGGGGACCCCGGGGAACATCTTGTCGTCAGAATCAACGCTCTGGAAGCAATGCATTCGCGACCTGCAGGCCGAACTCCCGGAGCAGCAATTCAATACCTGGATACGGCCGCTGCAGGCCGTCGACAGCGGCGGCGTGCTGCGCCTGCTCGCGCCCAATCGCTTCGTCGTCGACTGGCTGCAGCAGCACTATCTCGAGCGCATCCTCGAACTCGTGGCCGCCAACAGTGACAACACCGAGGTCGCGCTGGAGGTCGGTTCGCGGCAGGCTGCGGCGCCGCCGGGTCCGGCCAGGCAGCCCGAACCCGTCGTTGCCAGGAAAACGACGGCGACGCCCGTCGTCTCGCGGCTGAACCCCGCGTTCACGTTCGACAGTTTCGTGGAGGGCAAGAGCAACCAGCTGGCCAAGGCCGCCGCGACCCAGGTCGGCGAAAACCCGGGCAAATCGTATAACCCGTTGTTTATTTACGGCGGCGTTGGCCTTGGCAAGACCCACCTGATGCACGCAGTAGGTAACGCTATTCTGAAGAACAGGCCCGGCGCACGCGTCAGTTACGTACATTCGGAGCGTTTCGTCGGCGACATGGTGCGCGGTTTGCAGCACAACACGATCTCCGAGTTCAAGCGCTCGTATCGGTCGCTCGACGCCCTGCTGATCGACGACATCCAGTTTTTTGCGGGCAAGGACCGGTCACAGGAGGAGTTCTTTCATACCTTCAATGCGCTGCTCGAGGGCCAGCGGCAGATCATCCTGACCTGCGACCGCTATCCAAAGGAAGTGAACGGGCTCGAGGAACGCCTGAAGTCCAGGTTCGGCTGGGGCCTGACCGTGGCCATTGAACCCCCGGAACTCGAGACCTCGGTGGCGATCCTCATGAGCAAGGCCAACGCGGACGGCGTCGACTTGCCCGAAGAGGTCGCGTTTTTCATCGCCAAGCGGATTCGGTCGAACGTACGCGAACTCGAGGGGGCGCTGCGCCGCGTTATTGCGAACTACCGGTTTACCGGCCGACCAATCAGCCTCGATTTCGCCAAGGAGGCTCTAAGAGACCTCCTGGCGCTGCAGGACCGTCTCGTATCAATCGAGAACATTCAGAAAACGGTCGCGGACTATTTTAAGATTCGCGTCGGCGACCTGCTGTCGAAAAAGCGCAGTCGCTCGATTGCTCGCCCACGGCAGATCGGCATGGCGCTCGCAAAGGAATTGACCAACCATAGCCTTCCGGAGATTGGCGATGCCTTCGGCGGCAGAGACCATACGACCGTACTGCACGGCTGCCGGCGCATAGAGTCTCTGCGCGAGACCGACAAGCGCGTCGATGACGACTATTTGAATTTGTTGAGAACCCTGACAGGATGATGTGGATAAGTCGTGGAAAACTGCATCGGGTATTTCTATCCACAGGCTGTACACAGCTCCCGGACTGGACATGCACGAGCTACGCAGCAGGTTTTGTTTATTTAAGTTATTGATTTATAAGGGCATAGATAAGTTATACACAGGACTCTTGTCGCTTAGTAATAACAATAAAATATAGATTTCCAATATTTATTAACAGGTGGATCTTATGAAGTTTACCGCAGCCCGGGAAGCGCTGTTGAAACCTTTGCAGGCAGTCATTGGCGTTGTCGAGCGACGCCAGACAATGCCGATTCTCTCTAACGTGCTCATGATTGCCCGGGAAGGACAATTGTCGATCACGGCAACGGATCTCGAGGTTGAGCTCGTGGCCCAGGCTGATGTCGAGACGCAGACGGGCGGCGAGATAACGGTATCGGGAAGGAAGCTCCTGGATATTTGCCGGGCGCTCCCGGAGGGCTCGGAGATCGATGTCAGCCTGAGCGGGGAGAAGTTGTCGGTCAAGGCGGGCCGGAGTCGCTTCAACCTCGCGACGTTGCCGGCAGCGGAGTTCCCGGTGGTCGAAGATATCAAAGCCGGACAGAGTATCCAGGTGTCGCAAGAGGTGCTCGGGAGGCTCATCGAGAAAACGCATTTCTCGATGGCGCAGCAGGACGTGCGGTATTACCTGAATGGCATGCTGCTGGAAACGGGCGGCAAGCACCTGCGCGCCGTCGCAACCGATGGCCACAGGCTGGCCCTGTGCCAGGCGGTGTTGGACGGTGGACTGGAAGAGCAGCAGGTTATCGTGCCGAGAAAGGGTGTGCTGGAGTTACAGCGCTTGATGAGCGGGGACGGTGAGCTGGAGATCGAGCTCGGTGTAAATCATATTCGCATCCAGCTGGATGGCATCCGGTTCACGTCGAAGCTTATCGATGGCCGTTTCCCGGAATACGAGCGTGTCATTCCCAAGGAATCGGCCAATGAGCTCAAGGCGGACAAGGGGGCTTTCCGTGGCGCGCTGCAGCGCACGGCGATTCTCTCTAATGAGAAATACCGGGGCATCAGGCTGGTCATACGAGACAGCGGCGTGGTGCTGCAGGCGCATAATCCCGAGCAGGAGGAGGCCGAGGAAGAGCTCGAGGTGGAGTACAGCGGCGAGGATATAGAGATCGGTTTTAACGTCAATTACCTGCTGGACGCGCTCGGGGCCGTCGAAAGTGACGAGGTAACGTTGTCGGTGCAGGACAGCAATTCGAGTTGCCTGATCCGGCAGCCCGGCAACGAGGACAGCACCTTCGTCGTTATGCCTATGCGTTTGTAGGGCGGTAGCCAGGCGCCGATGATTCGTACGTTCAAGGCCAGCCACTTTCGCTGCCTGGAGAATATCGAGCTGGAGCTGGCGCCCGAGTTCAACCTGGTGTTTGGGGCCAACGCCTCCGGGAAGACGAGCTTCCTGGAGGCGTTGGCGTATCTGGGTCGCGGAAAGTCCTTCCGGGGTGCGAGCACCGCGAACCTTGTACAGCACGGGGCTCAGGAGTTTGTGCTGTTTGGACAGGTGGAGAAAGACGGGCTTCACCGAAAACTGGGCGTGCGAAATAGCCGGGCGGGTCTCGAGATTCGGGTGGATGGCGAGAGCGGCGGCGCCGCGGCGCTGGCCGAGGCGTTGCCTCTGCAGGTTATTGACCCGGAGGTACATAACCTCGTGGCGGGCGGGCCCGAGCAGCGCCGGCGTTTTCTCGACTGGGTGGGGTTCCACGTGGAACATGATCACCTGCTGGCCTGGCGACGCTTTCGGCGTGCCCTGAAACAGCGAAACGCCGCGCTCAAGGCCGGTGCCAGGCCTGCCACGATCAATAGCTGGAACGCGGAGTTTGTCCAGCTTGGCATGGCGCTGGATGGATCCAGGCGCCGGTGTCTCGACGTGGCCGTGGAAAGCCTGCAAGGCTACGGGCGGGAGCTGCTGGGCACGGAGCTGGGTTTCGAATACCAGCAGGGCTGGAAACAGGGTCGGGGCCTGGACGCCATGCTGGAGGAGGGCCTGGAGCGTGACCTGCAGCTCGGCGCCACGCAGCATGGACCGCACCGGGCTGACCTCAGGATTCGTTATGACGAAAGGCAGGCTCGAAAGCTGGTGTCTCGCGGCCAGCAGAAGCTGCTCGCGAGCGCCATGATCCTGGCAGCCGCGGATACGGCACAGACGGCGCTGGAACAGCCTTTGCTGTTGCTGCTGGACGATCCCGCGGCTGAGCTGGATGCCGATTCGCTGGAGCGCCTTATGGGGGCCGTGTCGATGCTGGGTTGCCAGGTCGTTGCTACGAGCCTCGAGAGGGGGGCGCTGTCCACGCCCGACGGGGCGGCCGTGTTCCACGTGGAACACGGCGTTCTGAGCCCGGCCGACGGCGCTGCCTGAGCGTCCAAAACACCTTAAAAAAGAACGCTTTGGGGGTCCTTCCGGGGCCCTCATTTGATACAATGCGTCGGTTACGCTCCGAGGATATCGAATGACCGACGAAACAGAATATACTTCCAGTAATATCAAGGTGTTAAAGGGTCTCGAGGCCGTCCGCAAGCGGCCCGGCATGTACATCGGCGACACCGATGACGGCACTGGCCTGCACCACATGGTATTCGAGGTCGTCGACAACTCGATCGACGAGGCCCTCGCCGGTTATTGCGACACGATCACGGTCACGATTCACGCCGACGAATCGGTCACGGTCAGCGATGATGGCCGCGGTATTCCCGTGGACATGCACCCCGAAGAAGGCCGCTCGGCTGCCGAGGTGATCATGACGGTGCTACACGCGGGCGGTAAATTCGATGACAACTCCTACAAGGTCAGTGGCGGTCTGCACGGCGTTGGCGTATCGGTCGTCAATGCGCTCTCCGAGCACCTCGTCCTGACGATTCACCGCGAGGGCAAGATCCACCAGCAGGAATATGCGCACGGCGAGCCCATCGAGCCGCTGTCGATCGTGGGCGACACGGATCGCAAGGGAACCACGTTGCGGTTCAAGCCCAGCTCGAAGACGTTTTCGAACATCGAATTTCACTATGACATCCTGGCGCGGCGCCTCCGGGAGCTGTCTTTCCTGAACTCCGGCGTACGCATCCATCTCGTCGACGAGCGCGACGAGCAGGAAGACCTCTTCGAATACGAGGGCGGCATCCGCGCGTTCGTCGAGCACCTCAACAAGAACAAGACGCCCGTGCACCCGAACGTCTTTCATTTCTCGACGATGAAAGACGAGGTCGGGGTCGAGGCCGCGCTGCAGTGGAACGATGGCTACCAGGAAAACATGTTCTGCTACACCAATAACATCCCGCAGCGTGACGGCGGCACGCACCTGGCCGGGTTCCGCACGGCGCTGACCCGCACGCTCAACACGTACATCGAAAAAGAACTCAGCGGCAAGAAAGACCGCTTCACACCCAGCGGTGACGACGCCCGGGAAGGCCTCACGGCGGTTCTTTCGGTCAAGGTCCCGGACCCCAAGTTCTCGTCACAAACCAAGGACAAATTAGTTTCATCTGAAATTAAGGGCATCGTCGAACAGGCGATGGCGGGCCGGCTCGAAGAATTCCTGCTCGAGCACCCGCAGGAAGCCAAGGCCATCGTGTCGAAGATCGTCGACGCGGCCAGGGCGAGGGAGGCCGCCCGGAAAGCCCGCGAAATGACGCGCCGCAAGGGGGCCCTCGATATTGCCGGCCTGCCCGGTAAGCTCGCCGACTGCCAGGAGAAGGACCCGGCGCTGTCGGAGCTGTTCCTCGTCGAGGGCGACTCGGCCGGCGGCTCCGCCAAGCAGGGCCGCGACCGCAGGACGCAGGCCATCCTGCCGCTCAAGGGCAAGATTCTCAACGTCGAAAAAGCGCGCTTCGACAAGATGCTTTCGTCGGCCGAGGTCGGCACACTCATTACGGCCCTGGGTACAGGCATTGGCCGCGAGGACTTCGACCCGGACAAGCTGCGCTATCACCGCATCATCATCATGACCGACGCCGACGTCGATGGCTCCCACATACGCACGCTGCTGTTGACCTTCTTCTACCGGCAAATGCCCGAGCTCATCGAGCGCGGCCATGTCTATATCGCGCAGCCGCCGCTGTACAAGATCAAGCGTGGCAAACAGGAGGTGTACGTCAAGGACGACGCGGAACTCAACGACTACCTGCTTAACGCCGCAATGGACAATGCCGCGCTGCACGTCAACAGCGAGGCGCCGGCGCTGACCGGCGTCGGCCTGGAAACGCTAGCCAAGGAGTACATCGCCGTAGAGAACATCATCGCGCGACTCGCGTCGCGCTACGACGAGGTCGTGTTGCGCGCCGTCAGCCGCCTGCCCGAAGTGACGGCCGAGGATGTGGAGGATCTCGACGCACTGGAAGCATGGACTGCGGAACTCAGCAAGGTATTGCCGAAACATTCCGGGGACCGTGCCGAGAACGGAAACGGCGGCAGCTATTCGGCAACCCTGGACCGGGGCGACGAAGACGGCGAGGGTGTGCGTATCGGCATCACGAAGGTGCAGCATGGACTGGGCGCAACGCGCTACCTGCCGCGAGAGTTTTTCGGCACCAACGAATACCGGCACATCATCGGGCTCGCGGAAAAACTCAGGGACCTCCTGTCCGAGGGCGCCAGGGTTCGTCGTGGCGAACGTGAAACGCCGGTCGAGACCTTCGGGGCGGCCGTAGAGTGGCTCATGAATGAAGCCAGGCGAGGCCAGTCGATTCAGCGCTACAAGGGACTCGGCGAGATGAACCCCGAGCAGCTCTGGGACACGACCGTGAACCCGGAAACCCGACGGCTCATGCAGGTCAAGATCGAAGACGCCGTGAAGGCCGACGAGATTTTCACGACGCTCATGGGAGACCAGGTTGAGCCGCGCCGCGAGTTCATCGAGAAGAACGCGCTGACGGTCGAAAATCTCGACATATGATCAATCGCCGCCTGCTTGTCCACACGGCGTTCCTGACGCTGGCGCCAATTATTGTCGCGTGGTTCGGCCTGTCGACGCCGGCCGCCATCCTGCTCGTCGCGCTGCTGTTGTTGTGGCGCTGGGTCGTCGTGCTGAGCGGCTGGGTGCTGCCACAGAAGACGCCCGAGCTCGTGCTCAACACGATCGCGGCCAGCCACTTCGTCGAAAAGGTTCGCTGGAGCATGGACCGCCTGGGTCTCGACTACGTCGAAAAACCCGCGGGCGGCGCGCTGGGCGCGTTCTTCCTCGGGCGAACCGTGCCGCAGCTCAAAGCGCGCACGGGCGCCGTACAATCGAGCATCGGAAATTCGGCCGAAATTCTGCGCTACCTGTGGGGCCGCTACGGGTACGAGCTCGGCGAACGCGCCGCTTTCCTGGAGCCAACGCGCGAGCGTGCAGCGCTCGAATCTCGCATCGACAAGTGCGGCTCAGACCTGCAGATCTGGACCTACTACCATCTTCTCGATCACAAGGAACTCACGCTGCACGCATGGGGGGTCGACGACCCGGCTACGCCGTACTGGCAGCGCCTGGCGCTACGTGTCCTTTACCCTATCCAGTCACGGCTGATCCGGCGATCGTTCCGCATCAACGACGCGAGCTTTGCCAGGGCGGTCGAGCGAATAGAAGGACTGCTGGCCGACGTGGAGGGCAAGCTGGCCGACGATCGCAAGTCGCTCCTGGGTGGCGATGATCTGAATTACACGGACATAGCGTTTGCGGCCATCAGTGGCCTGTGGGCCATGCCACGAGAGTATGGCGCAGGGCGCGCTGAAAGCGTGCGTCTGCTGGAGGCCGATGCGCCGGCCGACATGCGCAGCGACAGGGATCGCTGGAAGGGCTCCTATCCGCGCACGTTCGCATTTATCGAGAGGCTCTATGCTGAAGAGCGAAACACTCACGTGGAATAAAACTTTCGCCGTCGTCGCCAGTCGAACACGGCACAGCAAAAATATCGGCTCACAGCCGGATGAAACGAGCAAAAACCCAATATAGGAACTAATCGTGAAGAAACTACTGGTAGGCGCCATGGCGCTACTGTTTGTTGCCGCCTGCGGCAGCTCAAACGAAGATAGCGCTCCGGCACAGGCGGCGCTCGTCTCTGGAATCGATGTCGAGTACATCGACACGTCAATCAGGCCGGGCGATGACTTTTTTGCCTACGTCAATGGTGGCTGGCTCGAGAAGACCGAGATACCGGCCGACCGTTCGCGCTACGGCACGTTTGCCATACTGCGCGACGAAGCCCAGGCCAACGTCAGGACGATCATCGAGGCGTCGGCGAACGGCGATTTCGCCAAAGGCAGCGACGAACAGAAGGTTGGTGACCTGTACCAGTCCTTCCTCGACTGGGACACGAGGAACGCGCGCGGCCTGGAGCCGCTGCAGGCGGAGCTCGATCGCATTAACAGCATCGCTGACTACGACGATCTCGCCGTCTATTTCGCCGAGACCAGCAAGCGCGGGCTCAGCGCGCCGTTCGACATCGGCCAGTACGCGGACTTCAAGGATCCGAATACCTACATGATCTATGCGTGGCAGGGTGGCATTGGGCTCCCCGATCGCGAGTACTACACGCTGGAAGACGAAAAGTCCGTTGCGCTGCGCGACCAGTACGTCGCGCACATAGCGAAGATGTTCGATCTCGCAGGCTTCGAGAACGGCGCAGAAGCCAGCGAGAAGATCATGGCCCTCGAAACGCGCATTGCCAAACAGCACAAGCCCAAGGAAGAAACGCGTGACATGGTTGCGCTTTACAACAAGTATCCCCTCGACGAACTCGACGACCTCATGCCCAACTTCAATTGGGACGGCCTGCTCGAAGAGGCCGGCCTGACGGAGCTCGACGGCCTCGTTGTAACGATGCCCGAGTATATGGCCGCGCTCGACGACATCATCGTCAGCACCGACCTCGAGACCTGGAAAATCTATTTCACATGGTCCGCGCTCAACAACACGGCGAGCCGACTCACGCGCGAGCTCGACCTGCAGAACTTCGAGTTCTACGGCAAGACACTGCGGGGAACGCCCGAACAGCGGCCGATGTGGCGCCGTGGCGTAAACATCGTCAATGCAAACCTCGGTGAAGTCGTCGGCAAGGTTTACGTCAAGGAGCATTTTCCGCCCGAGGCCAAGGAGCGCATGCTGAAACTGGTCGGCAACCTGGTCAAAGCCTACGACAAGAGCATCAGGGAGCTGGACTGGATGACCGACGCGACGAAAGCGGAGGCGCTGGACAAGCTGTCGAAGTTTACGCCGAAGATCGGTTATCCCGACGAGTGGCGGGACTACTCGGCGCTCGAGATCGAGGGCGACGACCTGTACGGCAACCTCGAGCGTGCCGCGCTTGCCAATTACCAGCGCGCGCTGGACAGGCAGGGCGGGCCGGTCGATCGTAACGAGTGGGGCATGACGCCGCAGACGGTCAATGCTTATTACAATCCGCCGCTCAACGAGATCGTGTTCCCGGCCGCCATACTGCAGCCGCCGTTCTTTAATTTCGAGGCCGACGAAGCCGTCAACTATGGCGCCATCGGTGCGGTCATCGGGCACGAAATCGGCCACGGTTTCGACGACGCGGGCAGCACCTTCGATGGCGATGGTGTACTGCGAAACTGGTGGACCGATGAGGACCGGGCAGAGTTCGAAAATCGTACCGCCAAGCTGGTCGATCAGTACTCGGCTTACAAGCCCTTCGATGACCTTAGCGTCAACGGCGAGTTCACGCTGGGCGAGAACATCGGCGACCTGGGCGGGATCAGCATCGGATTGCTCGCGTACCAGATGTCACTGAACGGTGAAGAGCCACCGGTCATCGACGGCTACACGGGCGTGCAGCGCGTGTTCCTGGGCTACAGCCAGGTGTGGCGCGGCAAGTACCGCGACGAAGCGCTGCGCGTGCAGATTGCCACCGACCCGCATGCTCCCGGACGCTATCGCGCGAACGGAGCGGTCAGGAACGTGCCCGAGTTCTACGAGGCATTCGACGTGGCTGAGACCGACGCGCTGTACCTGCCGCCCGAGGAGCGCGTGAAGATCTGGTAGCCGCCTATTGATAGAAGCTGCTGATCTCGCGCATTTTGCCTTCGATCCAGTCCTGCACGATCAGGTTGGTCTCCTTGGGGGACTGGGTCGAAGCATCTATAGGCGGGCCGATGATGAACCTCACGGTGCCGGGTCGCTTGACGAATTCCCGGCGCCGCCAGAAATCCCCGGCGTTGTGCGCAACGGGCACGATCGGCACGCCGGCTTCCTGGGCGAGCGCCGCCCCGCTGATACCGTATTTGCGCGTCTCGCCGGGCGGAACCCGGGTGCCCTCGGGGTAGATCGTTACCCAGTTGCCGCTTGCGAGCCGCTCCTTCCCCTGGTCGATCACCTGCTTGACGGCCGAGCGGCCCTGGCCGCGATTGATCGCGATCGGATTGAGGACGAGCGCGATGGCCCAACCGACGAACGGCGTCCAGATCAGCTCACGCTTCACGACCCACGACGTGCGCGGGAACATCGGTACGTGGCCATAGGTCTCCAGCGTCGAGGTGTGCTTGATCATGATGACGCTGGGCGTGTCGGGAAGGTTTTCTTTGCCCTCGACGACGACCTTGAGTCCGCACATGAGATCCCCGACCCGCAGCAGCATGCTGCAGAATGCGACGAGTACGCGCTGGCGCCAGGCCTGCGGTGCCCAGAACATGAGTATCAGGATGACTGACACCCCGAACGCCGTCGTGAAACCGAACGCGATGTACGCCGCGGAGCGTATCCAGAGGATCATCCGTTCACTCCCTGAGCAGCGCGGCCGCGGCGGCGGCCAGGTCGTCATAAACCTCGGTAGCGGCCAGCGCACTCGGCAGGGCCGACTCGGTCTTCCTGCCGTTACCGCTGCGAACGAGGATGGGCCGGGCCCCCGTTTCGGCGGCGGCCTCGAGGTCGCGCAGGGAGTCGCCGATCACGGGCACGCCGTCGAGGCTGGTGCCGTAATGCCGGGCGAGACGCCGCAGCAGTCCGGGTTTCGGCTTGCGGCAGTCGCAGCCGTCATCGGGACCGTGCGGGCAGACCACGATGCGGTCGATCCGACCGCCTTCTTTCGCAACGAGCCGCCGCAGCCTGCGGTGCATCGACCGCAGCGCCTTGCGGTCGAGCAAGCCGCGCGCGATTCCCGACTGGTTACTCGCGACGGCGACCGTGAAGCCGCCGCGATCCAGGTCGGCAATGGCGCGGATACTGCCCGGCAGTGGAATCCACTCGTCCAGCGACTTGACGAATGCCGGCGAATCGCGATTGATCACCCCGTCGCGGTCGAGAACCACGAGCCCCCTGTCATTCGGCGGAGATCCCGTCATGATCCAAGCGAAAGGCGTGAAATGTCGGCAACGTCGAGGAAAAGAGCGCGAAGTTCGGCCAAAAGCGCCAATCGGTTCTCGCGTACGGCCTCGTCATCAGCCATGACCATGACCTCGTCGAAATAACGGTCGACGGGCTCCCGGAGATCAGCGAGGGCATTGAGGGCCTCGGCGTAGCTGCGCGTTTCGATCATCGGCAACACCTTGTCGCGGGCGCCCGCGAGCGCGTTCGCGAGCGCGGTTTCGGCGTCGTGCTCGAACAGTTTCGTCCTGACTTTCGTGGCGCCCCTGTCCCCGGCCTTCCTGAGAATGTTGGCAATTCGCTTGTTGGCCGCCGCGAGGCTCTCGGCCTGCTCGAGCCGCGCGAAGGTCTGGACGGCCGCGAGTCGCCGATCGAAATCGACCAGCGAGGCGGGCTGCCGCGCCATGACGGCGTCGAACGTCTCGGTCGCGAGCCCCGCGTCGCGATCCAGGAAGTAACGGCGCAGGCGATCAGTGATGAATGCATACAGCTCATCCGCCAGCTCGTCGTTGTCGGCCTTGCCTTTCGGCTGCAGCTTGATGGCCCTCGCTATGAGCTTCCGAAGATCGACATCGAGCCCGCACTCGATGCAAATGCGCACGATGCCGAGCGCCGCCCTGCGCAGTCCGAACGGGTCGCGATTGCCGCTGGGCTTCTTGCCGATCGAGAAAACGCCGGCGAGCGTATCCATCCTGTCGGCGGCGCTGAGAACCTGGCCAGCGATGCTCGCGGGCAGCGAGTCGCCGGCGAAGCGTGGCTGGTAGTGCTCGGCAATGGCGTCGGCGACCTCGGCGGGCTCTCCATCCGACAGGGCGTAGTAGCGCCCCATGGTCCCCTGCAACTCCGGGAACTCGCCGACCATGCCGGTCAGCAGGTCGCACTTGGTGAGCACCGCCGCGCGCTCCGCCGCCGCGCCGTCGACGCCCAGGGCCGAAGCGATCCAGTGCGCGAGCTTGGCAATTCGTCGGGTCTTGTCGTGCAGGCTGCCAAGGCCCCGTTGGTACACGACTTCGCGTAGCGCGTCTTCGCGGCTTGCGAGCGTCTTGCGCCGGTCGTTGTCCCAGAAGAAAGCCGCGTCGGCGAGGCGCGGCCGAATGACACGTTCGTTGCCGTCGCGGACCTGGTCGGGATCCTTGCTCTCGATGTTCGCGACCGTGACGAAGCGCGGCAGCAGGCTGCCGTTCTTGTCCGCCACCGGGAAATAGCGTTGATGACCGGTGAGCGTAGAGACGACGACTTCGCGCGGCAGCTTGAGGTACTCCTCGTCGAATTTGCCGAGCAAAGGCACGGGCCACTCGACCAGTGCGGCGACTTCGTCGTACAGCGATGCGTCGCCCACGACAACGCCACCCGCGTCGGCCGCGGCGGCCGCGACGCCGTCGCGCACGAGCTCCCGGCGCCGCTCGAAATCAGCGATGACGTGACCATCGCGTTCGAGCGCGTCGAGATACGAGTCAGCATCGCTGATGACAACGGGCGCACCGCAATGAACGCGATGCCCGCGACTTCGATTGGATGTCGCGATACCCATGATCGATGCATCGATCACGTCGGCACCGTGAACGAGCACGACCCAGTGAACGGGACGCACGAACTCCGCCTCGCCCGCCCCCCAGCGCATGCGCCGCGGAATGGGCAGGCCGGACAGGGCCCGTTCGATAAGGCCGGGCAACAGCTCGGCGGCCATCTTGCCTTTCTCTACATCGCTGAACGAAAGCCACTCGCCCTTGTCCGTCTTGCTGCGATCGAGAGCGTCTATTTCAACGCCGCATTTTTTCGCGAAAGCCGTGGCTGCCGGAGTGGGGTTGCCATCGGCGTCAAACGCGACCCTGACGGGCGGCCCCTTGTGCTCGACCTTGCGGTCGTCCTGCTGGTGCGCCAGCGACTCGACGACGACGGTCAGCCGTCGCGGACTCGCGTAAACGTGGACATCTCCGTGCGCAAGCCGCACGTCATCGATTGCGACCCGCATGGCATCGCCGAACGCCTCCATGAGCGAGCGTAAGGCCTTGGGCGGCAACTCCTCGGTACCAATTTCAACGAGCAGCTTGTCGACGCTCATCCTGCTGCCGCCTCCTGGTTGACGCTGGTGAGCATCGGGAAACCGAGCGCCTCGCGACTGGCGTAATAGGCCTCGCAAATAGCCCGCGACATCGTGCGCACGCGCAAGATGAAGCGCTGTCGCTCCGTAACCGAGATCGCCTGGCGCGCGTCGAGAAGATTGAAGGTATGCGATGCCGTCAGCATCTGCTCGTAAGCCGGCAGCGCGAGGCTCAGCTCGATGAGCCGCTGGCTCTCCTGCTCGGCGTGATCGAAGGCGTGAAACAGCTCGTCGACATCGGCTTCTTCGAAATTGAATTTCGACTGCTCGAATTCATTCTGGTGATAAACGTCGCCGTAGGTGATGCGCCCCAGCGGACCATCGGTCCAGACAAGATCGAATATGCTCTCGACGTTTTGCAAATACATGGCGAGTCGCTCGAGGCCGTAGGTAATCTCGCCCGTCACGGGCCGGCACTCGAGCCCACCAACCTGCTGGAAGTAGGTGAACTGCGTGACCTCCATGCCGTTCAGCCAGACCTCCCAGCCCAGCCCCCACGCCCCAAGCGTCGGCGACTCCCAGTTGTCCTCGACAAAGCGGATGTCGTGTATCGACGCGTCAATGCCGATGGCCGCGAGTGAGCCCAGGTACATTTCCTGTATGTCGTCGGGAGAGGGCTTGATGACGACCTGGTACTGGTAGTAATGCTGCAGCCGAAACGGGTTGTCGCCGTACCGGCCGTCGGTGGGCCGCCGGCTAGGCTGCACGTACGCTGCAGACCATGGCTCCGGGCCCACGGCGCGCAGAAACGTCGCCGGGTGGAAGGTGCCGGCGCCCATCTCCATGTCGTAGGGCTGCATGATCACGCAGCCACGCTCGGCCCAGTACTGCTGCAGCCTCAGTATCAGGTCCTGGAAGCTCAAGCGCTCAGGCGATGTGTCGGTGCTCATTGTCGAGTGTCGCGGTGCCTCAAAGGCGCGAAGTATAACGGCTTTCAGCGCTTTGGGGGCGATCAGAATCAGTAACATGCGCGGGTGCGATGCCCTAAAGGGGTGCGCGCCGGCCCTTTCCGCACTATAATGGTGCGGCGCCAAGGGGCTGTGCACCATAATGGTGCGAATTGGCGCAGGCGCAGATCAGAAACCCTATATTAAACAGCACGTTAACAAAGGCGCCCAATTGGCACGCTTCGTGCAATCCAGATGTCCATCGGGCCGCGTCGAGCGGCGACTTATTGCATACACAGACTGGAGGAAAAACCCATGAC
>JAAUYE010143079.1_pt1 | contig 14301 bp, 13 predicted proteins | sample 7278081 | NCBI WGS metagenome assembly JAAUYE01 (sample SAMN14350131, study PRJNA611818) | marine sediment metagenome | isolation source: surface marine sediment (0.6m) | place: French Polynesia: Moorea | collected 2018-08
TGCTGGTGTGGGAAAGAATATAAAATCTCTTATGTTCGAGGTGATTTGAATCGAATTATCTTGTTGAGTTTATCGGGAGATGATGTGGGTGAACGTTATACTGTCCATCCTATTGAAATTAGGAGGAAAAACAATTAGCGATCGCCCTTGAGAAAAAAAGTCACAAAGTCTGATAAAACTAGGTTTGACCCTCTTTAACCTATAGGTGCAATAGACGAAAAAAACTCGGGTACAAATCTTGGTAGCTAAATTTACCAACTCCATTGGACTACCGTTTCAAAAAATACTCCCAGAATCTTTGATTGAAGATATTTTAGTCAAAGAAAAAATCAAATATCGCAACAGATTATTTTCACCAATTGTAACTCTCTGGGCATTTTTATCACAGGTTCTTGACACAGATAAAAGTTGTCATAGGGGTGCGACAATCATTGGAACTAAAAACCGGAATAAGGAATTAGGCACTATGTATAGACATAGCTGAACCCCCCTTGAATTCGTTCTCTTTGAATTTGCTCCTATGTATATACACTCCGAGAGCAAGAACAAAAAACCGGAATAAGCCTGGATAGTGGACTAAATCTCATTCGGCTCAAGAGGGTCACGCAAGATACGAATTTACGTCCATCATCTATGTCTATACATAGTAGCCAGAGCGTATATACATAGTGGTTACTTCTGTTTACTTTCTTATTCCTGTTTATTGTTCTATTACTTGTCGTACCCCTTAGATTGCCCCTCATGACACTTTGGCTAGTTTTACCCCTATCAGGGTTGGTTTCGCGCTTTCTCCCAACTTTGTTTATCTAGAAGCCAATCCCAGCGCGATCGCTCATCCGCCCTGTAAACAGCTATCAAGTCTCCCTGATGCAGTTTCTCAGGAGTCAAGACTTCCAAATCCGGCTCAGATGAACGTAAATAAATATCCGGGACAACAGCTTGTTGTACTAACCCTCGGCGTACCAGCTCGATGCTCTCTAGAAAAGAGCGACATCGAACCCGCAAGCCCTTACTGGATATGCCATTCGACCGGGTAAGGACTTGAGCCAATCTTTCTCCTGTACTTCCGGGTTCCCATTCAATTACTGCTGGGAGTGTGGCTTGCCTTGAGTCGGTTTTAGGACATATTACTTTGGCCTGCCATTGCAGCACCGAGACAGCTTCGATCTTGGGAGCTAGTCGTTGTTTGTCTCGCCCCCTGCGGAACCCGATGGATTCCCCGTGCAAGAAAGCCAGATCGATTTCATCCTGCATCAAGGCATCCAAAACCTGACGGGAACGAAAGAGAGCAAAACGCTTGAGGGAACGCCCCTGTTGCTGCAGGAAAGCTAACAGCAGCAAGGAGACACTGGTTCCCGCCGAGACACGCGGCGAACTTGTCAGCTCGGCGAGTGTCCTATCAAAGCGATCAAAAGCGGCAGCCAGCCGTCTGGCTTCTGGGGGAGGATGAAACTGACCCATGTCCCGCCAGTCCAAATCTTCACCGATTTGCTCGTTAACTCGCTGAATCAAGCGGCTCAGTCGCGCCCGATCTATACCAAGCTTTTCGGCGGCAGCCAACTGCGATGGGAGGCTGGCACTGATCATCTGGCTCAGAAGGCGCAGATCCTCTAATGTCAGTCCCATTGAAGAGCGCGGCATTAACCTTCTCCTCCTGTTTTTCTGAGCAGGACAGGATGTCGGCGAGGATGGATAAACTCTTCTACCCATAGATCGATAAACACCAACCCGCGAGGTCGATAATTAGGTCCAGCTACTAGCAAGGTCTCTTTATACTTACCTTTGGGAGCGGGAATTAGTGTTTGCCATCCAACCGAGCCACCATTATCGAGTAAGAGTGCATGGCGGACGTGCCAGTTTGACGCTAGCTCTTCAGCAATCTCGTCCAAAGCGCCAGTGATGGCAAAGGCAACGAGACTCTCATCATAGCGTTCGGCGATGACAGAATGCAGTAGGTTGTAACTCTTTTTAACCCCATAGTAGGATGCTAGCTTCTCCATCCGTTGAGCAATAAGGTAATCTTCTGCTCCTTGGTCTTTCGCACGTTGCCAACATTCCGAGAGTTCTCTCCAAACTACGGCGGATGGTCCTAGCCATCCCTTTGGATGAACCTCATAAACATGGGTAACATCAGAACAGTTCCCTATCAAAAACATTCGATTCTTTGGCTTACCGTCACTCACTAAGGGAATGCCAGTTACTAACTCAGCTTCTTTTTGAGCGTCTTTATAGGGGAGCAAGCGAACTCTTTCCTCACTTACCGTGAGGACTGGCCAATCATCCTTGATCACTTCTTCATCGTCGAGCCGTCGCCGCCACTCTCCATCCAATCGAACTTGGTATCCCCACTCGTTAATAGTGTTCCGAGCACTGATAATGAAATGGTTGCGAGTCTCTTTATCTTTTTGGTCGTTATTTTTGATAATTTCTATCAGCTTATCTTTTTCTATGAGCACTTTTTTGTCATAATCGCGCCAAGGTAAGGGATGATCGTAGACTGACCTTTTTTCTTTATTCACCTTAGTAGATTTGCTGGCACGGGCATAGGAGCGCACATAACCAACTGTATTTATCTTACCTTTTGAGTCCAGAAGATATTCGACGTTTGGAAACAATACCGTCCCTTTTACCTTACGATTTAGCTCGATAACCGAGAAAGTTGAAAAAGAGGCAACGCCAGGATGAGCTTTGCTCTTCGATAAATCGCTGAACAGTGCTTGAGCTGCAATGGCGGCTCCACGCGAACCTGACGGTCCGGGCGGCTCTACATCTGTATAGGGCTCTGGAAAGCGAATTAGTCGTGTAAGGTGATGCTTAGTTGGTGCAACATTGTAATTCGTCTCCTTAACCACATCGAACCCATACCCTTTTTCCAACTCCTCACGGGCATAGCGGCGAATGTACCAACCTGTCGCACCAGACATGGGACCACCACCAGCAAAAAAGTTTATTGAGCTATAAAGTTCCCTTGCCTGAGCAATGAGGTCAGCCAATCGCCATCCTGCTTGTTCGGCAACTTCTTTGGCAAACTTTTGAACTTCTTCTTCCCCAAGAGCATCTTTTAATTCGTTCAAACAAATGCCAATATCAAGCGCACTATCACAGCTTGTCGCTCCTGCAGGTGTTTCATCCTTCCATAAATCCTCAATCTTCTCCTCGGCTGCCTTCGACTTCATCTTGGCTTCCTCCTGGGCTTTAGTCAAATCTTCCCCTTCAAACTTTTGTTGAAGCTTGTTCAGCTTTTCTTTAAGCTCTTTTTGAAGCTCTTCCAGCTCTTCTTCAAGCTCTTTTTGAAGCTCTTCCAGCTCTTCTTCAAGCTTTTGCCCTTCAAGAATCCAACCCAGGAGCAATGCTGGAACTGTACATACTACTTCGATGCCGCATGATTCGATAAGTTTTATTAAATCATCCAGGAATTTTTGCCAATTCGGGGGTTGTCGTCCATCCCAACGCTCTAGTTCTTCCTTTAGAGTCTCCCATGTCTTTTCCAGCTCCTCGATCTTCTCTTGATTAATTGGAAGATCCGCTTTAATCTTCTTTAATTCTTCCTTGAGTTGGCTTATTGACTGTATGGACTCTGGAAGTTCAGGTGTTTCTTGATTGCACTCTTGGGCGATGGTTTTAACGATGTTTCTTAAATTGTCCAGGCATGGCTTCAGTTCCTTTTCTGGGGAATTGGTTGGATTAGATGACAAATGCTGCTCAATTTCATTTAGTTCTACCTCCTCCAGTTTCTTTAATTTCTTAAGTGCCTCAGAGAGCTTTTTAATCTTCCCATATCCCTTCCACTTAAACCATGCTATTTGCAGTCTGGGCATTTTTGGTAAACTTGCCTTTTTCTGAAGAAGCTGCGTGGCGAGAGTTGGAAGTGTATCCTTATTAAAAAATGTTCGCCCCCGACTGGTTCCTGCTGGGAACTCGTCCTTCAGAGGAAATGGGCAAGCGATATCAATAATGAACCTTCCTAGTTCCGCAATTACCCTTACAGGTAATCCAGTGTCTCCATCGAGAACCGCCTCGCCAGTGCCAGTTCCAGCAAAAAGTCCCACTAAGGTTTCTCCCGTACTCAGGAGTTCTCGATTGAACTGCCACCGGTAGTAAAGTACATGGGCGATCGCATCATTCATTAGGGTGATCGTTTCCAGATTGAAGTACTCTTGGACGGCTTCTCGCAACTCAACTTGATGAATCTCATCAGCACTGAGTTTGTAGAATTTCTTCTCAATATCGAAGTAGCCAAGGGCTGATGAAAATGAGGCAATATACTCATAACCTGGTTCCCCGGCTATTGCACCAGGCCATGTCAGACCAATGGCGACAAGACCTTGGCTCCATTTATAGCCCCTTTTCTGTTTTTCATTCCATTCCTTCTTGAGTTTATCCCACTGTTCTTGTTGTTCCTTCTCCCAGTTCTGTTGAAGTTTATCTACCTTTTGTTGGAATTCAGCCCACGTTTGTTGGAATTCAGCCCACGTTTGTTGGAATTCAGCCCACGTTTGTTGGAGTTTATCCCACGTTTGTTGGAGTTTATTCCATGTTTGTTGAAGTTCGTCTTCCCCTACTTTTGTTTGATTCTGCTTTTGTTGGAGTTTATTCCATTCCTCTTTGAATGCTTTCCACTCCTCTGTTAGTTTCTCATTCCACTTTTTTTGCAGTTCCTGATCCAATCGTTGAATAAAGAATTTGCAATCTTTTTCATATTTCTCTTTTTTATAACTCTCCTTCTCCTCCTCGGTTAACTGAGTATTGAGTTGCATTTCTTCTAGCATCTTCTTGCCCAGTGTCTCAGTTTCAGGGTGATATTCATATATGGCCGCTTTGATATAAGTTGCTCCTATGTCCAATCCAGCGATTCGTGCTTGGACTTCTGATTCACCTATAGAAGATTCAATCGAAGGTCTGGTTGTCTCGATTTGAACCTTCGGGGTAAGGAAAGTTTGGATATATCGGGTCAAAGCGGAATGCTGATTATTTGTGGCAAACCACTCGGCACTCTCTTTCCACTTGTCAACAACGCCCCGATTTATGTCAGCATCAAGAATCTGTTGCCGATTGCCAAAAGCCATCCGTTGATTGCTCAACAAGGCAGCCAAGCACCGAACAACTATCAGCTTCGGCTCCTTCCAGTTTTCGTCTTTTAAAGCCTTTTCAAGCTCCTCAATTTTAGGAGGCTTATTTGGCAACATAATGATATTGCTACTGCCTAATTTTGGGGGAGAATCTGGGCGAATAACGCGCAATTTAAAGAATTCATCGTGATAAATATGTCCTAAGACATACAGTACCTGCATGACGTATGCCCAAGGGAGCATTGGCTCTTTGTTTGTGTCTTCTCGACGCTTTAAGAAAAGCTCAATCGGCACCTTAATGAGGTCCCAAACTGTCGGATTCGGTGAAAGCTCACATTGGTTTTCTTCACAGGCAAATGCTACCTTGAAGGCATGGTGCTTCTCCTTCTCTTTCTCCTTCTCTAACTCCAGATTCAATCGATAAAAACGGAGCTGCCCCAAATCTCTAGTCAAACTCTTAGGCTGCTCTATATCAGGTACTTTCTCGAAAAAATTCGAGGGGTTGGTCGATGACATCACCCATAAGGCTAGACCTTGGGGATGGCGAGTCGCCCAAAAGCGGTCAAAAGATATCCAAACAATAGGCGGTGAAGAATCTCCCAGCAAACCAGTCAGAATTTTTTGAGCGCTTGATTTTAGTTTAGCCTTTGGTATTTCTGGAAAGAGGTGCCGCCCGAACTCAAAAATAGCCAAAGTACCTGAATATGTTTCCTCTAGCTCTCCTCTCTCAATTAAAGTAATTGAGTCTTTGAGCTTTTGGGTAAAATCATTAAAAACCTCGAATTTAACTTCCCCTCGGAAACGGGCTTGATAGGCAACGGCGACTAATAAAAGTGCATCAACACTAACAGAACTCGGCCAAACTTTCCACAGGAACTGTCCCAAGGCTGTTCTGATTGCCTCTGCCTCGAACTTCACATCTGTACCTTGCCATACTCCCAACTCTCTTGGAACAAGTTCTCCAATGCAGGTGCGGTAAACATTCTTCAAAGCAACCAGCAGAGAAATCCTGTCAATCAGCCATTGAGGCCACTTTTCACTTAAATCTTTTGAATCTTCTACAGCTACAGCAGAGTAGATGTCGTGAAAGTTAGCTTGAGTCCACTGCCGATGGGAATTGAGCAGGGCACCAATTGCCAAAAGCATGGGTGTCGAGGCCGTGCTGTGGTCGCGGGACCACTCGATTCTGTGAAACTCCTCTAGTCTTTTTGGACTAACATTGGTTTCCATTATCAACCGCAAGCAATCAATCATCGTCCCAATGCGGTTGAGTGCCATTTCACGGGCACTGAAATCTTCTACCAACTTCAGTATTGATGGTCTCCTCTGCCAGAGTTCTTGCGGCCAATACTCAAGCTGAAAAAGAGCGAGTTCTTTGCACCTTGCTTTGATGGCGTTTTCAGACTCGCCAGAGCTTACCCTCACGAAGGGCTGCATATAATTGGAATCTTTATAGCTCAGAGTCATTTTCCTTATTGATTTGTTAATAATACATTAAATGCTTTTTTGTCTGTTTTATGCTATAATTATAGTACAAAAAAGAGTTAGTTGTCAAAGTTTAGCCAAACTTGTAAGCCTCGTCCGAGGTAGAGAAGCAAGATTTAGGTAGTTTGTTATAGCAATAAGCAATATGATCTACTCTATAAACACTAGATTCCTAATTTTGGGAGCTGGATTAGCTGGTTTAGAGCTAGGAAGAAGATTAAAAGCTTTGAGGCAAGATTTTGTCATTCTCGAAAAAGAATCAGTTATCGGGGGTCTAGCTCGAACTAATAAAACAGGTGAGTATTATTGGGATTTTGGCGTTCATGCCTTGTACAGTCGCGACGAAGCGACGTTCGATTACTTTCGTTCACTCCCTCTAAATTGCCAGACAATAAACAGGAATGTAAAGATATTTCATACTGCCAACAAGGGAAAAATTCACCTTTTGGATTATCCCTTTGAAATGGGGGTTCGAGAGCTTCCCCTTAATCATAAGATAGAGTGTATAGTAGGTTATCTTCTTGCCCGTTTGAAACGCAAGGCACGCCCTGTAACCTTGGAAGACTGGATTGCTAATTTTTCAGGCTTTGGCATTGCCAAACATTTTATGGTTCCCTATAACAATAAGATCTGGAGTTGTGATTTGTCTGAGGTTTCAGCAGAGCTTGTGAGTTTGAAGATAGAGCCAGCTCCCTTTATTCAGTTTTTCTTATCGGCTTTTGGTAAGAAGGTCACTGGCAGAGCTTATCAAGCCAGATTCATTTATCCTGAACATGGCATCCAAAGCCTATGCGATTACACGGCAAAAGATATGACCGAGCATATCTATTTGAATGCTTGCGTAGAAAAATTAAACAAAGAGAATGGTAACTGGGTCATTCACACCGCAGATGGACGAAAGTTTCATGGTTCAATCGTAATTTCTACCATTCCACTCGTTGAACTCCTTATAAAAATTGATCTTGCTGGTGTTGAAAAACACTATGACGTTTTCAAATGGAACAACACATATTTTGTCATGATAGGCTTGAAAAATGGCTATCAATTCCGATATATCAAAGACTGTCAGTGGGCGTTTTTTAAGGAGGACGAATCATTTTATCGAGTTTCCCTAATGCACAATTTTAGTACCAAGTTTCCTCCGACCCTTGTTGCGGAAGTTACACAAAAACCTGCACTTCTCAAGAAAACGCCAGATGAAATAAAGAACCTTGTTTTAGCAGATCTCGTACACTTAGGCATTATTGAATCAGAAGATTCGGTTGGGGCTACCGATATCATGTATATTCCCTATACATACCCTATCCCCACACCTAAGTTAGAATCAACCAAGCAGGAGATCAGACAAAGACTTATAGAACACAATCTCTACTTGCTTGGAAGAAATGGGAACTGGGATTACTTGAATATGGATGGAGTGATAAAAAAGGTAGGACATTTTGTTGAAAATCTTGAAAAAGAAGGAGTTTTAGGGGCAAGCGATCGCTCCCACAACTCGCCTACTCAAGTGCGAGCACTTCCCCCAACTAGAAAAAATAACTGTGACAAAGGGTCCCATATAACCATCTCGTGATTGACATAAAAATGCCTCAACTATTGCTCAAAAACACATTATCTGTAATATAAGCACGACACAAGTTTGATACATAAATAACTCAATTATTGCTCAAAAGTTTCTATTTTGTGTTATAATTATTACAAAAGCGGGTTAAATGTTTAATCCCCTTGTGTAGTGTTTTATGTGACATTCGTGTTAACACATAATTTATAGGAGAAAACAATGATTGAGATGAAAATAATAAAACGCTTTTTTGGTTTTCGCGATTTAAAGAGTGATGATGGATCTCAGCTAATAACATCCTTAAAACAACAAATAACATCCTCAAAACAACAAATAACATCCTTAAAACAACAAATAACATCCTTAAAACAACAAAATAATCAGCTTTCCACAGACCTTCAAAACATACAAATTGAATTGAACATTACAAGATTGGAACAAAATGGTGATATTCAAAAATTATCAGATATTGTAACCCAAAACCGAAGAGATAGTCGCTCTTATCTTGCTGAACAGGCACTTGTTCGCCTAGGTTATCAATGTATATACCATGAAGAAAAATTTCATTATGAAGAAAATGAAGTAGAAGAAGAAGTAGAGGGTTGGGATTGTGGTGGTTTTTGCGATAGTGCAGATGCGAATGGCAATTGCTGGAACCCTTATTGTGGTGCTGGTAGCTATATAAGAACCTATACAGAAGATGTCAAAGTAATTGACTCTCCTGCTTATGTTGAAGTTGTTAAGTGTAGCGACCCGAAATAGGACATTATGTGTAATCCTCCATCGAACTCACATTTTTTAGATAAAATTTTATTCCACCAAACTTTTTTATGTGCTTTTTTAGATTTGACGTAATCTTTATATCATGTGTACGCTCGTTTTAGTTTCATGTTTCTCTAAAATCTGCACAAGCAGTCTCAGTTAATTCTTGTAATTCTGCATCTTCCTCATATATTTCTGCATATAATTGGGCTGAGTATTCTAAGTCCCCGCTCAGTTTATTTGCTCTCGCTAGAAGCGATTGTCAGGTTTTTTTGTTTCGTCTTCTCCAGTTCAGCAGCGATCGCCCCTCAAAACTCCAGATACATCCCCGAAGAATCATCCGGCTTGGCGTGTAGGTACTTCTCAGTAGTAGCAATACTACTATGTCCTAAAGTCTGCTGAACCAAACTCAATGGCGCACCCCTATCTAAACTGTGTGAAGCGTGAGAATGCCTCAACCAGTGAGGTGAAACCTTCCCTTCAATCCCCGCCCTAGATGCCGCCTTCTGAACAATTTGATAAACCTGCTTGCGACAGAGATGGTATCCATTCTGCTCGCTCCTTTGCCGAGAACGAAATACTGGCTCATCACCACCAGCATTTCCTCTTAGTTGACAAACCGCCTCCCAAACATGAACGGGAATCAGCACCACGCGAGTCTTACCCGCCTTACCAAACACCGACATTTGCCCACTCTCTTCCCTCTGCGTTAAATGCTTCCACTTCAGGGCGCACAATTCAGACACCCTCAACCCACAGCCATAAAGAATCAATAAAATCCCTCTATTTCTGGGGTTAGTTTCTAACCTTATCATCCTCTTAACTTGCTCAACCGAAAGAATCTTTTCACTCAAACAATCCCTCACCTTGGGGAAACGGGCTAACTTGCCGACATTAAACTTTAAAACTCCTAACTGATAGCCAAAACTAAACAAACTTTTAATCGCTGCTAAAGCCGTCCGTTGGCTTCCAGGGGACATCGCAGAAATACTCAACTGCCAAGTCTGAATATCTAACAGCGTCACCTCATCGAGTGGCTTACCCACAGAAGCTAAAAACCCGGAGACATGATGCTTATAGCTTTCTACAGTATTAGGCGATCGCCCATGAAGCCAAAGCTCAATCAGTTGAGAGTTAGTCAGAACAGAGTTAGACATTACGCATAGTTATGTAAATCTCCTCTGTCATTAAACACCAGCTCTCCCCCTGGTGGCGATCGCTCCTTAACTTTCCCCATTCAGTTAAAGTGTGGAAAGATGCTAGTTTACTTCAAAGCCAAGCAGATAAGTTGGTTCTCCTCTGTTATTCCTCTACCGTGTCAATACTTGAGTAATTGATTCCGAAGGAGTTATCAAAGAGCGATCGCTCCTTGGCGCAGCTAGGGAGCGCCCTTATTATCATGCACTGACGACGGGAAATTGTAGGGCGCGGCACTCGCTTTCTCAAAAAGCCCACTGGACACTTTCATCCTTCCACTGGACATACTAGACTATTAAGTGGACACACTGGATAAAACCATGAAGACAGAAATAGACAACTTCCCTGTAAGCCAATTACAGAGCCGATTTAGCCTTGGGAAGCAAGCCGTTTACAACCGACTGGACGCATTGGGCATAAAACCATTTAAAGAAAGAAATAGGAGTTATATAACTGCTGACCAATTACAGTTACTTGACCAACTCCATGAGCATATTAACCAAGGTGGCACAATGGCTGAATTTCAAAAGTCAGCAGCAAGTCCAGTGGACAAGTTAGAGAGTCCAGTGGACAAAGCAGAAAGTCCAGTGGATATAGTGGAAAGAGGAATGACCCCCAGTGCTGCTAACAATTTAGAGTTAATGGTTCAAGTTGTCAGTGCTAGTGTGGAGAAAGCTATTGCTTCTTCGGTTCAAGCAAAAAGTCCCCTGTGGTACATGGGGGAACTGAAACGGGCTGCTGATGAAGGTTGGTTACTTACCACCAAAGAGATACAACAGTTAATCGGAGTCAAACCGAGAACTAAAAAAGGTGGCAATACCTATACTCGTGGTAGTTTTAGTTTTGTTAAATCCGGCAAGATTGGTGGTCAAACTGCATGGAAGGTTGTTAAACATACTCCACAGTCTTGAAGGATGAAGGTAACAATTAAAAGGTGAAATAGACTATTTTCTTGTTAGGTAAACTTAGTCTAGTTAACCGCATTTATTAATCCCAAAAATCCGATAAACACACTGATTTAATACTCTAAGTTGCCTTCAATGTTTTTCCGGTTAATAATTCCACTGGTTTAGGGAGATAAACTGGTTAGCTAGAGGGATATTGGCAGCTTCTAGGTTGGCGATCGCTCTCACAATAGCTTTGAAGCTCATATCTTTGGAGTAGTCTTGGCTGGTATAAACAACCAAGATACCGGGATGGAGGGGGTTGGAGAAGTGGAGAGCTTGGAAATCATCATAATTGCGAGTGAGCACCAATCTCACTTCGGCTCTGGCATAGTCGAAAACTACTTCATCAGGCTCTCCCGATAAACCTGCTTCATTGACAGTGAGTACATCGTGACCAGCAGTTCTGAGTAATTTAACTAACAGCTTGGCAAGGGAGTCCTCGTCAATGAGTAATCTTAGGCTCAAGGGAGACTCCTTTTTCTTCTAATCGCCTGCGCCCTTCTTTCGCTTCGGTTTTCAACAGTTCTTGATGGGTTTGGCAGTATTCAATGACCTCCTCGATGGCAGCTAGGGGTAAGTCCCAATTCTCGGCGGCCTCTTCTGGGGTTTCTTCGTTGACAATCATATCCGAGTAGATAACAGAGGCTTTAATCCTCTTTCCTTTGATATAAAGCTGCTGCCGCCAGAGGTGGGGGCGTTTTTCTAGGTACTGCCATTGGTTTTTTGAAGAGTTAGTGGTCATGCTGATATTTTCACCTGTCCCCTGCCTACTTTTTTCCTTTTTCGTCATAGAGAGTCTCCTCTTAAATTCATGTTTTACTCCCACTCAACGCTATAAAGATCATCGAAATCACAATCAAAAAACTTCATGAGCTTTTCCGTACTACTGCGATCTATACGCTCAATTACTGCTCCTTTGATTAGACTTCGGATCGTCCCTACCGCTACGCCTGAATGCCTGTGCAAGTCCGTTTGATTCAAACCTCTTTCTGCCATTAACTTGTCCAGATGACAGGTAAACACCAAGTTTTTCTTTTTCGATGGAGACTTCGCTATTAAAGTTGCTGTCATATTTACTTCTCTTTTAGTTAACTACCTATTTATAATTTAACACGATGACAGATACTTGTCTATATGTTGACAACTACACAATAAATTGTTATGATAGAGTTCTAAAAGGAAAAGGCAAGCGGAAAGCCTCAAACCTAGAAGTTAACCAAGTTTCGCCCCTCATGTAAAACGGCGTGTGTTAAGGTTCCAATCTAGCCACACACCGTCTCTGTAAACCACATGGATGATTTACTATGAATATTCTAAAACACCACCCATTTTACCAAATCTCTCAACTTTGCGAGAGTGTCGCCATCTGCTCCTCGTTAGCATGGGAAATGCTCTTGACCCAAGAGTTGCAGCGATCGCCCTCCGGCGAATCCTCTATCTCAATTCTCTGTTGTTCTAGCAAAGCAAGTCCCCCCAGTACAAAAAGTTCTAGCAAAACTCGCAGAAAAAAGGGCGAAGGAAGCGGTCATATCTATTACCGAACCGTTACTAGGAATGGCAAAGAGTACCGACAGGCTTACTATCAATGGCGCTCGTATGGGAAACAGAGAACTAAATACATCCCCAATAAGCTTCTAGATCGGGTCAAAGAAGCGGAATCTCTTAAGCTTCCCGTTGCTGACATTTTGTTTTTACTGGGGGGAGATGAGAAATGTTCTAGCAAAAGTTCTGACACTTCTGGAGAGCAAAAAGATGAAAAATTATCAGCAACAGATAAATGTTCTAGCAAAATAAGTCCCCCCAGTAAAAAACGGAAACAAGGATACGGTGGAGGATACATCGAATGTAAGCCTATCAAAATCCAGGGAAAGCAATACAAACAGTATTGGTATCACTATGAGTTTTGGGAGAAAGGCGATCGCACTGTTAAAAAGTGTCGCTATATTCAAGCGCATCTGGTAGCAAAGGTGCAGAAATTGGAAGCTGAAAAAGCACTCCTTGGGGAAATTCTCAAATTACTGGGAGTGAAGATTTGAACCTCAACTGGCCGGGAGTAAAAAACTACTTTAAGCAAACTATAAGCGATGTGGAGGAAAGTAAATGGCAAAACCGATAGAAGTAACGAAAGATAATCCCTGCGCTCATTGCGGCAAACCTGACTGGTGCTACCGCCTCGAACCCTTATCTGTTTGCAACCGAGATGCCGACCCCGCACCTGGTTGGTACAAAACCTCGAAAACAGATGATGAAGGACACTACTACTATGCTCCTATAAACGAGAAAACATCCCCATCTATAAATATAAGGAAATCAAAGAGGCGATCGCCTCTGGTAAGACCATCTTCATTGCCGAAGGAGAGCCGTGCTGTGATCCCTTATGGAAGTTGGGCATACCAGCCACCACCAATATCGGCGGTTCTGGGAAATGGAAGCCATCGGATACCAAAGATTTGGAGGGAGCCAAAGTAGTACTCTGTCCAGACAGAGACAACCCAGGGGTGGCACATACAGAAGCGATCGCCTAGATGAACATCTTAAAAATGGTGGCAATCTCAAAAACTATGTTCCCTTGAGGATGGTAACAGTAGTTTATCCTGCTCTCAGTTCTTGTCGAAAGTTGTATTCAATGAGATCAGTTGGAGTAATTATTTTTTCTGAATCTTTGGCAAGTTCATTTAGCCCGTCACACAGTTGAGTCAAGCGATTACCGTCAATCCTAGGCATTGTTCTAGCCTTTCTAAGGTTAGAGATTGCATTATCACTAACCCCCATAAATAACGCTAAGTCACCGCCTTTTATGCGATACCGAGCCATCACTTCGTTAAGTCTCCATCTAATCTTGGTCTGAATCATAGAACTTTAGCCTTAGACTATCTATTTCTAAGGGTAACACAAAATCTTCAATGTTTAAATTGTAACTTTAGGTGTAGAGTGTGTTTTTATAAGTTATAATTGTAATATTGTAACCCAAGCTTGCTGTGTGAGGTACTTTAATTATGACCAAACCGATAGAAGTTACAAAAGAAAATCCCTGCGCTCATTGCGGCAAACCTGACTATTGTTATCGTCTTGAACCGTTATCTGTTTGTAATCGAGACCATCCCCCCGCTCCTGGTTGGTACAAGACATCCAAGACAGATAAAGGAGGACACTACTATTACGCTCCTATAAACGAGAAAAAATCCCCACGTCCCAAACAAAAGCGGGTCTGGGAATACCCCGACAGAAACGGCAATCGGTTAGTGAGAGTGATTCGCCTTGATGACGGCGAAGGTGGAAA
>JAAUYE010059120.1_pt1 | contig 14270 bp, 19 predicted proteins | sample 7278081 | NCBI WGS metagenome assembly JAAUYE01 (sample SAMN14350131, study PRJNA611818) | marine sediment metagenome | isolation source: surface marine sediment (0.6m) | place: French Polynesia: Moorea | collected 2018-08
AATCAATATAAAGTGGAAAGGCGCTAACACATAGCGCCTTTTTTAATCTAGAAAGGAAATTTTATGCATTATGTAGAATTGAAATTGGGTGATGTGCTACCCAATCCATACCGCGAATTGGGCAACAAGCCTTTTCGTCATTTGATGAAACATTTCGAGGAATATGATTACCACCTCGAAAGCAAACGCATTGCCGAACTTCGCCAAAGTATCGAGGCAACGGGTTTCTGGAAGAATATCATTGTTCGAGTGAATGAAAAAGGTCGCCATGAAATCGCTTACGGGCATCATAGGCTAATGGCGGCAATCGAAGAACTTGGCGTAAACCATGTACAACCGTTTGTGATTGAGGATATCGGCGATTGGCAGATGATTCAGATCATGGGTTCCGAAAATGCGGAATCCTGGGGAATGCCAAATCAACATGCGAACTTATGTGTTCGTCAAGCAAGAGAATACCTTGATCAGAAGCTGGATGAGTGCAAAACAGTGGAGGAGTTTACCGCTGAAGTCGCCTTCAGCGGTAAATTTTTTAATGGAAAATCAGATGGTTTACCACCCCCACCGATTCAGATATCCGCTCCGCCGAATATGTACCCGCCCGTTGATGTCAGGCTTTGAGACGTTCGTGGTGCCGTCGAATTCCCTGATGACATAGCCGCCTCTGTACTGAGGAATGATCGTTGCGCCCTGGGACCGTATGATCCACTGGCGCTGTTGTTCGAGGGTAGCTTCCACTTCGGGTGGATGCGCGGCTGTCTCCATGGTGATCAGGCTGGATGCCAGTGCTGCTAGTGTGTGCTTTTTCATAACCTTCTCCTCAAGGGTTACCTACTGGCATTATAGTTTATCCTTCCGCGAATAATTCCCGCTAACCGATCCTTCCGCATCCCCCTGGAATGCTGCATAATCTGTGGATTTGTTATCCAGTGGTCGATTCCGCAGCATAAAAAGCTTGCCTTTTGGATAATGTACTACTACCATAATACTCAGTGGTGCTACTTCACCACGTACTGAAAGAGGAGAAAATTGTGGATATCAAACAAGCGAACCAACATGTGGTTGAGATCTTGACGGATCTCACCGACGCAGAAATCCAACTGGAAATTTCAGCCTTGCGTGCAGCCCTGGAATTGCGCCAACAGTGGGATCAACTTGATGAAGATGCAAGGGACCGACTCTGGGAGGTGGCCCAGTGACCCAGGATAAGTTTGCCGCCTATCGCAAGGCCCAAGCCGAGCGGGGTTTGGTTCAAGTTTGCGTTTGGGTACCAAAGCACATGCGTCGACGCCTGATCAGTTATGCGAGGCGGTTGAAGAAGGAGGATGGCGCTCATGAATAAGGAACCGGTCTTGAGCCATGTACGACTGCTGGAACTGCTCCATTATGAGCCTGATACAGGTGTTTTTACTTGGCGGGTTAGCCCCGTGAATAGCGTTAAAGTCGGTTCGACTGCTGGTGCCGTAAACAGTCAGGGTTATGTGTTGATCAAAATCGGCGGAAGGAGTTATAGCGCTCACAGATTGGCGTGGTTCTATGTTCATGGGGTTTGGCCGCCGAACCAGATTGATCACATCAACCGGATTAGAACGGACAATCGGCTTGTTAATTTACGGCTGGCAAATAGTCAAGAAAACAACAAGAACGGCTCCAAGCGGCGAGACAATACAAGCGGCATCACAGGTGTGCGTTGGTACAAGAGGGCTCGGAAGTTCTACGCTTACATCGGATCCAATGGCAAGCTGTTATCCCTTGGATATTTCGACACCCTGGAGGAGGCTGCAGCCATCAGAAAGCTCTCTGCCCAACTATTGGGCTTTGATTCCAACCACGGTGAGGAGGTAAACCAACAGAAAGATTAGAAGACGGCGCACCCGGGGTAAGGCGGCCACCTATCCCCGAGTGCTAAACATGACTACCAAACACGAGGAAAAGCAATCATGTCTATTGACTATTTTACTGAATTTCTGTTTCTGGCGTCACTTGTCGCGATCATCGTCCTGCTGTTCGCGTTCGACGTCCTGCTAAATCAACGGATCAGCCGGCTGCGGCGCCTTGTGCGCAGCGACGAACTCCTGATTGCCAGGTTACGTAAACGCATCTGGGCATTGGAGGCCCGGCTTAACAGCGCGCTCGGCTTTCCGCACAAGCCATCCCGCCGTCAAACCCACCCTCGGCCGTACAAGCCCGCAAATGGCTGGGGTCTCAACCCGGATGATGAGATGCCGGGTGGATCGGGTATCGAGCTGGAAGAATACCCACTGGACGAAAACGACATCCCTGCCTTCCTTCGCAAGCAGGGAGACTGACATGAAAACCACACAACTGTTCGGCCTTCGCCATGTCATCAAGTACGTCCTGGAGGCTGACCACGGGGCCTGCTTGAAGGAAATGGCCAAGTACTTGGAGGAACCCGCGATGACCGGTACCCAGGCCTTCAACGAGTCGCTGGCCATCGCCGCACTGCTCAAGCATGACGCCGTCAATGGCGGATTCCTTGCCGAGGCCATGGAGCACGACCCGGAGCTTAACCTCGGGGTTTTGTGGGGCCTGGTGTGCAACGTGGTGGTTGGCGAAGGTTTCGACCTGAAAGAGGGCGCCCACGATGGCTAATCTAAATCATTACCTGATCATCGGCCGGGATGGGGACACAGATTATGTCTTCTCATCCCACACCACGCGCAAGGCGGCCGAGCGCGAGCTAGCCCAACTGGAGGGGATACAGCGCGAGGCTTATCTGTACCCGTCCCCCGTGGTTTACCGCATCGAGCGGGAGCTTCACTTTCTGGAGCGGCTCTACGGGAAAAGCTGGATTTCTTAACCCACCTGGCCAAGGAAGGCCGTCACCGAGGAACTACGGGCCGCATTGAATGTGAATCCGAATTCACTTGGGGGCCGCATTGAATGTGCATGTCGAATTGCACTTTGGGGGCCCATTCCGGACCCCCACCAACACGAGGAAAGATAAAATGAGTTTGAACTTACAGAAAGACGTACCGGCATTTTTGAGACAGACCGACTAGGAGCAAATCGTGGGACAACCACGGCCAGGGATGGCATCAATCACCTCAAGTGACCATCAAGTGACCATCAACACCCTGAGGAAAACACCATGAGCAAATTCGACGCGGAGGCCTACCTGGATTACTTCGAGCAGCACATCGAGAAAGACGGCGACATTGAACTGGACCGCAATATCGACAGGTTCGATAAGCGGGTGTCCCTCAGCGACGAGGGTGGGGCTTATATCCTCTGCTGGAAGTGGGTTGACGATGCGGATATCGCGGCGAGTTAGGCCGAACCCTCAACACCCTGGAATCCGAAATGGAACCCCCGAACCCACACCTGGCAACCACCAGCACCAACCCTATGAAATCCCTCACACAATCGGAAAACACATCGCTCAGCACATGTTCTATGTCAGGTCATTGCGGGATGCATGCCAGTGTGGGCTGCTGAGCGGCCGTTTCAGGGGGGTTTCTTATCCAACATGGTTAGGGTCCCACATAACGACGAAAGTCCTCACATTCGGTCTGACAGTTCGCCCTGATGGGGCACAAATTACAAGGGCAGCGCGCATAAGCCGGCCCCTGCTGGTAATAGAACGGCGCTTCCACCCGGGCAGCCTGGGGTTCGACACCGGTCCACCCGAATTTGTTAACGATTTCCTCGAATTCGGATTCAGCACAGGGAATCGTGATCGGTTCCATGTGGAACTTATAGCATAGCTACCTTCCAACCGGTAACGCATCCAGTGACACCCGCCCCCGGAAATCGGCTTTCAGTGATTCCCAATCTGTCCCTATAATCCACTGGTTTGCTCTTTGGAGTTGCGCTATGCTTTGGAAAGTATCGGATTAGTTCGCGTGTCATCCTTCCAGCGTAGGATATGGAATCCGTTACTTTTGACGGATATCCCAACCCTGGAAACCGGTTAACCTGTTGATAAACCCGGGAAATCGGTATTTTTCGCACGCGGGCGAATTCCGATCAGGTACGCAATCAGTGACATTGCGCCGTCTTTCACGCATTCAGAGGAAAACGCATGGCAACCATCACCAAGATCAAGACGAAATCCGGCATACGCTGGAAAGCGCTCATCCGGCGTGGCAACCGCTCCAAATCCAAAACCTTTCAACTCAAATCCAGTGCGCGTGCCTGGGCGGCAGAGATGGAACGCGGCGACGAACTGGCTATTGCTCTGGGTTCACTCGGGGCCACCATCACCCTGTCCGAGCTGGCCACCGAGTACCTGGAACAATACCAGGGGCGGGATCATTCCCGGGTGTATCGGGTGCGGTTCTGGGTCGAGCGGCTCGGCAACACCCGGCTGACCGACATCAAACCCCACCTGGTGCGCCAGCACCTCGAGGATTACGCCAGCGGCCGGGTGCGCACCTACGGTGGCATCGGCAAGGACCTGAAGGTCAAGACCAAGACATTGGACAAACGCCGCGCACCCGCCTCTGTCAATCGCATGAAGGCGGCATTGGCCGCGCTGCTGGCCTATGCCAGGGAGAAGGAGTATCTGGTGGGGCCGAGTGTCACGAGTGTGATCCCCACCTTGAAGGAGAACAACAAGCGTACCCGGTTCCTTACCGAGGACGAACGCACAAGGCTCCTGCGGGCCTGTCGAGCGTCAGACTATGATCGGCTTTACTTGCTGGCGATCCTGGCCCTGACGAGCGGCTGCAGGCTGGGTGAGCTGATCACCCTGCGTTGGTCGGACATCGATTTCGCCGACAAGTCCATCTATCTGGCGCACACCAAGAACGACGACCCGCGCAAGATCCCATTAGCGAGGCCTGCCCTGGAGGAGCTGCGCAAGTTCCGTGGTATCGGGGAGGCGCTCGTGTTCCCTGGCAAGCGGCGCACCCGTCGCCCCTTTGTCGGGTTCCGCAAGCACTGGAACGAAGCGCGCAAGGTGGCGGACGTGGCCGATGTGAGGTTCCATGATAACCGTCATACCGTGGCGTCCAATCTGGCAATGAAAGGGTACAGCCTGTTTCAGATCGGCGAAATCCTGGGACATCGTTCGGTACAAACCACGAAACGCTACGCGCACCTGTCGACCGACCACAAGCGCGAGATCATTACCGATACGTTCGACGACGTAGGGGTGAAGGAGGGTTGATCGGGATTGATCGGGATTGAAACTGGCCCTCGAAAGCGGTCCTCGTGACCGCTTTTCATTTGTGAACAAAAAAGTTTACCGGGTAAGGGTCAGTGTGAGATGGTTGGGTTGCGCGCAAAAACTTTCATTTGATACATGAGTATCGCCATAAAACGTTTGGAGTGAACTATGACTGTGGAATCCGTCAATGACTTTAGCAAGTACAAGACCGCCGAGGCCATCGCCGAGAAGTACCCTTTTTTCTCAGCCTGGGGATTACGCCGTGACGGTGGGGCCAGGGAGTTCAACGGCATGGCCGAGGAGGGCGCTTGCATTATTTACAAACACAAGAAGCTTTTCCATGAAGACCGGCTGCTCAGCTGGTGGGAGAAACGTTACGGACGGGGTGCCTCCTAACGGCTAACGGACACACCATCCGCTGTTACTGCCGCCAGTACTGGTTTTTGGTATAACGGAAGGCGCAAAAGGAAAACCCCGGGCAGGTGACCCGGGGCTTTCTTCACATCAACACACGAGGTGACAAACAGATAAAACCATGAATTTCCAGCCAGAACTTCTGGAAACCCACTATGAACCTACACCCTCAGATAGGAGTAAACTCACATGTCAGAGTATAACAATAGCATTGCTATACAAGCAAACGAATCCTCTTTCGATCGGCTGAACGGCCGTTACACCGTCGCCCAGGCAGCAGAATGGTACTTTGAGTACGCGCATTGGGGCCTGGTGCCGATGCGCAAAGGGGCCAAGGTGCCAGATGCCCAGGCAGACTACCTGCCAGAGAATTACTGGCGCAATCGTGGCATCTTTCTGGATGGGCAGACCTGGCCGGCGGAGTATGGTGCCATCGGGTTGCCGCTTTACAACAACGACATTGATACCGATCACCGTGGTCTGTTCGCTTTCGTCATTCACGACATGGCCCGCTTGCGAGCCTGGTTGGAAGATGACGAGAAGGAAGAATTCGAACACGATTACGACCTGGGTAAGATGATCAAGGATAACGCCACCGTAAGGATCACCACTGGTGACCCGAACAAGATCACGGTGCTGTATCGCGCCACTACGTACCACACCGAGGAACTCGGCCTCGATGAGAGTGTGCAGTACCGGGATAACGATGGTCGGCTCCTGTTCGAGTTCCTGTACGTCGACCCCAGTGGGCGCACCCCCATCGTGCTCCTGCCCCCATCGATCGACCCGGATACCGGTATGCAGCGGCGATGGGCCGGAAGTTGTGGGGATTTTCCCCGATTCATGTCCGCGGAGTTGAGGGGTGTCACCGAATTGTGGCGCTTTGCACTCGGAGAGAACGAATACCGGAAACAGTTGGCGGAGGGAACCCTGCCGGAGGGATGGGACGAAGATTCCCTGATGGAATCCCGGAAGCTGAGAAAGGCTAAGGAATCCAAACCCTTACCCCTTCGCGAACACCTGAAAGGGAATTACCGGGCCTGGAATCGATTGAGTGTGTTCGATCCCCCCGAGGATGCCGACCTCACCGAGAAGCCCGAACCCGTCAACCCGGTGCGCATCACCCAGTTTAAGCGGCTCCTGGAGGGGATACCGGTCAGGTTGCAGGGTTTTCCCTTGGAACTCGAAGAGCAGCGCCTGATCACCCTCTGGTGCACCATCCTGGGCATGGAAGGTTACTGGATCTGGCGCGATTGGATGGCGCGCAATGGCGTTACCGACAGGAAGACACTTCACGCGGAACTCTGCAAGGTGCAGATAGAGGACACCGCCGAGATGGGCCCCAGGGAGATGAACCAGTGGATTACGGACAAGATGCGCGACGGCACCCCACCCTCGAACGGCACCGTTGTGCCGTTTCCCACGGCATTTGCTGGGAATGCGGCGGATAAGGTATCCGATAGCCCGCAGGAGCGCCCACAGGCGAGCGTTTCGACCCCAACGGTAGCGCTCTATACCGAGGAAAGCCTTGAACGGCTGAAAGAGGCGCTGTGGCGGTTACGTGCGGACAAATCCAATGCGGATCTCGTGTTCCGGGCGCTCAAGTCCCTGGGGGGTGCGGGGTGGCCGTTATGGGTCGAGTGGTGCATATGCGTTCTGACGGTCAACCCGGAGGATACGAAAGCACTCTGGAATGACCCGGCTGTCCCGGCCGAGCATTATGAAGTTTTGCTGCGCAAGGTGGGTATTGACGGGTGGGCGAACCCAGGGGGCGATCACAAGGGGGAGGATTCCAAGGAAATCCGGGAGAGTCAAGCCAGTGAAATCGGCTGGCTGGAACTTACCAGGAAGCAGTTCGAGCCCATCGCCTGGGTGGTGGATGAGATCCTCCCCCCTGGGGTGAGCCTGTTGATCGGCCGCCCCAAGATGGGCAAATCCTGGTTCCTGCTGAAGCTGATGCTGCTTTCGTGCGCTGGGCGGAACGTATTCGGGAAACGCACCCATGGGGGTGAGGCCCTGTATCTGGCCCTGGAGGATACCGAACAGCGCCTGCAGGCTCGCACCCGGCAACTGATGAAAACCCATATCCTGACCGATCAGGCTATCCAGGGGTTGACCATGATGACCGTGGCGCCGCGCATGGATCAAGGCTTGGGTAAGGTGCTTTGTGATCACCTGGCGGCGCACCCGGACTGCACCCTGGTGGGTATCGACGTGCTGGCAATGATCCGTCCCCCCAGGCAGTCGAACCAACAGCTTTATGACTGGGATTACCAGGTGGGTAAACACATCAAGGAAATCGCCAAGCGATACCCACGGGTGGCGTTTATCCTGGTGCACCATGCCAACAAAGGCACCGACGGGGACGGCTTAAACGCCGTCTCGGGCACGAACGGCCTGGCAGCGGGGTGTGACAACGTCTATACCCTGATCAACGGTGACAGAGGCCCTGAGCTTCAAATCCATGCACGGGACGTGGAGGATTCCCGGTCGATTGATCTGATCAAGGGGGAGGATGGCACGTGGACCCTGGAGAGCCGGGAGTCTGCCAGGGATAAGACCCGCAGCGATACCCGAAAGAAGATCTTGGAGACGCTCACCGATTTGAAGGAACCGGCTGCCCCGAAAGATCTGGCTCAGCTCACCAAGATCAAGGTGGAAACAATCCAGGCTCAGTTGCGCAGGATGCTCAAACAGGGGGAAGTCATCAGGACCGGTTATGGCTCCTACACCCTACCAGGTGCTTGGGCGATCGATCAGGCTGCCGATCAGATTACCAGGAATATCCATGGTGGTCGGGATCTCGGGAAGTAATTCCAGGGTGTGAAAATTGTGTACAGAATTTTGCGCAAATATTTTGTGCACGATTTTGTGCACGATTTTGTGCAAACTCGTACGCCCCCTCCCCCTACTGCCCCCCACGCCAACCCCGTCAGAGTGTCAGAGTTCCCTCTCTCTCTCATTTTTCCCTATACATACATACATACTACTCTTACGGGGGGGAGTAGTAGGGGGTATGAGTGGGTATGCATAGAAAATGCATGCATAAATAATCTACGGTGGAAATTGGTAGATTATTTTTGATTTTTAACACTGCACGATTTTGTGCAGATTTTTGTAATCGAAAAAGAGGACATGTGGAAGCATTGCTGGATGAGTCTTCACACGCCTGAGCCATGAGCCTGGGGCAGGGATGCCCTGGATTATGTCAGTCCGTAAAAAGATCGGATTTTCCGATGTATCCGCCCTCGATACTTCGGTTTTTCTGATGTATTTGTTGACGCCATAAAAAGGACCCTGGGATTTGCTGCTGAAGTCGCCTTCAGCGGCAGAAAATCACATGGAATATCAGCACCTTATCCTCGAAGCGACGATCTGATGATGTTTAAAAGTTAGAATGTGGACCCGGGTCCACATTCTAAATCGCATGGCCACATTCCCCGCCCCTGGTACCCAGCACCCTCGCAACCCGCTCCCCACCTGGAAGATCGCTGGATAGGGAATCCGATTGCTTACTGACAGTGTTAGTAACTTTACCGATGGAGGCAAACTTTTTGACCGGTCAATAAGTTCCGACTCGCCAACCTTCGCCCAGCTTGTTGCCACTGCCAACAAGTTCAAACTCGTTGCAGCTGCAACGAGTTCTGCCTGGTACGCTCACCCGGTATAGGCTGGTAAACTTCCTGGTAAGCAACAGAGGAAAATCACGATGAAATACGAATTCGCAGGACAAACCATCCACCTCGAGGCCCCGGCCGATGCCGACCCCACCACCGTGGAGCGGCTGGCCCAGCGGCTCGCACTGGTGATCCGCCATTACGACCCTGGCAGACACAACCCACCTGGCAGAATCCAGCTGGAACTCGATGAGACGGTTTCGGGATACCGGGTGACGACCCTGGCAACCCTCCCGCAGTTCGAGTTATTGCCGAACCTCCGGCAGAACATCCGGTTCTATCTGAACGAAGCCTCCGAACCCGGCCGCCGGCTCCCGTTGGTGGCTGTACGGCCGACGGATCAAGAGCGTGCTCAGTTCGGCCGTAACTGGTGGGAGCACGATCCTGACAATCGGGAGTGGATCGAAATACTCCGCAAGCGCGGCGTCCTTTCCGAGGATGAAGAGGTGGAGCGGGTGCTCAACGATCGATTCACGGGTAAGGAGCACATACTGGTCTACACCCGGAAGATCTGCCCGCAGGCAGCTTCTCCGGCCGCCTGATCCCTCGAATAAGCCACCCGGGCCTGCGCTCCTCTGCAGCATAGTTCCTCACTCGTGCTGGCGGGCCCGTGTGGCCCCTATTGTTCCTCCCGGTACCGTCTAACCCCGAAAAATGCCATACTCTCGTTCAACTATTTGGTTGATAGAGGACACCCGATTATGGCAACACCCACCGAGCAGCCAGCCATGGCTGCCAAACCCAAACCTAAACGCTCAACCGTCGCCAAGAAGACCATCCAACCTGCAAAACCCTCTGGCGCCGTCCCACTGTCCGCAAACCTGGTAGCGCTCAACGTCAAGGTGAAGGATTTGGAGGAGCGCGCCGCCAATCTGAGCGCTGCCCAGACCAAGTGCCAGCACGCACTCGGGGATATCGTCACCGAGCTGCAGACCCTGGAGCAGGACAAAACCAGCAAGCTGTACGCCCTGGCAGAGGCCGAGGAGGCGGGCCGGGACCCGAAAGCGCAGCGCGATGCGCTTGACAGTATCAGCGGCCGTAACCTACTCCTGGAGCGCCGCCAGAAGGAAATCCAGGTGGAGCAGGACACCCGGCAGGAACGGCTCGCCACCCTGTACGCCGAACTGGCGGAACTGAAGAAACAGCAGACCCGGCTCATCACAGCATGGCGGTTGAAGTGTTTCCGTGCCCGCGAGCAGGAACTGTCCAACAAGGCGATCAGCGCCAACCTGGAACTGCTCGCGTGGCGGTTCGGTGCGGCTGATCTTGCGGTACCGGCAGACAACATCCGATTCCTGGTGCTGACGCTCCTCGGGGATCGTGGACACGACCTGGTGATCAACCGTGGCTATGGTCTCAAAGGCAGGCTCACGGAGTATGCGTCCGCAGTTACCGAAGTAAACACAGAGGAGGAAATCGCATGAGTACCGACAAAGCATCATTGACCGCTGAATACCAAACCCTTCAGTCCCAGCAGCAACAGCTGGAGAGTCAGTACAACCAGGTTGTCGAGGGGATGCGCTCGGGTGAGATCGATGGGGCGACGGCCGCCAACCTGCGTGCCGACATCCGCGATCGCTACGAGAACAACAATACCCGGCTGCGGCAGATCGGCAGCGGGATCGACCAACTTCGCACCAAGGAAGTCGATGACCTGCGCGCCGAGATCCCGGAATGGGAATCAGATGACGGGTTCCGCAGTGGCACGCGCAAACTGGCAAAGTTCGCTTTGGATCAAGGCATGAAATCCGGCTGGCTCCAGACTGCCAGCGCCGCTGAAGTACGAGCAATGGAGGAACTCCGACAGATGAAACAGCACCCGGGCCGGACACCAAGTCCTACCCTCAAGAAGCTGGCACGCGACAAGAACGGCAAGTTTGTCGCACAGGATGACCGGTCAGCACTGGCATCCCGCCTGGGCATCACCGAGCACGCTGCCAGCAAACTCTCCGCCAAGCAGGCCAAGCGCATGAACATGGAGTTCAACATCAAGCCGGGTCGCCACAAATGAGTGCCGTCTACAACACCGATGGTAGGAAGCTGATCCTCAATACGGACACGCTGGAATGGGTCAAGACCTATTTGCCCCTGGTAACCGTCAAAGGCAGGAAGCTCTCCCGGGAACAACGCATGCGGTTCCTATCCACTGGCATACTGCCCGATGGTGCCGCCTATCCGGCCGCCATGCGCCCTGGCAGCTGGAACGAGGATCCGGAAGTGCTGGCCGCTATCCAGTCGGGCAAATCGGCAGGGCCGTTCGCTGTCTGGCGTAAAGGGGAGCCGGGTTTCTTCCAGCGTCAGATAAGGTCTCGGACATGAGTGCCCGCCTATTCGAATCCCTGCTATGCGAGCAGGACGTCCCCGCCGACGAACCCCTGGATAGTCTCACCCCGGGGCATGCCATGGTGGCTGCCGCCCTCCTGTACCGCAAGCTGGCACAACCCACCCTGTGCCAGGATCTGGATGTCGAGCGCTATCAGTTCGAGCTAGGTGCCATGGCGGCCATCGCCGAGCAAATGGTGCTGTTGCCGTGCGAGAGCGCCGATGCGCGGACTTTCCTGGAGCTGGCACTGGATGATGCCCATGGGGTGCTGATGGGTCTGCAGGGAGACGCTGAGGAGCAGCCGCTACACTGATTGCGCTACACTGATTGCGCTATACTTACCAGTGTTGGCCGCACTCCGACGCGGCTGACCATCCGCACGACTATCCATCGTGCTACCTCACGACCCTGGCCTCCACAGTGGGAGGCTAGGGTTTTTAATGCCCAACCAGCACGCGAATCTATGTGTTCGTCAAGCAAGAGAATACCTTGATCAGAAGCTGGATGAGTGCAAAACAGTGGAGGAGTTTACTGCTGAAGTCGCCTTCAGCAGTAAATTTTTTAATGGAATATCAAAGAGATATGGTAAAACAAGAACACATGGAGCAGGACGCGAACTTATTCAGGCGGCGTTAGGCGGTGTTTTTGCCAAAGGATATGCGGTCCAACAAGCCCTTGCTCAGATCGGTGATTCTCCGAAACAACGCAAGCTCAAAATGGAGAAACTGGAGCAACACCGTGAACAGGCTCACAGGGAGAAAGAAAAGGCACGCAATGCCGCCAGGAAAGCAGATGAACAATTACGTAAGGAGAAGGAGAAGGCCGCTGCCGCAGAGGCAGAGGAAGCCAGGAAGCTGGAATTAGCTACCGAACAGGACCGATTCTACGATGAAAAGGCAGGTGAGGTGTTTGAGCGCCCAGGACACGCGGAAGCTTTCCGCAAGGCGGTTTGTCAACCGAACATCATGGAATATCTACCGCGTTCCAGGTTGGTTGAATTCGCTGGCAAGGTAAAAGAACACATCGGCGAAAATCAATTATCTTCCGCTAAGATTTCTTCCACGGTCTCTTCGCTTTTCAAAACCTTCTTGAAACGAGAAGACCAGAAACGAGCAAAGGTAGATCACACTTTTGCGGTACGCGAACGGGTTCGCCGCATTCAAAGGGATGTGTCCAGCGTATCCAATAATTTGGAGGAACTGCTTTCATTTGTCAGAGAGACAAACACGCCAATTCTTCATGATGAAAAGCTTCAACGATTACATGACAGCACGCGCCGGTACATGCAATTGTATGTGGAAATGTGCGAAATGTTAGGTGATACAAAAGAAGAAATTCAAAGGAGACTTACACGATGAAAGCTTTGACAGTTAAAAGAAATCCAGAAATCGAACGCTTGGTGCCTTCTGTAAATGAGGAATCAATATTGCCATTGATTGATCGGATCTCCACCATGGAACCAAAATCAACGATCAAATGGGATAAATTGAAAGACTTTGCAGGTTGGCCAAAACCGAAAAATGCCACAGAACATGAAGTGCAACGCATTAGGCACAGCACACTTGTTGAAAGCATTAATCGATGGGCCAGGAAGTTGGATTCAGAATCCAGATTTCAATTACGCAGTATTCGAAAGGAAGGGGTTGAAGTTTTAAAAGGAGACGCTATTGCGGAACATCGAAGCATATTCGAAAAATCTAAAATCGAAAATGCATCAAAAACCGCAGTCAAACGGCTAAGTCGAGAACTTGAGGCCCACCAAGAAAATATGACACGTTTGGGAAGATTTAGAGCAAAGCTTATTTTAAAAAGATTCGAAAAACTTTCTCAAAGGGCAATAGAAGATTTGGAAGATATGTTGGTAGAACTCGAAGGGATAAAACTACATTGGAAAAACGGCGAACGATAACGCCAAATCACTCCACATCGGCACAAGGACGTGCGTTCTCCATTCCCAACATTCCCCCAACCACATTCGAAACCATCGCTGGCTGAAACGTATCAACCTTGGATCTGACCATACCCATGGTGGCATACTGACGCAACATGTCGCGGTTCAGGAGCGGTTGTGGGGTTGTCGGTTTCGGGTAAGCGTAGCCGGTAATCGTTCCAACACCATTATTCATTGATCAACCCTCCACTTAAGGCGCCCGCTGTCCCAGTCAACCCGGTTAACCCCTTGGAATAGGTATTCACGAAATTGACAACAACCTCATCCGGTACTCCTCGCCGCTGCAGCTCGGCGACCACCTGCGGCGCATTTCCAGGCGTCAATAACATCTGTGCAAGCTCCTCAATGGATTGATCGCTGATCTTCGACAGCTGTCTCCTGACGGCTTGATAGGCGCCCTGGGCAAGTCCCACCATGGGATGCGTAATCGCCTCCGTAGTCGTTGGCATCGCAACACCGCTTTCAACCGCCCCACCGCCAGCCATACGTAAAGCCGTTTGTGAACCGCGGACCAAGTCTGAAGTTCGTTCGGCAAACTGGCGCTCGGTTCTAAGGACTTGCATCAGATCGTTGAGACGACGCTTACCTTCTGCCCCTGAAGGTAACATCGATTCAAGTTTCTCCCGGAAGTTTGGAAGTTCCATGAATTTGAACTCACCAATCTCTCCAGCTCGAGCGCGGCCCATCTTCTCCCGCATGGCCTCAACAGCGCCCGTGAGAAAGGCCTCACGCTCCGATTCAGTCATATCCTTAGTGACAGCACTCACCTCC
>JAAUYE010038175.1_pt1 | contig 14267 bp, 17 predicted proteins | sample 7278081 | NCBI WGS metagenome assembly JAAUYE01 (sample SAMN14350131, study PRJNA611818) | marine sediment metagenome | isolation source: surface marine sediment (0.6m) | place: French Polynesia: Moorea | collected 2018-08
CACTCGCTTTCCAGGCGAGCACCTTAAACCACTCAGCCACCTCTCCGAATCAAATTCCGATCAATACCGTTCCTGTTCAACCAGATTTGGGTGCTCGCGGCGAGCACGTTAACGGCGAACATCCTGTTCGCCGCTCTTCGAGCCGCTACGCGGTTCAAAATCGCTCCCGGCGATTTTGTAAACCACTCAGCCACCTCTCCGGGTCTCTACGCTCCGTCCTAGCTGCCCGCCTGGATCCTCGGCGGCAGCTCGATGCATCGCGAACCGGGCGGACGCTCCGGTGCATCCTGCGACTGCGGGATCGGCATTTCTGCGTACTCGTTCAGGGAATCAAGACCCTCCGGCGCCGTTACCCGCTTTCCCGGCGTCACAAGCTGATATCGTCGTTCCTCGTCGCAAGTCACGTCGATCGTGTCATCACCGAAACAGCCCGAAAGCCCGGCAACGATCAGGGACGCCGCGATTGAACGAATTGCCGTCATGTCGAGTCCTCCGCGGTCACCCCGGCAACCCGCATCGCGGATCGCATTTGATCATGAAACTGCTCCGAGTACGGCGTCAGCGGCAGACGAATATTCGGCGCCATTAGTCCCATCTCACTGACGGCCCATTTCACCGGTATCGGATTCGACTCGACAAATAACGCCTTGTTCAGCGGCTGCAGCGTCTCGTCGAGCGCGGCCGCCTCCTCGTGCCGCCCGGCATGCGCCAGTTTGCATAGGCGGGAGACCTGCCGGGGCGCGACGTTGCCGCTCACCGTAACGACGCCATGGCCACCCTGCTCGATAAACGGCAGTAATGTGAAATCGTCGCCACTGTACAACCAGAAACTGTCGTCCACGAGCGCCTGAATCTGCCGGAGCCTTTCGATGTCGCCGGTCGCTTCCTTGATACCGAATATGTTGTCATGCCTTGCCAGTCGTGCCACGGTATCCGGCAACATGTCTGCTACCGTCCGGCCGGGCACGTTGTACATCATCACCGGCCTGTCCACCGCGTTGGCAACCGCCGTGAAGTGCCGGACCAGGCCCTCCTGCGTTGGTTTGTTGTAATACGGAACCACGACCAGGTAAGCGGCGATTCCCGGATCGGCGACCGCGAGCGACAGGTCGATAGTCTGTGCCGTTGAGTTCGAGCCGGTTCCGGCAATGATCGGCAAGCGACCCCGCGCAATCTCTATGGCCCTGCCGACGAGTTCGATGTGCTCAGAACGCGACAGCGTCGCCGATTCGCCCGTCGTCCCCGCGATGACCAGCCCGTCAGTTCCACTTTCGACATGAAAGTCGATCAAGCGCTTGAGACTCGCATAATCGACCCGATTGTTATCATCAAATGGAGTTACGAGCGCGACCAGGCTGCCCTTGAACACAATTGATTCTCGCCACAAATGAGGCGGCGATGTTACTGTTCATATCCGGCGCTGGCAAGGATTGCCGGGGCTTATTGTAGGAATCGCAGTCACGGACTTATAAACGGCGAGAATTCCTCGACATTTACTTAAAGTTGATTATCTAAAAATGGCACAACTTATTGTTATATCAGCAGTTGGAACGGATCGAACTGGTGTCGTTCAGGATCTGACCAAGGTCATACTCGCCTGCGGTGGAAATATCGAGGAAAGCCGCATGACGACCCTGGGCTCCGAATTCGCCATGCTGCTGCTGGTATCCGGGAACTGGCACACGCTGAATCGGCTCGAGCAGGGGCTCGACAAACTGTGCGAAGGCGGCCAGCTCACCGTTGCAATCCGTAAGACTGACGTCAAGCCGGCCGAGGAGGATCGGATGCCCTATGCGATCGATGTCGTCGCGCTCGACCAGCAGGGCATCGTCTACAACCTCGCCGAATTCTTTTCGTCGCGTGACATCGAGATCGCCGACGTGGCGACACGCAGTTACGCCGCGGCCCATACCGGGGCACCCATGTTTGCCGTGCAGATGGCGGTCAACGTGCCCTCCTCGCAAAATATTGCTCAGTTGCGCGAGGATTTTCTCGAAGTTTGCGACCGCCTCAATCTCGACGCGATAATCGAGCCCGTCAAAGCCTGATCCCGAAAAACAAAATCTAACGCCGAGGAGACCAGCGTGAGTGCACCGAGAATGAACCGAGTCGTGGCCGATTTCACCGCGGAAGCGACGCGTGGCAAGACGATACGACTGAAGGACCTGCGCGGTCAGAACGTCGTGCTCTATTTTTACCCAAAAGACAGCACCCCCGGGTGCACGACAGAAGGACGCGATTTCAGCCGGCTGCACGCCAAATTCAGGCGACAGAAGACCGTCGTTTTGGGCGTCTCACGTGACAGCATCGCGTCGCACGAAAAATTTCGCGCCAAGCAGGAATTCCCGTTCGACCTGATTTCCGACCCCGATGAGAAGTTATGTAAAGCCTTTGACGTCATTCACGAAAAATCGCTGTATGGCCGAAAGTTCATGGGCGTCGTACGCAGCACCTTCCTTATCGACAAAGCCGGCAAACTTCGCGGCGAATGGCGTAAGGTGAAGGTCGCCGGCCATGCCGAGGAAGTCCTCGAGGCCGTGAAGGGTCTATAATCAGGGGAACACGGGGCCGCGTGCCCAGTCGGAACCAGGTAGACACTGCATAGGCCACCCTTTTCCTATGATCTCAGGCACCGTCAATCGTGCGCTCATCGCGCTTCTACTCGCATCGCTGGTCTTCGTGAGCGGCGCGGGTGCCGACGACATCAATCTGCCGGATATGGGAAGCCCGGCGGATGCCATCCTGTCCAACAGCGATGAATCGCGGCTGGGGAGGATGATCATGCGCGATATCCGCCGCAGTGGACAGGTTGTCGAGGATCCGCTGGTCACCGAGTACATCAACGAGATCGGCAGCCGCATCGTCGCGCAGGCCAACGACGGCGACCACAGTTTCACGTTCTTCGCCGTCGATGATGAGCGAATTAATGCCTTCGCCCTGCCCGGCGGCTACATCGGCGTGCACACGGGCCTGCTCGAAGCCACGCGAAGCGAAGACGAACTCGCGGGCGTCGTTGCACACGAAGTAGCCCACGTTACGCAGCGGCACATCGCCCGCGCGATTCATGCCAACTCTCGACAGAGCATCCTCAGCACGGCGATGATGCTCGGCGCAATTGTCCTGGCGGCGGCGGGCGGCAGCTCGGATGCGGTTCAGGGCGCAATGGCCGTCGCACAGGGCACCGCGGTGCAGCAGCAGATCAACTTTACGCGGACCAACGAGTACGAGGCGGATCGTGTCGGCATCGCCGCGCTCGCCGACGCAGGCTTCGATCCGTACGGCATGGCGTCGTTCTTCGAGGTTCTGTCGCGGCAGACCACCACCAGTCCCGAAATGCGCGCACCGGAATTCCTGCGCACTCACCCGGTCAGCAGCGCCCGTGTCGCCGAGGCGCGAAGCCGCGCTGCCGACTACCCGGCCATTCGCAGCGATGATTCGACGGGGTATGGAATCGCACGCATGCGGATTATCGTCGCTCGCTTCGATACGGCTGAGAAAGCGGTTGCCTATTTCGAGAAGCGACCCTATGCCAACCAGACCGATGTAGAGCGCTATGGTCGGGCGGTCGCCTACCAGCGCGCCGACCAGTATTGGGATGCACTGGAAATCTTCAGGGACCTGCTCGAGAAGGACAAGTCCGTCATCGCTTACCACATTGGTCTCGGGCAGACGCTCGTCGCGCTCGACCAGCCGCACGAGGCGCGCGCGACTTACGAGCGCGCGCTGGAGCTTTTCCCGCGCAATGTTCCCCTGGTGCTGGATTACGGTGAGCGGCTGTTGCAACTCGGTGAACCGCAGAAGGCGCATGCGATGTTGCTCGACCTGATGAATAACGTACCACCGACACCCGAGCAGGTCCGACTTATCGCACGTGCTGCAAGTGAGGCCGGTGAGGCCGCCGAGGCATATTATTACCTGGCGGAGTATCGCCTGATGATCGGCGATCTGAGCGGGGGCATCGGCTATCTGCGCCAGGCGCTGCGCCTGCCCGAGCTCCAGGAAATCCAGCGAATTCGTTTCGAGGCACGTATCGATTTTATCCGTGAGTTTATGACCGAAGAGCAGCTCAGGATGATGCAGCGTGACGAACCGGTCGGCACATCAGCGCGGAATGCAGATTGATCGTGGGGGGGAGCAGCCATATGCGCCTGGGGATATCGGTTGTTGCGCTCGCGCTCACGTCAATGGTGTCCGGTTGCGCAAGCGTCCCGCAAGAACAGCGCGTTGCGCATGACCCGTGGGAGCCCCTGAACCGGACGATCTACAGCTTCAACACAAACGTAGACAAGGTAACCCTCAAACCGATCGCCAAAGGCTATCAAAAGATCGTTCCTCAGTTCGCTCGCACCGGTGTGAGCAACTTCATGATTAACCTGGCGACCCCAAGGTCTTCTGTCAATAATTTCCTGCAGGGCAAACCGCGGGCCGGATTCACGGAGCTTGGCCGTTTCATCCTGAACAGCACGATGGGCATCGGCGGTCTCTTCGACTTAGCCACCGACGCCGGAATCGAGAGGCGTCGCGAAGATTTCGGCCAGACGCTGGCCGTCTGGGGCGTCCCTTCGGGGCCCTACGTGATGCTGCCCTTATTGGGTCCGGCCAGCCTTCGAGACGCAGTGGCCTGGCCTGTCGAGATCTGGTCGAGTTTGCTGTACCACTACAACAACACGTCGGTCCGAGACAAGCTTTATGTACTTCGTACCATCGAGCTGCGCGAGCGTCTGCTGAGCGCGGAGAAGTTCCTGGAAGACTCGAAAGACCCGTATATCACGCTGCGCGAATCGTTCCTGCAGAATCGCCAATTCGCGATTTACGACGGCGACCCGCCCGAAGACGATGACGAATTCTTCGACGAGTTCTTCGAGGAAGACGAAGAATAAGAAGCGTTGCTACGCGCCGTCGGGTGCCTCGATAAAGCCGGCCCAGCGCTCGCCGCGCGACAGCAGCCTTTCCACCTCGGTGGTTTTCGCGATCGCCGTGACTTTCTCCGGCATTCCGATGAAACGAATCTCGCGGACCGTGTGATTGGCCCAGGTGACCCATTCGAGCAGCAAAGCCAGTCCCGCAGAGTCGCTCTGCGTGACATTGGACAAGTCGATCTCCAGCTGGGTATGCGCCTCGAAGGGCTCTTCGCTCTCTTTAAGGATTCTCTCCGCCGTATCGAAGGTCATTTCGCCGCTCAGAGCGAAACGACCGTCTCCGAGATCTTCGAGCTCAAACTTGCTCATCGGTGACTATATCGGCCTCGCTCTCGAGGCGCGAAATCACGGCGTCGAGACCGCTGTCGCGGATCTCCGCGTCGAGTTCTGCGCGGAAATTGCGCACGTAGGAAACGCCCTCGATCACGACATTGAAGACCAGCCATCCGGTCTTGCGCTTGACCAGGTCATAGTCGACCGCGACCTTGCTACCGTCATCCAGCGTTACGGTGCTCCGTACTTTCGTGCGTGACTTGGTCTCGTCACCCCGGTACGGCAGCACCTCTATCCTGTCGGGATCGAACTCGAGTACTCCATCGGCGTATTTCCTCAAAAGCGCCTGGTAAAACGCCTCAATGAATCGTGTCCGCTGCTCCTCGGTCGCCGTCCGCCAGTGCTTGGCAAGCACAATCTGCGCTGCAAATTTCCGATCAAATCGTGGCAACAGTATCGTATCAATCAGGGCATAGAGCGATTGCCGGTCGGCCGCGAGTTCAGCCTTGCGGCCGTCGAGTTTCTCGGTCAGCTCAAGAACCGCGCTGTCGATGATTGCATTCGGCGAGTCCGATTCTTCGACCGTCGACGCAAAAAGGGTCGTCACCGCAATTGCGGCGAGGGCGAGGCCGATCAGGCCCTGCGTCACGAATCGCCGTCGATAGATATCATTCGTCATTGTCTGATCCCGCGTTTACGAGGAATTTCCCGATCAGGTTCTCCAGCACAATTGCCGACTGTGTAAACAGGATTTCGCTGCCGTCTTCGAGGTAGGTGTCGGAACCACCGGCCTGCAGGCCAATATACTGGCTACCCAGAATACCGGAGGTCAATACGCTGGCATCCGAGTCATCGGGAATCTGGTCAAACTGGCTGTCGATTACGAAACTGACCACCGCCTCGAGCGTTACCGGATCGAACTGCACATCCGTGACCCGACCGATGGTTACGCCGGACATCGCCACCGGGGCACGATTCCGCAAACTGCCGACATTTTCGAATCGCGCCTCGACAGTGAACGTTTCTTCGGCCGTAAAATCGTCGCCACCCGTCGTCTGCGTTGTAAGGAAGAACAGCGCACCCATCCCCAACAGTACGAATAGACCGGTGCCAACTTCAACTGACCGTGTTTGTTGCATCGTGTTACCTCAAATCAGTAATGCAGTGATCATGAAATCGAACACCAGCACTGCAATCGCCGTAATTACCACCGTTCGGGTCGTCGCCCTGCCAACGCCTTCCGCCGTCGGGATTGCATTATAACCTTCCCAAACGGCAATCAGGCTAGCGGCAACGCCGAACACAATGCTCTTGAAGATCCCCTCATTGATATCGTCGATGTCGACCGTAATCTGCATTTGTTGCCAGAATGCACCGACGTCGACCGACAACAGCTCAACGGCAACGAGGTGGGTGCCAAGCAATCCAATCATGCTGAATATCGCTGCCAGGAAAGGCATCGCTATGACGCCGCCGAGAAACCTCGGCACGAGAACGCGCGGCACGGGATTGACGGCCATCATCTCCATCGCCGAGAGTTGATCCGTCGCCTTCATCAAGCCGATTTCCGAGGCCAGCGAGGTCCCGGCGCGACCTGCGAACAGCAAAGCCGTAATGACCGGCCCGAGTTCCTTCACCAGACCCATTGCGGCGAACACTCCGATTGCATCCTCGGCGTTGAATCGCGCGAGGTTCGAGTAGCCCTGCAATCCGAGAACACCGCCGACGAAAAGTCCGCTGATCATAATGATGACCAGGGACAGCGAACCGGAGTTGAATACCTGCTTGACAACAAGGTCGAGACGGCTGAAGAGTACCCTTGGCGAATGTCGCAGCAGGCGCAGGAAAAAGAGCTGAAACGCGCCGAACGTGCGCGCGAACTCGACGCCGGTGTCGTAGATTTCGCGCAGGATCTTTTTCACTCGCTGTCTCGCCCAAGCAGCTGCTCTTCATAACCGGGCGCATCGAAGTGGAAGGCCACCGGACCGTCGGCCATGCCGTGCATGAACTGGCGTACGAGATCGGACTGCGCGACCCGAAGTTCGTCCGGGCTGCCCGATGCCGCAACTTTCCCGTGCGATAGCAGGAAACTCCGATCGGCCACCGTCGAAATCTCCTCGACGTCATGACTCACGATAATGCTCGTGATACCGAGCGCATCGTTCATTCGCCGGACGAGACGCACAATGACGCCCATCGAGATCGGGTCGAGCCCGACAAACGGCTCATCGTAGATCAGGATGTCGGGGTCCATCACCATGGCGCGCGCCAGCGCGACTCTTCGAGCCATGCCGCCGGACAGCTCCGAAGGACGCATGTCGGCGGCTCCGCGCAGGCCGACCGCATGCAGCTTCGTCAGTACGACGTGGCGAATCAGGCGGTTGGTGAGTTTCGTATGCTCTCGCAGCGGAAACGCGACGTTTTCGAAAACGGTCAGGTCCGTCAGCAGCGCGCCGTTTTGAAACAACATGCCGAAGCGTTGCCGCATCTGATAAAGCTCGGCCATATTCAGCGTCGATATATCCACGCCGTCGACCAGGATCGTTCCTTGCTGCGGGATCAGCTGGCGCGTAATCAATCGCAGCAAGGTGGTTTTTCCGGTGCCGCTCGGCCCCATAATCGCGGTGATCTCGCCCCGCTTGATGGTCAGATCCAGGTTATTGAATATCGGGCGCGGACCTCGCGAGTACTTAAGTCCCCGGATTTCAATCAGGTTTTCGGATAGATCAGCCAAAGTGCTCGGTTCTTGTTATTGATTCTGGAGTGTGACGGCGCCACGGGGGGCGGCTGGCGAAGCCTTAGCATAACAAGATTCTGGTCCGCGGAGGTCCAAGAAATTGCCTCCGCACTGGCCAGGCGCGTTAAATAGGACTAAAATAGTCCGGTTTAAAGAATGAGGTAAACCCGATCATGCTGAGAATCAGCAAACTGACCGACTATGGCACGGTGCTGCTCGCCCACCTGGCGGCCAACCGGCCGCGGGTTTGCAGTGCCGCCGACGTCGCGTCGGCGACCGGTATCGCGTTGCCGACCGTCAGCAAGCTGCTGAAGTCGCTGGCCAGGGCCGGCCTGGTCACCTCGACCCGCGGCGCAAACGGCGGCTATGAACTGGCACGCAGCCCGAAAGCCATCAGCGCAGCCGACGTGATCGACGCGCTGGAGGGCCCCGTCTCCATCACGGAATGCAGCTCGTCGCAGGGCCTGTGTGAACACGAGGACATCTGTAGTGTCGGTGGCGCCTGGCAGCGAATCAATGTCGCGATTCGGCATGCCCTCGACGACGTCACCTTGAGCGACCTGATACGAACCAACAGTCCCGTACCGAATTTCCGCTTTGCGGGAATGTCGATAAACGTTGAGAACAAGAACTGAACTCATGGCTACCGAACCCGAAAATCTTGAGCACCTCGTCAACCGGCGTTACGAGCACGGTTTCGTCACCGATATCGAAACCGACAGTCTCCCACCGGGCCTTGACGAAAATGTCGTGCGTGCAATATCTGCGAGAAAACAGGAGCCGGAGTTCATGCTCGAGTGGCGACTCCAGGCGTATCGGCAATGGCTGGAGATGCGTGAGCCCGAGTGGGCACACGTGCACTATCCGAAAATCGACTACAACGACATTTCCTACTTTGCCGCACCGAAATCCGACGATGATCGGCCGAAGAGCCTCGATGAGGTGGACCCAAAGCTCCTGGAAACCTACGACAAGCTCGGCATACCGCTGCACGAACGCGCGCGCCTCGCCGGTGTGGCCGTGGATGCGGTGTTCGACAGCGTTTCCGTTGCGACTACGTTCAAGAAAAAGCTTTCCGAGGCCGGCGTCATCTTCTGCTCCTTCTCCGAGGCCGTGCTTGAGCACCCGGAACTCGTTCGAAAGTACCTGGGCTCGGTCGTGCCGCGTCGCGACAACTTCTTCGCCGCGCTGAATTCCGCTGTCTTCAGCGATGGCTCCTTCGTCTACATTCCGAAAGGCGTGCGATGCCCGATGGAGCTCTCGACGTACTTCCGCATCAACGCCGCGAACACAGGGCAGTTCGAACGCACGCTGATCATCGCCGATGAAGGCAGTCACGTCAGCTATCTCGAAGGCTGCACCGCGCCCATGCGCGATGAGAACCAGCTTCATGCCGCCGTGGTCGAGCTGGTTGCCCTGAAGGATGCGGAGATCAAGTACTCGACCGTGCAGAACTGGTATCCAGGCGACGAAAACGGCCTGGGCGGTATCTATAACTTCGTCACCAAGCGTGGCGACTGCCGCGGCGCGAACTCGAAGATCTCCTGGACCCAGGTCGAGACCGGCTCGGCAATCACCTGGAAGTACCCGAGCTGCCTGTTGCGTGGGGACAATTCGGTGGGCGAGTTCTACTCGGTCGCCGTCGCAAATAACATGCAGCAGGCCGACACGGGAACAAAGATGATCCACATCGGAAGGAATACGAGTAGCACGATCGTCTCCAAAGGCATATCGGCCGGCCGGGCCGAAAACGCTTACCGCGGCCTCGTGCGCGTTATGCCGCAGGCGCAGGGCGCGAGAAATCATACGCAGTGCGATTCACTGCTGATTGGCAAGCAGTGCGGCGCGCATACTTTTCCTTATATGGAGATAAAGAATCCGACCGCCAAAGTCGAGCACGAAGCAACGACGTCCAAGATTTCAGCCGATCAGCTGTTCTATTGCAGGCAGCGAGGGATCTCCGAAGAGGACGCCGTGAACATGATCGTGAATGGATTCTGCAAGGAAGTGTTCAAGGAATTACCCATGGAGTTTGCCGTCGAGGCACAGGCGTTGCTGAATGTCAGTCTCGAAGGCGCAGTTGGTTGAGGAATCAGAAATGCTCGACATCAAGGATCTAAGGACCCGCATCGGCGACAGCGAAATATTACGCGGGCTGTCGCTGGCCGTCGGGGAAGGCGAAGTCCACGCGATCATGGGCCCGAACGGCTCAGGTAAAAGCACACTGGCGCAGGTCGTCGCGGGACACGAGGACTACGAGGTAACCGGCGGTACCGTTGATTACGACGGGCAGGACCTGCTGGAACTCTCTCCGGAAGAACGCGCCCGCGAAGGCATATTCCTCGGGTTCCAGTATCCAGTCGAAATTCCCGGCGTCAACAATGCCTACCTGTTGAAGGCCGCCGTCAACGCCAAGCGCAAGCACCAGGGACTTGACGAGGTCGACGCCTTCGAGTTCCTGAAGCTGGCACGCGAGAAAATGGCGCTGCTCGGCATGGACCCGAAGTTCCTGAACCGCGGTGTCAATGAAGGTTTTTCGGGCGGCGAGAAGAAGCGAAACGAAATATTGCAGATGGCGATGCTCGAGCCGCGTCTTGCGATCCTCGACGAGACCGATTCCGGCCTCGATATCGACGCGCTGAAGGCTGTCGCAGAGGGCGTTAACGCCCTGCGAAGCCCGGAGCGGGCTATTATCCTGGTGACCCACTACCAGCGGCTGCTCGACTATGTCGAGCCGGACTACGTCCACGTGCTGTCAAGCGGCAAGATCGTCCGTTCGGGCGACAAGACGCTGGCGCTCGAACTCGAGGAACGCGGCTACGACTGGCTGCGTGAGGCGGCGACCGGATGAAATCAGCGGCTCTCGACATTGACCGGCTGCGGACTGCGGTTCGACAACTGCCGAACCGCGGCCTGGCACCTTCCCGCGAAGCCGCGCTCGCGCACCTGGACGAGCACGGTCTGCCGACGCTGCGTGATGAAGACTGGAAATACACGGACCTGTCGCCGGTGGTCGACATCAGTAATCGCTGGCTGCGTGCCGGCGGGCGTCCTCCGGCGTCTGCTGATCCAGTTGATGCGGCCGATTCGATTTCCGCGTCGATTGACGCAACGTGGTTTGTCATCGCCGACGGCGTTGTTGACGGGACGCCGACCGGCAACTCCGAGGCCCGCGGTATCGAGGTTTCCCGGTTAAGCGACGCACCGCCTGAATTTGTGGCGGGACGCCCGCTGGCGGATCTCAACGCCGCACTGCGGCAGGACGGCTTGCGGCTCCGGGTTACCGAGAGCCTGGATAAACCCGTCGGGATTCTGCTCATTGACCGGGCCGGCGCGAACATCGGCGTGACGCAGTCGTCTGTCGAGATTGTAATTGATCCTGGCGCCTCGGCAGACCTGATCGAATACCACGTTTCAGTCGGCGAAGAAGATCACTATGCCAACTCGGTCTTGACGCTGGATATTGGAGAGGCAGCCGACGTCAGGCACGTGCGCATCCAGAATCGCGCGAAACGGCACGTGCAGACCGGGCGAACGTCGATTGTACCCGGGCGCAATACGACGCTGCGCATGGCGAGCTACGATCTGGGTGGCGCCCTGGTTCGCAACGATATCGATATCGATCTCGGTCAGCCCGGAGCAGACGTATCGTTCGACGGCCTCTACCTCGCCGGCGACGGACAGCACATCGACAATCACACACGCGTCGACCATCGAGCGGGGCCTGCGACCTCATCGCAGGAGTACCGCGGCATACTAAACGGCAAATGCCGCTGCGTCTGGAACGGAAAAGCCATCGTGCACAAAGGCGCGGACGGCACCGACGCCAGGCAAGCCAACCACAATTTGCTGCTCTCCGAGAGAGCCGAAATCGACGCGAAGCCGGAGCTCGAGATCTATGCCGACGACGTGAAATGCAGCCACGGGACAACCGTTGGTCAGCTCGATGAAACGGCCCTGTTTTACCTGCGGTCGCGCGGTCTTGGCAAGAAACACGCCACCCGGGTTTTGACCCACGCCTTCGCGGCGGACCTTGTGCAGCGTGCGCCGGTGGCGGCGGTGACCGAAACCATCACGGGCCTCGTCGAATCGCGCCTCGGGGAACTCATCGAGGCAGACTTCATCTCGGATCTTCTGTCATGAGCCAGCCGCAGCCAAGGCCCACCTCAATTTGCGCCGAATGGCGCAAGGACTTTCCGATCCTGGGTCAGTCCGTCAATGGCCAGCCCCTCGTTTACCTCGATAGCGCTGCATCCGGACAGCAGCCTGCCGCAGTGATCGACGCGGTCGCGCACTATCACCGCGAGGATCACGCCAATGTGCACCGCGGCGTGCATACGCTGAGCCACAGGGCGACAGATGCATACGAGAGCGCGCGGGACAAGATACGTGGCTTCATCAATGCCGCAAGTCGCACCGAAGTGGTACTGACAAAAGGTACGACCGAGTCTATCAACCTCGTTGCGCAGAGTTATTGCCGGCCCCGGATCGGACCGGGCGACAAGGTCCTGGTCACTCATCTCGAACACCATGCGAACATTGTTCCCTGGCAACTGGTGTGTGAACAGACGGGCGCCGAACTGGTGGTAGCGCCGATCGACGATCACGGCCAGCTCGAACTCGAGAAGCTCTGGTCGCTGATGACCGACGACGTGTTTATGCTCGCGATCGGTCACGTCTCCAATGCGCTCGGCACGATCAACCCGATCAGACACATCATCGCGGAAGCCCGCGAACGCGGCATCCCCGTGCTTGTCGACGGCGCGCAGGCTGTGCCGCATATGGCCGTCGACGTTCAGGATCTGGACTGCGACTTCTACGCGTTTTCCGGGCACAAGATGTTTGGCCCTACGGGCACCGGCGTTCTGTATGCACGGGAAGCACACCTGGAAGACATGCCGCCTTACCAGGGCGGTGGCGACATGATTCTCGAGGTTAGTTTCGAATCCACCATTTACAACGAACTGCCCTACAAGTTCGAGGCCGGCACGCCCAACATTGCCGGCGCAATTGGCCTCGGCGCGGCTGTTGATTACCTGCAGAGTGTCGGCATGCAGCGCATCGCGGATTACGAACGCGGCCTGCATGATTACATGGTGTCGGCACTGTCGTCTGTCGATGGAATTCGTCTGATTGGTACGGCAGACAGCAAGGCCAGCGTGCAGTCTTTCCTGCTCGAAGATATCCACTCCCATGATCTCGGCACCATTCTCGATCACCAGGGAGTGGCTATTCGTACCGGCCACCATTGCGCCATGCCGGTCATGGCGCGATTCGGAATTTCAGGCACCGCGCGCGCATCGATCGCGTTTTACAACAACAGCGACGATGTGGATCGCCTGGTCGCGGCGCTCCTTCGGGCTCGACAGGTATTCGCATGATGAGCCAGGCTACAGGCGATGCGGAGTTATACGATCTCTATCGTGAACTTGTACTCGATCATGCGCGAAACCCCAGGCATTTCGGACGCCTCGACAACGCCACACATACCGCAGAAGGCATCAACCCGCTTTGCGGTGACAAACTGAAGATGTACTTCAGTGTTGACGATACCGGGTGTATTGAGGCGACGAGCTTCGAAGGCTCGGGCTGCGCTATCTCCGTGGCATCGGCCTCGCTGCTCACCGATACCGTCATAGGCATGTCCGTGGACGATGCGGACGCCCTCTTCGACTCGGTCACCAGCCGACTGACGCAGAGTGGTGCAGACGAGGACGCGGCGAACGACATCGACATTGACATGCCGCTCGCGAAACTGAAGGCGCTCGACGGCGTTCGCGAGTTTCCATCGCGCGTTAAGTGTGCAACCCTCGCCTGGCATGCGCTGCATTCGGCGTTGAGTCACGAGGTGACACCGGTCACCACGGAGTAAGATACAGAATGTTTGGTCACACCAACGAGCCGTTCTCGCTGTCGCGCGACGTCTCCGCCATCATCATCCCGGCAGGAGAAGTGCTCACCTTGCGCGAGGGAACCAGCGGCTTCATCACGCAGGCGCTCGGCGGTAGCTTTACGGTTTACGTGGAAGGCAACCTGTTTCGGATTTCGGGAGTCGACGCTGATGCGCTCGGCAAAGAGCCCGTGCCGCCTCCAAAGGTCCCGGAAAATGCAACCGACGCCGACATCGAGGCGGTAATTTGGGACCAGCTAAAAACCTGCTATGACCCGGAGATCCCCGTCGACATCGTCAACCTCGGCCTCGTTTACCGCTGCGAGGTCACGCCGCTCGGCAATGGCGATCGCTCGGTCAGCGTCGACATGACCTTAACGGCGCCCGGCTGCGGCATGGGAGAGGTGCTCGTGGAGGATGCCCGCGAGAAGATCGCGATCATCCCGAC
>JAAUYE010190998.1_pt1 | contig 14256 bp, 12 predicted proteins | sample 7278081 | NCBI WGS metagenome assembly JAAUYE01 (sample SAMN14350131, study PRJNA611818) | marine sediment metagenome | isolation source: surface marine sediment (0.6m) | place: French Polynesia: Moorea | collected 2018-08
ACACCTTCGGGCAGCTGCCGGGTCAACTCGTCGAACAGGTGCACGATCTCCGGCCGGCTCTTCTGCAGCTGGTCGATGATCTCCATGCGCGCGAGCAGGCGTTCCTTCTGCCGCTCGAGCCCGTCGATTTCCTCGATACTGCGCTGCAGTTCGTTGATCTCGTCCGTCAGGCGAGCGTTACGGCGCTCCTGCGCGGAGATCATCTGCGAGTAAGCCAGCATGGTCAGCATGATGACGGCGATACCCGCCAGTACTGCCCCGCCCATCGCAAGACCGAAATCGCGTTGGCGTCGTTTGCGCTCTTCCTCGCGCCAGGGGAGTAGGTTAATCCGTGGCATTAGTCAAAGCTCCTCAGTGCAAGCCCGCACGCGGTCAGCAACGCGGTTGCGTCCTTGTGAACACCCTGCGACTTGGCTTTCGACGAAATCTTCATCTGGCCCAGGGGATCGCCGACTTCCGTCGGTATGCCGACGCGACTCGAAATCACGTCCGCGATGCCCGGGATGTTGGCGCAGCCGCCGCACACGACGATCATGTCCGGCTGCTCGCGGCCGCCACCTGAGGCAAGATAGAACTGCAGGGAACGACTGACCTGTTGCGTCATGTCGTCGATAAACGGTTCGAGCACCTCGGGCTGGTAGTTGCTGGGCAGACCGCCCTGCTTCTTCGCACGCCCCGCGTCCTCCATGGAGAGGCCGTAGGTGCGCATGATCTCCTCGGTGAGTTGCTGGCCGCCGAAGTTGAAATCACGCGTATAAATGACCTTCAGGTCCTCGAGCACCGAGAACGTCGTGCTGCTGGCGCCGATGTCGACGACCGCAACCGAGTGGCCCATGCCGCCATCGGGCAGCTGGTGACTTAGCAACTGGCACGCGTTCTCCAGCGCGAAAGCCTCGACGTCCACGATGTGTGCGTTGAGTCCCGCAGCGTTGACGGCGGCCTGGCGCTGATCGACGTTTTCCGTGCGCGTCGCAACGAGCAGGACGTCCATCAGCTCCGGGTCTTTCTCGTTCGGGCCGACGATCTCGTAGTCGAAACTGACTTCTTCCATCGGGAACGGAATGTACTGGTCCGCCTGGATTTCGACCTGGCCTTCGAGATCGCGCTCGGAAAGCCCTGCAGACATCTGGATGACCTTGGTAATCGCTGCGTCGCCGCTGATCGCTACCGCAACGTCGGCCGCCTTGGCGCCAGCGCGTTTGACGGCGCGACGAATCGCTTCGCCGACAGCTTTCGCGTCGACGATCGCCTTTTCGCTGACGGAACTGGGCGGTGTGGGCTCGGCCGCATACGACTCGACGCGAAAGCGCTTGCCGCTTTGCGACAGCTCTATCAGCTTGACCGACGACGTCGTTATATCGAGGCCCAACAGGGGTGGAGTTTTCTTGCCGAAAAGCACGTGTTTTCCCTTCTAAGTCGGTAAGTTGCGAGTCAAAAGTAGTAAGGACCTGAGCAAATCGATTTAACTATATATCAACAAAATGTTAAATAAAACGTGACTTTGTTCACGATCCCGGGAACGTATGTTACTGATGCCACGATACATATTCCGTGAACTGGTCGAGGTGTGGGCGTCGCGGTCCCCGGAATGGCGCGGGCATTGCAGCCGGGGCCCGCTGGTCGCTATTATCGGCCGCGGCAAAACGGCCCCCGCTTGGGCACTTGCCTGCAAAATGCCACACAGACAACACCGGTCGGACACCAATCTACCTGTATGCTCGTGCAGGCAGCGGCACACTTTTCCGCGCCGTAACACCAGTTACGCGTGAGTCGAGCGATTATGCGAAAGCCGAGGAATCAGATCCCCAAACGCGCCCACCGAGGACTCTGGCGCAGCCTGGTCGTCGTCGTGGGGCTGATCACGCTGACCACCATCGGCGCCGTCGCCGGCGTCATCGGCGCTTACTATTTCGTCGCGCCCGGTTTGCCCGCGGCACAGACCATTCGCGACATTCCGCTGCAGATCCCGCTGCGCATATACAGCCGCGATGGATACCTTATAGAAGAGATCGGTCAGCGGCGGCGCATACTTATTAATTACGAGGACGTGCCGCCGCACGTCGTCAACGCATTCATCGCCGCCGAGGACCAGCGCTTCTTCGTGCACCCGGGGATCGATTACCGCGGCGTGCTCCGCGCGTTCTACCGCCTCATCCTCACCGGCTCCACGGCGGGTGGCGGCGGCAGCACGCTGACGCAGCAGCTCGCGCGCAGCTATTTTCTTTCTCTCGAGCAAACCGCCGAGCGCAAGTTCAAGGAAGCCTCGCTTGCCGTTCGTATCGAGCAGGAGTTCACGAAGGAACAGATCATGGAGCTGTTCCTCAACAAGATGTTCTTCGGCCAGCGCGCTTACGGTGTCGCCGCCGCGGCGCAGGTCTATTTCAACAAGCCGCTCGCGAGCATCAACATCGCGGAAGCGGCAACGCTGGCCGGCGTCCTGCCGGCGCCGTCGCGTTACAACCCGGTGCGCAGCCCGGTCAACGCCAAGCGCCGCCGCGGCTATGTCCTCGGGCGCATGCTCAACCTCGGCTACATCTCGCAGCCCGAGCACGACGAGGCAGTGGCGTTGCCGGTCGAGTCGCGACTCTATGGCGCCGCGGTGGAACTCAACGCCCCGTACGTCGCCGAGATGGTCCGCCGCGAGATGCTGTCGCGTTACGGCGAGGACACCTACACGGCCGGTTTCCAGGTCGTCACCGCACTCGACTCGCGCCTGCAGCAATCGGCAAACTACGCGTTACGCAATGGCCTGCTCGAGTTCACGCGCCGCCGCGGCTACCGCGGCCCCATCACCAGCATCGAGTTGCCGCCGGAACTGCCCGGGCTCGAGATCGACCAGTGGCCCGAGGAAACGCTCGAGATCCTCGACCAGTACGCGCCGGGAGGACTGTCCATCGGGCTGGTAACGAACGTCAACGAGAATAACTCGGCCGACATCGTGTTCCGCGACGGCACCGCGGCGAACGTTCCGTGGCGCGGCATCAGCTGGGCGAAGCCGTTCATCGACCGCGAAACCACCGGCCCCGAGCCGGAGACGGCCGCCGACGTCCTGGACGCAGGCGACGTCATTTACGTCATGCCCACGAGCGCCGGTTTCTGGGCGCTGGCCCAGGTGCCCGAGGCGCAGGCCGCGGTGGTATCGATCGACCCGGACGATGGCGCGGTCACCAGCCTGGTGGGCGGCTTCGATTTTGCGGCCTCCAAGTTCAACCGGGTCACGCAGGCCTTCCGCCAACCCGGTTCGTCTTTCAAGCCCTTTATTTACTCTGCCGCGCTGGAAAACGGCAATACGCCGGCGACCGTCGTACTCGATGCGCCAGTCGTGATCAACTCGTCGGAGCTCGAAGCCGTGTGGCGACCGATCAACTACAGCGGACGCTTCTACGGGCCAACGCGAATGCGCGAGGCGCTCGTGCGTTCCATGAACCTGGTGTCGGTCCGCCTGCTCCTTTTCGAGACCGGCATCGGCAACGCGATCCGGCACATCGCGAAGTTCGGCTTCAACGATGCCGCTCTGCCGCGCAACGGTTCGCTCGCGCTCGGCGGCGGCAATGCTACGCCGCTCGACATGGTGCAGGGTTACGCAACGATCGCGAACGGCGGTTACGCCATCAAACCCTACGTCATCGACGCCATTTTCGGCGCGGACGGGTCGACGCTGTACCGCGCAGACCCCGCCGTGGTCTGCGAGCCCTGCCTCGCCGAGCCGGAGGTCGGTTACCTGCCTGACCCCGAAGAAGAGCTGACCATCGAGGAAATGGCGGACATCGCGCTTTCCTATCGGCCGGACGCCAGCACGGCGCCGGAGCTGTTCGCCGACATCAATGCCGCGCCGGCGGCGATAGCGATACAAAATGCTTTCCTGGTCCAGGACATGATGCGGGACGTCATTTTCCGCGGCACCGGCCGGCGCGCGCTCGTACTGGGCCGCAGGGACCTGTCCGGCAAGACAGGGACCTCCAACGACCGCCGCGATGCGTGGTTCGGCGGCTTCAACCGCGACCTGGCGGCTGTCGTCTGGGTCGGTTACGACGACGACCTGCCGCTCGGGCCGGGCGAGGAAGGCTCACGCACCGCGCTGCCGGTGTGGATAGAATTCATGCGCGACGCCCTGCGCGGCGTGCCGGAGAACCAGATGCCGATGCCGCCGGGAATCGTCTCCGTGCTGATCGACAAGGCGACCGGTTGCCCGGCGCGCGCCGGGCAGAGCAACGTCACTTTCGAGATGTTCCGCCAGGGTCACGTGCCCGAGTGCGAGACCGTCGAGGAATTGCCCGACATCTTCAACGACCCCACCGGCCTCGAGGACGAGAGTGGCGAGGACGACGGCAGTGAGGGCGACGGCAGTGAGGGCGACGGCAGCGAGGAGCCCGAAGAGCCCCTGTTCTGAGACCATGCCCAGGAAGAAGACCAGCAACGGCGATCGAGCGCGCCGCATGGTGGCGCAGGAGGCCGCGCGCCTCATCGTCAACCAGGGCATTCGCGACTACGGCCTTGCGAAGAAAAAGGCCGCCGAGCGGCTCGGGCTCAGGGACCGTGGTTCGCTGCCCGGCAACGCGGAAATCGAACTCGCGGTAAGCGAGCACCTGCAACTGTTTGCCGGCGATTCCCATAACGACCTGCTCGCTGCGATGCGCAAGGCAGCGCTCTCCGCAATGGAATTGCTGGCTTCGTTCCGGCCGCGGCTGGTCGGGCCGGTGCTCAACGGGACGGCCGACGCCAACTCGGCGGTGAACCTGCACGTGTTCGCCGACAGTGCGGAATCGGTCGCCCATACGCTCGATTCACAGGGTCTCAACTACAGGCCCTACGAGCGCCGCCTGAAGAGCCGGCGCGACCGCGCGGAGACCTACGCCGGTTTCGAGTTCCACCACGGTGAGGCCGCGGTGCAGGCGACAGTGTTCCCGGTCGACGGCATCCGCCAGGCGCCGATCAGCCCGATCGACGGCAAGCCGATGAAACGCGCGGACGAGAAAGCCGTCCGCGATCTGCTGGAGAACCCGTAGGCTCGCATTCGGGCCGGCCGGGGTGTTCCTCGACCGGGAAAGGCGTCTACCTGCTGTAGGAGCTCGCCTCGGCGCGCGATCGAATCCTGATCGCGGTTCGAGAACCGCTCCTACGGCTCGCGGCCGGGCCGGCCGGAGTGTTCCTCGACAAGAAAAGGCGTGCACGTGCTGTAGGAGCGCGCCTCGGCGCGCGATCGAATCCTGATCGCGGTTCGAGAACCGCTCCTACAGTGCAATCGACCTTTGCTCAGCGCTTCTCGACCGGGACGTAGTCGCGAGTGTCCGCGCCGGTGTAGAGCTGCCGTGGCCGCGCGATCTTCTGTTTCGGGTCCCGGATCATCTCGCGCCAGTGCGAAACCCAGCCGACAGAGCGACCAAGCGCAAACATCACCGTGAACATCGACGTCGGGATACCGAGCGCCTTGTAGATGATGCCCGAGTAGAAGTCCACGTTCGGATAGAGGTTCTTCTCTTTGAAGTAATCGTCGTTGAGCGCCACCTCTTCGAGCTTGCGCGCCAGCTCGAACATCGGTGTCTCGTTGTTGTTGGGCAGCGAGTCGAGCACCTTGTGCGCCATCTCGCGGATGATGGTCGCACGCGGGTCGAAGTTCTTGTAGACACGGTGACCGAAGCCCATCAGGCGGAACGGGTCGTCCTTGTCCTTCGCCTTGGCGATGAACTTCTTGATCTGGCTCACGTCGCCGATCTCGTCGAGCATCTTGAGGACGGCCTCGTTGGCGCCGCCATGCGCGGGACCCCACAGAGCAGAAATGCCGGCGGCGATCGCCGAGTAAGGATTGGCGCCGGAACTGCCGGCCATGCGAACCGTCGACGTCGAACAGTTCTGCTCGTGGTCTGCGTGCAGTATGAACAGGAGATCAAGCGCCTCCGCCTGGATCGAATCGATCTCGTAGGGCTCCGCCGGCACGGAGAACATCATTTGCAGGAAGTTCTCGGTGTAATTGAGGTGGTTCTTCGGGTACATGAACGGCTGGCCGACGCTCAGCTTGTAAGCAGCCGCCGCGATTGTCGGTAGTTTGGCCACGATCCGGTGCGCGAAGATGTCGCGGTGTTCCGGGTTATGTACGTCCGTCGTGTCGTGGTAGTAGGCGGACATGGAGCCGACGACGGCAGAGAGCATCGCCATCGGGTGGGCGTTGTAACGGAAGCCCTTGAAGAAGTTCAGCATGCCCTCGTTGAGCATGGTGTGCGTACGGATCGTCGTATCGAATCCCTCGAGCTGGCTGGCCGTGGGCAATTCGCCATACAGCAGCAGGTAGCACACCTCGACGAAGTTGGAATTCTCGGCAAGCTGCTCGACCGGGTAGCCCCGGTACATCAGGATGCCCTTTTCGCCGTCGATGAAGGTTATGTCAGATTTGCAGCTGCCGGTCGCAACGAAGCCGGGATCGTAGGTAAACACGCCCTGCTGCTTGTACAGGCTGCCGATATCGACCACATCCGGGCCGGTGGTTCCCTTGTGGACGGGCAATTCCAGTTCGCGACCATCAGGATTGATCAGTCGAAAAGCTTCGTCGGTCATGGTTATCCCTTCTTGTTGCGGCCGAAATCGGCCCACAAGGATACCAAAGCCCGGGTCTGTGCGACCTAGGGATTAACCGTATGTCTAATGTGGTCAGGGGCAGAATCTGCCCCCGGGCGTTCGCCTGGCGGCTCAGCTCATGCCGTACTTGCGACGGAATTTGTCGACGCGGCCGCCAGTGTCGACGATCTTCTGCTTGCCGGTATAGAAGGGATGGCAGGAAGAGCAGACCTCGATGACGAGATCTTCACCGAGTGTCGAGCGCGTCGTGAATTCGTTGCCGCAACTGCAGGTGACCTTGATGTCCGCGTAGTTGGGATGGATATCGGCTTTCATGGCTACGATTCTCTGTCGGGGCCGTCAAAATTGGCCGCGTAGGATATAGCTAAGTGTCGGCCGCCGCAAGTACCCGCACGGGCCCCGCCGCCGCGGCCCGCATTATCCACAGAAGCTGTGGATAAACCTGTGGAACAAATTTGAACGAGTGCCCTAAGGTGCGGATTTTCAAAGCCGCTTGTCAATATGACTAATTTATGTCCATTTTGATAAAGGCTTTCGAATCAGTTTGTTACGCGTGTTTCTCGACGCTTCAACTGAATTTGGGTGCCTCTGACGCTAAAAAAATAGGGCTGCGCGCTGCGATGTGCATAAATTGCCGCGGTCACAGGTACAGGCACCCGGCGTCAGGGACGTTTGCCCGCCTCTCCGAGACCCGCGGCCGGGCCCGTCAATCGGGCAGGAAATGCGCCTGCAGGTCGTTCAGGAACTGCCGACCCTTCGCCGTTGGCCGCCAGTGCCCGCCGCGGCCGCCGGCAACGAGCCCGCGCGTGGCCAGCGGAGCGAGCCGTTCCCGCAGTGCCGCCAACGGCAGCCCGGTTCGTCCGACGAACAGGATTTCGTCGAACCCGTCGGCGAGGCGCAGCGCGTTCAGCATGAACTCGAACAGCAGGTCCTGGCCTGCGACGCGCTCCACCACGCCGGGCTTGCCGCCGGTTTCGAGCTGCTGCATGTATTGCAGCGGATTGGCGTGTTTCCTGTAGCGGATGACGCCCGCGGCGGTCGTCAGCTTGCCGTGCGCGCCGGCGCCCACGGCAAGGTAGTCGCCGAAGGACCAGTAGTTGAGATTGTGCCGACAGCGACGTCCACCACGTGCCCAGGCGGACACTTCGTAACGCTCGAAGCCCAGCGCGGCGAGCCGCGCTTCGCCCGCCTGCTGAATATCGAACGCCCGGTCCTCGTCCGGCAGACCCTGCGGCGGGCGGGCGTGAAACACCGTGTTCGGTTCCAGCGTCAGCTGGTACCAGGAGATGTGCACGGGCTGCAGGGACACGGCAGCGTCGATGTCGGACAACGCGCCGGCAACGTCCTGGTTCGGCAGCGCGTACATGAGGTCGATGTTGATGTCGCGGAAGCCGGCATCGGCCGCTTCGCTCACGGTAGCGGCGGTGTCATCGATGTTATGCACGCGGCCGAGCACGGTTAGCTTGTCGGCGTCGAACGACTGCGCCCCGATCGAAAGGCGGTTCACGCCCGCATCCCGGTAACCGGCCAGGTCATCCCGCTCGACGGCACCCGGGTTCACCTCCATCGTGACCTCGATATCCTCGGCCCAGCGCAGCTGCGCGCGCGTCTCGCCCAGCAGACGATCGATCTCGGCCGCGGTGAACAGGCTGGGAGTGCCTCCGCCGAGGAAGATGCTGATCAACGCACGGCCGTCGGCCCTCGCGGCATCCGCAGCGATGTCGGCGCAAAGTGCGTCGAGGTAACGCTGCCGCGACCCGGCGTCACCGCCAGCGAAGGAATTGAAGTCGCAGTAGGGGCATTTGCGCACGCACCAGGGCAGGTGCACGTAGAGGGACAGCGGCGGTAGCGCCTGGTCAGGCATAGCGCTGCCGCAGCATCTCGGCGAGCGCGGTCAGCGCCTTGCCCCGGTGGCTGCGAGCGTTCTTCAGTTCCGCCCCGAGTTCGGCCGCGGTCCGCCCGCAGTCCGGGTCGAAGAACACCGGGTCGTAGCCGAAACCGCCGTCGCCGCGTCTTTCCGTGAGGATCCTCCCCTGCCAGCGACCTTCGGCCACCAGCGACGTCGAGGCGTCGACGGACACGTACACGGCGCAACAGTGAAACGCCGCGGTGCGCTGTTCATCGGGAACGCCGCGCAGTTCGGCGAGCAGCTTGTCGATATTGCTGTCATCGGTCGCGTCTCTGCCTGCGTAACGCGCTGAGTAAACGCCGGGCCTGCCGTCAAGTGCGTCGACGACCAGGCCCGAATCGTCGGCAATCGCAGGTAACCCGGTTACCAGCGCAGCGTGTCGCGCCTTGATCAGCGCGTTTTCGACGAAGCTGGTGCCGGTCTCGTCGGCATCCCGTACACCCAGCTCTGTCTGCGGCACGATCTCCACCCCGAACTCGCCGAGGATGCGCTGGATCTCCCGCACCTTTCCCGGGTTGCCGGTGGCGAGCACGATCTTGCCGGGAAGGGACACGACTCTAGCGGCCGACGCCGGCGAGCGCCTCGTCCTGCGCGGTGATGATGTGGTCGATGCCCGTCTTGGCGAGGCCGATCATCTCGGCGAACTCGTCCTCGGTGAACGCGTGACCCTCGGCCGTGCCCTGGATTTCGATGAAGCGCCCGGCCTCGTTCATCACGATGTTCATGTCCGTCTCGGCTTCGGAGTCCTCGTCGTAGTCGAGGTCCAGCACCGGGACGCCACGGTAGATGCCGACGGATACTGCCGCGACGCGGCCGTGCAGCGGGTTCTTCCTGACGGCCTTCTTGACAGCGAGGCGCTGCATCGCCAGCGCCAGCGCGACAAAGCCGCCGCTGATCGCCGCCGTGCGCGTGCCGCCGTCTGCCTGGATGACGTCGCAGTCGATCGTCACCATGCGTTCGCCAAGCGCGTCGAGATCGGTGACCGCTCGCAGTGACCGGCCGATCAGCCGAGCGATCTCCTGCGTCCTGCCGCTTTGCCTGCCGCGCGCCGCCTCGCGCGCCGAACGCGTGTGCGTCGCCCGGGGCAGCATGCCGTATTCGCCCGTGACCCAGCCGCTGTTCTTGCCACGCAGCCACATCGGCACGCGGTCCTCGACACTGGCCGTGCACAGCACGCGTGTGTCGCCGAACTCTGCGAGCACGCTGCCTTCGGCGTGACGGGTGAAATCGGGCGTAAAACATACTCGGCGAATCTCGTTCGCCTGCCGGCCGCTGGGGCGCATGATCGCTCTCCGCTTTTCGGGTTTTCGTTATCGGTCGCCGAGCCACCGCAGCGCGGCGCCGGTCGTATTGTCGCTGTAGGGTGAGTTGACGTTCAACGCCTTGATGCTGAGCACTTTCAGGTTGTCGCCGATGTTGTTGTCGCCGGACGCGCCGATCGCAGCGACGTCGTCGTCGCTCAGGCCCGACCATAGTCCGTCGGTGCACGCGAGCAGCACGTCGCCCGGCTGCAGCAGCTGCTTGCGCGTGATCGACATGTCCGGCACCGGCGCATCGCCGCCGATGCAGCATTCGACGAAGTTGCGCATCGGGTGATCCTGCGCTTCTTCCTCCGTGATCGCACCTTCCTGGATCAGCACTTCCACGTGGCTGTGGTCGCGGGAGCGGTCGAGCACGCGACCGTCGCGAACCTGGTAGATGCGGCTGTCGCCGATGTGGGCCCAGTACGCCCCGCCTTCCTGCACGAGGCAGACGGCGCAGGTCGCGCGCGGCCGGAAATCCACGGCCACGTCGCTACCGAGCGCGACGACCGCGTCGTGCGCCCGTGCCAGTGCCGTGTACAGGAAGCCCTGCGGGTCGAAGATCGGCAGCGTCGAGGCCATGAACATGTCCTGCACGATCTTGAGCCCGGTCTCGGCCGCACGGGCGCCGTCGGAGTGTCCGCCCATGCCGTCGAACACCAGCATGATGGCTGCCTCTTCGGCCACGACGACGGCGGCGCGGTCCTGGTTGTCCTGCCTGTCGCCGAGAGCGGAAACTTTTGCGTATTCGACCTGCATAGTGGGGTGCGCTTAGAATGTCCGGCTGCCGAGACGTATCACTGTCCCGCACCGGGGAGCAGAAGTATGCCCACTCCCCTGCTGCAAAAACGTGATCGATACGTCACAACCGGAGACAGGTGCCAATGTTACACAGTATGACAGGCTTTGCGCGCGAGACCGCCGACACGGAGATCGGTGCATTGACCTGGGAAATACGCGCGGTGAACCACCGTTACCTCGACGTGCAGTTCAAGATCCCGGAGCAAATGCGCCCGCACGAGCAGGCATTCCGGCAGGCGGTCGCCGCGAGCCTGAACCGCGGCAAGGTGGAGTGCTCGCTGAACTTCCGGCGTGCATTCGACCGCCAGGCGGAGCTGCAGATCAACAGCGAGCTGGTCGAGCTCATCGGCTCGCGCATCAAGGAGATGTCGGCCATGCTGCCGGCCACCGGCGCCGTCAATCCATTCGATGTAATGCGCTGGCCGGGAGTCGTCGAGCCGGCCGAGATAGAGGCCGAGCCGCTGTTCGAAGCGGCGCTGCCGCTGCTGCAAAAGACGCTCGACGCGATCCGCTCGATGCGCGCGAGTGAAGGTGCGCGCATCGCCGAGATGATCGAGTCCCGCTGCTCGGACATTGCTTCGATTTCGCAGTCGGTGCGGGCACGCATGCCCGAGGTGCTCGAAGCGGCCCGGGCAAAACAGCGCGAACGCATCGACAAGCTCGACGTCGAGGCAGACCCGGCGCGCCTCGAAACGGAGCTCGCACTCATCGCACAGAAACTCGATGTCGACGAGGAGCTCGATCGACTCGACAGCCATCTCGTCGAGATTCGCGACGTCGTCAGCCGTGACGAACCGGTAGGCCGGCGCCTCGACTTCCTGATGCAGGAACTCAATCGCGAGGCAAACACCCTGGCGTCGAAATCGAACGACACGGAAACGACGCGCGCCTCGGTGGAACTGAAGGTCCTGATCGAGCAGATGCGCGAACAGATTCAGAACATCGAATAACGCCCGACATGTCCAGCATCGCTGCCCGACTTTTCGTCATTGCCGCACCCTCGGGCGCCGGCAAGACGACGCTCGTAAAAGCGCTCACTACTCGCAATCCTGAGCTGCGCTTCTCGATCTCCTACACGACGCGGCCGAAGCGGCGCAACGAGGCACACGGCGTCGACTACCTGTTCGTCGACAAGGAGCAATTCGATCGCCTGCGTGGCGAAGGCGCGTTGCTCGAATCTGCGGAAGTGTTCGATAACTTCTACGGCACCAGCCGCGAGCAGGTCGAGCAACACCTTGCGGACGGGCATCACGTCGTCCTGGAGATCGACTGGCAAGGGGCACAACAGGTGCGCAGCGCCATGCCCGACTGCATCACTGTCTTCATACTGCCGCCGTCGCGTGACGAACTGGAACGCAGGTTGCGCAGCCGCGGCACCGACACCGAGGCGGTCATCGAGCGGCGGCTGCGCGATGCCTTGTCCGACATGTCGCACTGGGACGAATTCGACTACGTCATCTTCAACGACGATCTCGACGAGGCCGTCGCGGACCTCGAGGCCGTGCTCGCGGACCAGGGCGAGAAAAGCGCGACAACCAGTCCGGCCGTCCGCGACGCGGCCGAAGCGCTGCTCAGCGAGTGATCGCCGCGCGTTTATACCGGGTGTTTGTTCTCGCTTAATGTCACTCGACATCCCTGTCTCGCGACAATCGTCCTCCGCTCGTTTTGGCGTCCTGCGTCACTTCGCTCCGCACGACGCTCGAACAAACACCCGGCACTCCGCCCGGCGCAGCGGACCGCGCAGCCGTGCGCAGCACCCTGAGCCATGAGGGAGACCAGGTTCGATCGCGGTTCGAGAACCGCTCCTACAGAAACGCTGAAGTTCGCCGTAGGAGCGCGCCTCGGCGCGCGAACAAGCCTCAATCGCGGTTCGAGAACCGCTCCTGCGGCGGGAACAGCCTCCCATGCGGGTCGCGACGATTCTTTTTCGAGGAAGTAAAGCGGACCGAAGGGAGCCATGACGAGAAAAAGAATGGGAGCGACCCGCCCAAATAACTTTTGGTTATAAGGGCTGGAAATCCCGCCAGGCCTTGCGTTACGCTGCGCGACCTCGCTACGAACCCGTGTTCGGCCGGACCCTGAGCCGAATATGCTAAAGGAAGCCCAATAATGGCAAGAATTACCGTCGAAGACTGCCTCGAGAACATCGACAACATTTTCGAGATGGTGCTCGTCGCCGCCAAGCGCGCCCGGCGTATCGCCCACGGCGCCGATCCCATGGTCGAACTCGAGAACGACAAGCCCACCGTGATCGCGCTGCGCGAGATCGCGGAAGGCCACGTGACGCCCGCCATCCTCGACGAGATCGATCAGCCGGCAACCGAAGAGCTGATGCAGACCCACGAAGCGGCCGAGGAGTTGCTCCCGGTACGGGGTATCTCGATCGGCGACTGACGCGCTACCCGCGGCTTTTCGCGGGTATGATTGGCGTATGGACTACGCCGCCACCATATTGTCCAAGCTGCCGGGCGCGTCGAAGCGCGACCACGGCATGCGGCATCTCGTCGACACGCTGCAGACCTACCTGCCGCAAGACCAGATCGACACGATCACGCGTGCGTACGAGTTTGGTGCGGCGGCACACGAAGGGCAGACCCGCAAGACCGGCGAACCCTATATCTCCCACCCGGTTGCCGTCGCTCAGTCCCTCGCCGAGATGTACCTCGACTCCGAGGCGATCATGGCGGCGATCCTGCACGACACGGTCGAGGACACCGAAGCCACGCTCGAGGAGATCGAGGAGAACTTCGGCGAGGAGGTAGCGCTGCTCGTCGACGGCGTCAGCAAGCTCGACCAGATCCAGTTCCGCTCGCGCGCAGAGGCGCAGGCCGAGAGCTTCCGCAAGATGATGCTGGCGATGATCGAGGACATCCGCGTCATCCTGGTCAAGCTCGCCGACCGCCTGCACAACATGAAAACGCTGGACGCAATGCCTGCCAGCAAGCGCAAACGCATCGCGCGCGAGACACTCGACATCTACGCGCCGATCGCCAACCGGCTCGGCATCAACGTCTTCAAGATCGACCTCGAAGATCTCGGATTCCGCTATCTGTACCCGCTGCGTTACCGGGTGCTCGAGCGCGCACTCAAGAAGAGCAAGGGCAGCCAAAAGCAGATCGTCAGGCGCATTTCCGACGAGATCGGCAAGACGCTCAAGGCCGAGGGCATAGAGGGCGAGGTCATCGGCCGCGAGAAGCACCTGTACAGCATCTACAAGAAGATGGCCGAGAAGAAGCGGTTGCTTTCGGACATCGTCGACGTTTACGGATTCCGCATCATCGTCGACGACGTCAGCACCTGCTACAAGGTGCTCGGACTCGTGCACGGCCTTTACAAGCCGGTGCCCGGCCGCTTCAAGGACTACATCGCCATCCCGCGCATCAACGGCTACCAGTCGCTGCACACGACGTTGTTCGGCCCGAAGGGCCTGCCGCTCGAAGTACAGATTCGCACCCGGCAAATGGACCGGGTCGCCGAGTCCGGCGTCGCGTCGCACTGGCAGTACAAGGCGGAGGACAAGGAAGACGCCACGCCGCAGCGCCGTGCCCGCCAGTGGCTCGCGAATCTCGCCGAACTGCAGAAGACGGGAACGTCGGAAGAATTCCTCGAAAGCGTCAAGGTCGACCTGTTCCCCGACAAGATCTACGTGTTCACGCCGAAGGGCGACATCATGCC
>JAAUYE010011557.1_pt1 | contig 14255 bp, 12 predicted proteins | sample 7278081 | NCBI WGS metagenome assembly JAAUYE01 (sample SAMN14350131, study PRJNA611818) | marine sediment metagenome | isolation source: surface marine sediment (0.6m) | place: French Polynesia: Moorea | collected 2018-08
CAGCACGTGCGGAAAGGTATGACCGGAAAATTCGACGTAGTTGCGCGTCAGTGAACCGATGAGTTGCTGGTCTTGACTGTGTTCGCCATTGCTCGAGACATCGAGGTATTTTTTATTGTTCTCGTCATAGATCGAAATTTCTCGCGCATTGACTTCTGGCAGGATCAGGGTGTCGTCACCGCTAACCATGCCGGAAAACGAGAATCCCATGGTTTGACGCAGCCCGTAGTGATGGATGATTACCGCGAACAACAGATCCCCCGGCACGCAAAAGCGCGTCGAATCGACATCGTGAATCGGGTTGAAGTCGCCCGCTACCGATTTAGCGAAATCGCTTGCCTGTTGCCGCGTGAAAGAAAGTTTGCAACCTTCCAGGTTATAGTATTTTTCTAGATTCATTTTATTCTCGGGTTAACTTCCTGCAGCCCAGGGTGTTATCTTAACCCATTTTCCGAGGCGATAGTCAACGTGGGTAAAACGGGTCAGGGATTCGGTCGGCAAGGGGCGGGGCATGCTTAGTTTTGCCGACCTGGCGTTACGGCGCTCGACCACGTTGCTGTTCGAGGCAGCCAGCTTCAAGGTCCACAGCGGACAGAAACTCGGCATTACCGGTGCCAACGGGTGCGGCAAGTCGTCGCTGTTCGCACTGATCAGGGGTGAACTGTCGGCGGACCAGGGCGAGTTCAGCATGCCCAGGGACTGGGCGGTGGCTGCGGTCGAGCAGGAGACCCGGCTGTGCGCGCGCCAGGCGCTCGAATATGTCATCGATGGCGATACCGAGCTCAGGCAAACCGAGGCGCGGCTGGCACAGGCGGAGCGCGATCACGATTCGATGCAGATTGCCGGCTGTCACGAACGGCTGCAGGAAATCGATGGTTACCAGGCGCAAAGCCGGGCTGCACGCCTGCTGGCGGGTTTGGGTTTTGCCGATGCAGAAATGTATCAGCCACTGAACAGTTTTTCGGGCGGCTGGATCATGCGTCTCAACCTGGCCCGGGCCCTGATGTGCCGTTCCGACCTGTTGCTGCTCGACGAGCCCACTAACCACCTGGACCTGGACGCGGTAATCTGGCTCGAGCAGTGGTTGCGGCGCTATTCCGGCAGCCTGTTGCTGATATCGCACGACCGCGATTTTCTCGATGCGGTGGTCGACAGCGTGGCCCATATCGAGGACCAGCGCATTACGCTTTACCGCGGCAACTATTCGGCCTTCGAAGTGCAGCGAGCCGAACGCCTGGCGCAACAGCAGGCGGCGCATCAAAAGCAACAGCAAAGCATTGCGCACATGCAAAAGTACATTGACCGCTTCCGCGCCAAGGCTACCAAGGCGAAGCAGGCACAGAGCCGTATCAAGGCGCTCGAAAAAATGCAGCTGATTGCACCGGCCCATATCGATTCCCCGTTTCACTTCGAATTCCGGGCGCCGGCGGCCTTGCCCAGTTCCCTGCTCAAGCTCGACCAGGTGGCGACCGGCTACGGCGATAAGATCGTGCTGCAAGATCTCGAGTTTTCGTTGATACCGGGCGAGCGCATCGGGTTGCTCGGTTTGAATGGTGCAGGCAAATCGACTTTCATCAAACTGCTTGCCGGGGAGCTGAACGCTTTTAGCGGCGAGATCACCCGCGCCAGGGAGTTGCGTATTGGTTATTTTGCCCAGCACCAGGTAGAGCAGCTCGATCTCGAGGCGAGTGCACTGCTGACCATGCAGCGTCTCGATCCTGAACTGAGCGAGCGCCAGATTCGCGGTTTTCTCGGCGGCTTCAATTTTCGAGGCGACAAGGTCCTGCAGGCGACAAAGACTTTCTCCGGCGGCCAAAAGGCGCGCCTGGTGCTGGCCTTGCTGATCTGGCAACGGCCGAACTTGCTGCTGCTGGACGAACCTACCAATCACCTGGACCTGGAAATGCGGCTGGCGCTGAACCAGGCATTACAGGGTTTCGAAGGCAGCGTCATCCTGGTGTCGCACGATCGGCATCTGTTGCGCAGCGTGTGTGACGACCTGTGGCTGGTCGATCGAGGAGAGCTGCAGCGTTTCGACCAGGATCTCGACGCCTATCCTGCCTGGCTGGCAAAGCGTAAATCGGGTAGCGCGAGTCAGCCGGCGATGAGCGCCGGCCACAACAAGGCCGGTAATGGCGCGAGCCATCGACGCGAATTGAAGGCGCATGCCGCGAAGCTGGTTAAAATCGAGCGCGAAATCGCCCGGCTCAGCGCGACGCGCGATCAACTGGAACAGCAATTGAGTGAACAATCGATCTACGATGCACAAAACCGGGAAACGCTGAATTCTGCCCTGGCTGCACAGGCCGAAAACCAGCAGCTTTTAACCCGCGCGGAAGAGAACTGGCTGCAATTGAGCGAAACCATCGAGGCGCTGGAGCAACAGGCTGGCTAGCCGCCGCGGCAGTCGCAGACTATTTTCCCGAGAGTCTTGAGCGCGGTCTCGGTCGACTCGTTCCATGGAGAGCCGCAGTTGATGCGCAGATGATTCCTGAAACGACGGGTTGCCGAAAACAGTATGCCCGGAGTGATGGCAATATTGTGTTCCAGCGCGCGATTGAAAATATCGATACTGTCACATCCCTCCGGCATTTCCACCCACAGCACGTTGCCCCCGTGTGGATGCGAGACGCGGGTACCCTGCGGGAAATTTTTGGCAATCATGAAGCGCCCGCGCTCGACCTGTTCGCGCATGGCCAGGCGCAAGCGCACCAGGTGGCGGTCATACTGGCCGCTGCTAAGGAATTCGGCGAGCGCGAGTTGATTGATCGACGATGTGGCCGACGACCAGGCCTGTTTGTACTGTAGAAATTTTTTATGGTATCGGCCCGCAACGACCCAGCCCACGCGGTGGCCCGGCGCCAGGGTCTTGGAGAAAGACGAGCAGCTCAGGACGATGTTGTTCAAGTCGTAGGACTTGGCCGGACGGGGAGGTTTGTCGCCAAAATAAACACTGCCGTACACGTCGTCTTCGATCAGTGGTATATCGCGTTCCGCCAGCAGGTTGACGAGCTCGCGTTTGCGTTCCTCGGGCATCTGGCAGCCGAGCGGATTGCTGGTGTTGGGCGATGCCATTACGGCCTTGATATCCATCGTGTCGAAAGCCTCCTCGAGCGCGTCGATGTCGAGCCCGGTGACCGGGTCGGTATCGATTTCGACCGCCAGCATTCCCATCTGCTCGATCATGCGCAGCACCGCAAAGTAGGTGGGAGATTCGACCGCGATGATGTCGCCACGCTTGGCTACCGTGCGCAGGCTGATCGACAGGGCCTCGGTCGCACCCGAGGTGATAATAATGTCGTCCGCGCTGACACGGGTATAGTTCTGGGCGTACCGTTGGGCAATCTGCTTGCGCAGTTTGCGGTCGCCGGGCGGAAACAGGTAATCCATGCTGCGTTGCGGGTAACGACTGATGATGCTGCGGGTTGCGCGCGTCAGGGATTTGACCGGCATGAATTCCATCGATGGATTGGAGGTGCCGAACGGGACGATACGCGGGTTGTTGGCGTTGCGAAAAACTTCCTCGAACAGATCGCCAAAGCGAACCCGCCGCGCCTGCCCGGGGGTCGCGGCCGATTTACCGATATCGTTTATTTGATCGACCAGCGCGTTGACGTAGAATCCGGATTGCGGCTTCGCGCTCAGAACGCCCTGGTCTTCGAGATTGACATAGGACTGGGTAATGGTTGCAATACTGACCCCGAGTTGTTTGCTGAGTTTGCGCAGCGAGGGCGCTTTGTCGCCGGGCTTGAGGTCTCCCTTCTCGATTAGCTCTTTGATATAGCGCGAAACCTGGTCGTATTTATAGGTTTCCGGACGCGTAACTGTCATGGTATTCCGTCAACTGTATTGCAGTGATTTCGAAAAAATTGTAACTGTTATTATAACAGTTTCGTCCATATTATTGCATCATTGCCGTTGCGGCAGGGCGACTGCCCCGGCAACAAGTTAAAACCCCCTCCTCCTCCTCAGGTTTTGACTTATTATTGACCCGCCGGATAACACCGGCGGGTTTTTTTTTGCCTGCAGGCCTGCTGCGCTTGCAGCTGCGGCGTTGGAATTCGGCTCGAGACGTTCGCGTACCTTAGAGTACGCTCACGCCTTCTCGCCGAATCCCGCCTTGCAGCTGCTGCGCTCGCGACGGCCTGCAGGCAAAAAAACACCGGCAGACTGTTAAGGTCCGGAGGATCGAAGCCCTCGGGGCCGGGGTGTTTCTGCTGCGCTTGCAGCTGCGGCGTTGGAATTCGGTTCGAGACGTTCGCAGCGGCGGGAATGGCGCGCTCGGCGGGAGTCGAACCCACGACCTTTGGCTTCGGAGGCCAACACTCTATCCAACTGAGCTACGAGCGCTTTTCAATTCCCCGCGCTGCCCGACAGGGCAGGGCCGTGATTGTAAACTATCGCGCCGTGGTTTAGGTGGATTCGGCAAATATTTTTTTGCGAATTAACCGCTTTTCGACGATAATGCGCTGCGTTTCAGACCCACCCAATGCCTGGAGAAACACGTGAGTGCTAGCGAAGAACAGACTTTTTCGACACACAATATAACCGTCCTCGGTGGTTTCTTGCTTATCGCATTGATCATCGGAGAAGTCGTTATCGGTCCTCAGAGCGATGAGGAACCGATGGCCGAAGTAGTCGATACCGTGGAAGATATTGCCATGCGCCTGAAGCCGGTGGTAACCCTCGACGAGATGCGCAGCAACATGACGGTAGCTTCCGCCGCTGGCGCTGCGGCCGATCAGTCGCCAGACCAGCTTTACCAGAGTGGCTGTCTCGCCTGTCATACAACCGGCGCCGCGGGTGCGCCCAAGATTGGCGTTGCCGCCGAATGGACCGAGCGCCTGGCGAAGGGCCTGGACGGGCTGGTAACCTCCGCGATCAACGGCATTGGCGCCATGCCGCCGCGCGGTGGTTCGCAGTTCAGCGACGATCAGATCAAAGTGGTTGTCGAGTATATCCTCGATCAATCGAAGTGATATCACCGCCTGCCGGCGATATCATCCCCAGCGCGCTAAATCATTAATTCGGTAACCCGGGCAGCGCTCCCTGGTTTTCGCTGATTCTCAATATCTGGTGCTACATCCTTTTTCGGTCTCGTTGCCGATACGAAATCGCCTCGGCTAGATGCGTCTCGGTAATCTGGTCCGACTGCGACAGGTCGGCAATCGTGCGCGCCAGCTTGAGTAGCTTGTGGTAGCTGCGCGCGCTCAGGCGCAGCTTGTCGACTGCCCGCACCAGCGTCTGCTCCAGCCTGTTGTCGAGCCGGCAGGCCTCGATTAACTGCCGGTTGTCGAGATTCGCATTGATACAGCCCTGGCGCGCCAGTTGCCGATGGCGCGCGGTGCAAACTCGTTGCCGAACCCGTTCGCTGGTTTCTCCTGGCCGTTTGGTTTCGCCCAGGAGTTCGTCATGAGGCAATCGTCCCAGCTCGATCTGGATATCGATACGATCAAGCAGGGGTGCCGACAGTTTGTTGCGGTAACGGCTCAACTGTTGTGGTGAGCAGTCGCAGGTTTTGATCGAATCACAGCCGCCCGGGCAGGGATTCAGTGCAGCAATTAGCTGAAATTTCGCCGGGAAGATGGCTTTGCCGGATGCGCGCGAGATATGAATTTGGCCGGTTTCCAGCGGTTCTCTGAGCACCTCGATGACGCCCCGCCTGAACTCGGTTAGTTCGTCGAGGAACAGCACACCGTTGTGGGCCAGCGATATCTCTCCCGGTTTGGGATTGCCGCCGCCGCCCGCCAGCGCGACGCCCGAAACCGTGTGGTGGGGTGACTGGAAAGGGCGCTCGAGCCAGCTGTGCGGATCGACCGGTTGCTGGGAAATCGAACGGATGCTGGCGAGGCTCATGGCTTCTTCCTCGCTCATCGGCGGCAGAATCGAGTTCAGGCGTCTTGCCAGCATGCTCTTCCCGGTACCCGGCGGACCCATCATCAGCATGTGATGTCCGCCGGCGGCGGCAATCTCGAGGGCGCGTTTGGCCTGGTACTGGCCGCGAACTTCTGCCAGGTCGAGGCGGTAAGCTGGCAACTTCGGTTCCGGCCTGGAGCCTGCTAGCGGCAGCGGCTCGCCGCTATTCAGACTGGCGCAAACCTGTGCCAGGGAGTGGCTCAACTGCACCGGCAAATCGCGCACCAGCATCGCCTCGGTTGCGTTCTGGCCCGGTATCGTGACAGCCTGACCGGCTTTTTTGCTCGCAATGAGCGCCGGCAGCAAGCCTTCGATCTTGCGGCACTCACCGCTTAGTGCGAGTTCTCCGAAACAGGCGACATTCCGCAGCGTGGCGATGTTGACCTGGCTCGACGCGGCCAGAATCCCGAGTGCGATCGGCAAATCGTAGCGACCTCCTTCCTTGGGTAAATCGGCGGGAGCCAGGTTGACCGTGATACGCCGCGCGGGAAATTCGAAACCCGAGTTGATGATTGCCGAGCGGACCCGGTCGCGCGCTTCGCGCACCGCGGTCTCCGGCAATCCGACCACGGTGAAGGCGGGCAATCCGCCGGATATGTGTACCTCGACGCAAACCTCGGGGGCGCTAATGCCCAATTGTGCGCGGGTAATGAGCTGAGTGAGTGACATGGCAGCATCCTTTCTGAAGATTAATCGGCCAGCGGGCTGGCCTGGAGAACGCTTCCGGCGTTCCGCGTAGCAGTCTAGCACGAATTTCTTGCCGGTTTCCCGCGCCCCTGGCTCGTTTTGCCGGGCAAATCGCTGGCAACTTACCCGAATGCGCAGCTTATCTATCCCCGAAGTAATATTAGTATATTAGGGTTTATTAATATAATGATCAGGCAAGTTTCTAAGATCGAGAATTAACAGGGGGATTACGATATGAGTGTTAAACGATTATTGGCGGTAGTTTCGGCTTTCACGCTGGCATTTACCGTCGCTGTTTCAAGTTCGGTATCTTTTGCCAGCGAAGAAGCGTCGAAGCCGTCGGAACACAAATTTGAGCTGGCCAAGCAGTATTACGGTCAGTGCACCGACACCGACAGCGAGCAGTTTGACGCGATCCAGCCTCAACTCAAGGCGTTTACCGATATGGAAATCATGGCTGAAACCATGGCCGACCCGGCGAAATTCGCCCAGTTGATGACAGTCGTCAACGACCCACGCACCATTCATGTCATGACCAAGTGCGCCACCGAGCCGGTCATGTGGGATACCTGGATGAGCGGCATGACCGACTTCAACAAGATGAGTCGTGCGATGAGCCACTTCATGAATCCGAACATGTACATGCAGTGGATGATGGCGCCCATGAACCCTGCCATGTACCAGCCGATGATGCAAATGGCCGATCCGGCTTACTACACCCGCTGGATGAACGCGATGATGAATCCGGCCTTCTATCAACCGATTACCTCGCTGGCTAATCCCAGCTGGTACACCCCCCGAATCAACTGGATGATGAACCCGCAGTCGATGCAGCCGATGTTCAACATGATGAACATGGGTGGCTACTTCGCCCCGGTGCCTGCAGCTGGAAGCCAGGCAGCAGCGCCTGCAAACTAGGACGTAAAAATCTGGCGCGGTATAATACCGCGCCAGTTCAAACTCCATCGGGGGCAAGCCATGAAACCAAACATGGGAACCGTCGACCGGGTAATCCGGGCAATTGTCGGCATTGTATTGATCGCAGCTTTTCTACTCGAGCTTTTAGCGGGAACCATTGGCATCATTGCCCTGGTTGTAGCTGTGGTGTTGCTGCTCACCGCCGCGTTGCGCTGGTGTCCGCCTTATGCGCTGCTCGGGGTCAATACCGGCGCCAAAGACGGGTAATCCGTTACCTCCCGGCCCGGGATAGCAGCCTGATCGTTACGACTGCTGCTCCGGCCTTTGTTCCAGTTCCTTCAGTCGGGCCTCGATCGCCTCGAGCTTCTCCCGGGTGCGGGCCAGCACCCGCGCCTGAATATCGAACTCTTCTCGACTCACCATTTCGTAGTTGGCAAGCTGCTGCTGCAGCAGGCTTTTCAGGCGCGCGTCGAAGTCAGCCTTGGTCTGCTGTAAACCGGGCGGCAGTAGTTCATTGATCTTGGTGGATAACCGGTTGATCGTCTGATTGTCAATCATAAAAGCCCCAAAATAGTGCAAAAATATCAATATATGCACTAAAAGCGTGCAAATACGGTCCTGAATGGCTCAATATTAACGACTATTTGCTTGCTTGCCCAGAGTCGCCAAAATTTACCGCGAAATTTAATCGGAGAGATATCCATGAAAATCATTACAGCGATAATCAAGCCGTTCAAGCTCGATGACGTTCGCCAGGCGCTCGGAGAAATCGGAGTGCAGGGTTTGACCGTTTCGGAAGTCAAGGGCTTTGGGCGTCAAAAGGGGCACACCGAGTTATACCGGGGTGCGGAGTACGTGGTCGACTTCCTGCCCAAGGTGAAGCTCGAGATCGCGATCGACGACGATCTTGTCGATCAGGCAATCGAAGCGATTACGAACAGCGCCAACACCGGCAAGATCGGTGATGGCAAGATTTTTATCACACCCCTTGAACAGGTTGTCCGTATTCGTACGGGCGAATCTGGTCCGGAAGCACTTTAGGAGATCACCATGGAAAACGAGATTTTTCAGTTACAGTACGCACTCGATACGTTTTATTTTCTCGTCTGTGGCGCTTTGGTCATGTGGATGGCGGCGGGCTTTGCAATGCTCGAAGCTGGCCTGGTGCGCTCCAAGAATACGACCGAGATCCTGACCAAGAACGTCGCCTTGTTCGCCGTAGCCTGCACTATGTACATGGTTTGCGGTTACTCGATCATGTACGGCGGGGGTGATTTCACGATGTTCCTGTCGGGCATTATGGGTGACGGCGTCGCCGGCGCCGAAGAGCCCGCGGCCTACGCGCCATCGGCGGACTTCTACTTCCAGGTCGTTTTCGTCGCGACCGCGATGTCAATCGTCTCGGGCGCGGTCGCAGAGCGCATGAAGCTGTGGGCGTTCCTGGTCTTCGCCGTGGTAATGACTGGCGTGATTTACCCCATGGAGGGTAGCTGGACCTGGGGTGGCATGCCGGTTTTCGGTATGTACACGCTGGGTGATCTCGGCTTCTCCGACTTTGCCGGGTCCGGTATCGTGCACATGGCGGGTGCGGCGGCCGCGCTAGCGGGTGTCATTCTGCTCGGTGCTCGTAAGGGCAAGTACGGTAAGAACGGTCAGATCAACGCGATCCCGGGCGCCAACCTGCCGTTGGCTACGCTCGGCACCTTCATCCTGTGGCTGGGCTGGTTCGGCTTCAACGGCGGTTCGGTACTGGCTACCGCGTCGGTCGAGAGCGCCAACGCGGTCGCTATCGTTTTCATGAACACCAATGCGGCGGCGGCGGGTGGCCTGATCGCGTCAATGATTCTCGCGCGGATCATGTTCGGTAAGGCCGATCTGACGATGGCGCTGAACGGCGCCTTGGCCGGCCTGGTGGCGATTACCGCCGAGCCGTCCACGCCGACACCGCTGTTAGCCACGATCTTCGGTGCGGCTGGAGGCGTGCTGGTCGTATTCAGCATCGTAACCCTGGATAAGCTCAAGATCGACGACCCGGTGGGCGCGATCTCGGTGCACGGCGTGGTCGGTCTGCTCGGGCTGCTGCTGGTGCCGTTGACCAATGATGGTTCCAGCTTTTCCGGCCAGATTGTCGGTGCCCTGACAATTTTCGTCTGGGTGTTCGTCGCCAGTTTCGTGACCTGGCTCGTGATCAAGAGCGTCATGGGTATTCGCGTCAGCGAGGAAGAGGAGTACGACGGCGTCGATCTCTCCGAGTGTGGAATGGAAGCCTACCCCGAGTTTACCAACGCTACTACCTGATCCTGGCAATACGGGGCCGGCAACTGCCGGCCCCGCCTTCTCTGTGCTAACATGCGCCTGATTCAAACAAGTAATACGCCATGTTGTGCCATATCTACCGCAGTAACCTCAAGTTCGACACCTACCTTTACCTGATCGACAAGGACGATTTTTCGGTTATTCCGCAGGAGCTGTTGCGCGTCTTCGGGCCACCTGAGTTCAGTTTCAGCTTCGATTTGACCGGGGAACGCAAGCTCGCCAAGGAAGACGCCTCGGAAGTGATAGAAAACCTCGAAACCCAGGGCTATCATCTGCAGCTGCAGGACGACGAGCTAATCGAAGAGATGCTCGCCCGCAAGGCCATCAACTGACATTCAGACTCAAGTTCTGTATTTTCATACAGAACTTGAGTCTGAATGTCATCCCCGCGAAAGCGGGGATCTCAAAACGCTCCGACGATGTCCGACACGGAATACAGAACTTAAGTCTGAATGTCATCCCCGCGCAAGACTGCGCGTCCCGGCGGGGATCTCAAAACGTTTCAACGACACCCGAATCGGGATAATTCAGAACCTTCCTCTCGAAACGTTCAATAGAAGCTGTTCAATCAAAAAGTGAGGCGATTGATTGTTTTCGGATTCTTGCATACAGGACCTGTCCGCAACCTGATCATTCACCTAGAACCGATCGCGCAGCGCGTAATAAGACATGCCGAGCACCAGCCCCGGCCAGCGCAGCAGGTCACCGCCCGGGAAGCTACGGGTCGGAATCCTGCCGAACAGGTCGAACTTTTCGGCTTCGCCCGAGAGCGCCTCGGCGATCAGTTTGCCGGCCAGCGTAGCCAGCGCCACGCCCTGTCCCGAGTAACCCTGTGCAAAGTAAATACCCTGGCCGATGCGCCCGAAGTGCGGCATGCGATTGAGCGTAACCGCGAGCGTGCCGCCCCAGGCGTAGTCGATGCGTGTAGCGGCCAATTGCGGGTAGACCTGCAGCATCGGCTTGCGCACGAAACTCGCGATATCGGCAGGGAAATTCTGCCGGTAGTTTTCGCCGCCGCCGAACAGCATTCGCTTGTCTGCCGAAAGCCGGTAGTAGTTAACCACGAAACGCGAATCGGCAATCGCGACGTCGCGCGGGTTGATTTCTGCAAGCTGTGCCGCGCTCAGCGGTTCGGTGGCAATGACGAAATTATTGATCGGCATGATCTTGCCGGCGACCCTTTTTTCCAGCTTGCCGAGGTAACCGTTGCAGGCGAGCACGATGTGGTCGGCCTCGACCACCCCACGCTCGGTCTGTACGCGATTGGGCTTGCCGCCCTGGTAGCCGTTGACGGCCGTGTCGCGGTAAATCCTGGCCCCGGCGGCGAGCGCGGCATCGGCAAGCCCGAGCGCGTAGTTAAGCGGATGCAGGTGCCCGGCGCCCATGTCGAGGCTGCCGCCGTAATAGGACTCGCTGCCGACCAGTTCGGCCATGGCGTCCCGTTCCAGGTATTCGATTTGCTGGTAGTCGTACTCGCGCCGCAGAAACTCGACATATTGCTCGGTTCCCCGAGCGTAGGCGGGCTTGTGGTTGGGGTGTGCGATCCCCGGTTTCAGATCGCACTCGATTCGATGCTTCTCGATCAGCCGCCTGGCGGTATCCTTGGCGGCCTCCGCCAGTTCCCAGAACCGGCGTGCGGCTTCGGCGCCAACCATCGCCGTTAACTCGACCTGGTCCTTGCGCTGACCGCTGCACAGCTGGCCGCCATTACGCCCGGAGGCACCCCAGCCGGGCTTGCGCGCCTCGAGCAGCACCACGTCATAGCCGCGTTCGGCTAAATGCAGCGCGGATGAAAGCCCGGTGTAGCCGCCGCCGATGATGCAGACATCGGCGCGGCGGGAGCCATCCAGCGCGCTTATTTCCAGCTCGCGATTCCGGGTGGCCTGGTAGTAGGATTCCGGGTAGTCGCTGGTGTCGCTGCGGTCCTGAACCAGCTTCAAAGACATTCCGCTGCGATCAGGTGACGGCTTTATGGGTCAGATCGAGGCATTGCCAGGCGCGTTCGACGAAAACGTCGACATCTGCCTGCTGCAATATCAGCGGCGGCGAAATAATCATCGAGTCGCCGACCGCTCGCATCACCAGGTTATTGTTGAAGCAGAACTCCCGGCAAACGGTGCCGACGCCGAGATCCTTGTCGAACCTGACGTAGTTTTCCTTGTCCTTGACCAGCTCCAGCGCGCCGAGCATGCCGACTCCTCGGACTTCGCCGACCAGGGGGTGGTCGCCGAGTTCACGCAGCCGTCGTTGCAGGTAAGGCGCGGTCGATTCGCGCACTTGCTGCACGATGTTTTCACGCTGCATCAGCTTGATGTTGGCGATCGCCACGGCCGCGCACACCGGGTGACCCGAGTAGGTGTAACCGTGGTTGAACTCGCCGCCCTGGTTGATCAGCACGTTCGTGATCTTGTCGGCAACCATGACGCCACCGATTGGCAGGTAGCCCGACGACAGGCCCTTGGCGATCGGCATCAGGTCGGGTTTTAGACCGTAGTAATCGGTACCGAACCATTCCCCGGTGCGGCCGAAACCGCAGATAACTTCGTCGGCGACCAGCAGTATCCCGTAGTGCTCGCAAATCTTTTTCACTTCCGGCCAGTAAGAGTCCGGCGGCACGATAACCCCGCCCGCACCCTGGATCGGCTCGGCGATGAAGGCGGCCACCTTGTCGACGCCGAGTTCCTCGATCTTGTCGGCAATCGATTGCGCCGCCTGGCGCCCGAATTCTTCCCGGTCGAGATCGACGCCGAGCTCGCAGCGCTTTTCGAACCAGTGGGGCTGCTCCACGTGCACGATGTCGGGTATGACCCCGCCCTGCTTGTGCATGTCCGCCATGCCTCCCAGGCTGGAAGAGGCGATGCTGCTGCCGTGATAGGCGTTCTTGCGACTGATGACGACGCGTTTTTCAGGCTTGCCCAGGATGTCCCAGTAACGCCAGACGAGACGCAGCACGGTATCGTTGGCTTCCGATCCGGAGCTGGTGAAAAACGCATGGTCCATGTGGGCCGGGGTTACTTCCGCCAGCAGCGCCGACAGCTCGGCCGCCGGGGGCGTCGTAGTCTTGAAAAAGGCGTTGTAATAAGGCAGCTGCTGCATCTGCTGGTAGGCCGCCTCGATCAGGTCTTTCTGGCCGTAACCCATGTTGACGCACCACAGCCCTGCCATCATGTCGAGCAGCTCGTTGCCGTCGGAATCGGTCAGGTATACGCCATTGGCCGATTCGATGATGCGCGCCGGCTTTTCCTGCAATTCGTGCGGATTGGTAAACGGGTGCAGGTGGTGGCTGTCAAGATCCTGCCACTTTTCGGTATTGCTCATATCCATCGCGGTTGCTTCGGTCATAATGTCACCTCAGACTTTTAACAGTAAGTGCTCCCGTTCCCAGGGGCTGATTACGTTTAGAAAGTTATCGAACTCGACTTCCTTGACGCCGACATAAATGTCGACGAAAGCTTCGCCGAGCACCTCGCCGAGTTCCTCGCAATCGGCGAGGCGCTGTAACGAATCGTACCAGTGACGTGAAAGCTGCATCGGTTCGTCATAGGCGCTGCTTTGCAGCGGTTCGCTGGGCTCGAGACCCTGTTTCATGCCGATGTAACCGCAGGCCAGCGACGTCGCAATTGCCAGGTAAGGATTAACGTCTGCCGAGGCGATACGATTCTCCACGCGCATCGCTTTCGGGTTGTTATCCGGGACGCGGAACCCGGTGGTGCGATTGTCGAAATCCCAGTGAAAATTGATCGGCGCCGACATTTCACGCACGATGCGGCGGTAAGAGTTGACGTAGGGTGTCATCAGCGCCATCGCTTCGGGCAGGAAGCGCTGCAGGCCGGCAATATGGCTCAGCAGCAGTTCGTTGGGCATGCCTTCCGGCGTCGAGAAAATATTCTCGCCCGACTCCAGGTTCTCGACGCTCTGGTGGATATGCATCGCGCTGCCGGGTTGTCCCTCCATCGGCTTGGCCATGAAGGTTGCGTAAAGGTCATGACGCAATGCCGCCTCGCGTACGGTGCGCTTGAACAGGAAAGCCTGGTCGGCCAGCTCCAGCGGATCGCCGTGCAGCAGGTTGATTTCCATCTGCCCCATGCCTTCCTCGTGAATCAGTGTATCGATCTCGAGCCCCTGGCCCTCGCAAAAGTCATACATGTCGTCGAACATTGGGTCGAAGTCGTTGACCGCATCGATGTTGAACGATTGCCCGCTGCGCTCGACCCGGCCGGTACGGCCGATCGGTGGCAGCAGGGGATTCTTTGGATCCAGGTTCGGCTGCAGCAGGTAAAATTCGAGTTCCGGCGCTACCACCGGTTTCCAGCCTTCGGCGCGGTAGAGATCGATCACGCGGCGTAGTACGCCACGCGGCGAAAATTCGATCGGGCTACCGTCGATCTCGTAGCAGTCATGAATGACCTGGGCGGAGG
>JAAUYE010047957.1_pt1 | contig 14248 bp, 7 predicted proteins | sample 7278081 | NCBI WGS metagenome assembly JAAUYE01 (sample SAMN14350131, study PRJNA611818) | marine sediment metagenome | isolation source: surface marine sediment (0.6m) | place: French Polynesia: Moorea | collected 2018-08
ACGGCGACGAGATCAACGGCGTCGAGATCATCCGCCAGGTGCTCGAGGAGATCGACCCCGCGACCCTTCGCGGGACCCTCGTGGCCGCGCCGGTGGTCAACGTCTTCGGTTTCATCCAGCAGTCGCGCTATCTGCCCGACCGCCGCGACCGCGGCGAACGAAGAAGAATCGGCCGGAGCCGGCGCCGCCGCCCGACGTCGAAGATGTCTGACGACTTCGCCATCGGCGGCGTCGCGGTACCGCCCGGCGAACGCCGCACGCTCGAGCTGCCGCTCGCGCGGCGTTCGACCGGCACCCAGCTCGTGCTGCCCGTGGAGGTCGTGCACGGCCGGCGCCCGGGACCGCGGCTCTTCCTCTGCGCCGCCGTCCACGGCGACGAGATCAACGGCGTCGAGATCATCCGCCGGGTGCTGCGGCGTCCGCTGCGCGACCTGGCCGGGACGCTCATCGCCGTGCCGATCGTCAACGTCCACGGCTTCATCGCGCTCACCCGCTATCTCCCCGACCGGCGCGACCTCAATCGCTCGTTCCCGGGCAGCGTGAAGGGATCGCTCGCTGCGCGGCTCGCGCACCTCTTCCTGGAGGAGATCGTCGCCCACGCCACCCATGGCATCGACCTCCACACCGGCGCCATCCACCGCGCGAACCTGCCGCAGATCCGGGCCAGCCTCGACCAGCCGGAGACCGAGAAGCTGGCCCGCGCCTTCGGGGCCCCGGTCATCCTCGACGCGAACCTCCGCGACGGATCGCTCCGCCAGGCGGTGATGGAGCGGGGCGTGCCGATGCTCCTCTACGAGGCCGGGGAGGCGCTGCGCTTCGACGAGCCCTCGATCCGCGCCGGCGTGCGCGGCGTCCTAGGCGTGATGGAGGCGCTCGCCATGCTTCCTCCGCCGCGCCGTTCGCGGCCCCGCTTCGAGCCCTACATCGCGCGTTCGAGCCACTGGATCCGCGCGCCGGAGAGCGGGATCCTGCGCGACCGTGTGCGGCTCGGTGCTGCGGTCGCGCGCGGCCAGACGCTCGGGATCGTCGCCGATCCGCTCGGGCGCGAGGAGCAGCCCGTCGAGGCAGGCCGGGACGGGGTGGTGATCGGCCGCAGCGTGCTGCCGCTCGTGAACGAGGGCGACGCGCTCTACCACGTTGCGAGCTTCGATCGCCCAGACCGGGTGGCGGACCGCATCGAGGCAGCCCTGGAGGCGGTCAGCCCCGGGACCGGGCCCCTTTCCGACCCCGCTTCTTGAGCTCCGAGCGCGCCTTCCTGCGCCGCCGCGGGTGCAGGACGTGGCTCCGGTCCGGGTCGATCAGGAAGGGGCCCGATAGAGCGGTGCGGCCGAGCAGCATGCGGAAGATCATGCGCTCCCGGTCGACGAGGCTCACCTCCACCTCCCGCTCGACCGGCCCGATCCGCACCGGCGCCCGCACGAAGATTCGCGTCTCGTAGTGGCCGGTGCTCGACCGGACCCGGCCGCGCCGGGCGATGCGCGTGGTCACGTGGACGCGGCGTTCCCGCTTCACGCGGTGCAGGACCACGTCGAAGCGCACGCGGTCCCGGGGCAGCTCCTCGATGTTCTCGACGTGGAGTGCCGAGCTGCGCGCCCCGGTGTCGACCTTGGCGCGCAGGCGACGGATGCCCCACTCCGGGATGTCGACGTACTCGTTCCACCCGATCAACACCCGCGGCGCCGTCACGGCCCCTAGATAGCGTAGTCGGTCCCGCGCGATGGCCAGGGTTCGCGGGCGACACGGAACCCTCGCGGGGAATCGGGGGGCCGGTGCGCTGCGGACGAGACCGCGTGGCTCGGTGCGGGGCCGACGCGGGGTTTCGGCCCCGGGGGACACCCGGAGCCCCGAGCAGCTCCCACACCTTTCGAACATCGTGTCGAGATTTCTCACGCCCGGCCGGATGGGCCCCGAGCCCGCTCACGTCGAGAGGAGTCACCCATGCATCGGCACACGCGACCCAGCCACGCGCTGGTCTTCGCGGCCCTCGCGCTCGCCCTGGGGGCGGAGCCCGTCCGGGCCCAGACCCCCTTCCTCGTCAAGGACATCAACCCCGGGGCGGGGGGCAGCGTCTCCACGTTCTTCTTCCCCGACTTCGGCGCGCCGCTCGGCGCCTCGCTCGTCTTCCGGGCCTCGGACGGCGCCGACAACGAGCTGTGGATCTCCGACGGCACGAGCGCCGGGACCCGGCTCGTCGCGGACCTCAACCCGGGGGCGAGCTCGAACCCCGATCGCTTCTTCCCCTTCGGGGCGAGCCAGGTGCTCTTCCGGGCCGACGACGCGACGGCGGGTCGCGAGCTCTTCGTCACCGACGGCACGGAGCTCGGGACCCTGCTGGTGAAGGACATCGAGCCCGGCGCCGGCCAGTCGAACCTCTTCTTCGGCGCCGAGCTCGCGGGCGAGGTCCTGTTCCGTGCGGACACCACCACCGAGGGCGTCGAGCTGTGGAAGACCGACGGCACGACCGCCGGAACGGTGCTGGTGCTGGACATCAATCCCGGACCGTCGAACTCGAGCCCGGGCAACTTCGCGGTCGCGAACGGGCTCGTCTACTTCGTCGCGAACGACGGGAGCACCGGCTCGGAGCTGTGGGAGAGCGACGGCACCGCCGCCGGCACCCAGCGGATCACCGACCTCAACCCGGGCCCGGGCAGCGGCGCCTCGTTCACGTTCGCGTGGAACGAGGAGATCTTCTTCTCCGGCAACGACGGGGCCACCGGCTCCGAGCTCTGGAAGTACGACGGCGTGACGGCGCAGCCGGTCGCGGACATCAATCCGGGGGCGGGCAGCTCGAGCCCCCAGAGCTTCACCGTGATCGACGGCTTCCTCTACTTCGTCGCCTTCGAGCCCACGACCGGCCAGGAGATCTGGCGCACCGACGGCTCGCTGGGCAGCGCCCAGCGGGTGACCGACGTGAACCCCGGCGCCGGCAACGGTGTCTTCACGGGCGCGTTCTGCGGCGTCGATGGACTCGTGGTGATGGCCGCCCAGGACGGCATCAGCGGCCGGGAGCTCTGGGTGACCGACGGGACGCAGGACACGGAGACGTTGATCGTGGAGGTCGAGCCCGGCCCCGGCTCGGGGGTCGAGTTCCAGTCGATCCGCTGCATCGGCGACCTCGCATACTTCGAGGCAGACGACGGCGTCCTCGGCGCCGAGCCCTGGGTGAGCGACGGCACGGCCCCCGGCACCTTCCGGCTCGCCGACATCAACCCGGGCGCACCGGACTCGATCTCGTTCTCGCCCGGCTTCAACGAGGCCGGCGGGCTCGTCTTCTTCCCGGCCGACGACGGCGTCAACGGCGACGAGATCTGGGCCGTCGGGGCGGGCCCGCCCGCGCCGGTTCCGTCGCTGTCCACGAGCGCGCTCCTGCTGCTCGGTACGACCCTGGTCCTCGCCGCGCGACGAAGGCTCGGCTGAGCCGGTCGCGACGGCGTCGAGGCTACCGGCGCCGCACGTGGCGCGCCGCCACCAGGGCCAGCAGCGCGGCCACGAGCACCCGCGCCAGGCTCGACATGACCGGCACCTGCGGCGCGACCGGAAACGAGGCCGGGTCGGTCGGATCGGTCCCCAGCGCGACCTCCTCTCCGTCGACCCAGCCGTCGCCATCGCTGTCCGGATTCGTGGCATCGGTGCCCGTGTCCGTCGGCGAGACGAAGCTCCCGGTGTCCGTCTCGAACACGTCGGCGAGATCGTCGCCGTCGAGATCCATGCACGCGGGCAGGTCGGGCGCGCCGTTCCCGTCCGTATCCTCGGGCGCCGCGACGTCGACGGAGGCGAAGCCCGTGATCGTGCTGCCGCCCGAGTCGGTGACCGTGTAGCTGAAGTCGTCGGCCCCCACGAAGCCGGGGTCGGGCGTGTAGCTGAAGAGGCCGCCGTCGATCGCGACGCTCCCATCGGAGGGCGCTGCCACGAGCGCGTAGCCGAAGCTCTCGCCCGGAGTCGGGTCGACGACGGTCGGAGCCGCGGCGCAGCCGGGAATGCCCTCGGCGGCGACGAGCGCGAGGGAGGTCGAGATCGGCGGATCGTTGACGTCGACCACCGTCACGCTCGCCGTCGCCGGCGCGGACAGCGACTGGCCGAACTCGTTCGTCACCTGGAAGGTGAAGCCGTCGCTGCCGGCGAAGTCCGGAGACGGCTCGTAGACGAGGAGCCCGGCCTCGACGCTCGCGACACCGTTCGTCGGCTGGGTCACGATCGAGAACGTGTACGACTGGTCGGGATCGCCGGTGACGGTCGGCAGCACCCCCTCCGATCGGGTGTCCTCCAGCGTCGTGATCACCGCACTCGCCCCGCTCGGCGCCTGGGTCGCAACGAAGCTCGCCGTGACGCCGCGGTCGCCGTGCATGCGCACGAGGGCCGTGCCGCTGCCCAGCTCGCGGTCCACGCCCGTCCACCCCGCGAAGGCGAAGCCAGGGTCGGGAATCGCGGCCAGCCTCACGATCTCTTCGTCCGTGTAGTCGAAGGCGTCGGGATCGTCGGGCGTGGCGGCGGGCAGGTCGCGGGACACGCTGCCTCCGGCGCCGACCGTGAGCGTGAGCGTCGTCGTGACGGGCGGATCGAGCCTTCGCAGGTAGAGGTTCGCCACGCCGGTGGGCGCGTAGGGCGAGCCGTACTCCTGCGGCGTCGTCCACCACGCCCAGCGGCCGTTGCCCGTGAAGCCGCCGAGGAGGGCCGCAGCCCCGCTCGGCTGGCTCGGCGAGACCCAGTTCGAGACGGGGAACCCCGTCGTGACCGGGGTGTCGTTGCCCGCACGGAACAGGTCGGCCACGCCGTTGGTGTCGCCGTTCACTATGTTCGTGTGCGTCGACACCCAGCCGACCTTGTTCCCGTCGAACTCGGTGACCGGCTCGTCGTCCGCCATCGCCAGGTCGTCTAGCGCCGAGAAGATCGTGTTCGACGAGTTCGTGAAGCCCACGCCCTTGCTGACCCAGCTGATGAACCGGACCTGGGGGTTGGCGGTGCCGAGCGAGAGGTAGACGTCGCGGCCGGTGGAGACGTCGTTCGTGTCGGGCGTGCCGCTGATGTTCGTGCGCGTGGAGAAGATCACGTCTCCGGTCGTCGGGCCGATGCGCACGTCGTCCACCCCGTGCGCCGTGACCGAGGTGCCCCCGAAGAAGGCCTCGCGGTTGATCGGCACGAGCTCAGGGCTCGACACGTCGAGCGTGCCGTCGTCGGCGCTCCCGGAGAAGTGCATCAGGAGCGCGTCGGCCAGCGTGCCGTTGTCCGCGAGGTCGGGATGCAGGTTCGTCGCCTGCGAGCGGAACACGAGGGCGCTGCCGTCGAGCGTCACGTCGGGGCGGTGCGAGAGGTCGTTGGCGGTCGTGGCGGCGGACACCAGGCTGATCGCCACGGTCACGTAGTCGTCTTCGAAGTAGTCGCCGTCGCCGTCCGGATCGAGGTCGACCATGAAGACGTCCGGATCGCCGTTCGTGTCGGAGAGGCCGGCTACGTGCTGCGTGTAGCGGCTCTCGAAGAACACGTAGCGGCCGTTTCCGGTCGGCGCGAGCGGCCTCGTCGACAGATTGCCGCTCATGTTCGCGGGGGTGCCGTCGAAGCGGCGGCTCAGTACGGCGACCTCGCCGCTCTCGAGGTCCTTCACGTAGAAGTTGAAGTCGCTCGTGCCCGGCACGAGGTTGCCGGCGCGGCTCAGGAAGTACGCGTAGCGTCCGTCGCCCGACAGCGCCGGGCGCGTCGAGGCGCCGTCGGCCGGACTGCCGTCCGCGGCTCTGCTCACCAGGGTGAGCTCGCCGTCTCGGAGCATGAAGACGTCGCTCAGCCCGTTCGCGTCGCCTGCGACGAAGCGTTCGCCGGCGGAGGCGAAGAGGAACACGTCTCCGTGGTAGGAGTGGGCGACCGCGTCGATGGCGCCCTGCGCGCAGGGCTCCGGCACCGAGTTCTCGTCCCAGCACGCGTCGGGCGCGAGCCGCGGCGAGAGCAGCAGCAGCGGCTCCTGGTCGAAGACGTCCTCGACCCGCTCGACCTCGAGCTCGAGCAGCGAGACGTTCCCGGCGATGTCGGTGGCTCGCACCTGCACGAAGCTCGGACCGAAGGGCAGCTCGAGCGTGATGCCGAAGCTCGCCGGATGACCGCTCACCGCGCCGAGCACCATCGGGCCGAGGGACTGGTTCGCGGCGCGGAGCCCGGATCCGACGAAGGCCTCGGGAGGCTCGGCGAAGCCGGCGCCGGCATCCGACAGGTCGACGGCGAGCTCGACGCCCGCGTCGAACACGCGGTAGCGATTCGGACCGATCGGGAGCGCCCCGACGAGCTCGGCGAGCGTCGGGTCGGGCGGTGTCACGTCGTAGTAGACCTGGAAGCTCCGCGTCGCCGTGTTCGCGACGAGGTCCTTCGCCACGATCGGCAGGTCGACGAAGCCGCCGACGAGCCCGGCGTCGAGCAGCTGCTGCCGGAGCGTCGTCTGGCCCAGCGTGAAGACCTGGTCTTCGCCGAAGACGATCGGATCGGTCGGATCGAGTGTGACCGACCCGGTGCCGCCGTGGGTGCCCAGGTCGTGGATCTGGAAGTGCAGCGGCGAGCGTTCGCTCACGACGATGCCGAGCGGATGGTTCGGCACGCCCAGGAAGGTGACTTCCGGCGCCGTGTCGTCGATCGTGAGCTCGATGGTCTGGAGCGGCGACCGCGTCTCGACCGGGCCGTCGACCTTGATCGTCTGGTAGTACAGCGTGTGCGGCCCTTCGGGGAGATCGAGCGGCGCGAGGGTGAGCGCGGTCACGTCGTCGAGGCGCGTCGGGCTCGTGAAGCTCGGATCGTCCCAGGCGTACTCGACGCTGCCGCTCTTGTCGAAGCCGAGCGAGAGCGCCTTGGAGAGGCCGTCCCGGATCACGTAGCTGGCCTCGGGCCGGTCGCGGAGCGCCGTCAGCAGGGGGAGCTGGCTGGGATCCAGTGCAGCCAGCTGATCGAACACGTCGCCGCGCACGGCGTTTCCGAGCCGGTTCGAGGCAGGCGGCTCGTACACCTCTTCCGGCGCCAGCGTCGTGACGACCGTCTGGGTCACGACCGGCGCCTCGCCCACGATGCTGATGCGCGCGGAGCGGATCATCTCGCGGCCGCCGAGCGTGTTGACCGAGCGCCACTCGAGGAAGAAGGGCACGTCCGCCAGGTCGAGGCTCGTGCGCAGGTCCTCGAAGGCCCGCGGCGGATCGCTCGGAAGGTGCGTCTCCCAGCCGCCCGAAGCGAGCGAGCCGTCCAGGTAGAGCACCCGATACTCGAAGTGCGAGGCGCTGCTCTGGACCGGGATGCCGGCGATCGTCGGCAGGCTTCCGGCGTCCGAGAAGGTGACCGTGTGGTCGACGGTCGGCGCGCTGAAGTCGAGGGTCGAGCTGCCGTCGACGAGATAGGCGCGGTCCTCCGTCGACAGCACGGTCACGAAGCCGTCGAGGAGCAGCGTGGTGGGCGGCGCGAGCAGCCGCGCGAGCCACATCGGCACGAGCAACGTCGATTCGTTGTTGAGGTCCTCGTGGGTCGCGTCCGGGAACGCCGGGATCAGCTCGATCGGCGCACCGAAGGCGGCGGTCTCGCTCAGCACGCGCGCGCTGCCCTCGGCGACGGCGTCGTCGTCCTGCTGGGCGACCATCACGGCCGGATCCGCGATGCTGTTCGGGTTCGCCTCGACCGTCGCCGTATCGGGCGGGAAGAGCTGCAGGTCGGGGCCACCGAGCCCGAAGCTCGTGTACTGCTTCGTGAAGGCGCTCGTGGTGTAGCCCAGCAGGTTCGGGGCCCCGGCCGCGGGCGTGAGGTCGTCGGCCGCGGGGCGCGCGGGCAGGCCGGTGAGCGACCGCACGACGGGCTTGATCGCGCCCAGCAGGATCAGCGATCCATCGAGCGCGACCAGCACCTGGTCGCTGGCCCAGTCGATCGCGGCGCCGGCCTCGGCGAAGGGCAGCAGCTCGAGCGCGTCGAGCGCGATCCGTGCCGGCTCGCCTGCGGTCTCCACGAGCTCGTCCACGCTCGTCTGGATCGTTTCCTGCGTCGCGACGAATATCTCCAGCAGGAAGATCATGAGGTCACGGGCGGTGACGGCGGCCGGCTGCTCGTCGAGCCACTCCTGCACGATCTTGCGCAGGATCGGGTCGTCGAAGATCGCGAGCGTGATCGGGCCGTCGAAGGCGAGGATGTTCAGGTGCGCGATGGTCGAGCCGCCCCAGGGCGGCGCGTTGTAGATCGCGTTCGCCACGAACTCGGCGTCCTGGATCGACGCATCGACGGCCTTCGAGAGCGCCGCGCGAACGACCAGGCTGCCCTTCGAGTGCGCGACGATGTTCACCTGACGGGCATCCGAGAGCCGCCCGCCGGGCTGGCGCGCGCGCCGGAGCAGCTCGAGCAGGTCCTCCGCCTGGTCGTCGATGGTCCCGGCGTCGTTGTAGGTGTTGCGGATGCGCAGCGTGGAGGCGATGCGCGCCCGGTGGGCGAGGAGATCCTCGATCAGGAAGTAGGTCGTCGTCCACGGGAAGATCGATTCCCGGAGGTCATCCGGCCACGTGAGGCTGCCGAGGCTCGGAACCGTGAGCACGTCCCACGCCGACGGTACGGGCCGGTTCTGAGCGGTCCAGGTGCCGTTCATCCAGTCCACGCCCTCGAGCAGCTCGTCTCGCGTCTGCAGGAACGCGAAGCCGTCGTCGGCCGTCGTCGACGGCGACGCGAAGGTGCCCGTCGGATCGCTCGCCCACCACTGGACCGCGTAGTTGCGCATGCCCGCCTCCTCCATCAGAAGGGACGGGGAGTGCAGCGGCGATTCGACGAGCTTGCGGGCGCGCAGGGCGTCGAGATCGAGCACGAAGGGCGAGTGGGACAGGCTGCGCGCCCAGGTGCTCCCGTCGTCGTTGAAGCCCTTCACGTAGAGCAGCGGCATCTGCTCCGGGCCGTCGGGGGGCACCTCCACGAGCGCCTGGCCCGGGCTCGCGCAGAGCAACAGCGAGCCGACGGCGACGAGCAGGAAGCGAAGCGAAGCGGCGAGGTCGTGGGTATGGCCGGGCATGCGGACGAGTGTCGCCCGAGGGCCGGGGCGGCGACTGTCCCCCCGATGGATGACAAGCGAGCGTAGGGCTCGCCCAACGGCTCGCAGCGCGCCACAATTCGTCGGGCATGGCGCGCTACACCGTCCTCGTGGTCGAAGACGAAGCGCACGCGCGCGACCACTTCGCGCACGCGGTGGAGGCAGACCCCGGGCTGCGGCTGGCGGGAACCGCTGCGACGCTCCGCGAGGGGCTGGCGCTGCTCGGTCGCGAGGCGCCGGACGTGCTCCTGGTGGACCTGGGGCTGCCCGACGGCAACGGCATCGAGCTGATTCGGGCGTCCCGCCAGCTCTCGGCCGACACGCAGAGTCTGGTCGTGACCGTCTTCGGCGACGAGAAGAGCGTGCTCTCGGCCATCGAAGCCGGGGCGCGCGGCTACCTGCTGAAGGACGCCGGCGCCGAGCGCGTGGGCGCGGCGATCCGGGACCTGCTCGCGGGCGGCTCCCCCATCAGCCCGCCGATCGCGCGCCACCTGCTGCAGCGCTTCCAGGGCGCGAGCTCACCCCCCGAGGAGCCCGTGCCCAGGCTTTCGGCGCGCGAGAGCGAGGTGCTCGAGCTCGTCGTGAAGGGCTTCACCTATCCGGAGATCGCCCGCCTTCTCGGGATCTCGGCGAACACGGTCACCACGCACGTTCGCCGCGTGTATCGCAAGCTCGAGGTCCGCTCGCGGAGCGAGGCCGTCTTCGAGGCGCTGCAGCTGGGCCTGGTCAGGGTTCGCGACTGAGCGGATCGGGCGTGCGAGCGGGGAGCCGCAGCTCGACCCGCGTGCCCTCCCCGGCCGCGGACTCGACCCCGAGCCCGCCGCCGAGCAGGCTCGCGCGGTGTCGCATGTTGCGGAGGCCGCGGCCCTCGCGGGCGGCGTCGACGTCGAAGCCGCAGCCATCGTCGCGCACGGCGACCCGCACGTGACCGTGCTCCCAACGCGTCTCGAGCGCGATCTCGCCGGCACCGCCGTGGGTCACGGCGTTGATCACGGCCTCCTGCAGGATCCTCAGCAGGTGCAGCGACGGCTCCGCTCCCAGCGGCGGCTCCTTCGGCAGCTCGCCCACGCGCCAGTGGAGTCGCACGGCGCGGGATTCGAGCAGGGGGTCGATCCGCGAACGGAAGATGCCGAGCAGCGCGCCGAGGTCCGAGAGCCCGGGGTCGAGCGAGTCGATCACGGCGCGCATCTCGGCGAGCGCACCCCGCAGGGCCTGGGCCACGCCCGCGCGCTGCGCAGCGTCGGACTCCACCATCGCGAGTGCAGCCACGAGCTGGGCCCCCAGGCCGTCGTGCATCTCGCGCATGATCCGCTCGCGCTCGTTCGCGACCGCGCGCTCACGTTCGAGGGAGCGCAGCCGTTCGTGGTTGCGTTCGAGCTCGCCGGCCTTCTCGCGCACGAGCGTCTCCGCCACGAGGTGCTGCTGGCGGACCTGCTCGAGCGAGCGGACGAAGCGCGCCATCAGGCTCGACCCGAAGCTCACCAGCATGAGCGGCGCGACCAGCGGGAGCAGGAAGGGGCCATCCGCGTCGACCCAGCCGAGCTGCACGCCGATGTCGTGGCTGGCGAAGACGAGGGCGCAGGCTCCTGCCACGAGGTAGACGGCGAGCTCCCAGCGGGCCGCCCCCCGCCTGGATCGAAGCGCGCGCACGGCTGCGTAGCCGCCGACTCCGAGCGAGACGAGGTGGAGCGGGTTCATGACGTGGTAGAAGCGAGCGATCGGCAGGGTGAGCGTGAGCCCGGAGGCCACGGCGGCGAAGGCGAGGAGCGCTCGCTCGAGTCGGGGCCGCCTGAGGTCGGAGAGGCGGTGCGACCAGATCGCGAGCAGCACGGCGAACCACGCGAGCGACAGGTGCATCACGCGCTCCCAGCTCCAGTGGGACAGCGGGATGTCGCGCACCCAGTAGTTGAAGCTCGTCACCGCCCAGAAGGCGGTCGCGAGCGCGAAGGTGCCATATACCGCGTCGCGTCTCGTGCCGAGCCAGAGCATCGCGAAGATCGCGCTCGTGGCGCACGCGATGACGGTTCCCAGCCGTGCGAGCTCGACCTGGACGAGGTGGCGCCACTCCCAGGTGGCGCGCAGCGCCTGCTCGGGTCCGAGCTCGACGGGGCCCAGACCGCCGTAGTGATGCGGGTAGGCGAAGAGCCGCACGTGCAGCACGTTGCGCTGCCCGTCGAGGAGCTCGCCGGGGAAGACGAAGAAGAGCGGGCGGTTGAAGTTGTGCGCGACGGGCTCGCTGAAGCGTCCGCCCGTGCCGACGCGCGCGCCGTTCAGCCAGGCCTCGGCGTTCATGTTGACCTGCGGCAGGTGGAGGGCCCAGGTCTCCGCCCGCGCCGCGACGCCCGGCAGCTCGAAGCGGTACCAGCCGACCCCGCCGGCCGCGGGGCGCACGCGCCGCCAGGCGTCCGGGAGCGCCACGCGTGCCCAGCCCGGCTGCGAGGCGGGCGGCGGGACCTCGCTCCCGTCGAGCAGGAAGCCCCCTTCGCTGACCCGCGCCACGGCGTCGCGCTCGGCGGCGAGAGCGGCAGGCGCACTCCCCGACGTGGCGAGGACGCCCAGAACCAGGCCGAGGGCCAGGCGCCGCATCCGGCCATTCTAGAGGATGCAGCCGCGCCGACTTCGATCGCGCCGTCGGGGTCGAAGAAGGGGAGACGCGCGGGTCGATCCGTGAGACAATGCAGCTGGAGCGGAGCCCCCATGCGCAGACGCTCGTTCCCGACGGGATGGCTCGTCGTATGCGCGGGGCTGCTCGGCCTGCTGGCCGCAGCCCCGACGCGGGGGGACACCGTCGTCGGGAGCGGCGTCCTCGGCGTCGATACCACCTGGGACGCCGCCGGCTCGCCCTACATCGTGGGCTTCCTGCGCGTGGAGGGCACCGACGGCCCCGACGGCGTCACCACCCTCACCATCGATCCGGGCGTGGTGGTGAAGAACCGCGGCAGCATCACCATCGGCGGGCGATCCGGGCCCGACCCGCCCGGGGCGCTGGTGGCCGACGGCGGCGTGGGCGGCGACCCCATCCTCTTCACCAGCGAGAAGGCCACGCCGGCGCCCGGCGACTGGTGCGGGATCCTCCTCGCCCTGAACGCCCACGACTCGACCTTCCTGCGCAACGTGCGGATCGAGTACGGCGGATTCCAGTGCGAGTCGAGCCCCGCGCAGCTCATCGACCGGCGGCCGGCCGGATCGTCCGTCACGCTGCAGGACGTGACCTTCGCCGACTCCTCGTCCCTCGACCTCAAGGTGGAGACGGCGGAGCTCGAGGTGCGAGACAGCACGCTCACGAGCTTCCGGCTCTTCGACGCGGCCGACGTCGTCTTCGACGGCGACAGCTTCGTCGACTGGGGCGATCCGCTCTCGACCGTGAACCTGGCGAGCATCGAGTCGCTCTCCCACGGCAACACCTTCGTTCCGCCGCAGGGCGAGGAGGGCCGCGTGCAGGTGGAGGCCGGGAACGTCGACGCCGACGCCTCGTGGGGGCCCGCCCCGGGCGCCTACCTCGTGCCCTTCGTCACCGTGGCCGGCACCGACGGGCCCGACGGCGTCACCACGCTCACCCTCGAGCCGGGGGTCGAGCTGCGCTTCCAGCCTCCGGCGGACCTGCGCAACGGCGAGGAGGCGCCCTCCGGCGACCCGGGCCGGCTCGTCGCCGCCGGCGGCAAGGCGACGAGCGCGGACGAGGGCGTCCTGCTGACTTCGAGCGCCGACCCGCCGGCCGCCGGCGACTGGTCGGGCGTGCGCGTCCAGCTCACCGGCAGCGCCGAGCTCCAGTCCACCTGGCTGCGCCACGCCTCGACGGCGATCTCCGTGGAGTCGGGCGCGCTGGACGCGCTCCGGGCCGTGACGATCGAGAGCTCGACCACGGGACTCTCGCTCTCGGACGCGACCCTCGCTGACACCCTCTACCGGCTCAGCGTGTCGGGAGCGGAGACCGCCATCGTATCCGCGAACTCGACCCCGGTGCTCCGCAGCGCCTCCCTGCGGGGCTCGGTGTGGGGAGTGAACAACCTGACGCCCGCCTCGGGGGTGGACGCGCGAGAGAGCTGGTGGGGCGCTGCCGACGGCCCGTCGGGCGCGGGGCCGGGGAGCGGCTCCGCCGTCACGGCCGGCGTCCTCTTCGATCCGTGGCGCTCGGCGCCGCCCGGCCCGGCCGTCGTTCCGGCGCTCTCGCGCGGCGCCCTCGGCGCGCTGACCCTCGTCCTCGCCGGCGTGGCGACGTGGCTCCTCCGCGGGAGGGGCGGCAGCCGGGCCTGAGCCGGCCGTGTGTCAGGGCAGCGGGACGCGGCCCAGGCGGGCGATGCCCTCGCGGATCGCCTCGCGCGCGGCCCCCTCGGTGGCGAGACGACAGCGACGGGTGCCGATCACGGCGTCGAGCAGCGTGGCGGTGTCGCTGGCGGCGATCACGTCGGTCCAGAGCGGCTGCGCGGCGCCCGTCCTGGTGAGGCGCCAGCGCGTGGACACGCGAACCGTCGTCACTACGCCCCAGTCGGGCTGCTCCAGCCGCTCGAGCACCACCTCGAGCTGGTAGTCGGCCGCGCGGTCGACGAGCGGCAGGAAGAGCTCCGCGTCGGCCAGGGCCGACTGCACGGCCTCGGCAAGCGCCGCGTTCGAGATCTGCGACTTGCCCCAGAGCCGCGTCTCGGCGCCCCCCGCGCTGCGCACGTTGACGCTGGCGGGTCGGGGCGCCGCCGGCGCCCGCGTCGAGAGCGGGCCCCCGGAGGTCGGCAGCGCCGCCGGCACCCCTGTCGAGAGCAGGCTCCCGGAGGTCGACGGCGCGGCCGGCATCATGGCGAGCGAGGGCGGCGCCGGCACCATGCCGAGCGGCGTCGCCGCGAAGGCGCAGCCCCACCCGGCCGAGACGGCGACGGCGAGGACCGCGAGCGGGCGGGGGGCTCGGGACACGATGGCTCCAGGATACGGCTCTCTCCCCGCTTCGACGACCGCGACGCGCGATCGATTCGATCCCTTCGCCCCCGGGGACGCTTCGATGGGAACGCGCTGGCGATTCCGCCGGGCAGGCCCTGGCTCCCGGGTCCAGCCCTGGACGCCCTCCAGCGCTAGCGGGCGTCGCGTCGCAGCCCGCGTCCGTCGAGGCGCCAGCGGAGGGTCTCCACCCGGTCCTGGCCGAAGAAGGGCTCGCCAGCGAAGACGAAGGTCGGGACGCCCCAATGACCCGCGGCCTCGAGAGCCTCCTGGTTCGACTCGATCTCCGCCATGTGGGTGCCGTCGGCGATG
>JAAUYE010078261.1_pt1 | contig 14213 bp, 10 predicted proteins | sample 7278081 | NCBI WGS metagenome assembly JAAUYE01 (sample SAMN14350131, study PRJNA611818) | marine sediment metagenome | isolation source: surface marine sediment (0.6m) | place: French Polynesia: Moorea | collected 2018-08
CGTTCTGCCGTTGCTCGTCGTCTTCTACTTCTCGATGCAGTTTATCAACCGCGGCATCGACAGCTGGTTTAACGTGCAGGTTGAAGAGGGACTCGAGAACGCGCTTACGCTGAGCCGAGCCGCCCTGGAAATGCAGAAACGCCAGAACCTGTTCGCGACCCAGGAGGCGGCGAAACGACTGGCGCAGGCTAACGACCGGCAAATCATCTTCGAGCTTAGTGTGCTTCGCCGCGAGGTCGGCGCCAGCGAGATGACGCTGTATGGCCAGAACAACACCGTGCTGGCGACGAGTACCGACAGCCCTGCCGCGAGTCTGCCGAAACCGTTGTCCGAAGAGGTTGTTCTGCAAATGCAGCAGGACCGGCCATTCGTCAGCCTGGAGTCTTACGGCACCGGCCGGGTCGAGGTTCGAACGGCGGTCGTATTCAGGCAGCAGGGTCGCCGAGCGCCCGAGGTCCGAGTTGTACAGGCTCACTATCCCGTCACGGAACGCCTGGGACGAATGATCAACAGCGTCGAAAGGTCGTACCAGGAGTATCAGCAGCTCGTCTTCTTCCGCGAGGATCTAAAAGACCTGCTATCCCTGACCCTGGCTTTTGTGCTGCTGTTGAGTTTGCTGGCGGCTATATACGGCGCATTCGTGCTGTCGCGCAGACTCGTCGCGCCGATTCAGGACCTTGTCGCCGGAACGCGCGCGGTGGCAATGGGCGACTTCGATACGCGCCTGCCAACGCCGACGCGTGACGAGATCGGCTTTCTGATCAGTTCGTTCAACGACATGACGCAGCGCCTGGCAACCGCACGACGCGAGGCGAGTACCAGCCAGGCGCTCGTCGAAGCCGAGCGGACCAACCTGGAGGTCATCCTGGCCCGGCTCTCCACCGGCGTTCTCGCGCTGGAATCGGACCTCACCATTCGCGCGGCGAATCAGGCATCGAGTTCGATACTGGGCGTCGATCTCGAGCGTCGGGCCGGCGAGTCGCTGAAAAAGATTGCCGAAGAGAACCCGCTCCTGGACCAGTTCGTCGACGTCGCCTGCGTTCACCTCGATGCCGGCGAAACGGAATGGCGCGAACAGATCGTGCTGCGCGGAGATGTCGGACGTCGCGTGTTGACCTGCGCATGCACGGCGCTGCCCGGCGACGAGAGCCACACGGCGGGATACGTCATCGTGTTCGATGACATCACCGCGTTGCTGCAGGCGCAGCGCGATGCTGCCTGGGGTGAGGTGGCCCGACGCCTGGCCCACGAGATCAAGAATCCGTTGACGCCTATTCAGCTTTCAGCCGAGCGAATGCGCAGGAAGTACCTGCACACGATGCCGGAGGAAGAGGCGCAGGTTCTCGATCGTGCGACACACACAATCGTGCAGCAGGTGGAGGCGATGAAGGAAATGGTCAACGCCTTCAGCGACTATGCGCGTGCGCCCGACATGGACTTTGCACTGTTCGATCTCGACAAGCTGGCGCATGAAGTTGTCGATCTGTATCGGGCCCAGGAGAGCGGCGTGGAGATTGTGCTGACGACTGATCCTACGATGCCGATGATCGAGGCGGACATGGGTCGGGTGCGCCAGATGCTTCACAACCTGATTCGAAATGCAGTCGAGGCGCTGGAGGGAACAAGCGATGGACGAATCGATGTTCACATCAGCGCCGCAGAGATCGACGAAGTCGAAATGATCCAGATCAAGGTCGAAGACAACGGTCCCGGCTTCAGCTCGGGGTCGGTGAATCAGATCTTCGATCCATACGTAACGACGAAACCGAAAGGCACAGGACTCGGCCTGGCGATCGTGAAGAAGCTGGTGGAAGAGCACATCGGTTCGATCCGGGCGAGTAACCGCAATGATGGTGGAGCGATGATCAGTATCCGGCTGCCGGTCAATGACGCGGCGCGCGAGATGATCATTGCCAAAGCGCCCGGACGCGCGGACATAAGGAGGGAACAAGCATGAGAAATCCTCATGTACTGGTGGTCGACGACGAGGCCGACATTCGGGCCCTGATAAAAGACATCCTGTCTGACGAGAGTTACGGCGTCACCGCGGCGGCGAATGCCGACGAAGCGCGTGCGGCGATGGGGTCGCGAAAATTCGATCTTATCTTGCTGGATATCTGGATGCCGGATACCGATGGCATCACCCTGCTGCGCGAATGGTCGGATGCCGGCGAGCTGAACTGCCCGGTCGTGATCATGTCCGGGCATGGCACGGTCGATACTGCAGTGGAAGCAACGCGACTGGGCGCTTTTGATTTCGTCGAAAAGCCCCTGTCACTGGCGAAGCTGCTGCGCACGGTAGAAGCGGCGCTCGAGTCCGCGGGCAGACAAGCCAAAGCTGCGCGCAAGCTATTGCCCTCGCTTCTGGCACCCGTGGGCCGAAGCGCCCTGATGCAGGGGCTGCGCGAGCGCGTGCAACAATATGCCCGACACGATGGCTCGGTTCTCATGAGCGGCGAGCCCGGGACGGGTCGCGGCGCATTTGCACGTTACATGCACGCGCTGAGCCGCCGGGCGGACGAGCCGCTGATAACCCTGACCGCAGCCTCGATTACCGAGAGTAAGGTCGAAGAGCAGCTGCTCGGCAGCGAGAACGGCGACGAAGTCGTCGCCGGCGCGTTCGAGAGAGCTTCGGGTGGAACGCTCGTCATCGAGGAACTCTCCGACCTGAACAGTGCCGCGCAGCGAGTGCTTTTCGGGGCACTGGAAGACGGACACTTCACGCGCGTGGGCGGTACCCGACCGACAAAGGTCGATGCCCGCGTCGTGGCGACGGTCAGCGTCGACTATGAATCCAGGATCGAGTCGGGCGCGCTGCGCCGCGATCTGGTCGCAAAGCTCAGCGAATTACAAATTCGGGTCCCGCCGTTGCGCGATTACGCCGAGGACGTACCCGAGCTGCTTGCCTACTATGTCGACAAACTGGTTGATGCCGAGGGCCTGACGTTTCGGCGATTCGGCGTCGCGGCGCAGAACAGGTTGAGGAACTACCCGTGGCCCGACAACGTGCGTGAGCTCAAGAACCTCGTCCGTCGGCTACTGCTGTCGGGCCGCGATGACGACATCGCGCTCGAAGAGGTTGAGGCGGAGATCAGTGCAGCTGCAGCCGTCGACGAGCCGCTGGTCAAGCAGGACCTCCTGGCGCTGCCTCTGCGCGAGGCGCGCGAGCAGTTCGAGCGTGCGTATCTCCAGCAACAGCTCGTTCTCTGTGACGGCAAGGTAGGGCAGCTCGCGAAGCGCGTCGGGATGGAGCGCACCCACCTGTACAGGAAGCTGCGGTCGCTCGGCGTGGAGTTCAAATAGTCTGCGTCGCCGATCAGGGTTGTACGCGTAGGAGGGCCTTTTTGGCCACGACGGCCCTATGTCGCGGAGCACAGGGATGTGCGAGAGCGACCCAGGCCCGATGAACCCCTGATCGCGGCTAGAATACCCCGAGGGCAAGTAGGCTGCTCCTACGAAAAAATGCGACTCCCTCCCGACGACGATTCACGCCGCAGGCCAGCCAGCGTGTCGTTAGTCATCGGGTATCTGCAACACGTGCGGCTCTACCGGCGGTCGATTCGCCGGCAATATCTTCCCGTCCGGGAGGAACTGGAGTCCCGATTCGCCGAAGTCTTCTTCACTTAAGCCCCGTATCAGATTCAGTGCGCGAGCATCAGGATCGAGACTCGGCCCGGCCGGTCGCCGTTGTATCGTCGAAACGATCTCTCCCTCGACGAATGCGCCGTAGCCGTCCAGAGTCGTCATCAGGATCGGCGCAATTCCTTTTATACCTGCGACGCTGATTCCGTAGTACGTCGCGAAGTTACCGAGGCTGTAGGCGATCAAGCGGCCCTTGTAGCGCTCCATTCCGCGCACGACGTGCGGTCCGTGGCCGATAACGAGGTCGGCGCCCGCATCTACTACGCCCCGGGCAAACCAGACGACATCGCCTCGCGGTTCGCCGTAGTATTCCTCTTCGACAAACGGCACATGCGTTACGTCGGCGCCTTCAGCGCCGCCGTGAAACGAAACCACGACGATGTCGTGCGATGCCGAGTAATCGGCGACCGTCTGGAAGGCGAGCGCGTAGTCGAGCAGCATGTTCGAGTTCTTCGTAACGGCATACGCAAGTACTGCAATAGTGAGGCCGTTGACCTCGAGGCTTGCAAAGTCACCCGCACGGCCGGAATGGTGCATGCCGGCTGCGGCGATTGCCTGCATGCTGCTGCTGCGGCCTTCTTCTCCAAAATCGCGGGCGTGGTTGTTGGCCAGGCTCAACACATCGAAACCGGCTGCGCGGTAGTGATCGACGTAGCGAGTGGGCGAGCGAAACAGGTAGCAGGCGCTGGGGTTGCTGCACTTCTTGGCCGGCTCTCCGCCATCGAGCAGGACGCCCTCGAGATTACCGAAGGCGACGTCAGCCGCCGACAGGAATGGCGCAACGTCGGCCAGGAAACTGACGCCGTCGTCGTCGGGGAGATGATTCTTCGGGTAGTCCGTGCCGATCATCATGTCGCCGACAGAGGCAATGCTGACGCGCAGTGTCGATTTGGCGGGCGGCGGTGGTGGGGCCGGCGGCAGGGGTTCTGGCGCGGGTTCAACCGGGCTTGCCGGCGGTTCGGGAACGTCGGCGGGCGGAGGACTCGTCGTACAGGCCGCCAGTTGAAGCATCGCGACCAGGACCGCGAGCCGCCCGATGTTCCGGCGACGGTTAACGCGGCTAAAACAGGCGTCCACGGGCTCTAATCACCCAGGCGAATTCGAAAAACGTCGATCTTGGCGGCCCGCAGGCGGCTGCGCAGCATGTTCAGCTCGTCAAGGTCGTCGGTCGGACCGATGTACACGCGGTGATAGTTCTTGTCGTTAACCTTGACGCGCTGAATATGGGACTCGATGCCGTGAAGCGCGAGTTCGGCGCGACGGCGATCCGCATCTTCGTTGGTAGAGAAGGAACCCGCCTGCAGCACGTAAACGCCCGGCTCGTCAATCGCCTGAGGCGCGACGTCGGCTTCAACCTCGGGGGCAGTCTCGGGCGTAATGACCTCGAAGTTAGGCAGTATGTCGTAAAAGGTAAAGCGCTTGTCTTCCAACTGTTCTTTAGCTGCCGGGGGCGCGGGTGTCTCGTCATTGTAATCGATGGTGTCCTGCAGGCTCGCGGGTGCCGGTGCGTCGATTTCCGCTACCGGCGTCGGCTCCTTGCTGTTGACGTAAACGGCAAACGCGACGGACAGGCCGATGGCGAGGCCGAAGAGCATCCAGACGAAAGGCGGGTACTCTGTTTTTTTCGAACGACTGACGCGGCGCTTCCTGCGTTTCGCCATTACATTCTCTCCGGCGCGGACACGCCCAGGATACCGAGGCCATTTGCGATCACGATGCGTGCAGCGGAGATGAGATAGAGCCTCGCGTCGCGCAGCGCGGCATCATCGACGATGAAGGCGTGCGCGTTGTAGTACGTATGGAAATCATTGGCAAGGTCGCGAAGGTAGTGAACGAGATGCTGAGGTGCGCGATTGTTCGCAGCCAGCTCGACAACTTCGGGATACCGGCTCAGGGAAGTCATCAGCGCCTTCTCCTGCTTCTCGGTCAGGAGTCCCAACTGATTTCTGCCATTAGCGCTGTCCCAGTCGATGGCTTTCTCTTTTAGCTGCCGAAAGACGCTGGCAACGCGGGCATGGGCGTACTGGATGTAATAGACCGGGTTGTCACTGGACTGGGACTTCGCGACGTCCAGGTCGAAATCGAGATGCTGGTCGTTGGACCTGGATACGTAGTAGAAACGTGCCGCGTCGTTACCGACCTCCGCACGCAGCTGTCGCAGCGTGTCGAATTCGCCGGAACGCGTCGACATCTGCATTTTTTCACCGCCGCGATACAGTGCGACAAACTGTACGAGCTCTACTTCGAGCGATTCGCCTTCGTAGCCCATTGCCTCGAGGCCGGCCCGCACCCTCGGTACGTAACCATGATGATCGGCGCCGAGTATATCGATCAGGTGATCGAAGCCGCGCTCGCGCTTCTCATAGTGATAGGCAATGTCGGATGCAAAATAGGTCTTCGCGCCGTTCTCACGAACGACGACACGGTCCTTCTCGTCGCCGAAGTCCGTTGCCCTGAACCAGGTAGCGCCATCTTGCTTGTAGAGCATGCCGCGCTCGTCGAGGACGGCGAGGGCCTTGTCGATCGCATTTCCCGTGGTGAGGCTCTGTTCGGAGTACCAGCGATCGAAGGTGACGCCGAACTCCCGGAGATCGTCTTCGATGTCGTCGCGAATCGAATCGAGCGCCTGCTGCCGGACGTGATCGAAGCCGGCGTCGCCCAGCAAGGACTTCGCCTTTGCAATCAGCGCTTCGACATAGGCTTCCTTGTCGCCCTCCGGTGCGTCCGCTGGCAGGTCTGACAGCAGCGCTTCGCCGGAAACAGCGGCGACACCGTCGGTGCTGATTGCTGCTGCGATGTCACGAATATAGGCGCCACGATAGCCGCCTTGCGGAAACGGTACGGCAATGCCGTCGGCTTCGAGCAGGCGCAGCCAGACGCTCATACCCAGGATGTCCATCTGCCGTCCGGCATCGTTGACGTAGTACTCGCGCTCGAGCGGGTAGCCGACTGCCTCCAGCAGGTTTCCGATCGTGGCGCCGTACGAGGCGAGTCGACCGTGACCGACGTGCAGCGGTCCGGTCGGGTTGGCAGACACGAATTCGAGAAGAATCCTGGGGCCGTCCTTTCGAGGCTGCCGACCGTAATCTGCCTGTCGGCTCAGAATCGTCTCCAGCTCGACATGAAAGGCTGCAGAACCCAGGTAGAAGTTGATAAAGCCCGGCCCGGCCACCTCGATCCTGTCGACTTCGTCGGCTTCCGCCAGCGTTTCGACAATACTCGTGGCAATATCGCGCGGGCTCTTCCTGGCCGGTTTCGCCAGGCGCATCGCGATGTTGCTGGCAAAGTCGCCGTGACTGGCATCGCGCGTACGCTCGACCGTGTCTTCAATCGAAAGGTCGGACGCCGCTTTCGCCAGTTCGGGCAGCCTGGCAACGGCATCATTGAGGAGATCGGCGACGATGTGCTTCATGGGAACATGCAGTGCTGGATTTTCGAGGCGGCAATTCTACCCGGATATTTCGTTCGATGTAGGCCTCGTGGCCGCCATCGGCGCAGCCGCGAACAACAGGGTCGGCGGTTCGCTAGAACAGCTCGATGGGATCAACGTCGATCGACCAGCGGACCTTGCGTGCCGACGGCTGCTGTTCGAGCGTTGGGCGGAGCACGCCAAGCAGGCCGTGCAACGCCTGGCGGTCGCTGCTCTGCAAAAGAAGCTGCACCCGGTACCGGCCCGCTTTGCGCGCCATCGGGGCATCCACCGGGCCGAGGATGCGCGTGCGGTCATCCGTGTTTTCAGCGGCGATTTGTCCTGCGAGTTCAAGAAATTCGAAGGCGTCACGATGTCTGTGTGAAGCTGCCCGCAGCAGCGCGAGCCGTGTGAATGGCGGCCAGCGGGTTACCTGTCGTTCAGCCAGGGCTTGCTCCGAGACCTGGCTGTAGCCGCCTTCGATCAACGTCGACCAGAACGGATTGTCCGGGAATGCGGTCTGGATGAGCACCTCGCCGGCGCGATTCTCGCGGCCTGCACGCCCGGCAACCTGCACAATCGACTGTGCGAGGCGCTCCGAGCTTCGAAAGTCGGTGCCGAACAAGCCCTGGTCCGCGTTTACGATGCCAACCAACGTCAGTTTCGGGAAGTGATGGCCCTTGGAAAGCATCTGGGTGCCCACGAGAATATCGGCCGCGCCCTCGGTCGCGCGATCGAGCACCTCGTCCATCGCACCTTTACGCTGCGTGCTGTCGCTGTCGACGCGGGTAATGACGTAATCCGGAAATCTCGAGCGAAGCGCTTCTTCCAGTCGCTGCGTGCCCTCGCCAAGCGGCTTTACGGGTTCTCCGCATTCGCCGCAGCTCGAGTCGAGCCGACGAACGGCGCCGCAATGATGGCAACGCAGCTGTTTCTTTTCGGCGTGAACGGTGAGGCGGGAGTCGCAGCGCTCACAGCCGGCGATGTGACCGCAGCTGCCGCAGATCAATGTCGGGGCAAAGCCACGTCGGTTCAGGAAAATCAGCGCCTGCCCGCCGGCCGAGAGATGGCGCTCGATCGCAAGGCCGAGGGGCTCGCTGATGCCGTCGGTTGCCGGCGCCCGGACCGTGTCGACCAGGCGAATCGTCGGCGGTTTCGCGCCGCCGGCCCTCTCCGGCAGGCGTATATGCTCGTAGTTACCGTCGTGGCAATGCTGCAGCATCTCCAGCGTCGGCGTCGCGGAGCCAAGTATCACCGGCACGTCGAGCTGTTTGGCGCGCACGATGGCAAGGTCCCTGGCCGAATACCGCAGGCCTTCCTGCTGCTTGAACGAGTGGTCATGCTCTTCGTCAACGATAATGAGCCCGGGATTCTGCAACGGCGTGAAGATGGCAGAGCGAGTTCCGACCACGAGCCGCGCGGCGCCCGACCGGGCAGCGCGCCACGCAGCCAGTCGTTCGTTATCGGTCCGGGCCGAGTGCAGCAGCGCCGGTTCTATACCCAGGCGATTGCGAAGCCTTGCAACAAGCTGCGGCGTCAGCCCGATCTCGGGCGCCAGGACCAGCACCTGTTTACCCCGGTCGATAATGTCCTGCATGCGCTGCAGGTAGACCTCGGTCTTGCCGCTGCCCGTGACGCCATCTACGAGATAAGCGCCGAAGTTATCGCTTGCACGCAGCGCCGCAAGGGCCCGTTGCTGCCCCTTGTTAAGCGTCAGCTGCTTCGATGCCGTGTTTGTCAGCACCTCGTTGAACTCATCCGAGGGCACATCGCGGCGCGTGATGTAGCCCTTCTTGTAGAGTGGCGCCGCGGCGCGCCGCCAGTTCGGCATCTCTTCGGTCAGGCGGTCGGCCTCGACGCCGGCGACGCCGGCGTCCAGCAGCAGCTCCAGCAGTTCGGCCTGTCTCGGCGCCCGCGTGGCCAGGGTATCGACATTCGCCGTTTCGCCGGCATCCGTCGCGGCGATGGTCTCGACGGTCGGGTGCAGGGGCTTGCCGTGCCGCAGCAGGGCCGGAAGTGCTGCGGCCACCACCTCTCCGATGGGGTGGTGATAGTAATCGCTCGTAAAGCGGATCAGCCGGAGATCGGCCGACGACAGGATCGGTGTCGCGTCGATGATCTCCGTGCAACGGCGAAGCTTGCCAGCCGGCAGCGCTGATTCATCGGAGTGACCGAGGACGATGCCGATCGCCTGGCGCCGACCGAAGGGTACGAGCACGCGGGATCCGGCCACCGGAACCGGCTGATCCGCAGGCGGCAGATAGTCGAACTCGCGCGACAGAGGCACGTTGATCGCGATATTCAGAACGTGGGTGTCGCTAATCGGGCTATCACTCTGGATTTAACATAATGCTGAAAGGGGATACTCGAGTCTGTCAACCGGGACTGTCGTTCGCCCGTTAAACATGGCAGACACGTTAGATGACCTCGTCGTGGAGTCAAGAGATATGGAAGTCAGCACCACGGTTTTTGCGGTATCTTGGGCCGGCACGCCATCAACGGGGACACAGGCACTGCAAAAAGAACGGCAACTTAACCAGTTCCTCGCCGACGTGGAACGGCGTGCGCTGCGTATTGCCGAGATAGCGGTGCGGGACCGGGACGAAGCGCTGGATCTCGTTCAGGACGCGATGATCAAGCTGGCGCGCAACTACTCGGATCGCGCTGCCGAGGAATGGACGCCGTTATTCTATCGAATACTGCAAAACGGCGTGCGCGACTGGCACCGGCGGCAGCTCGTTCGCAATCGCGTGTTTGCCTGGTTCCGGCGTAAACCGGCCGACGGCGACGAGTATGACGCAATCGCGGCCGCGCCCGACTCGAGCGGGCGAATGCCGGACGAGGAGCTCGAGAACAGCGAGGCGATGCAGAGCCTCGAAACGGCGGTGCACGCGTTGCCCGCCAGACAACGGGAAGCGTTTATGCTACGCACATTTGAAGGTCTCGACGTTGCCGGAACCGCGGTTGCGATGGGCTGCAGCGAGGGCAGCGTAAAGACACACTACTCGCGCGCGATACATACGCTGCGGGAACGACTGGAAGAGCACAGGCCCGGCGATTTCGGGCCCGCGGATGGTGAACGATGAACGAGCAAGACCAGGCGCTCGAAAAGAAAATGAAGGCCGCCTTCGACGAGTCCGTCGATGCGCTCGATGCAGCGACGCTGTCCAAGCTGAATCGCAGCCGCCATGAGGCGCTTGCCGAGCTGCGGCGTCCGAAACGTCAGTGGTCCAGCTGGATGCCGGCCACCGGTGTCGCGGCGGCAGTGCTGGTGGCCGTGGTGTTGTTGCAGAGTCCCGGCACCGTAAGAGACCTGAACGGCGCAACGGCGGTGACTGACATGGAAATCCTGCTCGGCGAAGACAGCATCGAGATGCTGGAGAACCTCGAGTTCTACAGCTGGATTGACATGGCGGATACAGATGGCGATGTCGGTTGACCAGAGACTGGGCGCCCTGGTCTTTGGGCTGCTGCTATACGCCGGAGAGACTCTGGCGGCGGAGGAAGAAGCGCCGGACATCGAACTGCTCGAGTATCTCGGCATGTGGGAGGAGTCGGATGAAGACTGGCTGATCCTCAACGAAGCAGTGGCAGCCGACAATGAAGAACGGATCGATCCCGTACCGGAAGGTGAAGAATCGATGGAGAAAGAAGATGAAAGTTGACAACCTGCTTGCACGAAGCGCCGTAGCTATCGCCGCGGTACTGATGTTCGGTTTAGCGGCTGCCCAGGATGACGGGATCAGCTGGGATGAGCTGAATGACGGGCAGCGTGAGATTCTCAGCCAGCTGGAAAGCAGCTGGGACTCTCTCCCGGCGGAGCGCCAGCGGCGATTATCCAGGGGCGCGAAACGTTGGGCCGGCATGTCGCGACAGGAGCGCCAGCAAGCACGAGGCCGGTTTCAATCGTGGCGCGAACTGTCCGATGAGCGGCGTGAACTGATTCGTGAGCGTGCTCAAATCTTCAGGGATCTTTCTCCGGAAGAGCAGGATCGTATTCGGAAGAACTACCGTGACTACCGGCAGATGAACCGGGAACGTCGTGAGCAGCTCAGGGATCGCTACCGACGGATGACGCCGGACCAGCGTCAGCGGCTGCGGGATCGCATGACCAGAAGGCCGCGACCTGCGCCAAGAGACTGAACAGCTATTCGACGAAAAACGCAAAAGACCTCCCGATGGAGGTCTTTTCCTTTGTGCCTGCAGATCGCCTTCGTTACACTGCCGCAGTCCAAATGGAGGCGTAAGAATGAGAATCGGTGTTCCCAGGGAAACCCACGCCGGTGAGCGGCGGGTCGCAACGACTCCGGAGGTTGCGGAACAGCTCATCAAGCTCGGTTTTAGCGTGGCGGTCGAGTCCGGCGCGGGGTCGGCTGCGAGCTACTCCGATGAAGCATACCGAAGCGCAGGCTGCGAAATCATTGTGTCAAAAAGCGACCTGTGGGAACGGTCCGATATCGTTCTTAAAGTCAGGGCTCCCGAGGACGAAGAGGCAGCCGGCCTGCGGGCGAACCAGACGCTGATCAGTTTCATATGGCCCGGCCAGCACCCCGAGCTCCTCGAACAGCTGACCAGTAGCGGCGCCACCGTGCTGGCAATGGACAGCGTGCCGAGAATCTCGCGCGCACAGAAAATGGATGCGCTGAGCTCGATGGCGAACATCGCCGGCTACAGGGCAATCGTCGAGGCTGCACAGCATTTCGGCCGCTTCTTCACGGGACAGATCACCGCTGCCGGCAAAGTCCCCCCCGCTAAAGTGTTGGTCATCGGCGCCGGCGTTGCCGGACTCGCGGCCATCGGCGCGGCGAAGAGCATGGGCGCAATTGTTCGCTCATTCGATACGCGCCCCGAGGTAAAGGAACAGGTCGAAAGCATGGACGCCGAGTTCCTGATGCTCGACTTTGAAGACGATGAGGACGGTTCTGGCGAGGGCGGCTACGCAAAAGTCATGAGCGAGGCGTTCATCGAGGCCGAAATGGCGCTGTTCGCGGAACAGGCAAGAGACGTCGATATCATCATCACGACGGCACTCATACCGGGAAAACCGGCGCCCCGGCTGATTACCGCCGAGATGGTTCGATCGATGCGCGACGGCAGCGTAATTGTCGATCTCGCGGCGGAACAGGGCGGCAACTGCGAACTGACCCGGCCCGACGAGGTCGTGCAGGCGAACGGCGTCTCGATCATCGGGTATACGGACCTGCCCAGCCGGCTTGCAGCGCAGTCGAGCCAGCTGTACGCCACCAACCTGCGCCATCTTCTGACAGACATGACGCCCGGGAAGGACGGCAACATCGTCGTCGATTTCGAAGACGAGGTCGTTCGCGGCGCCACGATCTGCAAAGACGGCGAAACGACCTGGCCGCCACCGGCACCGAAGCTTTCGGCGGCACCGCCCAAAGCCGAGCCCGCACCTGCCCCGGTGGTCGAGGAGAAGAAGCCATCTGTCGCGGGACCGATCATCGCGACGGCGGTGGCCGGCCTGGCGTTGCTGGGTCTCGGCGCGGTCGCGCCGCCGTCGTTCATGGCGCACTTCACGGTATTCGTGCTGGCGTGCTTCGTCGGTTACATGGTGATCTGGAATGTCACCCCCGCGCTCCACACGCCGCTGATGAGCGTCACGAACGCAATCTCCAGCATTATCGTCATCGGTGCGCTGCTACAGATCAGTTCAGCCAATGACCTGATCATGTGGATTGCCGTAGCGACGGTATTGATAACGAGCATCAACATCGCCGGTGGGTTTGCAGTGACCCGCCGCATGCTCGACATGTTCAGAAAGTGAGTTCGGGATGATCAACGCGGGCATCGTAACTGTTTCCTATATCGCCGCGACGGTTCTCTTCATACTGGCGCTTGGCGGCCTTTCGCACCCGGAAACCGCGCGCCGCGGCAACTGGTTCGGCATCGCCGGCATGGCGATCGCCCTGCTGGCGACGGTACTGGGTGTCGTCACTCAGCACTACGCGTTGCTCGTTGGAGCATTGCTGATTGGCGGCAGCATCGGCCTGGTGCTCGCACGACGTGTGCAGATGACACAGATGCCGGAACTCGTCGCCGTCCTGCACAGCCTTGTCGGCCTCGCCGCTGTCGCAGTCGGATTCGCGAACTTCATGGATCCCGACAAGCACTTCGTCGGAATCGAGCTCACGATACACGACATCGAAACGTATCTCGGAATCCTGATCGGCGCGCTGACCTTTTCGGGCTCGGTAATCGCATTCGGCAAGCTGTCTGGCCGAATCAGCGGCAATCCGCTGCTGCTGCCCGCGCGTCATTGGCTGAACCTCCTGCTGTTGCTCGGCGCGATCTGGTTCGGACGCGAATTCGTTCTGCAGTCGGCCGCCGGTGGCGGCATGACGCCGCTAATCATCATGACGATTATCTCGCTGCTGTTCGGTATCCACATGGTGATGGCGATCGGCGGTGCGGACATGCCTGTCGTCGTATCGATGCTGAACAGTTATTCCGGATGGGCGGCATCCGCAACCGGATTCATGCTCAGCAACGACCTGCTGATCGTTACCGGCGCACTGGTCGGATCGAGCGGCGCCATCCTGAGCTACATCATGTGCCGGGCGATGAATCGCAAGTTCCTGGCGGTTATTGCGGGGGGCTTCGGCACCGGTGGCGGCAGCGCAGCCGCCGGCAGCGGTGAAGACCAGGGAGAGGTTGTCCCAATCGACGCGCAGGAGACGGCGGCCATGCTGGCCGGCGCGAAAGAAGTCATGATCGTGCCGGGATATGGCATGGCCGTCGCACAGGCGCAGCACACGGTTTTCGAGATTACGCGGGTATTACGAGAAAAAGGTGTCAGCGTCCGCTTTGGCATACACCCGGTTGCGGGACGCATGCCGGGCCATATGAACGTTCTGCTTGCCGAGGCGAGAGTGCCTTATGACATCGTCTTCGAGATGGACGAGATCAACGACGATTTTCCGGACGTCGATGTTTCCGTGATCATTGGCGCCAACGACATCGTGAACCCGTCGGCACAGGAAGAGCCGGACAGCCCGGTAGCCGGTATGCCTGTGCTGGAGGTCTGGAAGGGTGCTACATCGATTGTGCTGAAACGCAGCATGGCAACCGGTTACGCCGGCGTTCAGAACCCGCTGTTCTTCAAGGAGAATACGCGCATGCTGTTCGGCGACGCCAAGGAAAC